>Ga0210059_1001926_pt1 | contig 32000 bp, 14 predicted proteins | sample Ectturendosymbi2_FD_188042 | JGI IMG/M metagenome (GOLD analysis project Ga0210059, IMG submission 188042) | Ecteinascidia turbinata endosymbiont from Florida, USA - Sample 2 (SPAdes) (version 2) | ecosystem: Host-associated > Tunicates > Ascidians > Unclassified | place: Key West, Florida... | reverse complement strand
TATAAATTGATATATCGAGAACCACACTATGCTAATAACAATATTGCAACATGTACACAGACACATAGGGATGTGTCAATAGTGCATTGCGTGAGGACATACATTATAGTCTACAGTACACCATATCGTTTGTTCTTGTTTGTTGCTGAAAATTGTTTAACTTACAATACAGTTCCCGCACTTGGAATGATCTACAGGTGCAAAAGCAAAAGACGCACCGCAAACGTCTCGTCATGGAAAGACTCCTCGTCAACGCTAGAAGCTGCAGTGAACCACAACGCATTTCCAAACTGTTGTACAGGTTTAAAACTGTTGATATCTACTAGCAAACTGTTCTACATCAGTGTTTTCACAGATAAATAACATGATTTTCTTCGATAATGATGTCATGCAGAGAAGCACTCAGCATACCGATAAGACCAATTTCATAGGGTTTGGTGAAGACAGAAAATGCATGTGCATGCATCTTTTACAAGAAACGAACAAATATAATAAGTATGCCTTTGTGATTGCAGGCCTGTATATAAAACTGATACTTGGTGATGGAGAAAGGAGTAACTTCATGCAATTGCAGAAGTACATAAGGCTTGTTTCAGATTGAGATCACCTTTCAATGATAGTGTAAGATAATGGAAGAAACAAAACGCTTCATCAGTTCTGAATAAAGGGAAATCAACAGTGGGCAGGTCTAAGAACAGGTCGGTGATTGATAGAACATTTGGTAAAATTTCGTTACAAACGATTTTTCACAGATCAATAGTTGGACAAATTCCGAATATTTTGATATAAAATTTATCATCATAACCCCCTCGGAAAGCATTTCAATATTGAATTGAAATCGATAGTCGCGCAACACGAGAATCTGGCAGCGAAACGCATTTTTGGTGTTAGAGTACCTTTGCGATTTTTCTTCTCATTCCGTTTAAACACAAATATCCCCCGAGATTTTTTACAAATTAATAGGTGGATAAATTCTAAAGATTTTGATATAAAATTTATCTTCATAACACCTGTTGCAGGCACGTTTTACCTGTAACAACTATTACTGTACAGAAACAAGCTTGCTGAAAGACTCGCAAGCCTGAAACAACCAGAATGGATTCAAAAGGGTTGCAGCCAATTAAAACCCATTATTTGGTCAGCTGAACCTGAACACAACGTCATTTAAACGTGAGCAAGAGTCATATGATGCTTGATCACGATCACGTGAAATCCCGAGGAACGAGACATCTCTGAATGTTCTGGAAGCATTTGAACTGGCCAATCATAAAACAATTACCTAATTAAGAGTCAATTAAAGCACCTGAAGGAAAGGGGAATTTCAAGAATTTGGGTATAAAAAGCGTCTCATCTGGACTGCAATTTAAACTTTCTCCTTCTGCCTTCAGAGTAAGTTCGAGGTTAAGTCGTTGTCGGGCATTAGGCATTGCGCTTACTTCGGGCAATGATCAGGAAGAAGAAACTGACTTATTCCGCCTTCAGACTCAGTCCAAGGTTAAGTCACTGTCCTTTATTCGTACTTTATGTACACTACCGGCTGTGATCAGGAATTGACAAGTGGTGATCCGCAGCCTGTACCAGATACCATGTGAGTTTAGAGTTTCAAGAAACTGGTTTGTCCTAAGCAGGATTCCGCCAGGCTAAAGTGGCTTGTCCGGGATAATCTCTGCCAATATGGACAACAGCAAATGGTTTATCCGGGATAACCCCTGGCAGTTTAGACGACAGCAAGTGTCTCGTCCGAATGAAACTCTGCCAGGCAAAAAGTTCTGCCTTAAACTCTACAAGCGATGCCGCATAAACTGGGAAGTAAGCCGAAATATGAAAGTGACAAATTACAGTTCAATCGTTACCAGACAGGAGTGCAGACATATCTTTAAGTATAGTTATAGCAAAGTGCAGACTTTTTAAGCAATACTAACAAAAGTTAAATCATCTTTAGTTTATAATGAGTTTATACTTTTAAGTGAAATGTATGAATAAGAGAACCGAATTAAATATATCGTTGATCTCTAAATCGCAAATTACTAAGATGCAAAATAAGGATATGGGAATTATGTGAGCGTTGTGACTTGTCGAGAAGTGCTTGAACATCATGGAACATTGTATCTTGGTGAGTACATTTCTATTTCGTTTGAAGTTATGATTCATGATAAATAAAAGCAGTAATAAAAATACAATTTACATGTGTGTATCTGTTGTTGTGAATCGTTTTAGGTATCAGAAATAAAAGTAGGCTTGTCAACCAGACTTATTTCTGCGAGGACGGACCTGGATTCAGTAAATGAGAACCAATGCATAAAAAATTACTTCTAAATCCGAATCACAGCATTGTCACCTCTTAGAGGTCTTGATCTGTGTAACATGAGCTTAGGCTAAAAAAGGTGTCAGGAATGTGAGTTTAAATATGATTTGTTTTACGGATTTGCATTATATTTTGCAATAAAATTTTTCGATTGGATTTTTATTTTGAAAACTTAAATCACATTGTCTGGAAAAGACTCAAAGAAAAAGAAAACTTTTGAGGCCGACTGCCATGATCACGATATACAAATACTACATTAATACAACGATAATGTGTCAATATATTGTGCCCTGCTGGTCACTTAGCACAAAGCAAATCTCAGATCTTCCTCTGCGTAAGTTGGGAACACTTTATCCTTAAAACGTAGAATAAGACGTCTAGGCAAATCAAAACAGAAAATTTGTGCCAATCTTGATCATTACTGAAGCAAAAAGAACTCGATTAAGTATGCACAAAAAAGCTGGGTCTGTGCATCCGAGGCTCAGAGATGTTATATGAATGACTCTGATTCGAGTCTCGAATCATTGATTGTGATTCGAGTCGAGTCAATCTATGAAAAACGTGACTCAAGGCCAGCAAAGTCACTAACGTTCTCAACGTTACTCGAGTCTAGACCGAATTATCAAAAATCGTGACTTGAGTCGAGTCGTTGTCTGGAGTCGCGCTATCACTGGTAACCGCATATTTAATGGCTCTGGATTATAGAATGACATTTACTAAAAATGAACGCATTTCTGACAATGCGTTCATATTTGTTGCTATTTTCTTTACAATTTCATGAAGCTCCCACACTGGTTAGTCTGAAAATATTTCAAAGAGTGTATAAACGATTTAGGGGCAGGGATGTGTCCGAGTCATTTCTGTCGAGTCAGACTCACAAGCTCTTCGAGTCAGAGTAATCTAAAAATTTTTCGAGTCGAGTCAAAGTCAGACTCATGACTTGGTCGAGCCGAGTCAAAGTCGAGCCACAAGAACGTTGGAGTTGCATCGAGTCATTGGTTTGCAGGCTTGAGTCAATGTCGCGTCACACGAAATTTCACGTGTTTTGTACGAATTTTTTTTGCTTTGAAATGGCATCCAACATGCCACAAAATGGTGCCATATAAGTTAGAAAATGGCACCCAACATGCTACGAAATGGCGACCGATAAGTTAGCAAATGGTGCCCAATGTTGTTTCAACAAGTTTACTTGCAGGTTAGTTATATCTAAGTTTCTCAGTTTTCATTAAAGTTAAAGCGTTGCAGTCTCTCAGTTCGCGTTGTGGTGAATGGGTGATTCACGACGAACGGGATGTGTTTGTAGAACAACACCCATGTGGCACGAACCAGCAGAAATAAGACCAGCACGACCTAGGATCTTTGTTGTTGCTTGGTGTCACAGTATGAAACTTTGCGCTCTTGCTGCTCGGCCTTTCCAATCACAACGAAGTGGAGCTTTGACCACGATGTGATCAGGTGGTGCAGGTACAACCTTCACAAAAAACGTGCAATAGGTGCGGTTCATTGCAAAAACGAGGGGATGTTGTGGCAACGTTTTGGTTGGCATTGAATTGAATGTGTGGCTTTTGCATGCCCATTGCACAATACATGAAAATGAGCAGAGATGAACATGTAAGCCTACTTGGATTTAAATCTTGCAACTTTGCAATATATTGATGGATTTCATTGTAATCATTTTTGCTTGAGCAGATTTGGATTGGAAGCGATTATTTTCGTTTGATCTTCTTTGCAACCTTTAGTTTAATTTTGGGACTGCAGATTACTGGAACTTTTGGTTCAGTTTTGGGACAGCAGGTTAAGGTAGGACAGCATGTTAACACTGGATTGCAGCCACCGACACGTTGGGAGCCATTAGTTGCAGCCACAATGCTGCATCGACTTGAACCAACTAAAGAAAGAGTAGAACCGACAATCCTTAATAGCAGTTGAGATTAGATATATGACCAAGTACTCTTTTCTATTGCTGCTACGAATTCTACATTATATCTGGTGTAATCTCGTCGCCACATGGGCTCAGGATAATAACAGTGGCAGGAATTTGGATTTAAACAAGATTCGGTTTTCGCATTTGTATTGTTTTTTGCAATATAGTTTTTGAATTTGATTTGAATCTTAAAAACGTAAATCACTTTACTGGTATCTGGAAAGGACTCAAGGTCACAGTATGAGGACCACGGCCATAATCAGGATATGCAAATACTTCATCAAACCACGATCAGGTGTCAATATACAGTATTGTGCCCTGGTGACCCCTCAGGAAAGCAAAGTCTCAGGTCTACATCTATGCAAGTTGGGGAATGTTGATGCTCAAAAAGCAGCATAGCACGACTAGACAGGTAAAACAGAAAATTTGTGCCAATCTTGATCATCACTGAAGCAAAACCTGCTCATTTCTTTGTGTGAAAACGAACTGGGTTTGTTGAAAAGGAACTCAGAGATTTTGCAAAAATGATTCTGACTCGAGTCTCGAGTGATTGATTGTGACTAGAGTAGAATTATCCTGTGCAAAACGTGGCTCGAGTCTAGTCACCATTTTTTACAACGTGACACGAGTCGAGTCGCCATTTTTCTCAACGTGACTAGAGTCGAGTCCGAATCACCAAAAAACGTAACTCGACTCTATTGGAGTCATTGAATCGAGTCACGCCATCACTGCTTAGGGAATGACAAACTTGTTATTGTTTCCGTTTTGATGACATCACCATGTTCACTCAATCGTAGTACGATCTTTTTGGAAATTGGAAAAGTGAAAGGATGTTTGTGACAATTTGTTTCGTTGGAAAAATGTGATTTTGTTCTGGAGATTGCGTAGCCCAACCTGAGTTTTGAATTCACTGTCTCTATTATCAAATGGCGCAGACTTCTATGTAACCAACCTTACGAACTCGTGTAAGTACATTAATATATGAAATAAATATTACATGTGAGCCGACAACTCGCTTTCAAGTTGAGATGCTGCTATTCACCTGGAAGAGCCACATAAACCATGTTGGCAAGCCGCACAGAGATTTCCAAACTGTTTTTGTCCGAGGTCCACCTAAGCTATTCCTAAACAGTCCGAGGGCCAGACATCTTACACAATATGATTGTTTAAGGTTACGTTGCATTCTGCCAAATCAACAAATTTTCTGTAGTTTTATTGTTTTTTCTTATTGGCAAAATGCCTTTGCGGGACGGATGAAATGCTATCGCGGACCGTATTTGACAGGCGGGCCGTAGTTTGGAAACCCCTGTCCTAGTACAGCGTTTCCTTTTTCTGCCACACCCCCTTAGGTAATTGTCCTTTATTCCTAGCAGTGATTCAGTCTCGAGATCTGGTTCGGTCTTGAGACAAGTCTCAAGACCCATTTTTGCCAGTCTCTGTCTCGGTCTCGAAGGTTTCAAGTCTCATCTCGGCCTCGGTCTTGAAATTGTCAGGTCTCGAGACTTTGGATATTGAAATGAAAGGGTTTATTGAAAATTCTATGATTCAGCGATATTTTGTTTGTGGTATTTGCAGCTAAAAACAACCAAGACACGTCGGAAAAATGACAGAAATTTGAAAAATGTCGTGTTAGAAGTGATGACAACATTTAAAAAACTTCGGCAAAATAAACAAATTTTGAAGTATCCTGTCTCGATATCGAACTTCTAGTCTCAAGTTTCGGAGTTTTTAATGAAGTCCCGGTGTCGAAATTTCTGACTTCACACCATGTACGCATGCACAGAGTAATATTCTGCATACCAAATATGCTGATAAAACTGATTATTAGCGCTTAGGAATTCGCGTTTAGGTAAGCGTGTCGGGTTGGGGTGAGAAAAAGAAAAATAATTGAGGTCAACAACGAAGTCCGAAAATTTTCCATGGTTAAAGTTTTTCCCGTGCTATAGCTTGTTGTGGGTACCTGGCATCTCACCAAAATGTTTTAATTTACACAACATACATCAAAAAGTAATTGCCAGACTTTATTTCTTTATTCTGACTGAGAAGCAAAATAACCAAAAAACAATAACAGGTCAGAAATTTTGCTTGACACCGGTCTCGGTCTCGAAATTTTAACCAGGTATTGGTTTTGGTCTAGGTTTCGAAGGTGGCGGTCTTGAGTACATTACTGACTCCTAGCTTCCCTGACTTTGAGTAAGTTGTGAAAACAAATGCATTCTCTGGTAAATATATTCGTCAAACTTTCCTTGTTTTCGGGGACGTAAAGGCTCGCTACTCCGTGGGATTTATTGACGTCCCCCTGTTAAGAACCACGGCTGTGGTAGATAGTTTCGTGAATATTTGTCTAGTTCCAATGTTCGTGATTGGTGGTTGATTCTGTTTTGATGCCCCTCTGAAAATCGGAATCGTTTATTGTATTTGGGTATTTCCCGTCTCTTGCCTGCGTTGCTAAAGTAAATAGACGCCATTACTCAGTAGATACGGCGACAGGCTATTGCGTTGCACCAAGGGTAGAGGGTTGCTACGTTCTGCTGTGAATACTTGTCAAAAATGTTGACTGATTTTTTTTTTTGAAGATACAATATTATATTTTTCACTAAGTTCAGAACAATTTTTGGTTTATCTTCTAATGCAGTGGTTCTTACAGTCCCGTTGCCATGGGCATGGTGATGGGGGTTTAGCCCCCCAAACAAACTCAAAACGCCCCAAATTGAATTATGAAGCACTGTAGGCTAAATCGTTATAGTTTTTGTCAAGATTGAGAATTTCAAGTCTGCTGAACAAATGTAAAGCCCCTTTTCACTGAAAACTTTCTGGTGACAGTTCTGGGTTCTTAACTGGGGAGTTAAAAGGCATGCCTCCACTGGTGCGTCAATAAATTTTCAGTGGTGAAATGAGCCCTTATGTGCTCTACAATATGCACATTTTTTGGGTGGGAAAGTGTTCTGTCCAATTTGCATATTCAAAGCACTGGAGCAAGGGGGGCTTGGAACAGAGGACAATTACCTAAGCAAGGTGTGGTAGACAAAAGGTTAAGAACCACTGCTTCTGTGATGTATGATGATGCAGGAGTTACTTGGCATGCCTGTAATACATTTGATTCATGAGACAGTTTGCTGTGAGTGTATCATAGCCAACTGTGCTAATATTTGTGGAGTTGGTGTATCCAAATAAATAGTTTTAAAGACATGAAATATGTTTTTCAGCCACATGTATACAACCATTCAATAGTACAGTAAAAGCCCTGTAAAAAAGGGATATCCATTAATAAGGAATCTTGGTTGCGGATATAAAATGACGTGCTTGGTATCACAAAAACCAATATTTTACAATGAGCAATGAGACCACAATGTTATTGAAAATAATATTTCTTGCTAGCTTAGGCCTAATCTCAGCCACCATCATTCTCATGCCAAGGCTATTTCCGCTCTTGTCCATACACTCGCATCGGTCTCAAAAATAAGTTTCCAATAGTTTTGGTAATAGAAACGTTTAAAACATTGCAACTTTTAAGCATTATGTATTTGGGGTAAACTCATAATATATTGCAATGATGAAATCCTTTTTTAATTTTTTCCTTCATTTACTGCAAACCTGTTTTTTTCTACTCTGGGCACATCATCATACATATCCGTTAATGATATCCGCATTGATAGATATCTGTTCTTTATATTGTGCCATAAAAAGTGCAATGAAAATACCATAAATTTGTGTTCAGTAGAAATGCCATAAATTTGGATGTCAATAAGTCAAATAGTGTTATATGAAACATAGGCTATTCCAATTTAAAAGGCCAATTGCAAATATAAATTCATTACACGTATAGTCATTCATGTTTATTTGGAAAAACATTGCATTAACAAAAACACTGCAGACATGTAGTGTGAATATTACACTTTTGCTTAACATTTGGACCTTATATGACACATTTATTATAGGTTATCAGCAAAAATAAATTTAAGACGACACTTTAAGCATACCAGAACTTGGTTGTATTGCATTTGGGACTCTTAATAAAACTAGTAGCTTTCCAATTAAGTACCTATATCGACTTCTCTATTTTCTCTTCATTATATCAAATTTTCCCAATGTTGAAATGTGTTCTTTGTTTGTTGCTTTTTTATTCCAACGTACAAAAATGTCTTAAGTGAATACAATCATGCACAGTATCATGTACACAATAATCCCGAGGCAGAAATTTTGTTGAATTGATGCAGATCTTGCTTATGCCTTTAATAATGTGCATGGCACAGTTAGACTAGGGTGACCACAAGATTTTTGCTGTGCCATTGCTAAGAAAATAGCCATTTTGCAACTTTGTTACGTGTTTTGAATGATTTTTGTTGGGTTGTGAAATCGTCATCCCTCATGTTGTTTAGAAACTATGAAATATGTTTTTATTCCATTAAAGTATTCTAATGATAAAGCAGATAAAGGCTACCAAGCTTCTGAACTTCATAATAGACTGGATCTTGTGTTAAAATAAATTTGTGAAATTTCTCCAGTTTTTTTAATGCCATTTGCAAAATCATTTGTTGTACCTTGTAGCAATTGATAATTGGTACAGTTTTGGTGAAAGTTAGCCTAGAGTTGAATTATAGTCATACCAACATTGAAGCAAGCATTTTAATCACTAGGTTGCAAACCTTTAGTCTAGCCAGACCAAGTTCAAGTACAGAGTATATTCAGAATTTTTTGAAAAGCCTAATTTTTTGTTCCTTTAATTTATCACCTAGAACTATCATGTATGCATAGTTACAGTCACACTTTTTATTTGCATTTGTGTTGATGATTTGATGGAAGCCAATATGTATCAAGAACAAATCTGCTTGAAAAATATTTTTGCTAGTGGAAAGTTGCAACAAACAAGAAATAAATGTAATGCCATGAGTAACATCTTGTTCAAAATCAGGTCAATTGGCTTCCATAAAGTTAATGAATTGCACATCTTTAGTCTTTAAAATGAAACTAAGCATTAAGGCACGTGAATGATATTATTAGAAAGGCAAAAGCATGAACTAGTAACTTCATTCCACAGATGAAAGAAGCAAGGAATTAATCGCAATTTTTTGACAGGAAATCGATTTCACGTTAACTCTGTGCATCGTCAGTCTTATCATCTCATTCAAATAGAATCTTACTATGAACTAGTTTTATACTTTTGGTGAATTAAAAAAAATAATTTATTGGTTTCCACAACAGTTGATTAATTTTAAAAAGTTGTTTTCGCACTTCTTATCGCAAAGTAAGAATGGGCTTGAGCCACTTTCCACTTTTTTCTCGAAAACAGGTGTTTTTCAAACAGTTTGAGCTTTGAGTTTGTAAGTTAGAAAAATATTACTGTTTAGACAAATGAACCGCAAACATTATCACTGACATGCTAACCCCTCATTGAACTCAGTGGAAATATGAAAATTTGTGAAGATGTTGAAAAGCATCAGCTCAAAGGACTAAATCCAGTTTTACCAAAGTCTTGCTCATCTGAAAGGTGGAAATATACAAAAAGGTTGGATGGAAAAAAAGGAAAATAAAAAATCTAAGTAAAATCTTTCGCAGTGTGTTTTCTTGTTAATGGTATCATACTTATTTTTATTTTTAATAGTATCATACTTATTTTTTTTTTTACAGAAATGAGTCCGTGGCAGTCAATAATATGGAACAACTTAAAAACAAGATTTCATGTGAAAAAAATGCCTGGTCTTCACATGATGAATTTTCAGAAGAAAATGTCATTGAAACATCTGTTCCTGTTTGGACAAAATCCAAAATTACATCATTTGCTGCTGAAAAGTATGTATCACTTTCTCAATAAATGAATTGAAATTTTACTGCACAACTGAAAGTGAAATGCCTCTCAAACTAATATGCTTTCATCCATTCCAATAGGTATATTTCTACATAATTCATTAAAATTGCACACATCTTCCTTTTACCATTTAAATTTTGCTGCAACAGCAGAAGTCTACATTGCTGCAGTTATGAAGTTTTGTTGTTTGGCTATGGTTTTGTATTCTCGTTGATGTCATTCTTTGCATTAATTTAATTATTGTTGACTTTAGGGTGAAGACTGACTCATCAATGATGTCTAATACCAGTTCCCAATGGAGTGAAAAAAGTTCCCGAAATCGAGCTTTTTCGATGCCAGAAATCACATCTGCTCATGAAAAGCAGTTCATACCTACCAAGAGTTCCATGATGAACTTCTCACCAAGGAAGGTAATTGATTTTATAAATGGGGTTGCTTCCTTACTTACCCATGTTTTTCCAGATTCAACGCTTTGTTGCATCTACTATGAATGTGTGAATAAAATTGTTTGTTTCAATATTGTGATATATGCACTTAATTTCTAATAGATTAATTTATTTGTTTTCTAACTTTAAGAAACTAAAAAACACTAACTTTGAGTGAATTGATAGATTCCATAAGTACATAATTTTGCTAAAGTATGAAACAAAGCCGGTAGGGTGCTGAGCATGCATTTTGATAAAGTTGATGACTACTTTTAGTGTAGTTCATTTCTGTAATTTTAACATTACAAAAATATAAATAAGATATTGTTGTTACCTAGATGATCAGCACAGCTATGAAAATATTCATATATTTTGAAATGTTTCATTAACTCAAATATTATATGTGGTACAATCACAGGATAAAACGAAGACTAGTACCCGAAAAATGGTGCAATTTCAAAGACCAAACGATCATGTCAAATTGCGCTCACTTAGTTCACCAAATATGAAAAGTTTTCTCAATGATGGTAAGTGATGAACCTTTGTATTTTGTGCTGTTTCATGTTTTTGCAATGCATACCTGATTCAATGTAGATAGTGTTTCATGTAGCATATGTCAGATTTTATGTTTGGGAAAATGTAAATTTTCATTTTTTCTGACGTGCTGTGTTTCAACTAAACATGCACGTTTGGCTCATCTCAACACATATAAATTTACTCCTGCTCTAGTCATATTTTGCATACAAACTATAAAGTGTTAAATGCTATATGTGATTAATACTTTCTGGTATGAAGCTTTTCAAGCTGTCATTGAAACATTTTTCATGACTTAGTGTTTATTGGATGTTTCAAAAATCAGAATTAAGAACTTTGTGCAATTTTTTCCTCAAAAAAAGATGTTCTTCAAAGTATAATCTTACACATTTACTCTGCCCATCACTCAGTTATTAACTCAGCACATTACTATTTCCAGTAAGTCATAGCACGACCAGTGAATTCTTTTCATCTGGTGATCAGGATCCGAATATCATGACAAAAATCAAGAATCTTTCACACTGATACAGCCATCATAATAAATAGCTTCAGGTTGAATATGCCTACATTAGCCACAAATTTTTTTCTGTCAGTCCAGGTGATGTTATACATTTATTTAAGGACTGGACATGAGAAAAGTTTGCACAAGTTTTGAAAAGTACTGTATTAGAATCAATGTGAAAAACAATGCTATTATTGAAGCCATACTGTGGTCTTATGGGAAAGAACCAACATACTTTTCAAATCAAGCATACAGGGTGGTCCAAAAGGATGTATCCATTTTCTTATTGCTTTGATTTCATATAAAATTATCCAGGCTTCTTTTTTTCCAGGTAAATCATATTTAGAGTTACAAATTTTATTTCCCAGCTTCAATGGATTGCAAGCAGCAAGGTATTCTGTGTAGGAGAGGATCAAGATTGCAGATGCCTGTTTTGCGATAAAATCAGTTGTCTGAACTTAATGACAATTTCAGAGGGAATTTCCAGGCAGAAACACTCCAAGTAGACTCACAAAACAGCATGTCCTGGACAACTTCATAAAGACAGGAAGTGTACAGGGTGACATTAAAGGTTTCAGTGGCCGATCACAGTCAACAAGGACACAAAATTGCATCATGACCGTGAGTCAATGTTTGGAGCAGTCTCCAAGGAAATTCGCAGGACGTTTATCCCAGGAGACTGATCTTTCAAGGAGTTCAGTTATGCGCATAATGCACCAGGAACTGTTTCCGTATAAGATACAGATTTTAAAACTTCAGATATATGCAAGTAAGGCTAAGTGAAACCTTTTGGGGAAAACCATTAGTTAGCGAATAGAAGATCATGCTGATTTCTTGGATTTCGCTTTCATCAGTGATGAGGCAAATTTCCACATTAGTGGTCATGTGAACAAACAGAATATGTGCTTTTGGGCTCAGCCTCATGAGCATCAGTATTGCCCACATAGCATGGGCAAACTAGCTATTTTGTACGCATTGGGTTGTAATGGCATTATCATGCAATACATGTTTGAAGATGCTGATGGATGTCTGGTAACTGTGAACACAGAGCAATACATTGCACTAATGTAAAGAAACTTCATCCCAGCATTGAGGCAGAAGACAGCAGCGAACATGGATACTGTAATTCATCAGATGTAGCAACACCGCATTGTTCCAATGTTTCACACAAATACATCCATTGTTCTTTCTCTGAGTGGCCACTGTTATTCAGCACCAAGGAGGTTAGATTAAACACATTATAAACTATTGAGCTGTGCTTACAAAATGGTGGTGTACGATAAAAAAACTTACACCACACAAAGCTTACATGTCTGTAAGACAAGCCAGTGAAAAAATTGCAAAGTATTCCTTTCATACAAAATGCTAATTTATCAAAAATGGATACATCTTTTTCAATCTCTGTAGTTTTATTAACATTGCATCTATTGTATTAGTAGGCCTATGGTTTTTAATCCAGTTTTGTATGACTTCCTAATTTGGTTTGTAGTTCCTAAGCTTGACGAAGTTGAAATGCAGTCTGTTTCTTGTCAGAAGTTATGGTCAATAATATGTTTGAAAATGAAGAATTAATGAGGTACTTCCGTTGGTCAGAAACATTGAAATGATCTATACAACCTGCTGCTGTTCAGCTGAAAGTAGATCCGGTTAATAGAAAATAGTTAAGGTTTTTCACTCCAAATAGAACACAAATGCGTTTAATTTAGGAATGCTGTTTTGCCATCAGGGTAATTTTTTGTGACGAGTTGGATAAATTATTTTGTACTCGAACACAAGTGTCATCTTTCAAACACTTTTGTTTTCAACTAGGCATACACTTAATACTAAGCAAGTTGTTTAAGATTGAAATTAGTCACACCATTGCTTTTCGATGCCAAAGCGTTTGCTAACACTGTTCAATGTGATCTGATTTTGGGGTGGTATGTACTATGCTTCTTTTATGACTCTACACTTTCAGATGTACAAAGTCGGTTGATTGAAAAAGACTTTGAAGGAAGACTTACTCCTAACAAGATCATACTACCCAAAGTGGAACATGCATCTAGCAGCAGGTTGGTGGTTCATCTGCAGGTCTTTTTGTTGGGATCATGAATTTTGATTGTTTTGTTTTCTAGAAAACTTTCGATTGTTTGTAAAACATTCATATTAATTTAAGTTTTAAAAACAACTTCAGTGAGCCATTTCCTATTGACAAGAGCTTTTTGTATAAGATAGGTGTTTGAATAAATATTACTGCCTGCTTCTGAAAGTTGACGTTATTTTAAGAGATATAGGGTGCACTACTAAGATAAAAAAACTAGTTCTGGTTTTGAACATACATTTTCAGTTTGTTTCCCTCAATTCTATATGTGGCATATGCAGCCGCATGAAACTTTTTAGGTTTATGTTTGGGATAATTGCAGATTTCTGTAGTATTTTTCACCATAATCATAGCTTTTGTGCTTTGAGAAATATTTTATAAACACCCTTTGCTGCTCCACTTATAATCTGAAGGATGTGAAATCCTGTTGAAATCTACTATCACTTGGTACTTCTACAAATATTTTTGCAAACCTTTAAACATTTCATGCGTAACATAAAGAATATTTTGTTGAACGAACTAATTTGCTGTTGTATTTTTATAACACTATGATTCGTTTTGTTGATTTCACTACTTGTGCATTTGCAAAAATTTGTACTCAATTTAAAAATGTTGTTTAAAGATTTTAAACTTGATAATTTTTGCAACTTTATTGACTTTTAATTGACTTTTTGACTGATAAACAACACTGTATCTAAAGTAAGTTGCTTGATATTGGATTTTTTTGCATCATATAAAGGCTATGCTAGACATGAATGTCAAAATGTAGTTAGTCCACACATGGGCCTTTGTAAACGTTATGGCTGGTGGCAAATCAAGCACAGATTTATATGTATATATGCACAATTTATAGCTTTGTAAAATTAGACACGTGCTTAACTTTTTGATGAACAAAGAATATTTTGCCATTACTCGAAGTAGTCGAAAAAAGGGAAACGTTTTGTTTGGAAAATCATTAGTTCCACATGATGTTATTTTATACAGTGCAAATATATTAAGTACTGTAAGTGCTAAAGCGTTTCTGTGAAAACTGTAAAATGTATCCGTTAAATTTTTGATCAATAATCCTATTGTGTACAGTGTGTAGGTTTTGCACGTTTTGCTTTTTGCAACTTCATTCAATGGTTCTATTCCCTCTTCAAAGACTACAAGAATATTTGTATTTTTGATGCTTGTGTTTCATCTGGATTCTGTTTCAGTGTATGACATTATTCCAATAAATTCAGTTTAACAGTCTTGTCGATCTCCCGATCATCAACCCCATATGGAGATGAATTCGACCATCAACTACAACAACGTAGTGCTAGTGAGTGTTGCTTAAACTATTAATGCGCTTTATTTTTGTTCAGAATAGAGCTGCTTACTACATTCTGAAATATACTCAACCAGCACGCAGCGCCCTTTCGCCTCATCTCTCCAAATTTTTAAAAAGTAGTTCTAACCCATGAAAAACTTTGAAATATTTAGTTTAGCCTCATTGCCCCGATATTCCAAAAATGTAGTTGTTTCAGCGAGCAGACGAAGAGAGATTTTAAGATAAAATTTGCATCAACTTCCCGAACGTGTCCAGTGTATAATCTCAATCTAGCTTAGCCATTCGAATTGTAGCGATATATTTTAATTTGGTAGTTTTTCCGCTTTTTAGAGAAGTGCTCCTGATGATCATACAATGTTTGATGCAATAGTGTTATTCTTAATTTTTTGCTCTTGTAGATCAGCATGTTTTTATTCAAAAAAATTGACTAATGGTAATAAGATGTGATAATGGGCTGTTATATCGCATGGAAATGCTGATCAACTCATTGTCAACGCTGACAAAAAGTTGTGTAAGCTTGTATGTTGGTCAGTTGTTAGCTTATTGTGCCTACCAGCTTATGTTTGGTGGTTCTCGTTGCTTCATGCAAACAGATGAGAGTTTTGTTGATCACATTTAAATCTATTCTTTTAGGCGCTACGCCCATTCAAGGCGTTCCTCATCCGTTTGCAAAGCATTCTTCTGCAATCCGCCTTCGTCCCCTTGAAGAGAAACCAAGCCTACAGGTCGAAGAAGAGTTTGATGAAAATAACAACATTGGATTGTCAACTTCTCCCTTGCTGACCGTCCGCACACAGCTACCTGTACGACTTGAAGATGCTAGTAATGTGCGACAGTCTGCGCTGCTTTACAACCCAGGAACAAGGCACGTGCTTGACCCTGTTCACGAGAGCCCCGAGCTGTCGCCTTCATCAAGTCTTGCTGTCACCAGAAGAAACAATGCGAGCGAGACCGCTGGAACAGCGTCTTCCAATGTTGAAGCAGCCACCAAGTTATTACCTGCTGCTGCTGCTGCTGTTGGGACCCCAGAAAACTGCGACGAAAACAGTAACTTGGATTTAAAAAGCGCAAGGGGAGAAGCACACGTTTCTCATTCTGTCATCTTGCAACAATGTTCAGCGACAAATGAGAATAGATTTTCTCCCCCATTAGTGGACGCATCATCACGAAATGACCTTCCTGGGAGCGAAACTGCGAAGGTGATCGATTTCGAGCAGCTTGTGACCAGCAGCGCAAGCAAAACTAAGCCAGATTTTCGCAAGCACGGCGATACAAAATCACCAACGGTGTCTGTGTTTGATATGAAAAGAAACAAGAAGCAAAAAATTAGTTTGAGATCTTCAGGATCCGGAGTGCTGGCCCCAGCTTTGAGAGCTGAACGTCTTTCGTTGCAACAAAAATATCCTAAAAACCTGACAGTCGCCGGCAACACCAAGAGCACGAATCATAGATCTGAACCCGGTTCCAGAACGAATAGTGCTGCGGCGGCTAAAAGCGGTGTTGAAAAGCACGAAACCGCTTCAACCGCGACTGAAGAAACTTGTCACGTCGCTAACAAAGCACCACGAATTGACATGAAATCGTCCGTTATTAAAAAAGATTTCATGTATCCTGATCATAGATTACCTGTGAAAACGCCAACAGAAAAACCCGCCGATGACAATGATGCTGGGATTGCGGACTGCGAAGGAACTACTGCAAACGAAACAATATCACAAGTTGCGCCAAAGTCGGACTCGTCCACGAATGCCACTGAGAAGGATATTATTCTTCCTAAACCGGACTCTGTAGCAGTTCCTTTCACCTCACAACTTCCTGAACCAAATGAGCTTAAATCTGTTGATCTTCACGTTCCCGAGCAGGACGAAGCTGTAAAAATTACTTTGAATTTAGATCCTTGTAACGACCAAGACAAACCCTTATCACCAAAGCAAACATCAAGTAAAGTTTCTGATGTATCTTCCAAACATGAGCGTGGCTCAACCGGAAAAATGAAAACTAAATCGAAAACTTTGTCAAAATCAACCGACCAGACTAATTTCAAGACAACTTCGAAACTGGTTGGTAACAACAAATCGGTGAATGCTGTAGTGAACGGAAATGCAAAGCATGGGAGCAGAGCGCGTCAGGGCTTGATCAAAATAAGTCAAACTATGAACAAAAAGAATAAGCTTGCGAGCAAACCGCTTACTAATAATTTGAAAAAAACGGAACTTAAGAAAGCGGGTAGTGCTGCTGCAAATGGCAGTGCGACTCATCAACGTGTCAGTGCCAATGAGTCAGAAACTAAAAAAGATTTTTCTGGAAATCACAGAGACGGTGGAAACAAACCCTTCACCGCTTTTACCAACCACGACAAAAACATGTCTGGAAACAATGAAATCGCATTACCTGATCCGACCAAGCACACGCGGACTGCTGTGAATGATAATTGTGTTGAAAACAATCGCCCATTGTCCAGTGATCGCGGTGTGTATGGCTCAAGTCGCGACGCAGCACGTGCCGAGCTGGGCTCAGACAAAACCACCTACAGAAGCAACTCTGCGATGTCAGTTCAAACACCGGTGATCGAGGAAGCGTTTCCATCCACTGATTACCTTTTGAAACATGTCGCAAAGCCAGCAAGCGCCTTTGTTGGACAAAAAAGGGTTAAAAGCGCTGGCGACGCTTCCAGACGCAGCGCGAAGTTGTCCGCAAAGATTAAACCGAAAGGCAGAAGTGCCAGTGCAGCTGGTAAAGGTTGTGCCGACCACTCCAAACTGCGCTTGAAATCGGCTGCATCCTTGTCATCGAAGCAATCGAAAGGGAAGAAAGGAAAAAAGGGTGAAGCGGAAGCTTTGCCAACAGTACCGGAGACTGTTGTTTCTATCGACAATGACAAAGAAGCTTTGATTTCTGGCCCATCCTGGCATGTGGTCGTCCCGAAGAATGAAAATACTGAGCACTTGATCGTCAAAGACTTGTCAAGTGCGCCATCCCTGTGTCAAGCTTCAGACTTAGCAAATGATGTAATTCGGAATCAAGAAGCAATAACCACCAATGACGTAGATTCGATCCATGAACCCCCCGCGGAGAATGATGCTCTCGATCATGTTGCTTTAAGTGGCGATCAGTGCGTAAATGATGAGAGAAAAGAACAATCATTTAATCAACTTCACTCTGTGGAAGCGGAAAATGAAAGCAACCGTCAACCAAGGAACGAACGTGGTATGAACTCTACTTCGCCCGTCAAGTTAAACGCTGATCCTTTCCAGCATGATGTTGAGATAATCAATATTGCCGATCAAAGCGTGGAGGGCTCAGATGTGGAGATGGTTGTTCGATCTCATGAAAGCGACCACAGAAACCACACAAGCGCGTGGACTGACAATGATGAGGATGAAAATTGTCCGACCACGGATGAAACGTCTACAAGTGAAGACGAACTCGATGCCTTCTACAAACAGTTGCTGCACCCAAGGTCAGAGTTGGACGCCCTTGTTTTAAGGCGACCTGGAAGCGTAGGCAGTAAATGCGAATGTGTGTCGCAAGGTAGCGAACTAAACAGCACCATCACTGCCAACGACGACCATCCCATGACCATAGGAAGCAGTGGCACCAGCACCCTGGGTAAGCGCAGCACCGGTAGTGAAGCTGTTGAAGAGATGGATGGCAATGGCCGTGTTGATATGGTGGGCGAAAGTCTGTCTGCTGAGAATGAACCTCCAACGAGGAGATCTCATTCCTTTTCGTCTCGTTCCTCACCGTACGACTCTGAGCGGGAAATGCTGGACTGCATGCGACAGACCCTGCATGGGGAGCACGCAGACGACACTCTGTCAGAGTCAGACCATAGCGGTAAGTGACAAAACTGTGTGATGGTGTTTCACCTGCAGCTGCTGTTAATTAAAGGGCGCTGACTTTCTTTCTTGAGTTGTTGAGTGGTTGTAGAAACTTGAAAAAACGTTTCTTGATTTTCTGCAGTTAAACGTTCATAACTTATGATTTCCTTGGCGTATATTGTCAGCATTGCTCAGTTTTCTGCGACAAATGCCAAACATTTCCGCAGCAACTGCCGACGTATCGTTGACCACCAGTGACGGGGTCGCGACCTCCGAGACTTGGTTCAAACCTCGAGAGTCAGGCTATGCCGAAAAAACGAGACCTGAATTCTCGAGACTGGAAGCCGAGAATCGGTCCCATAAAATATGTCAGTTAAAACTTACCTGATTGCGCAGCCCAGGTACGTTGCTACGGACTTTCAGCGAGGGAAACAAAAAGGTTTTCAGCACCTTCGAACTCTCGAAGTTGCCACTTGATTAAATCCTAACCAATTTTGCGTACCTTTCTGTTTTACCTTCCCCGAGGTACAACGCAACAGGAAGCAGGTTAAGCTTTTGGAGCAGGTTAAGCTACAAATTTTAAAATTCATTTTTTTCAAGACATTTTTAAAGTAACATTTCTTATAAAAAGTTATACTTAAATGAAGTATAGCAAGTTTCGATGCAAAGGTCTCGAGACCTAGTCTGGCGACTCTACTACTGTTACCATGTTTTTGAAAAACCTCTCAAGATTATTCTTCACCTACAAATGCCAGATTATTAGTTTGTTTGGTTTAGGCCAGGTGTGTTCAAAGTGCAGCCGGCAGGCCAAATCTAACATGGCCCACAGCTTTGGTTTCAAATGGTGTTTCATAAGACTGTCAAGGCCTGACTTACGCAGCTCTGTCGGAGCGACGGCGGTTTCTCGCTACTTAAGACATTTCCCGTTGTATTTTGGTGTGCTGAGAACGAATACGAGCATAAAACCCGTTACAAGGCAGTGATTCTGCTTCATACCCTAAAGCGAAATGCCTGAACTAGTTTTGCTATTAAAAATGTCGGAAAGGATTTTTGGCTCACAGGCCCCTTCACTTGATCAAATTTGGCCCTCTTTGCAAAAGGTTTGGACAGACCTGATTTAGGCGGACACGACCAGATCTAAATTCACTTTTCCTTTTCACTGCAAGGCCACATTTGACCCTGACCGGCAACCGCTTGGCTGCGGATTCATTTGGAACAAAAGAAGAAGTCCAAACGAAGATAGGGTGTAAATCAACAGATACCTTACTGGTCACGAATAAACAGTGTTAAAACCTGTTTTGAGTTCACCAGAAATGAATTGGTCAGTGATCGCCGTCAGGGAAAATGCATGAGTGTGTACAAAGGTATCACTGAACGTTACCAAACACCTTGCTGCCAAATGTGAAGGAGCTCCTTTTCATGAAAAGTAGCTTGGTTTTCTAGAAGCTGTTGCGAAAACCGATGATGAAAAACCTCACATGATTTCTCGCCAGCTGACAAGATCTGCTCTGAAGCAGCATGATGACGCCATGATGCAGCATCATCATGACTCATCAGATAACGAACAGGTTTGTTGTTTGACAAATAAAATAAAATGAAAATGTAAATCTTATCCCTTACGTAGTTTACTTAAGTAGATTCTTTCTGTACATTTGACCAACACTAATGTTCAGTGGTATGTGATTACAATCCATTATATGCTGTTCAGCTTCAAGTTGGTTTTGTTAAGCTTTCAGTTTTAAAGGCAACCTATCTTTGGTTCTGCTGTTGTAGCGTTTTCTGCAATCCCGCGCCTCACATCAAAGCGAAAGCAGTTGTCTGACGAACTCAACAGTATCGATGGCGCGACTGAATACCGAACATTGTGTTGGATGGAAAAGAGGACCTTTCATTGGACAGGGAGCATATGGGAAGGTAACTGTTGGTCGTTTTCTTTCAAACCATTGTTTGTTGTTGCTTCGCCAACACCTTTTGGCTGGATTTTCACCTTGCACTTCTCTCGCTTTCACAGATAGCTTTGTATGTTTTTGCAACAGCTGCGAAAAACATTTGTTGGAAATACTTTAAAAACAGATTCACGAAGCGTTTTTAATACGTTCCGTCGTTTGAGCTGTTCAGACTTGGTATGTTGATCTTCAAGAAAAAATTATAACTTTGTGGTTGTATCCAGATTTACGTTATTTACGGAACTCAATTCTTTGCAGGGCATAAAAAAGTCTGGTGTTTTCAGTTTGATTTGAAGGCGACGTTGACTGGTGTTGCAGGAGTTTGAACAAATATTTGAAAATATATATTATTTTCTTAATCCGGTATCAACTATGCATGTGCAGTGCACAATGATTCTCATTTCCAGTACGACCGTGAAAGACCTAGTGTTCCTTTTGAGCAGAGGCGGATCCAGCCAGTAAGGTTAGGGGGGGGGGCGATTTAAGTCATATTTGGCAGCCAAGTTTCATTACGGGTTCATTACTGTAAGAGAGATGAAGTATGCTTCACAACAGTGCTGTGACAAAACAATGGACGAAAAAATTGCTTTACATCGTGAGTGTTGTTTTCCGAAACTATGGTGAATAAAGTTACTTTCGTAGGTTTGATGGGGGCGATTGTCCCCCCTGGATCCGCCCCTGCTTTTGAGATGGGGGCGATTGTCCCCCCTGGATCCGCCCCTGCTTTTGAGATCGTTCTCGTGTATTTCACCGACTTTACAAAAATTTTAAAGTCGACAACGTTTTAAATGATTTGTCTCAAATACTTACACAATATTTAAACTTGCCTGCATTATGTTCAACTTTGTCACTCTTAACCTTTCTTGCACTGCATTCACTGTTAAACGTTCTTGTTGTTATTCAACTTTCTTGCAATTCGCTAATCTTAACTGCATCTTACCCGACTGTGTTACTCAGGTTTTCCAGGGAATGACCCCAGGTGGACAGTTGATTGCTGTGAAGGAAGTTCAGCTTCCCACGACCAGTCAGAGCGAAGCGCAATCTGAGTTCGAGAAGTTGCAAAGCGAAGTGGACATTTTGAAAGAAATGAAACACCCAAACATCGTGAGGTGAGTTGGAGTTCTTTCCATGATTGACGAAACTTGAAAGATTTTAAGATTTATTTTTGGCTGGCAGGAAACTAATAGCAAAGTTGTTGCTCGATATTGCTTGTTTTGTTCGTCCCTCAACAAATATTCCACTCAACAACATAGTATTGCATCGTTTGTCTCACCTGACACCATTGCAGAGATTTGTTTTAGTTTGTCACCAATCAGGGTGACGTGGGTAACGTTCACTAACTGATCCTTTTTTATAAACAACTTATGTGATTTAAAAACCAGATTGAACCTCCATAAATCAACCAGCCGTGGAAGGCTTGTTGTTAAAACAGCTAAGTGAAATGATTTGCCATCGCTTAACGTTCAGCTCCAGGTAGGGGTGTTGTGCTCAAAAAGAAGTCGAGGGAAGGCACCCAAAAAAAAATTTTCAACAGCACTTCAAATTTATTTTTAAATCATTATTTGCTCACTTTCATTACACTACAAACGAAAACATGGAAAAAGCGTGGGAACGCGTTCCCACACCCAAAATAAACACGGGGTCCCGTCCCACTGCAACCCTGGCCCCAGGCGTGCGGTTTGTATGTTTGTTTGTCAAGCTTGCCTAGACCCTTGTGATTCGAAAACATCTTGACAAAAATCAGAAAATTTCGTTGATCATTGCTTTCGTGCATTGCAGCAGTTGTTTTGCTGTTTACACAACTGTAGAAGGTACAACTGTAGAAGGTACAGCTTCCAAAACATTAGTGCACTGCATTCAGGGCTGTTTCCGTTGATGGAACCTGGGTGTTTGCCAAGACTAATGACATTGCTGAATACAAAAAGAAAATGTCAAATTCATAGATAACATTTAGAATTAGATGATCAGATTGAGTCTTTATCTTTTAACGAGTTTCTATGAAAAAAACTAACTTACTTTCTCAAACTTTTTATTTTGTTGTGCATGCTGAGCGAAGCATGACACGTTGCTTATCACGCGGTAGAAACTCGTAGCTCAGTAGAGCGTCGAAGAAAAAATGATCGGGTTTTGCTGTTCAGCTCTGTTGCACAACAAGCCCCTACTTGCCAGATGGTTTGGCGTATCCCGTTGATTGTTCAAATATTGTCGTGGCTCCGTGGCACTGGATCTGCAAGATCCATTCGCACAGATACGATATTGATCGGACGGGCTTGGTGCTGGAAAGAAAGCTCGTAACGTTGTTTGTCGATTGCTGGCGAGGCTTTCGCCGATCTCAACTCACGAATAGTTTCTCCGACAAAGTGAAACTAATCGTAGAACGTGTTGTTTCTCGTTCATTTATCACCGAATGAAATGCTTGCTTAGAACTTCTCAGGGACGTCTTGTAAGAACTTTAGCTAATTTGACGGGACTGTTTCGTTTGACTATTCAAACACTGATTTCTGCGGCAAACGATTTATAAATTCCATTATTTTTGCAGCCAGTTACATTACCGCAAAGTTTTTGAAACTTGATTGAATGCCAGAGTTTGGGGCAAAAGCTGAAACATATGAACAGCGGAAGTAGCGGCGGAATGGAGCGGCAGCTGAAGTCGGTTGTCGGTACACCATTCTGGATGGCGCCCGAGGTCATCACAGAAAAAGGTTACGGACCAAAGTCAGACATTTGGTAAAAACATGATTTTCTTATTTTGAAATAAAACATTTTCATGTGATAGATGACCTAAAGCATTTTTTAATTTTTGATCAACAATTGACAGAATCCAAAAGCTTTATGCTTTGTGCTATGAACAAAAATTTCGATCTTATCATATTGTGAAGTCAAGTTTAGGAATAAGATCTCCTCACCACCTGTGACGCATTGATTAGAGCTTTTTGCAAACCATACGTGGATGTATTCGTTTTATCGAACGTCCCAAGTTTGTTAAGTTGATCTGACATTGCGTGCCAACCAACGAAGCTGATGAGAAACTAATACCATGCCTGCATCTTGAAGAGTTGAGTTTTACTGATTTGCGAAGTCACGTGACATGAATTTAATCGGTCGCCGAAGTGTAAATACTTTCGTTGGATGGAATCGCGAACAAGGGGTTCTCGAACAATCCGCATCATTTCCGAACTCATTTACGATCTAAGACTCCAAAACAACGTGGACGTGTGAGACTTTTGATGCTCATAGCGTGACGTGATGTCACCATTTTGATTCCTAAGGCCACAAATGTAGACACAACGTCGGAATCTACATCATACGATTGCACCCCTTGGAAAATAGCAAGGGGGTATGATGTGCAGTACATCCGCCCCCTTGTGCTTTTTGCACTCCTGTTGATCAATTTAATTCTTTAAACTCCTGATGTCCTATTTCTCCGTCTGATTCTGTGTTTTCACCAGCATTTTACTTGCGCTTGTCAAGACATCTCTTATCGCGTGCTTTTAATAATGACCTTTTCAACTCATGTTTTCATCAGGAGCGTTGGTTGCACCGTGATTGAAATGGCGACCACTCGCCCTCCGCTCCACGATATCGGGCCCGTCGCCGCCATGTTCCATATCGGCGACGGCCGACCCATGCCAACGCTCTCGAGGGACGTTTCCAAGCACGCGCGTTCCTTTGTGACGCAATGCCTCAGAGCGTAAGTTCCAATTTTTTAATTCTATGTCATAAATACGACATCAGCGAAGTTGCTGTCGCCCATGACTACAATGGTGACTGAGCACCAGCCTGCCAGTCACTCCCTCGGAATCTTTCTTCGCTTCAAATGTCACACGAGGTGGAAAGATAGTATTCTGAGCATAAACACTGGTTTCCCGCTGAGCGGCTCATTATACAACCTTGCACTGGTTTGTTGCCATAAGAGTGTCGTGTTTTAACTGCCTTATGTGTGGACGCATTATGAATTGCTGTCATGATAACGTGACCAACTGCTACAGCAGGGGAACCAAATAACTTGTCTGTTGCGTGTTTGCTACACATTAAAAAGGAAAACCCATGACAAAGATCAAATGTAGCTACATTGTAGCGTTGTTTGTTGTCGTTACAATGTAAGGTTTGTAAAGAATATTCGCAGATTTAGTTTAGTGACAGTGCTTTTTGTGTGCTCTTTTTACGTTGACTCCTATTCCCTTTATATTTCACTGAATCTAAATCGATTTACACCCGTCTATCATGAGTTTGAACCTGCATGTTATCCAGTGATGGCTGCAAGTTTGCTTAAATACGATCGAATAGCAAAATGCGGCTCACTAAATTGTAAACGCATGGTAGAGGATGTTGCTGCTGCACACTGGGTTTCTTACTTAGTCACCAGAAATACACAAACACGGTTTGAATTAGCAGAAACATATGCGTTTTCTTACCGTTCCAATCCATAGTACGTGATGCTTCCACTAAAACAGCTGCTTTTCATAGTTTAACTTGTTGAGGCAGGTTAAATAATTCATTCAAAGGTTTCCTATATCTTTGTTTCGAAAAATAATATTTTTACTTCTTCAAAGCGATCAGTAAAAACGTCCCAGTGCCAAAGATCTTCTCTCGCATCACCGCTTCATGCGGAAGAAAGATCGGAACACATTCGAAGGATGAACTCCCAGTGCCAGAAGATGGAGCTTGTATAATAAAATTTTTTGGCCAATCAACAAGTTACATTTTAAAGGTTGAATAAGTTTGAAAATATTTTCTGAATTGTTGTGAAGGCAGCTTATGCTTTGGAAACGCCCCAGTAAGCTTGAGTAATGTTTGGAATGCGATTTGGCCAAAACGTCTACCGTGTTTGTAAAAAAAAGTTACCTTGGGCAGTTGGGTCTTCACCGCTATGCCGTCATTACATATCTAGATCAATGTGTCCTGAGTCCCCCTCCCCTGAAAAATTCCTGGATCCGCCTATGACATCTCAGTGCATCCAACATATGACATCTCAGTGCATCCAACATATGACATCTCAGTGCATCCAACATTTTTCTTTGCACCATTCATTTGCATGCTTGACAATAAGATCCTTCAAGAACAAAAAACACAATCAACTCTGCACTGACGAAAACCAGGCTGTATTGGTGATAAAGCACGAAACGGGTAAAAATAGAAAATGAAACCTAGTGCGTGAATATGAACCGGGAAGGCTGGAGCTTGCTGCTATATTTTTATTTACGCTTTGTTCAGTTGATCCATCAACTTTTTAGTTCAGTTGTTTCTTTACTTTTAATTCGATGAACACACAAAATTAAATCTGTTCAACTTTCAAAATATGGCAAACGTTTGTTAGATTTCAAAGTAAAACATTGCGACACAATGAGGAGGTGGCTAAGGTGTCGGACAGTTACTGTACCAACTGTTTGGTTAAAAATTCATAAACCGCAACTGCATAGCATCACCAAACATTTGCAATAACCATCACTAGCAAAAGCGAGCATTTGATATTAGGGTTTTAAGTCGCACGTGTTCCTCTGGGGTAACGGTTTGGGGGGCAACAGAATGCAATAAGGAAACAACATTCGATGTCATGCTGGGACTGCCACAGCAGAATAATAAATTTCAACTACAGAAGCCTTGCCTTTTAGGGCCAAGATGCCAGAATAGTTTTGCACGTGGGTAAAAGATACACTTAAAGAAAGCGTAAGAGGCCGATAAAGACATCAGCGTAGGCCTCAACAATGCGCACATTACGCCTCACGCATATACTTACATACCTCTCAGCGCAGGGCACTGGCTACGTTTGACGCAGATGCCCTGTCTGCTCAAGAACAACCCAGCTTCGCAGGTACATTTGGCTTTGCACGGTATTTCAAGTGGGCAAAGTGCGAGTGCTCCCACAGGACCAGGACATTTTGGAACGCATTGAACGTATGTGGAATAGACTTGATTGTTCGGACATTTTACTGTGGAAAACACAAATTATTTCATTATTTCACGACGATCACTGTACATTTTTTCTTATTTTATCACCTCAGTTATTTTGACTCAGATTCCCCCAAATTTAGAAAGCTACTACCTTATATAAAAAAGCACACGTTGTTTGTAGCCACGTGATAGATTGCAGTGTAATAATAAATTTTATGAAAACGTAATTGACTGCTTCGCACAGCTAAACGAAAATATCACCATTGCACCATTGCACAGTTACACCATAAAAGACGGAGTCAGGTGTTTTGCTGGTTTGAATGAAGTATGCTCTATGGCAGACCTTGAAGTTTTCAAACTTCTTTTTTACAAGTTCGTAGCGCCATTATATTATCACACACCATGCTTCGCCAATAGAATTGTAAATGCAGATGTTCCGGAAGAAAATATCTAAAACATTCACAAATCTGACACAAGCAAGTTTCAAATGTTGAGTGTATTCAAGGCCATCAGCCGTTAGTCACCACACCGCAGATCATTATCACTGCAGAAATGATGATATACCTTAAAACGTTGAATTAGATGGCGTTCTGCCTCCCTGACAGTTCCCTGCAACTTTCAGCTATCAACTGGTTTTTGGTTAAATTCCCACTTGGCAGTGTCGTTTTCCCAAACTGTTAAACATTTGTTTTCCTGACGTCATCCATGTTCGCAACTTCGTGAAGTGAACATGTCTCATCTTCGTGATTAGCGCGTACAGGTTATTTAAACATGCAATACCGAAATAATGTTTTTCTTCTTAGTTTCTCAAATCCATTCTGAACTTTAGTCCTTGTAATCCACGTTTCTGAAGCTGCGCATGTGCTCATTTTATTTGCCCTTAAGGTGAGGCCCAAACGAATTTTCTGATCAGTAGCTTTTCGCGGTTTGTAAAACGCTGCTGATCTCCCAGAACTTGACATTAAAAATGGACACTCTCCTACCAAGTGTTCGCAGTATTGAGGTTCATTTCTTCCTTGTTGCTGAATACTTTTACGTTGTGCTTTTTTCACAGTTGCAGTGTTCCCCATGCAATAGTAGTTTGACTTCAAAGTGTTTTGCTGAACATGTATTGATGTCAGTGGGCCGGGGAACTTTTTTAAATGAGTTTCAAAAATATTTTCCTGGCGTTTGTTTTCGTATTCATGCTCAAAACTTTGCCTCTGACATTCAACAAATAAAAGAACTTTTCAAAGTCCTTCACATTACAATGTAAGTGGTATTTTTGCACCTGTCGGTAATGTTAAGATGGATTTCATCCCAAAATTTTTAGCTGGAAGGTGAACAGCGTTTGAATTGTTTCATCAATTTCGTCCGACTTTCATCGTCTTCTGTGTACGCAATAATCGTTTTTGTGGCTCCACAAGGCTGTGTATTGCTTTGACATTTTCAAATTCAGGCAAAGAGGTCATGTTTTGGATAAAGATCATATTTACTCATCAAAACTCTAAGAAATCCAACCTGTGACGCAAAAACATTCTGGTAATTTCAACGAGAGATTTCCATCGCCTCGAGGAGATCGTTGTGACTTTAAACGTTTGGAGAAAAGTTCATCGCTTCGACCATGCAATGTGAGCGACAAGACGGGCTGGATTACCTACGCCCTACACTATGTCCACCCACCCATAAAACTGATAATATAGCTTTCATCTGCAGGCTTTATTAAGCAACACCAAGCGTATTGCGTCTTAACAAAGCAATGCAGTCCTACAAATTAAAACGAGCTTTATTTTGCAATGCTAGCCATTAAACTTCTCATACTCCCACTCTAAAACACATACAGTTGGAATGTTCACTACGTCAGTGATGCAGGCAAAACAAAATATTTTCAAAAACTGGTGTCATTTAAAAATGTAAAAATTAAAAATAAAAGAAAACAAATGTCCTGCTCTACGGAAATGTTGCAAAAAATTGAATAAAATGCCTTAGAAATCAGTGAGAAGCTGGAGATGTTTCCACAATTTTTCAGAAAAGTTTTGCCCCAAGTTGGGAAAAACGGACATTAAAGTTGACAAGGCATAAGTTGACAGCGTTTTCGCAAAATACTTCGCAACATAGTCTCAAGTGTCAATGTAGCAGAAGAAACATTTCCTCGCCTGGATTATTGTGTCAAGCGCACGAAACAAAGTACAAGTTATTGACGAGTTCCTGACGTAAATTTAAAATTATTTCACATCCGGGGCATTTAATGTCTTGTTTATTTTTCTATATTGTTGCAACGGCTGCTGGGCAGAAAAGCTTGCATTGAAATGAATTTATACTAAACTGATTGTGGGAAACAGCCGGTTATTTTAACGCAAAGTTCGAAACAGCCTAATTGTGATGTTGTCGGTGATTGGCAGTAAATCGAAGCAAAAAAGATATTGGTAAGAGTTTGACATTAACCGATGTTTTTATTCCAGTGGGTGGTTCCAAAAATCTACACTCAACTGTCTGCTGAGATCATCAACAAGCTCGAGAAAATTATTAAACTGGACTTAAAATACAAGATTTCACGGAGCTAAATAGTCACACAATGCAAAAATCTCACTTTTTGACAACATATATATAAAATCTTGATTTATAGCAAGAAGTGTAGGAGAAACATCTGAATCGCGAACACATGCTGAACCATCATCTGATAGCCGCAAAGGAACCAAACCAAAGAGATCAAAATTATCAGCAGAGTGAAGTTTTATTTCAAAATACTTTTCAAGTCTGACAATCATTTGGTTCCACTCCAGTTCCATTCATTTGACGAAATTGAAATTAAGCAACTGCTGTATTTTTTTCTACGTTCGTGATTAATGACAAAAATTGAAAGCTGTGGGAGTTGGCAATGCGTTGTGAACAAGTAAAGACATTTCCCAAAATATTTCCCCAATATTTTGCAAGATGTTGGCTGCGTTCTTCCCCTCTACTGTGGTCAGAAAAGAAAACGTTGAAGTTAATAAAATTTTGTTTGCAGTGAAAAGTGTGGAGTTTGGAAACATCTTTATATGATTTTACTTCAACCTTTGGTTTTGCCTCTTTGTTCCTTATGCGACTAGGCAAGTCTTTAAAATTTCGTTCTATATAGAAGTGCGTTGGTTATAATAATATCAGTCAGTACTTGTTTGCATTATAATAAGTGTGTCTCGCCAACACGGCAAAATCGTCTAAAATTATTGACCTCGTAATGAGTAATAATAGGTTGTGTAACATCAAATGAAAAGGGTAAATCAAGAAACAACGTATGTGCCCACCTTGACAGGCATCAGCTTCTAAGCACCGCATGGCACGTGGATTCCAGAACGTTTTCTCTTTACAGCTGCATCCTGATTGGCAGATTTCAGGGCAGGCGAGCAGTGAACCTACCTGGTCGCAAGTGTGCAAGCACGGTTTGCAGCCCGGGAAGTAAATCTGTGAAGTAAAAAAAAACTTTTTTTTGGTATTGGAAGTGGATTTCAGAGAAGTGAGAAGTGTTCAAGAGAGACACAAAACGCAGAGGAGACAGCAGAACCAACAAAAAAACGAACTAAACTTTAACAGTAAAAATTTATAGGGTGCGGAACATCTGCATAACATTTTTTCCAGTCATCTTGCCACAACACATTTTACGATTGATTTCTTATGATTCCAGAATCTTTCAATATATATGCAAAAAGTCTCCATTATGTTGATTTTAGAGTAAACAATGGTTTCAAACGTCATAATGACAACAAAATATTCTCATAGCGAAGCTCAAGAACGTGAATGCGGAAGGGTTTTAAAACAGTGGATAATAAGTTAGAAACGATCAATCAATCATTGAATGAGCAATTCGAGGTTAGTATAAAAAACTTTGACAAAATCCACATTTGTAAATTAAAGTTTCAACTGAAACTCCGATCTGATCATTAATTCAAAGCAGTCGTTAACATGTTATTCAACGTTTCTGAAAAATATATAAAAATGTATAAAGTAAATTAATACTTGAAATCTAGAAAAGCAAAAATATACGCAAAGTTTCAAAATAAAGCAAATCAGCTGTACATTGCAAATCAAAGTTTCCTCTGAAACTCGGAGCGCTAATCTAAACCAGCTGCGAAGGTGGTATCTAAATTAGAAACACAAACAAGAAAAAACACCCCTGCATTGGGTCTTTGTCGACCTACACACCTTCCGGGCATTCGCTTTCACGAACGCATCGACGAAGCCTTGAACTCCAAACCAATCCACTGGGACATCCACAGCCAGGTCGGCGACAGGCCAAGGTGCAGATGGGACGAGGATTTTCGCAAGTTCGTTCACACTGTCCACATTGATAGAAGACTTTATTGCTGAGACATGCTACAGAAAAAATTGACCATTAATAAGCAAAATGTTTGAACGCCAAACATTGCCGCAGGAAGCGTAGCATGGGTTGCCATGAAAAACTGAAACCACTCATTATTTGATTAAAAGCATTTGTTCTTACAGGCGTAGAAAGAAACAACAAACCAAAGAAACAGACCAACATACCATGCGTGCACTTTGACCAGGTTTGATTTTGACTTTTCTTGACCGGTTTTTGCAGAAATAAAAATGGCACTTGTAGTTGTAACAACACGAACTTACTAAGTGTTTTGATAAAAAACAAAGTGAGGGTTGATGTTATCGAAAAAATTTAAAATTTTAGTTGCAATTTACTCGCGTTGCCCCACAGAACAAATATACTGCATATCATGTGTGATTCAAAGATTTGAACGACTTCAACGCATGCCATGAAACCAAATACGAGCATCTCGTATACGTGCATCGCAACGCTACAACGAATTCATCTGATATAGCCACATGATTTGTGACCAATGTCGGTATTGACAGCGAAATGCTCGTCTGCAGACTGCATTCATGAATTGCAGGCGAATCAACTTCCAGTAACTGACTCTGTTGCTTAGAAGGTGATTGATTGATTGATTTTTTGTTTCACACGACTCAGTTAATAACAGAAACAACGCGAAAGACATCATGCAAAAAAGCAGCCAATTGTCAGTGGAAATTAGAAAAAATTAAAAGCACAATGGCAAGATAATTTAACAATTCTATTAACGATTGTCGCCATGTCACACAGGATTTGTCAAAGACTATGGCGGTCATATTGTTAACCAACCCCATATATTAGTTACCACACAAATTTGTTAGTTAGTCGTAATAGGTGTAGAACTGGTAACAGTTTGAGCTTACGATCTGTATTTGTGGGTGTTTGTGGTGAGCAGCAAGAACAGTCCGGATTCCCCTAGACCAGGGGTCTCAAACACGCGGCCCGCGGGCCGCATGCGGCCCGCGAGGACTTTTTGTGCGGCCCGCGACGCTTTTTGGAAATTTTCATACAGTTCAACATTTACGTTGCCAAGTACCTTGAAAAAATGCCGTGAAATGATTGAACCTATGCTGGATGATACCCAGTGCGGTTTCTGTCCTGGCCGCAGCAC
>Ga0210059_1001925_pt1 | contig 32011 bp, 12 predicted proteins | sample Ectturendosymbi2_FD_188042 | JGI IMG/M metagenome (GOLD analysis project Ga0210059, IMG submission 188042) | Ecteinascidia turbinata endosymbiont from Florida, USA - Sample 2 (SPAdes) (version 2) | ecosystem: Host-associated > Tunicates > Ascidians > Unclassified | place: Key West, Florida... | reverse complement strand
AAAGGAAAATTTGTTGATTTGGCAGAAACATTTCCTGAAACAATCACATTTTGTAAGATGTCCGGCCCTCGGACTGTTGAGTAACAGCTTATGTGGCCCTCGAACAAAAAAGTTTGGAGACCCCTGTTCTAAACCAAGCTTAGACTTGTTTCCTCCTAAATGTGCGTATGCGAAAGTGATTGATTTACGTAATATAGTCCTGTGAAGCATTGGGTTCATTGCAAATCGATATCGCATCTCCCCACCAAATTAGCCTGTGTCCGCCACTGGTCGAGACCCGTTTTTTGGAGTCTCGGTCCCAAAGGTCCCGTCTCGGTCTCGAAGGATTTCGGTCTCGAGCTCTTCGTCTCGAGACTTTGCATAGGTTATTTTTTATGAAATTTTGCAAGGAGTTCCTTAAAAATAACGGTTTTAAAAATGATTGTTCAAAATTTATCCGTTCAAAGAGGTCAGCGTCTAAGCTTTCATGTTGTTATGTTGTTTGCGAGATGGAGAAAACAATTTGCCCTCAACCCCGTTTAAAATTTATACTGAATTTAATAAAAAGTTTGCATGTACCAAGGAAACCGAAGCGCGTAATCTCTGCAACGAGAGGTTGGGAGTACTTTGCTGAGGACTATCTTTGAACTGTTTTTGCAAGAGTTTTGTTATGAAACCCACAGGCTTATTCAAAAGAGATGGGAGAGTGCCAAAAAGTTTCTTTTTTGAGAAGCCAAATAAAACCATGTCTTTTTTTCGAAGTGCTTTTCAAAGCGCTCTGTGAAAACACGCTGAAGCTTTTTTGCTCTGCGTAATGCAGGCTTTTCAAGTTCAAAAATTCCTCGGAACTCTCTTGAGGAAAAGTTTTGCTCATAAGAGTTTTATACAGAGAGCAAATAATGCGTCATGGCTGATCAGTTACTTTGACGTACCTACTGCTATAGGCTTCACGGCCTTTCTGCGTTTTCTAACCGACATGCGGTGTTGCGAAAATTCTAAGTGTGTCAGCAAAAACGGAAATTTGGAACAATTGTGAATATCAGTTTAACGTAAAAATATGGAAATTATGAAAAACTTGAAAATATGAAAACTTGACAATATGAAATAGCAAATCTAGGAATTATACACAGAGCCATAAAATCAGCAGGAAGGCGCTACACCACTTCACTGCAAGTCAACTGCACCGGTAATCCCGAACTTCGCTCATTCAGCTGCAGCATGCTGCATCCCAACAATGACTGTCGAAAACAACTAACAGCCTACTTTCTTTTTATCAGAGAAAGAAAAAATCTTCAATACGAAGGCAATGGTCACCTGCAAAAGATCTGCCGCAGTTGTAAAAAAACTGATAAACTACGAGCACCTTGCTCTCAGTAAGACAAAAAAGCAAACCCAAGTTGCTTCGGGTCTTCATTAGCCCTGTGCAGTTTGTTGTTGCCATGGAAAACACATCAAATCCACGGTGCCAACTGATTCACATGTAATGACAAAAAATAAAACTTTCCCGCTAAACCACAGCCTAACATGTGCCAGCTATGTTATTTATTTAGCCATACATACATGCATATGTAAAGAAGGCAAAAAAAATAGTAAGAGTAATGACGAGAAGGGTGGCTAACAAGTAGAGAAAGCAAGATCCATAATCGACAATTAAAAAAGACCACTCTCAGTTTGTGAGTATTTGATTGTGATGTTCAAGATGCTTTGTTATTCCTTATTGTTATAATAAGCATGATACATGATTTTCTCTCATTTTATATTGTTGTAAGCAAATGTCAGGAGTGGAAAGAGGAAGCATTTTTATGGTCAGCTTCGGGTGACGAATGACATAAACGACGAAACACCTGTGCAAAAAACTGAATGATGGAAAGCAACCTTTCCTGTGGGGTTACCACTTTACTGTGCTGTTTTCACCCGTGCTGCTGGGGCTGTATAAACTCACCTACATCGACTGTGCTTGTTTTAAAATAAAAAGTAATGATTCGCCTCTTCTCCACTTTCTCAAATAACATAGGCCTACTTCAACACTAGGTGGGAGAACAGAACATGGGAGCTTCATCAGGGCATCACCTCCTGTCCTTACACAGAAGGGTTAGTATTGTTTTGTAACGAACAAAACAATTCAAATTTTTCTCAGTCAAAACAAATTTATTGAAGCATGGCAACGGCAAACACCTCGAATATTCAATTGGTTCACCAACATTTTTCGAGTGAAAAATGCGTAGACCCTCTAGTCTAAACGCTGCCAACATTTTCAGTGTCCATGCATTTCTTCGTGGAATTTGTAAATAAAGCCACAGGTTTGAGTTTGTAAATTCCTAAGAGGAAAGTGAAAATGAACGTTTGCAGTATTTGGCCGTTTGCACAAATTTCGGATGATTTTAACTATCTTGGTATTTGGCAATGTGCCAGATATGCTGTTTGCAGCATTATTCAAGGAGTTAGCTTTAATTACCATCAGAGAAATGTGAGGTCTCGAGTCTCGGCTGTTATGACAGTCACGGTCTCGAAATTTGAGCCAGGTCTCGGTCTCGGAGGTTACGGTCTCGACTACATCACTGCATTGTTCTGTCTATCGAAGCCATCCGTTTCATGAAAGTGACGTTTTGGTTATGAATGTGACTTCACAGACAGGAATCGATAGGCTAACAAATTGGTACCAATCGAGGCTACTGTTATACAGTGTTGCCAATTTTGCTGATTTGCGGCTAAATGTAGCGGGGTTTTCTCACTGCTAGCTGTAAAAATTTCAATCTAGCAGTTAGCTGATTTTCTAGCAGGATTTTACCAACCGTTTAGCAGGCAACAAATCCTGACCAAAAATTTATTTCAACAGTTTTTTACCATAAAAGGATTTACACCTTCTTCATCAAAAAATATTTTCTTTATGACGCTTTACTTCGGCAACACAAGGATCAAACACACCCAGCAGATGCCTTCAATCATGTAATTTTTTTTGTCTGTAAGGATGTTGTTCTCTGTGTTATTTGTATGTGTCATCTATTCTTCTGTGTCATTTTTTATATCAACTGATGTCTATGAGCGATTGATTTATTTGTTTAGATCTGAAAACTTCAAAAAGAATACTGCTAAAATATAACAAAAGCTTTCAGTGAAACAGTATGTGGGATTGGTAACAATCGTGAAGGAGCTCACACTTTTCTGAATTTATCACCATTTCCTCTTTAAGTTGGTAAGCTGATCATCACTGGTGCCACGCCCAGTGATTTCTGAGCTGACTTGATGATCTAGTCATTTTTCACTGTAATCTAGTGATTTTTGCAAGGTATGTGTTCGCAGATCGGATGTGTTGTTTCTAACTTTTCAGCCTGATTAAAAAAGAGTGGATTGCACGAATTGTTGTGTGAAGATTTTCACCTCCAGAACAAACAATTTTCTAAACCCAATTTTTTATTGTTCACTTGTGTGCTGTTTATTAATGCAATGTAGGCTATGACGTAATCTCCATTTCATTGCACGATCAGTGCAGTAGAAATATACTGATTAAATATTAGGTTAATTGATCTAGCCTACAGTAAAAATACTTGGTTAGTGTTGTCGCTTTAAGATCTTGAAAGAAACCAGCTTTCCGACATAAGATTTTCCACGCTGCGGCATGATCTATTTCAACAATATTGCAAACAGTGTTAAGGTTTTCAGGCGATGAAAGACATGAATCAATATTTTCAAGCGAAACTGTTCACTTCAATGCAGAAGTTTTAATTCTAGTAATTGATTTCAGATGTAGCGATTATTTTTGTGAATCTAGTAATTTTTGCAAAACAGCCAGTGGCAGCACTGCTGATCATAGCAAAAAGGTCGCATATCATGGTTGACTGCACATCGATGACGTCATAAAAGTGGCCAAAAATGACTTCTGACCCTCGAAATTTTTCGCTGGTTGCGGCACCGGCATATGATAATCAAATGCAAATTTAAATTCCAAGTTTTGTCAAATCCAAAGCCAGCGACTTTACAGGAGCTGAGGCGCATCCAGCTCCGGAGCCGCATGTTGCCGAGTGCCTAAACCCATGGTTTAGCCCAACTTCTGTTTAACTTTGCCATTCATCCTAAACATCTCAACAGATATTATCCACATTTCTCATCGAAGTATTGCCAAGATAACGTTAACACAAATGATTCAGAACACGCGCTAAACATTTTTCGTGTTTACAGCTTTATGTCATCAGTTGGCTGCTCCAAAATATCATTTCTTGAAGCTTTCGTGAAGCAACTGAGCTGCGTCTAGTGATGTTGCTGCCTGTCGTTTAATTTCTTGGTTCTGACTGCCCTGGCAAGTACACCAACAACAACACAATCTGCAATCAATTGCGATTTCAGTCTATTTTGCATAGAATTTTGCTGGGTCATAAAATTGAAGCTTTCAAAACAGATTGCAGCCCATTGCTGAAAAGCAACTGCAATCAAGAGTAGAATACACACAGGTCTGCTTCCTACACGATTTGAGCGAACTAGCAGTCAACTTTAGAAAATAATTGCTAGATAAAAATGTACTGGGAACTCGTACTACAACTATACATGTGACGCTGCATGAAACGGTCAATCGAAAAAATACAATATTGTTGCTACCGTAAATTCTCTCCATAAGCACCATCGCGTTACACCAGTGGTTGCCAAACTGGGGGTAATTTATGCGATTCTTCGAGGTGAACGTGGAACCAAAACAACCATGTTCTTCTATATTATGAGCGATCACAGCGAAATATTGTGGGTAATAGACATAATCACTACCTCGATTTGGGTAACGACTCAAAAAAGTTTGGGAACCAGTGCGTTGCACACATTAAGAAATTTCATTGCTTTCCATTTGCACTCAGTACCGCCATTGCTACCCTTCAGAAATCAAGCACACTGTCTAGTTTTGTCGAACCACTCTTACACACTGCACGACGTGAAGCGAACACTTTTACTCCTTTTTAAGATCTTGAATTTTACTTCCACCCAAAGCCTTCTTCCGCTGGGCAAACATGTGGAAATAAAGTTGTGGAAAAACTGCAAAACAAAGCATACATCTTACCGTTGCGACTCATCACTAGAATGGGAAAATCATTTTCCAGACTGAGATACACGCAACTTGACGCGAAATTTCTCTACTGAAGCACAACTTTTCCAGTTAGTCACAATAGCATTAATTTCAGAAAAATGTCTTATTTTACTAGAGTCGGCGGATTGTGACATCTTTGTGTGAAGGTACGAGGTGTATGCCATAGTTTGTTACGTCAAAATGCGCAACTACAGCCAAATAATAAATTTATGAATGTCAGGGACGTTTAAAGGATAGGTGATGCAAAAAGCGCCCAGCAGAAAGGCATTTTTGTCAAAGCGTCAGTTTTTTGACATGATCAATACGTTCATTGCATCTAGTCCTCAACGAAGTTATGTTTCAGCTACATTGTGTTAAAAAAGATCGCGAGAAGGAATCGGTTAAGAAATCCCTTATGGCAAATGCCTGTCCAAACGCTGGCATAATATACCTCCGATAATGCTAACGATTCGAAACCGCTTCAATTATCTACGTCGCTAAGCAACATTTGAAATGGACTTTGAGGTGGTCAACCAGCCGTCAACACGTTTCAAGATTATTAATTTTGCACTACGGAAGAGTTATGGACAATAGGTTGTCGTAGCCTGACACACATTGGTTTACAATAAAATCACAGTTGGTTTTATTTCTGACGCAAATTAAAGAGAGAGAAGACGACGAGTTTGCACAGTGTAAGAAATTAACAATACTTGAGCTTCTCACAATGGAATATAAGTTTATGAATAGAAATAAAATGTTGATTTGGTTTGTCACAGTCATGCTTATGATCCGAAGTTCAAATGAGACTTGCCGTTATACAAGAACGAATAATAAAAAGGTTGTGCATGGCGGAGTTGTAAACTGGCCTCATTTTGGAGCCTGAACCCGTCACTTATTTTTCAAGCCCGATTTAGGCTTGAAAGCCAAATTTATCGAGTGAATCAATATATGTGCAACCGCGGGGTATAGATGGCGTTGTAAGCGTGACTAAAAAATTGAGAATTGATCATTTTTATTGAAGATTTAATCAGCTCGATTGCTTCAACAGTAACTGGCGACGAAAGTGTCCGTCGTTGCAAAAAATGTTGTGTGCTGCAAGCCCGAAACATTTTGACAAACTAAGCCCGAACCCGGCCCGACCCGACTTACAACTCTGGTGAATGGATTGGTCAAACACAATGGAGAGTATCTTGTTTTGTATCGCAAATACCTAAAGTTCACTCCGGAGACCAGGGGATGCATTTCCACAAAACTCACTGCATGCAAGATAACACTTACATATAACGTAAAACGGTATGGTGCCTATCAGGACAAGGTGATAATCCAACGAAAAGTTGAGTTTGTTCGGTAGAGAAATGGAATACAGTCCACTATCTCGCACTGGCTTCAAGCTATTGTATATAGTGAGAAGTTCACCCTGCAAAAAAAGTTCACAACTCTGCAGAACAGACATTTCATGCGTCACAAGGGATTTATAACAAACCCAGATTAAACTTAGTGTTTCCACTAATTTAAATGCTAGCCACACCTCGTAGCTTCGGTGGCAACTATGTTCATTGAGAGGCTTAATGTACATTTTTGTTAAGAGGGTTTCTCGGCCAGGAATTTTTACGTTGAGTAGCACCAACTAGGGAGCGCCGCCAAGCTACTTTTTGGAACCAAACCTGAGCACGAACCTCAAAACCTTACAATTTACTTTCAGTCACTAACAAAAACGGAAACATGTACCTTTTCAATTGAAGCAAAAATTTAATACTACACGTCAAGCGAAGTCTGTTTTCTATCCATTAGGAGGCGAGCCTTAGTTTGATTCGCTGTTGGATGAAGTAGGGTATGGTTCATCCCAGACCCTACCTACCACAAAGTGACGCGCTAGTATATTTTAACAAACCCATTCCCGGAATCTCGGAAAATTGAAATTCAATATTAGTGCAAACGCTTCTGTTCAGCAGAAATTGCTTCCACCAGCCAGAGAGGATATTGCAAAACTTAAGTAGTCTTTTTCTAAGCCTATTCCCAGTCAATGCCGTACAATATCCAAAGACTACTTGCCTGCAAAATAAAAATTCATGCAAAACGCAACAGAACTGGTACACCACATGACCCATTGGGAGTATCACAACATCAAAGTCAGTACCAATTGCGCAATTTACATGCGCCATATTTGCTTTGCGTGGCACATAGTTCTGTACTCAATATTACAATTTTTTGCAGAAATTCAATAAAGCTTCTGACATCAGTTCTATAGTTTATTCGGCAAATTAAAGAAAACTCGTTCAGGTTTGAAAAATTTTAATTCTGAATAACATCAGAGTGAAATTTGAGCTCACTTTCACATCATGATCAACGATTTAACCTATACTTTTAAAAACGTGCTTACCGTTACTCCAAGAGGGTACAGGACGGTGAACAATGAGTATCTAGAAGGAAAAAAATATTAAGAGGGCGCGCAGATGCAACAAACTAACTTTGGGGTAGTTGCCATGGCTTTTAACGTGCTGAGAGGGACATAAAAAGAAAAAATATAACTCGCAAAAGAACACGAAAACACTAGCTAATTTTCGAAATGTTCCGCTACAAAATTCTACAAAAATTACAAAATTGTTTTTGGAACAAACTACAAAACTGCTTTTGGTTACGATTTCGCATAGCAACTGCAGCATGAAAGTAAAGTGCAAAATATTTTTACATGGATATTACGATTCCAGTTAGAAGTATTTGGTTTCAACAAAAATGATGCTGCAATCTGAGAGCATTCAGATGTCGCGCGACGACAATTACACTGCGCTCATGAATACAACCGACACGCTATGCAAAATGTAGAACCCCAGTAGCAACACAATGAGCCACCCTCCGTACCACTCTCACCATAATTGCGAAGGCCCGCTACACCAGTGACAAAAAAGATTATCTAAAACAACTGAATAGAAACATTTTGCTAGATAGCCGGCAAGTTGCTCTCGGCATGTTTTGAAAAGTAAAGCATGATAATCGCAGGTTGCGAATTTTCTATTAACAGGCCACTTAATGATGCGATGTCGAGCGCGAGATAAAGGCTGCATTTTGCATACTACAAGCTACTGCATAGGTTACCAGTGGTCCAATGGAATGCGTCACGTATTAGCAAACTGCTTGTCAACCTTTCATCACCGTGTCTCGGCAGGGCGACTATGCTGCCAATGCAAAACGCAGTTTGCAAGTGAACGTTCTATGACATACGGAGAAATGCGGAAAGGAATTCATTGTCCCGATCACTTCAAGCTTTCTTTGACCAATATTCGAAACGGCCTGCATCGTTGCGTAACGTGTGACAGCAGAGCATCTACGTGAGAGGATCGCCTTTTGAGAAATTCCAAAGCGAGCACGGGCAATGGTTACTGAGTTGCACATTCATCAATGGACCACATTTCGCATCCCATAGTAAAGCAGTGGCTCTCAACTGGGTGTACTCGCACTGTATGTCGTTGAGATAAAAGATTTTTGTGATTAGGAACTTCTCTGCCAAATTGTAGCTGGATTTACGTTGCTTACCTGGTTAAAGTTTTACGTGTGAGCTGCAGGATGTGATTTCTGCACATTTAACGTGTAAATGTGCAGAAACCACATCCTGCAGCTTTATTTTTTCCACGTGAAACAAGAAATAAAGGAACTATGCCAGCGGAAGCGAACTACACCGAAGATTTTGCCGAACTACACCGAAGACCAGAGGCAACCACAGCAAGCATGTTTTTATGAACGATTCACTGCAATGTGACGAAAGGCATGAAATTTTTTATGTCACAAAATCCTTGTATGCCTGTACTACAGGGTCGCAAACACGCGGCCCGCGAGGGCGTTTTGTGCGCCACGCGATGCTTTTTGGGAATTTTGAAATAATTACCATTTAGGCTGTTTAGTTTAACTACGGGTGTTTAAAAGTGCTCAGCTAGCGGGTGAACAAGTTCTTTTTAAAAGAACGTAGAGATGGCTAGAAATGATTTGCCTATAACACCTGATGCCTTTCGCAGGAAATAAGATGTGAAAGCTGAGTCTAGTAAGGTTCAGATACAGCCATTCTTGGTTCAACGCAATAATGCGGCCCTCGGGTTACTTTGTAACTCCTCATTTGGTCCTCGGAGCAATTTGAGTGCGAGACCCTGCTGTACTGTATTGAAAGAATTCATGTTGCTGTGAAAGCCCAATGGACTGTTTGCAATATTGCAATATTAATGCTGTAACAAGCCATTCTACTGCTGATCTTTCCAACCTACACTGCAGCAGTGACATAGCCAGCCCAAAATTTTTTGGGGAGCCAATCGTTTGTCTTTAAGCGAGGAACAGTATTTTATTTGGGACACCGCATCTCAAAGCACAAAATGACAAGATATGCTAGAAATTTTTGGGGGAAATGGCCACTTTGTCCTCCTGGTTACGCCTATGCACTGCAGAATGTCCACAGGCAAGGTGAGTAAGTGGAAAGACGAACAAGAGTCAGTTTGGTTTTATAGCCATTACAGCTGACTGAGTTGAAGCTGGACATAATGCTTGAAACTTTAAAACTGCAAGGAGCTTGTTACGACTGGAATGGAACACTTCCGCAACTGGGATTCACACTTGCGTTGAAGAGCTTCATCTCCTCGAGAGAGAAATGCAAGAAGAATCTCATCGATGCAAAGGAAAGTCGAAAAATGTTGTTTGCGTCGACGATTTCGGAGTGCACTTACCCAAAGTTATCGTATATACTCGTGTATAGGTCGCATCCTTAGTTTGTGATTGTCAACGTAGGTATTTGTGGTTGATCTGTATATAGATCACACAAGTTACACGGCTCATTCTAACGCAAAAACTATCAAATATTTATCTTTTTTTAAAAAACCTTAGTTACAAATACCATGCTGTCAGATTGCCACACTTGGAATATTAGCTGTTGCGCTGTAACGACGTGCTTTGTTGTATCACCTTAATCTGTAGATACACACCAAGAGAAATAACTTTGGTTTCGCACTGGTGAATATCGGATAAAAAATTTAGGGAGTAAAGCACAACAGCTACGACACAGATAGCTTATTGGCTCTTCTTTCAGCGTGATAAATGAAGGGAGTGAAGCAGAACAGCTAAAACGTAGATAGCTCATTGGCCCTTTTTTCGGCGTGATAAATGAGGGGAGTGAAGAGAAGAACAGTGATGAATATATTTGGTGTTAGCATGCAACAGGTTAAAGTATGCAACTGGTACCGGTAATAATAACATTTTAATTTTGAATTAATTGGATCAGCGAGACAGAATCGAATCTTTTTGTGAACTGGATTTGATTTGGACTGATTCTATGGACATCCGTTAACAAGAGGACTGGTGTTTGTATTTATGTCCAGAGTATAGGTCGCACCTAATTTTTTGGTAAAAAAAGTGCGACCTATACGCGAGTATATACGGTAGTAAAAAAAGCGCTGCAAGTTCTTATTCGACAACCTATCAGTGTGAAACCGCATTTTTCCCGAATGTACTTAAAGAACAAGCGTCGGCATTGTTTACATAATGTTGCATGTTGCTTTGAGCAGTAAATAACCACGACATGAAAAAGCAGGAAAAAATTTAATGAGCTTCTTAGTTTATTATTTGCGTTTCGTTCCAGTACGTTCGTGGAAACACATTGCGTTGAAATCCGCAAAATCGAAGGTTTGTGCAGTTTTTTCTGACTTTTCAAGAAGGCGATTTATGTAAAACAATATGGTGGTCCGAAAATCATTTTTCCTAAAGAGTATGCGGGCTGCAAAACGAATTGAGAAATGCTACCCTAAAGATTAGGACCAAGAACAGGCGTGGCCAATGCATTGAGACCAGGTTCAGCTGAAGGGGCTACTTCAGAAGAAATGTTTTGCCTATCCGTTTCCTATACCTAGGCTGATTTCCTTTACATGACTGATGAGCTCTGTCTCCCTCAAAAAGACTATTTCATTCATAGCTGAAATTCTGTCAGACGTCACCTCTCCGAGCCAGAGTGGACTAGGGAATGATAACTACTAGAGCTCGACCGATGTATCGTATCGGCAATATTTGCTCATAAAAGTGTTGCGCTGTTGCTCTGCATGGAGCGTTCGGAAACCCAAATTGCCGCTTCGTCTCTGACCCTGATTGATTAACGCAGATTATTGACTGCGAACAAACTAGGTTACGTGCTTTTGTGTTGGTTGGTTATTTTCCCAATGTCTCTCCAGGTTAGACAGTCTTGCGTTCAGCGTGCATCAAAAAAGTGCCTAGGTCACAGCGAGCAGGACACAGGTTTACGCAGAATTCGATGCTGTACGGTCCTTCATCGCAGTGAAGTGATGGTTTTAATGCGTAGCGCATTTTTTTACTGATGACATCTGAGTGTAGGCACAGATGTCTACACAAGGAGTAAGCCCACTTAATACGCAACAAATGTTTGCTGTTTGTGCATTTTTTGATATAGACTACTGTGAGTCCTAGAAATAGCTATGGACTGCAGTAGGAACAACCATCCTTTTAGTCAAACACAGTTAAAATGGTCGCGTGACAAGTACAATGCGTAAAGAAACAAGGGTTTGGGTTTAGCCTACAGTTCACACAATGCAAGGAAGAAGCTGCTAACAACTTGCCAGCACTGAAAGCATAACATTACTTGTCTATCAGACTGACCCATTTACAGATGTCACAGTCAACTGAGACAGTCAAGCTGTCCAAACTTGTCATGTGACCAGCTCAGCCAATCATGTTCGGCTGGTGGCAAAATAGCTCCAGGAGTGCATACTTTGCCTCACAAGGCAAAGCAGGAGCATATATCTTGCCTCATAAAATAATTGTAACTTGTGAAATTATTTTTTGTTTATGTGACCTAAAGAAAAATATGCACAGTAATGTCTTTCCGCCGTAGTTTGAAAATGTTTGGCTGAAGGCAAAATAACTCCAGGAGTGGTTATTTTGCCTCCATGAGTGGTTATTTTGCCTCATCACAAACAGATACTGCCTGAGTAATACAAAAACATCGGTATCGGCAATGAAAATTGAAAAACATTGGTATCGACCCAAAAAAATCTTATCCATTGAGCTCTAATAACTACTGGGTTTTCTAGTTACCAACAGCTGCAGAACTCTCAAACTGCAGCCACATGAACAGCTGCAGTTTCGTGTCATGCTCAGAACTTAGCTGGTTAAGCATCAATCCTAGAGAGCTGATCTGTGCAGGCTGCAATGACAAAACTCATGTTCCTAACTTCAGTTTCGCAGCAAACAAACACATGTCAATTGTTCAATCATTTTTGTAACACATGCAAGACTGACAACAAATTACCTTAGCCATGTAACAGCAAACGGAATGCTGCCCAGAAGCATAAGAGTGTAGTAAAGGTATCGAATAATCTCGGTAACTGTCCATGCTATCAGCAGCATTGGTATTCCTTCAGTGTTGTGTACCTTCAGAGAAGAATTTGCAGTTGATTCAGTAAAATGACTAAAATAACCGCTTGGCTATTAGGATAAGTGTACTTGAGTGCACACTCCTGCACTGCATGCAAATTTACCTGTACTAGGCTAGTTTTGCAGAAGCTGTTCCATTACACTGTTCAAAATGTCTGGTGAGCATGTTGGTGTGCAAAACCAAGATCAGATAGAATATCTAGCTTGCTTCTAATCGAGATATGCAAGTTTAGTTTTTTTATATCGAGATTGTGGTCCTCAACAGGGGCGAAATCGCCCCCAAGGGACGATTTTGTGACTTACTAGTTTTGGGTAGCAATTTCAGTTTCAAGGAGGTGATTTCTGCAGGTTAAAATCTACTAAAATTTCAAACTGATTCCAAAAATAACAACAGTTGCTACTTCGGAACCAAATCATTTGATGCAATTTCGACTCCATGTTTCGTAACAAAGGTTATAAAACACAAGATCGGACTGGTGACTAAATCAAACTAACACCGTCTTGTGTGACGTTTCACTGCACCAACTATCCAAGACCTTTGGGCAGGGCCCCAACATGGGGAAGTGCCACCTCGGGTGAGTCAAAAAGTGCTTCCACCCCAGCACCAAAAAGTGCTGCCCCCGCCACCAAATCTAAAACCTAAATCTTCATTCGTGAAAGATCATATCCTTCTTTTCACCAAAAGTGCCGCCCCCTGAAAATGGCCACCCCGGGGCATTGTCCCCCCACCCCCATTGTTGGGCCCTGCCTCTGGGAGTGTCACTGGTTTATAATCTAGCACTGTGGTTCTGACAAAGATCATGAATTTGCGAGTGCTTTGTTAAGCCTAATGTTTAAATAAGACAAAAAAGTACATAAACGGTTGAACTGAGTAGTTTACTAGGTTGGTTAACCAAGTTGTTGCTTCCACAAGCAGTGTCACAAAAAGGCCGTCATGCAATAAAAATTGTCAAACTATTTCCACTAGCACGTGTGGGATTTTGGACTTTTCTCATAGAGTATGCATTAGTTCATTTTACTACACCTATATTGGTTGAAAGTGACCAATACTGATAAAGCTATCGGAAAATACCCAGTAGGTCAATCCCCATCTTTTAAAAAAGAAAACTTCCACTTCTTTGAAGATACTAAAAATGGGCCAATCATCACTGCTACCACTAAAACATCGCATCGAATTTTGCGACAATTGCGAAAATTATATAACATGCTGTGTTTAACTTTAGCCTAATTACTTTACGTTGTGAACTGTCACAAATCCGTCCAACTGCATGAGTTTTCATTAGCAACATCAGTCCGTTCCCATGTTTTATAATCTTTGGTTCGTAACTTGAGCAAAAAAACGTAGCTTAGTGTGTTCTATTACCGGTATTAAATTGCTGGAAATATGAGTGTTGCAAAACAATTCACGTAGCAATTAATGAGTAAGCTTAATTATAGCGCTAACTGTATGTTGTAAAACGTGCTCATCATATTTCTCAGTCTGCTCAAGTCAAGGTTGAGAAAAACCCAGGTTATTTTGTTTTTTTTGAAAAGAAACAAGATTTTATTTTTTTAAGGACAATGGAAAAACCTTATTCTTAATTGTTTTTGTTGCATCATGCAATATCATTATTTGCAGAATTATACAATACTAACTTGTTATACCTATTATACCATTCAAATTTAAGGGTAAAGAGATCTACCCCATCTTTGTTTTTGCAAACTTTTGGTCAATTCCCTCCAAAGTGGTAAGGCTTGGCAAGAATGTGCACAGAAAACAAATAAAACCACTTCCACACAAACTCTGCAGTTTCATGTCAAGTTTATCTGCATTCCCTGCTAGTTCAGCATCTATAGCAGGAAGATCACGAACCTTCTTGAAGCTGAGAGCTACTTTTTACGTGACGATTAATGCAAAGAGCTACTTCTTACGTGACGATTAATGCAAAGAGCTACCAGTTTGATGCACGCTTCTGAAATAAAAATGTTGCTCAATTTACCTTTGATTGTTTTAGTAATAACAATTAAGATATTCCGCAATGTGAAGACACTGATCATGCTACAGTTATTTTTAAAGCAGGCCGACGGGCAGTAGCATAGCTTGCCAGAAAATTTCTTTTGATCCAAATATTTTGACTTTCAGCGAGCAACAGTATTTTGTTTGGGACAACACCTCTCAAGGCGCAAAACGACAAGAAATGCTAGAAATTTGGTGGCCATGCCTTTTGGCTACGCCTATGCCCGTGGACAACCTGCTTGGTCCTTGGGGGCGACCTGGTGCCTGTGGGCACCACATTGCTGATCCCTGATTTTTAGAGTGTTTTTTTTTCAAGATATGATTTGGTATGGTCTAAAATCAGAAAAAGTTGATAGATGCATATAAGGCAGAAATATTGGTTAAAATATACTGATTGTGCAGAGCTGAGAAAGATTACCATTACAAACTGTTCAATTTTTTTTCAAATCCTTTAAATTTCATTGCTATTCATTTTGTTTGATTAAAAAAAGTTAAAGTTTACTGTACAAATGTCCTGCCTATTTTATTTTTTACTTCTTAGCAGATTTTTTCAAAGAAAAAACAAAATGTTTTTTTTGGTAGGTTTTATTGTTTTTTTAACTGGGCAATTTTAAAAAAACAGGGTGGGTTTTTTTGGGTCGTTTTTTTTACAACCCTGTTTCAAGTGTTTTGCTGTTGTTGTGGATATAGCTGTAAAGTGTTGATCTGTGTACAAAAAAGGCTGAAGATCACTAATCGAATTTGACAATTAAAGCAATAATGCTTAATTTTATGTGCAACAAATGTGTTGAACAGCTGACAGTTCGATATCATTTGGCAGCGTTTTGAAATTTTGGGTTTACTCAAATCACTTACCAATTGAAGGTTTGCTCTGCTGACATGTGAGCATTTGTTTGCCAAGACAAAAACCATTCTTAGCTGTTCTTTCAAAATTACCAGTATTAATTTCTTCTTTTTGAGACTTTACTGTTGACTGTCGTCTCATGATAATTACATGGAATTCTTTTTATGATTGTAACCAGAGTGCTTGCTGAAACAAGTCTACACTTTGACTTTCTGGCTTCTGCCAAATTTGGCATCATATCAGTAATTTTAACAAAGCATGCACAAGTCAACCCACACTTAGTTTGCAATTTACGGTCGTACAAAACCACACCAATAATAAACAAATGGAATCTTTTTAAACATAACTAATTAAATTTGAAATGATTTGAGAAGTTTTATAAACTGTATCATAGCTATTGGCAACTGGCAAGCTGGTAATTATGCAAACTGTAGTGTACTGACAGTGCTTTACAACCTCCAGCTGAAAAACTGCATTCAAGTCACATGTGTAGCTTGTGTTGCTCAGGTTCTAACCTAGATTCCTCACTTATGATTCAAATATATGAAGCAGTTCATGAAACACAGCTTAAAAATATGTCAGACTAATTACTAGCAAAGAGACATATATTAAAAACTACAAGTAAGAATTATTTCACTAGTGTAGGGTTGAAGGCACAGGAAAATGTTGACGTTCTTGCTGCATTATTTTGAAACATTGTTTAATGCCTTCTGAAAAATTTATAAAAGAAAAAGCATCTGCAACACTTATGGTTAATCCTGCAAATATAAACTACAACTCAGAACTTTATCCACTTCATGACATTTCAATTTGTTTACCAAACTTAGTGAAATTTTGAGATTGTTACCTTGGCAACTGGTTGAATAACACCCCACACAATTCCCACTCTGGAGAACACTTGCAATGCGGTAAGCAAAGCATTAGTTCGTACCATGCCTGACAAAGCATGAATAATCTGGAATAAAAAAGTGTCTTTTAAACTTTGCACATGCAAACAGTTAATGGAAGTTCACACCCAAGTACACTGCTTCTAAAGAGGCAGTAAACATTTCTGCCAAGAATTCCATGTTTCAACATGAGAGTCATGTGCCGATATCATGACATCTTTAACTTCCAATCAGGAACTGAAAGTGAAGACAACATAATTAATAGTGACAAAAACTATTTGACCTTCCATGCATCATTGTCTTCTGATTCTGGGGCTACTGATGGACTTAGGATTTAAGTTAAAGATATCACTTTAGCTGTCACAATTCATCACAGGCAACAGAAAGTAAACAGGAAGATAATGTGCAACTCAAAACATAAGATCAGCATCATGTCAACTGTTCAGACATTTTGGGTCAAATGTGACTTAAGGTGTTTATTTATAATTAGATGTTGTGTTTTTAGTGATTGGCTTACTTCAGTCCAAAATATATACATAAGATGACACTTTTTCAACTAGTGATATGAAACGTGACAGATTTCACGTCTACATCCTTGTACCTATTTCCTGTACTCGCCGACCATTATGAAGTATGCATAGGCATTATGATTACAGTTCAACCAATGCAGTGGCATGCTGATCTATATCGGCTGATATGGCAGTGTTGCTGATGTATCATATGAGCAAAATTCTGCCAATATATATATTGGCATAATTTGATCACAAAAGTCACTATGCTATTGCTATGTACAGAATGAAACTGAAGTTGCTACATCATCTCTAATCGATTAATGCACAGTTTCTGTCCTGTTCCTTCTGGCATGGAACTGTCCAATTACATAAATGGGCAATAACAGACAGGTACACAATTTTTCAATAAACTGCTCTATGACATAACATTCACTTGCAGGTTTTTGCACGGTAAGCAGATGACTGCCTGGAAATGAATCAGAGTACATGCTGTAGTGGTTCACTGTTTTAGTGGCCCAGGTTTGTGTAGAATTCAATGATGGTTCTTCATCACAATGAAGTGATGTTTTTATCACTGTTTGTAATGAATCGCACATTGTTTTTTAGCCACTCTTGAGACCTGAGGGTAGGCACATAGGACTACACAACGAAGTACTTTTACGCAGCACATGCTTGCCTGTTCGTAGGTTTGCTTGCACGCCTGTTTAAAGTTTTTCCTTGATTTTGTTAAGGACTGCAGTAATCACACGGATGAAAACATTTTGTAACACCAAATGAAAACATCTTGTGAGTTGTGTTGCGATCGGAAATCCCGAGCGGCATATGCGTAAAGCTTCGCACTGTGGCAGCAACCAACAATAGAATTCACATGGCATGATCACTCTATTATTGCTTGTTCGCGCCACATATATGTACGGTGTTGTTCTTCAAGCACATCCCGTTCGTGGTGAATCACACAATCAACACAACCGGTTGCAACCTCTCCGGTGGTGTTATGCATTATAATGTAGCATTATGTGTGATGAACACTACTACCCTATGACACTGCTTTATAAAAAAATGTTTTGGGGAGTTACTCAAAATAATACCTCCATTAATGATGATACTGTTCTTTTTCTGTTTCAAGCACCTATGGTAAGTTGTTACTCAAACATTGTCAACTGACATGCTGCAACTCTGTTTTATGTTCAACCTATTGGACTACATTTTTGGATGGATTCCATAACCGTTCTTTGTATAGTAAGTCCTCTTCATTCTATGACATTTAGATAATCTCATCTTCATAATTTCTCTTCGATTCCATGCTTTTGTCATTTCTATATTTTATTGCATGTTTGTAAGGTAGTCTCTCTTTTGCTTCATGAGACAAAAGTTGTGATGGGGCTATTTTGCCTTTAGTCAAACATGATTGGTTGAAGTGATCACATGACAAGTCTGATATGCAAAGATACAAAGGATTAGGGTTGTTAAGGTTTACAATTAAGGTTTAGCCTACTATTCACACAACACAGACAAGAAGCTACTAATAGCTTGCCAGCACTAAAACCATGACAACAGTTTTCCATCAGACTGAACCATTACAGGCGTCATGGTCAACAAAGCAAGTCACGCTTCCAAACTTGTCATGCATTCACTTCAACCAACCGTGTTCAGCAAAAGACAAAATAGTTCTAGCAGCGCTTTTGCCTCATGAGGCAAAATAGACACAGCTTATTCTCAACTCACAAAATGACAATCTGCTCATTCATTAGCTACTTGCATAATTATTTCTTTTGCTCATGTGGCCTACATACTGAAGGAAAAAATGCGCTGTAATGTCTTTCAGCCATGGTTGAAGTAATGCAACAATATCAGTATTGGTTAACAACAATGAAAATTGAAAAACATTGGTATTGTCCCAAAAAACTTTTATCAGTGAAGCTCTATTCACACCTCTGAGGATTCTGACTGCACATATTTACATTCAAGTGACCAAGTACAACAAGAGCAAAGCATATAAATCTGCTCACAATGCACTTTCCTAGGAAATGGATTTTGTGTCAATTGCACATCTTCAGTCCTTGTTCAAATAGAATCTAAAAAATCTTATTCATGCAATCAAATTTGCAGACTATCAGGTATGTTTTTGTGAAACTTCATCAATACTCGCATGTTTAGTTAACAAGCCTTTGAAAGTTTCTTGAATTATCTAATGGCAGTGTCTATTTTGCCATCAGCAACAAAAGCACCGCTGCAGCTATTTTGCCAACTACCTGAACCCAATTGGTGGAAGTGGTCATGGGAAAAGGATGATATGCTTGGATTAGCATATAATCTTTGTCATGTGACCTAAAACCTTAATCCAAAGCCAAAACGCACGATGTAAACCAATGTCTGATTTTCGAAACTTTTTTAAAAAGTACATAAAATCACTTCCATCAAAAATGTCATCTCTACTAGCAAATCCAAAGCAACAATGATGAGAGCCCAACTGATGACCACTCACATAGTAGGAATAGACACTTCCCACTCAACCAGGTTTGCTTTACTGCTAGTGCCACAAAGTCATATTTGAACAAAGCTGGGTACAGTTTGAATGGCAAAATAATCCCAGCAGAGCTTGTGTGCTGTTGGCAAAATAGACATCACCTTTTCTAAAAAAACAAGACAGAAAGAAACCTTCGCACATTATGGAAGACTTATTTACCCAGTACTTTATTGGTCATAATCCAAATATGTTATTCCTGAAACTTAATTGGAACATACGCCATCAATAAAATAGCCTACATTTGCTTAGTAAATGCCATTTTCATCACGCAGACGATTAGACACAACACATACATATATAAATTAGAACTTACCTCCATAACTGCAGCTGTTTGAAAAACCAGCAGTTGCCTTTCAATTTGGCGATACAACCCTCTGTGTGTTTGGTACTTATAGAAATGTGTTATTATACCAATCCCAAGCACAGACCACCTGCAAAAATGCAATAAGACACTTGAAAACAGTTTGCTTCTGTTGGAAGTCTTATTTCTCTCAGTGCTTGGCTATTGAACTGTCGCCATATTAGCAGTTATCAGGCTGATTTAACTTTCAGTATTTTTCGGACCATAAGGCGCACTTAACATCCTCTAATTTTCTCAAAAATTGAAAGTGCGCCTTAGAATGCGGTGCGCCTAATGTTTGAATCTGGTTGTGCTTTCCCATCTATAGAACCAATTTTATGTGGCACACGGTGCTATTTAATTGCTAGTTACAATTCTTTTGTAAACAAACCATTGTGTTATGCAATAAACCAACAAGAATTACAATAAGTAACATCCTAGAGTAGATAGCACATACCACAGATTTAGAGATCAACCGATATGACTTTTTTGAGGCCGATATATTGGCCATTCATGGACTGATAGCCGATACCGATAACTGATATTTCCAAAATTTTTGAATCTTGTTTTCTGCTTCATTATCAAAAACATTACGTATTCTATACCTTACTTTTTTTTCAAAAACTTCAAAAATCAGGATTTATGAGTTAAAATTTAAATTGTAGCAATTTCAATATTTTGCTATGATTTTTAATTAATCTGATTAATGATGATGCTTTTGTTTCAGCTGCGACGGCCAACATGTGCTCCATTGTTCATCTTTTTTGTTTGTTTATGAAAACTCACTTGCTAGCGTTGCTGCAAGATAACTATCTTGACTTGCTTTGTTGCGCTTTCTTGAGCAAGTTGTCTGGATGCGTGAGGAATATAACAGCATTTTGCCAACACCTACTGAAGCTGATGTTATCGGCCGTTTTGGCCGATACTGATATATCGGTAAAACCCAAATATCAGCCAATTATATCAGCCAGGCCAATATATCGGTCTATCTCTACACAGATTGTATTACTCCACGAGGCTCCTGACTACATTGGCACGCACCGAATCAAAAACGCACACAACTATTATTGTATTATATTCGTGTCTAGCGGATTAGGCATGTGTGATAGATTAAACTCCCAGTGACAACAACTCTTGGCACTCAGCGACTGCGGCACTCGGGAGTTATTGTGAAAGAGTTGAATGTTGAATATAGTTTGACTTGTCTCAGTTTTGCTTCATTTAACACGTCTTATAATCTGCTGCACTTTATGTATGAAAAAAGAACAGCTAACATTCAGTTTTCGATACTGCGCCTTATAACCCGGTGCGCCTTATGGTCTGAAAAATATGGTTCTAAATACATGGTATGACAAATGAGATGCATGTATGCAGAAACTTTTGCACATTATATTTTAGTTGATATATTTGGTATACGAGTTCAGCAAGTTTGAATACTTATTTATCTTAAACATGCTTTGTGGATAGTCTATATATCACAGTAGCAAGCATTCTAGCCATTAAATATTTGTTACCAGCATAAAATAGGGTACATATAATGGGCTTAAAAATAAAAATAGAAAATAATGTATAAGCTGCAACATGTAAACAATAAATATTGATGAACAAGTAGTAGTATAAAGTAGAAATTTGAATATTTTGTTCATTGTGAGTTATTGCAAAGGAGCAAAATATTAACACCAACGTGTATCTCTTCTTGTGTTGCTAAACTCAAGACTGCACGGCAATTAAATTTCATTTTAGACTAAGGGTTCTTAAGTATCGCCTCAATACCCTTGGGGAGTATTAAGATTAGACATTGGAGGTATTCAACAGAGGAATTCAGCAACATAACACTCCATCATTAAGCTATATTCATTCTAGGAATCTAGCAACATACGTTCTCACATTAAGAAAATTGGTGTTGATGAATGCGATGCAGCTTTTGCATTGACCTTTTTCCTCTAGGAGTGAATGATTATAACTCTATGATTATAACATGATTATAACATGAATGATTATAACTCTAGGAGTGAATGATTATATTTCTTTACCAGTTCTATTTCATACAATTGTTTTGTTATTTAATTGTTGAAAAGCGGTTACATCCAGATCGACAAAAATTTGACTTAGGGGTACCATATTCAGACGTTAAAACATTACCACTATTTAGTGGTTTAGACTCTTGTTGTCATCATATGAAACTTACTGCACAACACACTATAGTTACAGTGGGCAATCATGAAAAACTATTTAGAAGAAAGCGGTGTAGTTACACTCAGCTTTACTCAATGACATTTTTCAGAAGGCAGTAGCTGCAGAACCATCGATGGATCTTTACTTTTGAAACCTTATTCGATCATCTCTTGTAATGTGATAGTAAATGCTTGACAAGAATGCAGTAGGCTTGGTAGAAACATACTAAATGTAAAAGGTAAACCTTTAATCTAAAACCTAACCTTATCCCTAACCGTAGTCCCAACCCTAATGCTAACCTAACGCTAACCCTTAAACCTAAAGTTCAAAAAGTTTTGAAAAAAGAAAAGAAAAACTAGTGTAATGATTTGAAACTTGCAACCACCAAAACGAAAGTTACCAAGGTGAGAGGCAAACTGAAAACCATTGGCGTACCAGACTTAAGACATATTCATTATGCTACCAAGATGACACCAATCGAGTGACAAACTGTTTTGTCCAAGCCGCATCATGCGAAGCGGTATGGTCGAATAAGGTTTGAAAAAAGATTAGTGGGTGGTTCTGTAGCTACTTTCTTTTCAGAAAGAGGATTAATTTTTAAACAAAAATAAGTTAGTAACTACAGTAGGGTTAAAATAAAATAGGAAGTGGCTATAGGTCTGTCGGCGGTGACACGGTTTGGATGAACCACTAAGTTTGTCATTCTAGTAGTGGCACCATCGTCATAGTAGAGCAGACTCATCTACGTCTTTTGTGTGAATGATTTTCGGTTCGGCTCTCACCATGGTGCCTTTCATTTTGGTATTAGTGGTTGTACTTTTTATGGGGCCAATTTTTCTTTACTTTTTCATAAGTTTCCAAACTTTTGTGTTCAAATATTGAAATAATGCTTATCTATACAGTTTAGGTTTGGGGTTAGGTTTATGGTTTAGGGGGGTTTAGAGGTTAGGTTTACTACGTTTCTACCAAGCATAGTTTAGTCTACTGCAAAACTTGCCATGCATTAAGTGTCATGTTAGCAATACCAGGCGGCGGACAATTATAATAAATTTTTAAAAAATGAAGATCTGCTAGCGAACCAGATAACACTAATTGGACGGCCGGCAGGCTGGAGGGCCGTGTTTCCAAATGAAAAACGTGAACTTCCTGCGGGCTGCACGGAAGACAGAAGGGCAGGCCGGCGGGCTGCACAAAAAGGCAGTTAAGCGGGCTGCGGAAAAGGGCGGGGAGGCTGCAGAAAATGGAGGGCCGGAGGGCTGCTCAGCTTACTGAGCAGCCCGCCTCAATGTGCAGCCCACTGGCCCGTCCTGCAGTGCAGCCTGCCGGCCCGCCCTTCTGTGCAGTTCGCCACCCGGAGGAAAATTCATCTCATTATTTTCATTTGGCAACACGGCCCTCCAGCCGCCCGCCCTCCGTTTAGTGTTATCCGGCAGACCTATAGCCACTGCCAATAAAATACAACAGACTAAGATGATTCATACATGCCAATAAAATCTGTACTGACACATGCACTGCCGCACAGTTGAGTTGTTATACGACCAGTTTTTTAAACTACATCTACACTACTTTAAGATTACGTTTTACGGTTGAAGATCGATGACACCGACCATTACATTACCCAGCAGTCATGGCAACGTTGTAAAGTATCAACCATGCCTGTACAGCCGTACTCTCCTTTTTTGAAGATGATGAATTTGCCATGGCTCTTCTTACCAACTAAGCTGACGCCAAGACGAAGAAACGTACAGCAATACGCACCACGTCTGAAGAGATGTACAGAATTACGGCATCAAACCTGAATGAAAAGCATGCAATGGATGTGGACCATAACGTATGCAATGAAGCGTTTCGGAATCCCTTGACAGCGGACATGAGCGGACTGTCATATTTTGCCGTCCAGAACCAGTCCTGAAGTTTTGAAACAGTCATGTCCAAAGAGTTAGTCAACCATAGTACAAAGGTTTTAAAAATTTGAAATCCAAGTCCAAATGAGTCCAAAATTTTAGCTAAATACAGGTTTTTAATGATGAAAATTACGCAATTGTTGTCCATTAAATAAATCAAAATCCGGCCCTGATCCAAAATTCATGAAGCATTTTACCATAGTCGCTATATAACGACTATGATTTTACAGTGGCTCCAGAAAAGTTGGTCCAAAAAAACAGAAAAAAATATTTTATTATTTGTATAACTCGCTTAGATCGGAACCCAAATTTCACGCTCCGGCTCCACTATGTGAAAAAATTTTGACACAAGCTCCGGCTCCAGCCATCCAAAATTGCTTGAGATCCGGCTCCACAACTCTGGTAGAGATGGCACGAGCCACAAACAGTCCAGTCTTTGGGCTGTCCCATCTGCAGACAGTGGCATACGCAGAAAAATTTCATGGGGGGTTTCATTCAGTGACATATGGTGGTCATTTGTTTGTGGTGTGCGGTATTTGTGACGCAACAATTTGATGTCATATTCATGTTTCCAAACCAACGTTTTGGCAAAGTTTGTTGACATAATACGCATATTCTTCTACAAGCACTACCCTTATTTTATATATTATTGCACTGAATATTAACTATCAGCTCTCCAAGTTAGCATATTGGAGGAAAATAAACTCAATGCTGCGACACAGGAGTTCATGACTGCAAAATTTTGGCTCTGTGTTGAAAAAAGGAAGTAAAGCACACTCATTACTGCGTCAGAGCAATTCACAACTGCAAATTGAGGCTGCGTTAATGTCTCGTCGAATACGCAGTAGAGCGTAGGTGTGCCGCTGGTAGAGATGGCACTGGCCACTAACAGTCCAGTCTTCGGGCCGTCCGCTAGAGGTTTTGAAACAATCCGTTAGCAATTTTTTTAGCGATGACGTCATTACGGGACGCTTCAGTCTGCTCGCCAAAAATTTTGGTTTTTGCAGTTTCAAAATCAAACAATAAATTTTTTTTGCTGCTGTTCTCTCCATTTTACCGTTCTGCCAACGTTCCATTTCAATTGTTTCCACGCAAATCAGTGAACCATGTCAGGGATCCATCTAAGCAATCAACACTTTCATTTATAGTCTGTCACCGAAATTTAGGTTTAGGACAAGTATTCCCAAACTTTCTCCGGCCATGTACCCCTTCAGCATTTCATTATATGAGCATGAATCCCTAAAATTTCTTATGACAAAAAGGCTGTGGATAATAACAAACATATATTATATTTACCAATAAGCATCTACTAATTTTGAAATTAATATTCACGGATGTTGACCTATGTATAAATACGATTATTTCGATATGCAAACATAATCTTTCCCTTCCATTGCTAACCTCAAATGTGCCCTTTCAGATGGAAAATCTAACCTAGGGGTACAAGCACCCCAGGTTGTGAACCCTTGGTTTAATATTTGAGGTTAGGCTTAGGTTAGGGTTTAAGGCAGGGGTCACCAAACTTTTTGAAACTCAGAGCTGCTTCTTGGTACACACTCATGCGAAGGGCTACCAGTTTGATACACAGCCTTCTGAAATAAAAATTTGCATAATTTGTCTTCATATGATGTTATCATTAATGATAAAGATTAAAGATTTTCATCATTGTAAAGAAACTAATCACGCTTATGCTATTGTCAGAACAAGCCACAAGAAACCTACATGGTCCATACGGGCGACCTGGTTCCCATGGGCACCATGTTGGGTTGGTGACCCCTGGTTTAGGTTTAATAAGACACTAGCAAGTGTAGTGCAGCCTTGGGCACTCTTGTCATGTGTTAGTGTCATGTTACAGGGCAAAAAAGTTTTCAAAAGTGAAGGCCTCCTGGCGGATTTATAGGCACTGCCTTAAGACTCCATGACTGGTTTTAGTGTCCAAAGGGCGATGAACTGAAAACTTGTTACTTTTATAGGTATTGTTTGCTTCACCGCCCAGATGCTGGTGGCAACAGATCGGCTGGAGCTTTTGTGCGGCCAGTTGAACATTCGGTCTCATGGCATGACGCAATTCAAATGAAAAGGTCAATTTGACACACAACCGCCGTGCTGCTCGTAGGGTAGCGGTTATATACTTCACGTCTGGTAAGCCATTGATTTTAGGTTCGACACTCACCTTGGCGACTTCCTTTTTTCTTTTTTCAAAAATTTAGGGTTATCGTTAGGGCTAGTGTAAGCGATAGGGTTAGTGGTAGGGTTAGCGTTAGGGTTTAGGGTAACGGTTTAGGCTTAGCATTAGGGTTACTGTTAGGGTTAGCGTTAGGGCTTATCTTTTATGTCTACTTCGTTTCTGCCAAGCCTGTTGCCTCCGCCATCTTGGCGGCAAAATAGATAGTTCTTACTTTACATTACAGGCCACGGGCTGGTCCCGGCCAGAAAATATGTTGTAGTTTAGCATCAACGGGCTGGGCCGAGCGGTTTCTTGTTTGCTCCGGGCGGGCCGGGCTGCAAAAATGCTGGCCTGTGCCATCCCTAGCAGCTGGACTGACTGGTGCACACTCCGGTTTGCAAGATCAAATCTTGCTAAACTACACAGAGGGGTTGCCAACCTGTCTTCATAAAAAAAAGCCAGACCTTGTCCCAAAAAAGTCACAAAAGGCCACATAGCCGTTTTGAGGCATACAGTACACACATAAAACATGCACAACCACACACATAATAGACATCAAAACTCGTCACGAACATCGATATAACACAAGTCCAATCTTTAGAAGCATATTATTTCCCCGTAATTAGACTGTTGTGCATTTGTTTTTGATCAATAACATCAATCATTTTTAGGGCAAGAGTAAAACCTTTGCAATATTCTGTGCACCCTGTGTGTTGAATGCTTCAGTTTCAAAGGTGTGCAATAAAGCAGCCGACATCAGCTCTAAAAAAATAACCCTCCTTACATCAACAATTGCAAGCTGTCGATTTACTGTAAAAGCTTTCGAGTAAACGACCGACGGTTCTGCTTTTATCTTATTGCGATTATTTAAACTTGCACATATCTGTAAGCCTATTCAGTTACGGGTCACCACAAGGGTGACAAGCAAGCGAATCAAAGAAGCTAATTATTTTTATAGGACATCGATTTCAAGTGCCATTACGGATCCACAGTACTGAAATCTTATTCATATAAATTCCCCTATCATAAATTTCTTTCAGTCCTTTACGAAATTAAGTTTCTCTATCAGTACATTCAATGTCCATGCGTACTTTTTCGCACTATCTGAAACACTTTTGCATACAAATATGCAAAAAAACACTAAGAACCACACAGATTTGATTTAACAACTGAGGAATATCAAGCCAAGCGGTACGAAAACAGTTCCTTTTCTTATGCGAAGTTGTAACATCACACGTTCGTGTTACATTCAGGCACCGATCACATGCAAAAATCGACATCATGTGATTTACGGCTAAGCACATGGAAGTGAATAAATATTCAGCATGATCATGATGATAAAAGAAAATTTATCTTTTGACGTTCGGTATGGCTGTATCAAGTTAGAATGTCAATCAAAAAATTTTTTTTCCAACACCAATTCTGCTTCTTTAGCCCAGGCGATGGCATGACCACTTGCAAAAAACGGCATCATGTAATTTTTACCCAAACACATGGAGCCAAGTAAAATTTCAGCGAAATTGCAATGATAAAAACCCCAACTACCTGACGTTTGGTAGGGCTGCGTCAGGTGCAGGGGCGGCTCGTCTAGACGGGCTGCCGGGCTGCAGCCCTCCCTGAAAAATGTAAGGCAAAAGATTCCGCCAAACTCGCCTTAAGTCTGGATTTAGTTGCGAAATTTCACAACACAATCATTTTCGGTATTTCCGACACCATTTTGCCTCAACGTTTCCTAGGAATTCAACAAAACCAATGTTTCGCTCATTTCCAACAACGCCGCTTATGCGATGACGTTTTCAGCACACTTGCCGATGAATTTGGCGGTTTCGGGGCTGTCTTCGGCACAGCCCTAAAGGAAATAAACCAAACATTTGGCTACAAGAAACATGGTGGTATACTCGCCTATCGCAAAGCGTTTTTGCTATTTTGACGATGAATCTTAAAAAAAACGGAGGAAATATGATCGTGACTGTTTTGCACTACCTGATTTTCTTGGATATTGAATTTTATAATTAAGTTTAGCAATGCTTTTACTAGCACTTTGGCGATATTGGCGGCATTGGATTCAAATCTAGTCGCCAATCTCGGGCTGCGAAAATACAGCTCTTCGTTTATCTGCACCAGTAGGCTGAGCTGATGAGCTGTCTAGGGTTGGCGTTTGAAGATGTACGGCAGTAGTTGGTGGATATCATTTCTTGGACAACAAAAGGTGTGACTGATTTAAAACATTGAAATGTGAAAATTTTGAAGCATGAGAAGTCTGGCAAATCTTTCAGCATTAAGTAGACCCTTAATTTTTTGGTAAGGTGAACATTGCAGCTGTAATTTATTCAGGATACAAGCTTTTACTGGGAAAGCATAACAATCCAGTTAAAAAAACAAATTTTGTATAAAATCAAACTGTTTGAATTTTTTTGGAAAATTTAAACTTCATTTGAAAGAACATGATGAAAGTACCCGCTCAAAGAAAATGGCTGTAGCCTTGGTCTGCTGCCATGACACGGTTTGAAGAAAAGGCTAAGCTTTGTCATATTAACAATAACACCTGAGTAGTCGAGCGGAATGTTCCAAGCTTAGTATGTGAGTGGTCCTGGGTTCGACTCTCGCCTCTACAGCTTTGGTGGCACTGGTTATGCGTCATACTTTTGATGGGACCGGTTGGGCTTATTCTTTTGTGTTCGTGTTTAGGGTTTGAGTTCGATTTCTTGAAACTGAAGTGAAGATTTTTTATGTATCAATAAGGAGGACAACTGAAAATTACCAGTTTGATAAGTTTAGGTCTGCTGGAGTGACTGGAAACGCCATTATAAACAGCCAGGGGCAGGGCGACAATCCTGTATGTTCCACCAGAGATGAAATTTCGCAGCCCTCCCGGCCATTTTCACCACGAGCCGCCACTAGTCAGGTGTAGCGTTACGTTGTACGTGAGCTTGCCGACCCCTAGTTAATTGGCAGCGAATTTAGTGCTTGTTGGCTGTATTCTCCGCTTAGTTCCTGCATTCTCTGTGTATTTGTTTATTTGAGTACACTCCTATTGTTCCAGCAGGTGTGGACAGCGGTTCAGGTTCGATTAGACAGACTTACGGTTGTATGCTGAGTTTGAGAAGTTCTGCCGCTATTTCGTAAGCTACGTCTAGCCGGGTTTTTCCTAACGTAAAACCAGGCACCAGTCCATTATCCAGTAGAATTTGCCTAATTCGTCACCTCAAGGGGATTAGAAAAAAGTGACAAATTAGGCGAAGTGACGAATTATGCAAACAGGTCAAAACTCTGTCATAGAAGCTCGTATACTTCATTAAAGTAAATCGTATGCATACATAGTGCTCTTATTTGCGGTAAAATACAAGTTTATGACGTTATGGTTGAATACAACAATTTATTCCTCTGCTTTATCTGGACTCCTCCATTCAATCAAGCACCTTTTAAATCTTAATAAACTTTTCCGCGATCTATCAATGGGGAGTCGGGTCGCGCTTCGCACCTCGTGTATAAATTCGATAAACAAATTGCAAGGTGCAACAATTCTCAGATAAACATCCTTAATTTGTTTGAATTCACACACGTACCAGCTGCTTAGACATCTAAAGCGAAACTGCAAATGACGAATTAGACGAACAAAACGCTTCTCAGGGATAGGAAGAGGTGACGAATTAAGCAAATTGACGAATTAGACGATGGCGAATTAGACGAACAGAAATGTACACAAAAGATAGGGATTCTGCCGGGACCGACGAAAAAGTGATGAAGCGAATTGACGAATTAAACGATGACGAATTAGACGAGTTCTACTGTACTATAGTCTTGTGCAGGGTCACGATCTGCGAACCCGTGAACACGCCCGATTCTTCTTCAGGTCAGTGATCTGACATTTCCAACAGTGATAACTTCACAGTATTGAATCAAACCTGCTTTATTAGCCTATATGAAAAGAAATTCACAGCTGGTTTAACTAAGTAGGCCTATAAAAGCAACAGCAACAAATGAAACAAACCTGGAACGTGAAACAGTGGCGTAGCCAGCCCAAGAATTTGGGAGGGGCCAACAAATTTTGGGGGGACCAAAATGTGTGATTTTAGGCGAATAACACTATTTTGTTTGGAAAACCGCTTCTCAAAGCACAAAATGACTATATTTTCTAAAACTCACACCATTTACAGCTAAATTTTGTCGTTATAGCTAAAAGCACTTGCCAGCATCATCAAATTGATGTTCACAAAAGTTAGGGTTAGCTAGAATGGTTGGCTACCACTATATGTTACTAATTTTTAAATATTTCGAAGTCCACCCAAATTTGAATGTGGTTGTTTCAGTTATCCCAAATGTGATTTGGGCTGTTGCAATTTACCCAAATGTTTACAACATATGCAAATCTGACTGAACCTCTTCTACTTTACCCAGATCCTTCCAATAGCACCCAAGATTGAATGAAACTGTTTCAATTACCTAAAGTTGATTGAGGTTGTTGAAATTTATCCATATGATTCTAATTTTGTCCACATTTGATTAAAACTTTTTTATAGTTGACTTAGATGTTTGTAAATGTCTTCGAATTTAAATGGAGCTTTTCTATATAGCCCAACTTTGAATATGACTGTTTGAAGTTACCCACAATTGAATGAAGCTGCTACAAAAGCAATGTTGATTTGGTTGGCGGACTTCACCCAGTTATTTCCAATTTATGTAGCCTAAAGTTTTGTAATTTCACCTTTATTTGTATGAACGTTTCTCATTTGCCCAGATTTAATTGAAGCTGTTGAACCATACCCAAATGCTCCTAACTTTCCCAATTATTTCTAATTTTATCCAAAACTTGAATGACGTTTCTAATTAGCCCAAATTTGATGAAGGTTGTTGGAATCCCCAAATAATTCTACTTCACCTAAAGGAAGTGACATTTTGCATCAGCCACTGTCTATTTTGCCATTAAAGGCAAAATAGTCTCAACAAAGCTTTTGCCATTTTGATGCACTGTAAAAAGTGGGTTATTTTTAAGAATTGGTGTAATACACAAAATAAAAGGCAACTTTTACCTTTGCCCAAATCAGGTGAGCTATTGCATGGAACATATCCAAGACCAAAACTGTTTTTTACCCCATTTGCACGAACCCCACTTAGGGTAATTTCAGAGTATTTGGGGTAATTCGTTTTGCTGACCAAAGGTATGTTGGGTGATACATCTCTATTACCTACGAACATGAACTGTGGCAAGTTAGACACGGCCTCAGTCAAATGTCAATGTAGCTGTATAATTTTCTCAAATTTTCAAAATTTTTTCCCGAATAATGGCCAATTTTCCAGCGTTGGGGATGCGACCGCATCCCCTACATCCCCATGTTGAACACTTATGGTGTTGGGGCCCTCGCGGTTACGACTTTTCCCCAGGCCCGTAACCAGAGAGGGCGCTAAAATTTTTTTCATCGACCCTGGAAAAATATTTTGGACATAGTTAAAACAATTTGGGCCCTCTCAGAAAACTCTTCGCCCTACCTGGTGTCCAAGCTGCTTACGAGCCTGCTTTGCTCTGATGGGCCTTGCGTTCATTTATCCGAGCCTGCCTACATGCCTAGTTTTATACGTCCAGAAGTCAGACTTCCACTTGATCAACGTATTTTGTGTAGTGGTTGTTGTAAAAAATGTAGGCTACTGTGTCTAGCCGAGGTAGTCTTCTCTTATTTTATACTGCATAGCAGCAAGATACCTTTGGTGCTTACGACCAAAGTTACACATTTGCGCAGCCTGCTGGTCAGACAGCTAGACGGAGGCAATTGTGTAGTTAGAAGAGTCTAGTTTGGGGTTGTCCCAAAACATAGTAGTGCAGTTAGTGCATTATGGATGTTAACCGTTGCGTCCACGAAGGTCCTAGTCCATATTTGCTAACGTTTATAGGCGATTTGAGATACAAAATGCTATCACAGACGAATCCGGTTAATCGCATAGCCAATTTGCCAAGCTTTTTTATGCGTTTAACCGGAATATGCGATTATTCATATCAAACAAATATCCGCAAGTTTACCGCCCTACTCGACTTCTGCTGTCCATATGCTTGCTACCTGACACCATTGGTATGTTATAGCTTGACACCGAATGTGGAGATTTCTAGAACAGGGGATACAAACAGTGGCGGCTCGTGGTGAAATTGGCCGGGAGGGCTGCGAGATTTCATCTCTGGTTGAACATATCGGATTGTCGCCCTGGCTGTTTTTATAATTAGTGGCGTTTCCAG
>Ga0210059_1001924_pt1 | contig 32011 bp, 23 predicted proteins | sample Ectturendosymbi2_FD_188042 | JGI IMG/M metagenome (GOLD analysis project Ga0210059, IMG submission 188042) | Ecteinascidia turbinata endosymbiont from Florida, USA - Sample 2 (SPAdes) (version 2) | ecosystem: Host-associated > Tunicates > Ascidians > Unclassified | place: Key West, Florida... | reverse complement strand
AAAATCTTCAATATGGGTCTTTACATTTGTGCAAGGGGGGATTTGACATTCTCAAAATTTGATAAAAACACTTATTTATGTTTCGTGTTTCAGTTTGGAGGGGCTCTGAGTTTTGTTTGGGGGTAGTAAGCCTACCAAAGCCCTCCCGTGGCGACGGGACTATGACACTTACGTCGATGTTGCGGAAGGTCGACGCGGCGGCGTTCTTGTCGCGGAAGATTCGGATCGGCGGAGCTTCGTCATCGCTCGATTCTGGGAAGTTTTGAAAAATGCCGTTAGTGATGACAGAGCAATAACCTCTATGGCGTACATTTACCAACTTTCCAAGTGATCCACCACAGTCGATGGTTAAGAATTACCGCAATCGATAGTCAACAAGTCGCGAAAACATGGCAAACCATAGGACAGGACGTTTACCTGACAAACCCACAATGCAGCCTGGCCACTTTTTTCATATGGAAAAAATTTCACATCTCTACTTTATTCACATCAGACACCACTCTGCTTTACGCAGGTCTGCTGTAAAAAAAAACACAACAACCGAACAAAAGCGCTTCTAGCAGCAAGCAAACAAAGCGACACAGATCTTTGTTTCGCACCAGTGGTTTTGCTTACGACGTCGGCAAGCAATTGAAAACGTGGTGATGGGACATACCTGCTCCTGAATCTGATGATACCTGGTCTGATGCTGAATCGTCTGAAGTTATAAAAATATACAATTCATGATGTAAACTCGAAAAGCGGATATCAAGCTCAAGCAACGTAGAGCAGTGCCTGTGAGCTGATGCGAAGCGACTGCCATTATCACAGTTGTGCAACAAAATTGAAACCAGTCGCACATTACGCAAAAAAACGCGCATTCAATACCGATGGGTGGAGCAGGTTAGATTAACATCAACGTACAGAGCAACTGGTCCAGGGAGACACGCCAAGGCAGGATCATGCTTTTTAGCGTAGTTCGAGCCGCACGTACATGTAGGTCATCAAAACAAATTAGCACCCATCGCAAAAACTGCAACATCATTCACTGGCATAATGACTGCGGCAACGCAGAAACTACAGGAGAAAACTTGCATGTGCGAACAAATCAGGTTTTCCGGTATTTCCATACAGATCGTAGAGATGAAAAAAATCACCAAACGTAATCAACACCTAGCGACGGAATACCTTCGGCAGCAGTTTGCTTGTTGGTATCATAGTGACGTTTCGCAACGTCACAATCTTCATCCTGCGATATTTGACAATGTTTTACTACACACAACCACTGGCACTTAGTTTGAGCTCTAAATCCGGAAAACGTACGCGAAGTTTGCCTCAAAACCAAACATTGGCGAATTGCTAAGTCCTAAAAAGTTCATTGCGTGAGCTGGCGCGAAAATTGCAGATAATTTTCGCGTAAAAAAACAGGTCTTTGAAAAATGCTGAGGAGCCCAAACATCATCTGATTACCATGTTCGTCAACGATAAAAGAAGTTTAAGATCGCAAATAAAACCGCGGATCAGAATCACATATACTGGAAGATTGCGTCGTGTTTATCGTCGTTTTCACCAGGCCATGATGATATTGACCAACGCCACAAATAACTCAAGAACAGAACGTATTAACGATTCGTCTCAAGCACAGCTGGAATCGCATGACTAAAAACCCTCTTGCCACAGTCTTTACACAAATTCAACAAGCAAGCATTTACCGCTTATAAGAGTTACTAAAAAAGTGAATGAATTACCTCGCTGCTGGATCCACCTTCCTCTAGAATCGCTGCGCTTTGCTTCTGGCGGCCTGCAACCATGCAGTAGGTACATGTACTTACAAATACTTCGTTGGGGTGTGACCCACACGACCAATGCATCAAGCGGGCAGCAATCGAGACGTTGGAGCATGAAGGTGAGCGGCGCCTGCTCATTCAAGCATGAAGGTGAGCGGCGCCTGCTCATTCAAGCATGAAGATGAGCGGCGCCTGCTCATTCAAGCAACTTCCAAAGATACTATTCGCTTTTGAAATTCGTTCAGATCAATTCGCTTTTCAAAGCAAGTTTTAAAAGCTTGCTTTGAAACATTTGTGAACATTGCTCATCGCATTTCATAGTCACAGTTTTCCACAGTTGCGGAAGCACTGCGCGAATATTTGTGGCAAATAACTATTTACCTGAACCGCTTTCTTCCGTCGGTTGCGCGTTCTCATCAGTTGATTTGTGCACTGACAGACCCTCATCAACCTGCAGTAAAAGCCAGCTCCGATTTATAACACAAGCCCTCTCAAAACAAAACACGACAATACGAAATTATCAAACCAGGATTTCTTTATAGAGTGCGCAGCACTACAATAATTTCGGATATTTTGCTTCATGAACTTGGACCAAAAATGGAGGGTTAATGATGTTACTAAGGGCAACGCTTAGTTAGTCACGCATAACCCGGGCTGGGGGATGTCTGAGGGTGTCATGTTCGCGCAACTGCAGACCCTGGTCTCAGTACCTGGGTGAACGTCGCTTGAATTCTTTGAGTTTGATGGAAAGGGTTTAGGCACACCAGCACAAACAGCAGCATTAATATCATGCTCAATTCAACTCAACAATCCACGAATCACTGTCAATTCTCCCTCTAGGTGCGCAAATCCTCCGGATTCTCGCGCACTTGCAGTATTCCAAATTTAATATCGTGTGTATATCGCATAGCCCTTCCAACGATTATATCGCATAGCCCTTCTAACGCTTGAAACGCTTCACTGGCTGTGCGTCACTTGAACAAATATTTGCTCAGCGTAAATTTTTTTAGAGGGAACACTGATTACTGTATATTTTTACACTATTTTATGCTTGATCACGTGTTGAGAACACGAGTGATCCATTTCGATGCCGTGGCGGCTGATAACAAGACATGTACGGGAGGAGCCGCTCAGTGTTTCTCAATCGGCAATTACTTGGCTCACTAGGCGAGAAATTTTTAATTCCTGAGAGCAAATTTGGAGGAAGGAATTGGGGAGGAAAAATAAGGATTGTCAGTTCTTATTTTTCTGCTTCCGCAAGGTCTGACATTTCTAGCAATTCTAAATTCTTGCATGTACGCTAGTAGCTAGAAAAGCTGTTGTCTTGTAGAATTATAATTAAATTCTAGCTCTGATTACATTTCTAGATTTTTTCTGACGGCAAAATGTTTGACTTGTAACAACAGGCAATTAATTATTATGATGCAACAATGCTGAGATTCTACAGAGATGAAGATCACGGACTTACGGGTGAGCGATGTCAAATTGCAGTCTTCAGTGCTTCAGGAAAAGCGTTGCTGATTAATTTGAGCGTGTTAGAAAACTTTAAGATTAGTATCAGATCGTTGGAATTACATTGCTTCTGAGGTAAATAGATTTAACTGTAAGCTTTGTGTGGTGGAGTGTGTTCTTTATCCTTAATGGTGCGGAGACAATACCAATGCATACAGATTGACAGTGCTACAAAATGCGAAAACACTGTTTCATAAAATGTCCTGCATGTTTGGTTGTTCTGTTGGATGAACTTGCTATTTTGCAAGAAAACTAGGCTTTTTGTTTTTTTGTAATACTTATCTTAGCTCTTATCTGCTTACGGGATTTATAATGGGACAGAAATAAAAGTGTCCAGGGCTTGAATACGGAAAAAAACGTTGAGAACCATTGATATACACAATTCGGACAAAAGTGGGTCTCACTGATGCATAACATCAAAGGCGCGAACGGATATATCTTCGTTCGCGATAGACGCTGAAACGCTTTCTGTTTTTCTGCTGCGTCTATTGCCGCCATTGCCCGTGCGGGTGGAACTTGGCAAGTAAACAATAATTTCTTCGTCATCAGCTCCAGCGGGATTAGAAGTTTTTAAGCAATATATTCCCTTTTCTCTGAAGACATAGAACCACGACGTGCGTCAGCGTAATGTAGGCAGTGGTACTGCGCATGCGCCGCGCGTACGCGCATCAGGTCCTGTCGTTGATCAGATACTCTTGAACTTGTTTCTACCACTCTCCATAGGGGAGATAAACAGGAATACTACTACACTAGTGGTTCTTAACCTTTTCTTTACCACGCCCAAAGTAATTTTTTTATTTCAAGCCGCCTTGACTTTAAATAAATTTTCAAAGCAAATGTATTTATTGGCAAATTCGTTGATCAAACTTACCATGCTGCAGAGCGCATTGAGGGTTCGCGCTCCCTGGAAATTTATTGACGCCTCCTGGGGAGGCGTCCCCCGCGGTTAAGAACCACTGCATCAATTTCATCGCTAATACAGCGTCATGGTAGTTATGCTTTTTTCCTATTCACTTGAGACGCAAAGCTAACAAGGCTTTCACAAATAAGTTACTTCGAATTAGAACAGGGGCGGCCAAACTACGACTCGCGAGCCTCGTCCGGCCCGCCGACCACTTTTATCCGACCCTTCTAATACCTTGCACTTTTTTTCAAGCACCACGTTTCCGACAGTGGGCAGCAGTACAACAGAATTGGCTGCTGCTTGTCACATAAATCGCACTGTATCCGGCCCTCCAGTGGCCAGGCAGTCGGGAATTCGGCCCTCGGGTCAAAAAGTTTAGCCAACCCTGAATTAGAAGTATCTTTATAGCAACTACGGCATTTACCGGTTCATTAAAACAGCATCAAAAACAGCCGAAACATTACCTCTGCCTTATCACCGTCGAACCCTGAATCTTCAGAGGAGTTAGCCGTTGATACAGGTATTCCAACAACTGTCATATCTAGAAGTAAAAAACAGGCACTAGTTACTCAAAAACAGTTTTGCAATGCAATAAATATGGTAACATGCGCAAGTTTCGGCTTTTTCAAACCAAAGTTAATTTTTTTCAAATCAAAGCGCACCATTTACTGACCGCGATCAGCGTCAATGATTGTTATGAGTTTATTTATGCTATGTTGATTTCACTTCAAGTAGAACAGATTGTATGTAAGTGGATCCTCAGATTGCGATATTTGAAACATGCATGGTTCTTGCACTAGCACCCACTGCTGTTCAACAAGCAAATGCCATGTGCAGCCTTAACTGCATTTTACGAAACCACCACAACCAAACCTAAAGAACTTCTCACGAAACCACCACAACCATAACCTAAAGAACTTGTTACAATGAATGCAGTTCAATATTGGACGAGAGACGACAAGACATACTTGACGATGCACCATTCGTAGTCACTTGAACAGCAGTGTCATTTGATTTGACTTTACCAAGATCTCTGATGGGAACATCCTGCATCAACAATGTCATTTACATTTTTGTCTACATGCATGGCGAAAATAATTTTCTTTGTAGGAAATTAAAGATTTTTTTACCTCACTGTCTGAGTCATCAGAAGACGAACCAATCATTTGTAAACGACTCCGTCGTGGCTGGACCTTTTCAGCAACAACGTCGTCTGCATTTTTGAAGGTAATCAATTCTGTCGAAAGCAAGTTTAAAGCAGGATACAACAAGACGTGTTTCATTACGTGACTTGGCAACCACAAAAAAATGCAACTTCTGCACACACAGAAACCAGTATGTATGACACATTGAGTTTAGCCACTTGTTTGGACATACACGATCCCACTCATAACAAGTAAAATTCATTCTCCTGTTTGAGAATGAAAAGTTAATCTGCTTTGTGCCATAAAATTCCACCACTTTTAAAAGATTGAGATTTGCAGGATGGAATTTGTTTCCATAAGCAGTCTGTGTGAATGTTGGAAAATGCAGCACTACCGGGTACGATTCAGCATTACATCCATAACTGCCAAAAACATCTACAAACCTGAATCAGATAAATCATTGTCATCTTCACTGTTTAAAACAGCAATTCTTTTGCTTGACATCTCTTCATTGCTGTTGTTTGAATGACTGAAAACCTAACCAGAAAAAACTTTAAAATGTTGCAACTCTTAGAAACTGGACATGTGCAAACACAAAATCCAATCATTACCTTTTTACTTTCCTCATCACAGGATTCATCAGATGAATCACCAAAGTGCATAATGCGTTTTTTCTTTAAACCTAGAAATAAATATTAAAAACAAATCGGAGTTGAACAGAAATTCAACCAACTTTTCAAATGATGGTAACCTGGTAATCTTTATATTCTGGAATATCGTTAAGACAAGAAATAATGATAACTTGGTATTATGCTAGCACTTGAAATTATGTACAATTCTATGGCTAGCAGGGCAGCAAGCTAAGTTTACAATGAAACTGAGACAACCTGTGCATTTGATCATCAATTCAGTTAATGTAATCAAACCATGCCTTCCTTCTATGACATAACATCCATACCTGGTACAAAATAAGGAGAGATCAAGAATAAAAGCACGTTATCTTTGGTAACAAATATTACTGTAGACACATTGTTCACACCAAATGTCCTCAAAACTACTTATAAAAAATTATTGGTGTTGCATAGGAAGCAACACCTTAAAGGAAAAAATTAGTGACCCACAACAGCAAGTAGACAACTTCACAAAGCATATGAAACAGCATTGCTTTCAGGCACAGGAGAGTTTAAAGTAAATTCTTTCATGTAAGGAAAAGCTTTTTGAAACACACTTTATGGCACAGGAGAACTGGGATGTGTTTCCATTTAGCTCTACAACTAGATATTTGTTTTCATGAAAAAGCTTATCAACTCACCATTGTTTTTTTCAGTTGATTTGACCACGGGTCCATCTTCATCATCACTTGGTAATAAAGTCATTATGTTAAAAAATACAATTTGTTTCTCTTATTTAATTTTTTGTTTCTTACCATCAGGATTGATCACCTGCAAAACCACAAGAACACTTATATTTGTTTACATAGACAAACACATCACACATTAAAGTGTGGAAGAAATATTCTCACATACAATAATCTGAACAAAGATTTTTGATGTTATTTATTGATATAATTTTTAATTTGCCATTCAACACTTGAGTAAAGAATTGCAAATATGAAGAAAGTCGCTCAATTCTATAACAGTTTCAAAACTTTCCAAAACAAAAGCAATAACAAAGTCATGTTGCAACTTCAATCAGAAATTTTAAAATGCATTCAGAAAATCTATCACAATTTCTAAATTACATCTATCTTGATGCAATATGATAGTCTATCTTCAACAGCCTTATTATAACTACCTTACAGCTTGATTTCAATTCAACACATTCATTCTTTGAAAATTTTTTACAGTGACCAATACATAAAAATAAAGAAGTTAACCAATTTTCCTATGAAAACAAAAAATCCAAAATGATATTTTGAAACAGTTACTAATGAAAATACGTCTGTTTAAGTATATCAAAATAGGGAGAGTAGATCAATATGTACACTATAAAAACAAACAGCTGCATCATAATGCTTTAAGTAGTACAAATATGTACCAAACTGAAATTTTGTCATATGTACACTAAGCTTTATAAAATATTTTGCAAGAGAAAAAAATCTAGCAAGGTCATTTAAAATGAAATAAAAATCATGAACAAATAACTAAAAAACACAAAAATCAAGGCAAAAAAATTTAACTGAAAAGTAAAAAAAAAACAAAATAAAAATTTAGGATTTTCATTACATATTAAGAGAAGATGTTGCAAAATAAAATTTTATTTTAATTTACATGTTGCATAAAACTTGTTTGTCATAACAAACAGATGTTAAAATTTTTGCATAACAGAAGGTATGCTCTAGTTGCGTTAGTTAAACTTTGGTTGATGAATTGCTTCATCAGAAACTAGACAAAAAAAATAAACGTTTTTATCAAAACTGCAGTTGGTAAACCAGACCACACTCAACGCTTCCGTTGATGTTGTTTAATGTTCTAATTAACACCTTCAGAGCTGGTCAATTTCCCTTGAAGAGCTAGGCCGTAGCTGCATTGAGACAAATGAGGCACTTGCTTCGGTGAACTTTCTGTAATGATGCCACAAAACATGTTTGCAATGCAAAATCAAATCAAATGTTATTGCGCAGCTGTTTTAAAAAGAGCAGCAGTGCAGCTACACTGTGTTGCAACCCACTAGCCTAGATTAAATAAGGGCAGGATGTTAGGTCTCCATAAACTACAGTAAAAAACATACCTAACTGGGGCCATAATTAAAATAGTCGCCTCGGTAAAAATTTGCCCCTGACTACAGCCATGAAGACCCATATGAGACTCTTTCTTGTGTCATTTTGCAGTTGTACCACCATAACTTGCCAGCTGATTGAGCTAGAGACGTCTTCAAATCCTCTAAATATGCAGGAAGTCTTCTACTTTACATTTTTTTAATTTGGAAAGTTTTGTATTTTGATTTTTAGTGGTTGATGTCACATTGGTAGTAGGTTTATATTTACACATTTTTGGCCAAGGTCATCGAGACCTGGGAGCCAATTTTTTGACTCAAGTTTTTTTGGAACTCGGCAATAACGTCTTTAGAGCCTTTGATTGGCCATCTAGCGCTTCTGGTTCAAAAGTTACGGCCAAAAAAATTCAGGTAAATAATCATTTATCTTAGTACATTCTGTTTGAAGAAGGTCTACAGAGATTAAATTTGAATATAAGTATCTGGTTTTGATTGCTGATTGACTTCAAAGAGGTACAGTCAGTGAGGCCTTTGACAACACTCACCTAGTTAAATAGCAAGTACAGAAGTGTGGAAAATATCTTGATGAATACTTTAGTCCAAGGGTTCCCAAACTAGGGTACATCTACCCCTAGGGATACATTTGCCTATCTGAAGGGGTACCTTTTAAGGTTAGCAATAGAAGAAAATATGTTTACGTTTCATTCATTTCAAAATATTTATACACACATCAGTGATTATTATTTTCAAAATCATTATATGCTCATATGAAACAATAAACCATTACCATAAATATATTTATCTTATTTTCCTCAACCTTTTTGTCAAAAGAAATTTTAGGGGTACATGCTCATCTATCAAAATGCTGAAGGGGTACAGAGAAAGCTGGGGAACACCTGCTTTAGTCTGTCAGGTCTAATAGGTTGTGACACTGTGACAGGGCTTGTACGTAACACTTTTGAGAGCTGGTCTACGAATATATCGTTCCTAGAACTGGGCCTAAAACCAGAAGTTTTTGGTTGCCTTACCAACGCCATAGCTCCTCCGCCGATTGCGCTAGATAGCTGTTCAAAGGCTGAAACGGATCGGCCAATCTTCTATGTCTGCACTCGAAAAAAAATTTTTTGGTTGGGGTTTGCGGATTTTTTGTGAGTGACGTCATAAGTGAAGTAGTTTTGGGGTCATTTTGGCTCATGTTGCCTGGCCTAGGGCCCAACCGCCAGGCCAAAGTATTTCGCTAAAGTTTTCATTGGAAACTAGGCTAGAGTCCGAGCCTTTGATCAACCTTCTAGCGCTTCTGAGTCAAAAGTTATGATCTAAATTCAATAATTATCTAATTAGTCAAATATTTTTATTACTTTACATCATAACTTTGAACCAGAAACCCCAGCATGTCATCCAAAGTATCAAAAGACTCGGATTGTAGTCTAGTTTCCAATAAAAACTTCAGCGAAATACTACCATCTAACGGTTGGCACCCAGGGCCAGGTGAAGTGGGTCAAGGTGGCCCCAAAGTCCTCCACTTATGACATCACTCACAAAAAATCCACAACCACCAACCAAAAAATTTTTTCGAGTGCAGGCTAGAAGACTTGTCATGTCTTTTGAGCCTTTGAACAGCTCTCTACTGCTTTCGGCGCCAGAGTTACGCTCACGCAAAGCTACATGCAATCCAATGTTTTTAGCGTGAAATCCTCAAAACCAGCCGGACTGAAAAGTGTAAAACGGCTCAGATTTTAGCTTAGTTTCCACTAAAAACTTGAGCGAAATACTTACCTCTTGCGGTTGGGGCCCAATAACCTTAGCAAAAATGGCCTTAACACTTCGAGAGGCGGCGTACGATATATTCGTACTTTAATTTCAGCCTAGAAAACAGCAGTTTTAGGTTGCCTGATCAATGCCCTAGCTTCTCCGCCGATTGCGCTAGAGAGTTGTTCAAGGGCTCAAACGGATCGGCCAGTCTTCTAGATTGCACTCGAAAAAAAATTCTTTGGTTGGGATTTGCAGATTTTTTGTGAGTGACATCATAAGTGAAGTAGTTTTGGGGTTATTTTGGCTCATGTTGCCTGGCCTAGGTCCCAACCGCTGGGCCAAAGTGTATCGCTAAAGTTTTCATTGGAAACTAGGATCGAGTCTGAGTCTTTTGAGCCTTTGATTGACTTTCTAGCATATCTGTGTCAAAAGCTATGATCTAAAATAAATTAAGTAATTAGCTAATTAGTCAACGGTTTGGGCCCAGGGCTAGGTGAAGTAGGCCAAAGTGGCTTTAAAAGTCCTCTACTTATGACATCACTCACAAAAAATCCACATCCCCCAACCAAAAAAATTCTTTTCGAGTGCAGACTAGAAGACTTGCCGCGTCTTTTGACGCTTCGACCAGGTCTGTAGCACTTACCGATCGGGAGAAATTCCCGCACAAAGCCATGTGCGTTTCGGTGTTTTATTTGAAAGTCCCCAAAAGTGGCTGGACACCAAAGTGTTAACCTACTCTCTTTATGATACCACCAACAAAAAACAGGAAACACTAGAAGACTCGCTGAGTTGTTTTGAGGGTTTGAACAGCTCTTTAGCGCAATCGACTGGCAAGTTGTGGAGTTGCAAAATGACACGATTTACAGGTAAATCCACACAGCAGCATGGTATCAAGTGAAACAACATTTGGTGGAAGGTTAACAAATTGTCATGAAACAAGTATTAACATATGCAACTGTCACAGCTGAGCTGATGATGCCTACTTCCTAAGCAAAATATATACTCTATAACAATGCTCTTCAGCCTTTTTTGTTACGGTGCACCCTTAAAGATATTTTGACGTAGTCATGCACCTATTTACTGAAACACTTGAACTCACGCACCATATGTGCTGACACTTCCCCGTGTCCCCCACTTAATTGCGCCAATGTCTGTAAGAACCCTGGTGTAAATAAGCAAGTCCCTTAATTCAGTAACTCAGGTACATAATTCAATTGATAATGGCTCAATGCCTGTACTGCTACATTCAACAGGCTCATTGCCTGTTGCTAATGAATCACAAATAATCATCAAATTACAATTAGCTTGATATGGTGCGATGCTTATGCACCACACATTAGATTGTGCAAAGTCTCAGTTAAATCCTGAAAGTCATTGGTTGGTCATGGTTCATTTTTGCTAACAGAAAGTTTTTGTAAAAATTATCTGTTTGGTGTGACAAGTTTGCAATGCACCCTTGTGAACCCTTTCTTAGTGGTGCACCCCACGCATATTTTGGTGCATCCTAGGCTGCACTGTGCACACCGGTTGAAAAGCGCTGCTCTATAAGATCTTAGTGTCTGACTCTTTGCTGAGAAAGGATTTCTTTCCATAGATAGCATACGTAACTGTGGGTTGCAATAAATCATGAGGTGATTTAAAAAAAGGGGTCAGTGGACTTGCCGTATACACCAGTTGTTTCAATTGCAAACGGTTGAAAGTGGTAATTGCTTTGGAGGTCATGGTATTTTTGGCATGTTGCAGCCTCAGCCTTTGTTGCTGCAAAGCTTGCCTGTCTGACACTGTCTTTGTGGTGGCCCTAAGCAAAAGTGTCAACAATTGTTGCATCCCATACTAGGCTTAGGCAAAATGATGGTATGATGTAGTCATGCATTTTTGTGACTCAAATGGCAAAAAAACATGAATGCTGAGAGAGGAAATAGAATAACATCAAAGATCACAAATTGATTTCATGTCAATGAAAATATGAAATCACCAAAATTTCAGGTTTTGCAGCTTAGCCCTTTGATCTTGTTCTGACATGTTGAATCACAAAGGGTTGGCGAAAGACCACCTGGGCCATGTTCTCAGCCAGCCCTGTTGCCAGCACAAACCAACCTTTGAATAAAGACGTTTCATAAGTAGTAAAAAAGTAATAAAAAGCATCAAATGAACATCAGGTTAAACAAGCAAAAAAACAACAAAGAAACAGCGGGGAAAAGCATGCCTATGTTCAGGGGGTGGAGTAAGCAACTGTAGAGGTGGACAGCAGGGAAAATATAAATTATGGTATCAACACAATACTACAGAACGTGACAAGGATATAAAACAAAAATCAACAGGAATTATGGCAAGGCAGCAGGACATTTTATATTGTATTCCAAATCAATAAGGAAAAGAAGATATCAAATTTTCAGAAATGTTAGACTGGGACCAATGTATTTTAAAGAAAGCTGACCCAGAGACATTTTCATTCTGAGTACATAATATTTTGGCAAAGAAGTCTTGTTTGATATTTGTGGACTGATGAATTCTCAGCAAAGTAGTTATCGAAGTGATTAGTTAATCCACCATTATAAAAGGAGTGCATGAATTTGGCAACTGACAATTTAAATAAGTCAGTTATTTCGAAAATTATGTGCTTGGAATAGAGTACAGTTGTTTTAGTTTGGTCACATTCAAGGGTTCACACAGCTTTGTTCTGCAATCTAAGTAATAGGAGTCGTCTTGTTGACCCTTCCCCAATTAAGTACTGAATAAGTTAAAAAGGAATGGAAAAGATCAAAGTAAACAGCTTTGAGCATTGAAATGTTGGTAATAGTGTTAATTTGAACAACATTCCACATGATTTGGAGAGTTGTCTCATCAACTTTTCAATTTGAGGCTTCCAATTAAGTTTGTCATCAGGTATAACGCCAAGAGATTTTAAGCTTCTTTGCTTTGATATTAGGTGATGATCAATCAAAACTGAAAAATTGATATTGTTATGGTTGTTTATGAGCATAAAATTGCTTTTGGAATAATTGACACATAATTTGTCAGCACAAACCCAGTGATCAATTTTTTGAGCTCATGGTTAACTGTCTTTTCTAAGACTTTGTGGTTTTCCACCAAAGTATGCTGATTGATATCATCAGCATATAAAACAGTATCAAAGTTAAAGGCTTTAACAATGTCATTAATATATATATAAGGAATAGTAAAGGCTCAACAACAGATCCCTGGGGCACGCCACATGTTACATGAAAAAAAGATTTAGTATCTCCTATTTTAGTACACTGAAACCTGCTGTCTGAGTAAGAAGCAAGTAGTTTTAGGGGTGTTCCTTTTACTCCATAGTAGAACAATTTTTCAAGTAACATATTATGATCAACACAGTTAAAGGCTTTGCTTAGGTCTAGCAACAGAGCACAAGTTATAAATTTATTACCTTAATTACAAACCATGTCATCACAAATGGCAGCAATAGCTAATTCAGTAGAGCGATAGCAGATATTGCTATCCAAATATGTATTTGAATAGCAATATCTGCTCTAGGCTAGGCAAAATGATAGGTGACCAAGCAGCAAACAATAATACTGGTTACCACGAGAGCTCAACTGATAAGGTTTTTTGGGCTGATACCAATACTGATATTTTTGATTTTTCATTGCTGATAAACGATGTTTTTGCATTACTCAAACTACAGCTGAATAGCATTACAGTGCATTTTTTCCTTCAGGCCACATAAACAAAAAAATACTTACACAAGTTACAATTATGAAAAAGCAGATTGTGACAAAGTTCAGAACAAACAGTGTCTATTTTGCCTTATGAGGCACAATATACACTCCTGGAACTATTTTTCCACCAGCCGAACATGATTGGATGAACTGATCACAGTTGTGACACAACTGTGAGATAAATGACTGAAATGTCTCAGCAAAATAAAACAGCTATTGAGTATGTGTAAATCATTCTCTTATATTATCATTTACAATAACATAGGCTCTTAAATTTTTTGGTTGAAAGACAATTTGCTTTTGGTTTTACAGACATTTTCATAAAAGAACAAAGCTTAGATTTGTGCTATAAAATAGCACCCTCACCTCGCTGCAATACAAAAAGCTTTCAAGGAAAACAGAGTGATGCTAACCTTTAGGGTCTCACAGAGATTGAGTCAATGTGGTATTCAATTAAAGTCAATTATTGACTTATGGATACATGATGAGTGGATGCACATCTAGATGTGATAAGCAGATATATGTCATGGCAGCATGAATTAATTTATTTTTACATCAATTTACATAACTCATAAACTACCATACACTTTTTTTCTTATGCCCTTCACTCATTGGATTATTTTTCATGTTAAACCTTTTCTAATGGGAGCATATCACAATACTATAGTTTTATTATAGGCTGTGTGTTTATCAAGATAGCTAAAAAATGAGCCAATTATAACACTGCACATGGAGACATCAAAAATTACAAAAAAGACGAACATTTGAAAAGCAATAGCTACGCACTGAAACAAGGCAGTGGCTAAACAATAGGTCTGCCAGTGGAGCAAAATTTTTGAAAACTTATTTGTCCATCGCCTATAAAATGGCAGTAATGCACGGCAAGTATGCAGTAGACTGCATTAGGCTTGGCAGAGCCAGAAACATAGTAATTTGTAACCCTAAACCTAATCCCTAAACATAAACCCTAGTCCTAACCTCTAAATCTAAACCACAAACCTAACCCCTAAACCGTAAATCTAACACGTAAGTTTGGAAACATCTGAAAAAATTTAAAGAATAACTGGTCCCATGATAAGTGGAACTACTAGGGCAGTGCTCTTCAACCTTTTTTGTTATGGTGCATCCTTTAAAAGATATTTTGACAAACTCATGCACCTTATTTACTCAAACTCATGCACCCTATTTACTCATTACTGATACGTCCCCGTGTAACCTAATTGCATCCATGTCTGTAAGTACCCTGGCCTAAATAAGCAAGTCCCCCAATTCAGCAACATATTTCAATTGATAATGTGTCATTGTCTGTTGCTTATGAATCACAAATAATCAACTAATTACAACAAATAGCTTGGCATGGTCTGATGCTTACGCACCACACTTTAGAATGTGAAAAGTCTCGGTTAAACCCTGAAAGTCATTGGTTGGTTAAATGGTTCATTTCTGCAAACAGAAAATTTTGAAAAAATTATCTGTTTAGTATGACAAGTTCGTGATGCACCTTTGTCTTTGTGAACTCTTTCTTAGTGGTGCACCCCAGGGCCAGGGTGCACCATGCACACCGGTTAAAGAGCGCTGCACTAATGTACCAAAAAGATAGGCGACATGGTGAGAGCCAAACCAAAAACCATTTGCGCAGTAGATGTAGAAACGTCCACTTGACTCATAACGATGCCGCTATAATGACAAACTCAGCATTTTATTCGAACCCATTCACTACCGACAAACCTAATCTATAGCCACTTTTTTGAAGCAAATGCAAGGGCAGTAATACTGGTTAAGCAGTGTCTATGCGACCATATTTAGTTTGATTTAAAAATAATGAAAAAATGTATGGAAAGAAATTGCTAACCTCTGTGAAATAGACAGGCGACCATATGATATACCATTTCTTTACATGTCAGTTGCTTCTGAAAGTAAAGGTTTTAAAGTCGCTGTTAAAATTTGTAACCCAAAGCCCTATACCTAAACCTTATGCCTTAAACCCAAGACTTGACTTTGCAGAAAAAACATTTCAGTAAAAGCAACTTCAGCAAATGTACAGTGATTACGATTTCTTCAAGCAAGGCTAGATGCTGTTGTTAAACTTTGGCCTTAGTTTCAGGTTTTTTTGTTTTTTTAATGCTTTCTGTAAAGCCTCTCACCAGTACTGTTTTGCTCTTTTTTTCAGCTATCCTGACTAACCTCATTTTGTTTGTGTTTCATGTATCCAGCACTACTGTATTATTGTTTACTGTTAAACCTTTGTGTAACCTGTCTTTACCTCTGCCTGTTCAACCTCATTTGGGGGTGCTATGTACCTGGTGGAACACACACACAATGGTGGTACTCCATCACCATCTGTATAATTTTACTGTGTTTTACATTTCGCCTCATATCATTTTGTGCTTGATGAAACTTTGGTTGGACTTGGGTTGTTTGATAAGAAAAAAAAGTTTCAAGTTTGTAGGCTTAGGCTTCTGAACTAAATAACACCAGGTTTTTCTGAGGTGTTTTCGGAACCCGATTCAGGTCCCAAGGATTGAAATTTTTTGGGTCCCGACAGGTCCATACCAAGTACCACATAGACATAGTGACATAACATTTTGAATTTTCCTAAAAAAAACAAGGGTCAGCGGCGTCGGTACCACCAGCGTAGGGATATCATATACCACCACACCAGCGTAGGGGTTGATTCAGCAAGCAAGTACCTCCAGCATGATAAGGATGCCTTTAGAAAGCAACTGTAGTGTTTGTGCCTCCAGCATACGGATGCCTTTAGAAAGCAACTGTTTTTACCTCCAATGTAAGGGTGATCTTAGATAGTTAGTGCTTCTTGTACCTCCAGCATAGGGAGTTGATTTATAAAGCCAATGCTTGAACCTCCAGCGTAGGGATGCCTTTAGAAACTGAAAGCAACTGTTGTTTGTACCTCCAGCGTAGGGATACCTTTAGAAAGCAATTGTTTGTACCTCCAGCATAGGGATGGCTTTAGAAAGCAACTGTTTGTACCTCCAGCAGAGGGGTTGATTTAGGAAGCAACTGTAGTGTTTGTACCTCCAGTGTTGTGTGTAGGGGTAGCTTTATGAGTTTGTAAATCAACTCCCTACGCTGGAGGTACAAACAGTAACCTTCTAAATTATCCTACGCTGGTGGTACATCCCCACACTGGTGGTACTGACGCCGCTAACCAGTCCTCAAAAAAACCTGATAAATACTGCAAATTATGCATGCTATGAAATGAATATGATGAAACAAACGCACAACAGGCAATTATTATAATATAACAGTACTGTAAATGTCAGCCCGACTCCTAGGCCTAATATTGACAGTACAATACTGTAATAAATGTAAGCGTACCAAAACACTAACAGGAGGATATAAAAGCACAGTACAGCTACAACTACAAACAAAAAGTGAGTCAAGTGCACCACTGTGACTGTTTACATTCACCAAACATTTACATGTTACTATACTCACAGCCTACATTCCAACCCGCAGGTAGGGCGATGTAATCGGAAAAATTACACACATAAAGCTCTACAGCACAGTGCCAAGTGCGACTACAATCGGATACGGGAAAAAATTCCGCGGGGCGTCGAACAAAGTCTGGCATCTGGCGCTGCAAATCTCACCCGTTTATTTTTTCGCGCGCTGTTGCGACCAGCTGCTGCTAAACAATAGTCGCTACAGCCAAAAGGCGTTGAATAGAGCTGGTAAACTGTTGCCAGATGGTTGTCATCTAAACCTGCTAAATCGTGTCACGAAAAACTGCTAGATCCTGCTAGAAAACATGTCAATTATCTTCTTGAAGCAGCTTAGCTGCGTCGTAATAGAAACTCCAATAGTAATAGCAATGGTTTGTTTATGCACCCAAATGATTAAAGGCAGCTAGTTGTGCCAGATGATCTTTGTGGTGCCCAACATAAAGCGTCAAAAAGAATGTAAATAATTTTTAATGAAAAAGGTGCAAAAGTTTTCATCTCTAAAAATTGCTGGAACAAATATTTGGCCAGGAATTCGTCACCTGCTAAACCTGCTAAACGGTTTTCAAAATCCTGCTAGAAAATCAGCTAGCTGCTAGATTGAAAAATTTCCAGCCAAAAACAAGCTGCTAGATCTAGCTGCAAAAGAGCTAAAATGGCAACATTGCTGGTAAACTAGTTACCAGAGGTGAGCATGGACAGGATCAGGATTGGATATCCTGCAGGATACTTGCGATTTTTTTGGATCAGCATTGGGTTTGGATATTTATTTTTGAAAAAATTGGATCAGTACCGGATCAGGATAGTGGTTTGATTAATATAACGAAATTTTCCTGAGAGTGATTCAAGATGTCACAAATGATGGTGCTGTTGTTTTCTTTGCTATGATTTTTAAATTCACAAAAAATCAAAATGATTTTGTCAGTATGTGCTGCACTCATCACAATCGATGATAATTCGTGTTACTTCATCGTAAATATTTTCCGGCGAAGTGGAAGTAGTAAGCTGCTCTTATATTGCTGGTATGCTGCTTTGCTTTGTTGTGCTGAGTGGCATATAATGTGTGTGTTGTGTAGGCTAATATAGTCTATATCATGGGTGGCCAACTTGTCTTCGACTGGGATTGACTAGAAAATTTCTTGATAACTCGCTATCGACCTGTTGGTAATAAAGTCACAAATAAAAATTGCCAAAGTTGAGTATCACATGTGCAAATGCAGTGTACCATCGCCTTAGTAAGTGATGGACAGACAGAAGGCAAAGTGTCTGTTACACCTAAATAATGATTGCCACGCAATGATAAAAAAACGTATTACAATACCTTCGCGGCATCTGCCGAGCTAGCCTATGGTCAGCCATCACAAGAGGCACCAAAGAATATACGTAACCAACCAACTGATAGATAATTTCTGTGTACTTTCTGGAATATTGATTAAAAATGTTCTTTTTAGGCAGCTTTCAATGCAATTCAATTCAATGCAAAATCAGGTGCAATCGACCAAGTGACACTCAACCTGTTGGCTACCCCTGGTCTATTTCTGTGTTTTAAGCTGCATTTTTTTGGTTAGAATGTTAAACATTCTTCCTCAAGTTTTATGCAGTCAACCTCTGCTAAAAGTCAGTTTGAGTTTGTAGTTTTTGTAAGCTACATAATTTCACTATATTTAGACTATGATCTACACAGCAGGAATTCCCTTTGGACCCGGTCCAAAGTAGTAACTGCTGTAAGCGCCCTGCAGAGCAGCGCTTACATTGGGAGTGCAAGGAGAAGCGCATACCCGGCCAAAGCTAGTGCCAGGAACTCAGTGTTATAAGTGGACAAAGCCAGATACACTACAGTTCAAATGGAAAAATAATAACAGCAGTGCTATACCTCTGGCAGGAAAATATACACTAATTTTCTGTTTTTACCATTGAAAGTGCACAACATGTGATGTCATTTTTATGGATTGGGTCACAAAACGACAGGGTGTTTTTATTTGGAAGTGGCTACAGGTCCGCTGCCAGTGACACAGAAGAAAACGCTGAGTTTGTCACATTAGTGTCACTGTCATGGTAGTCATGCAGACATGTCTCACTATGTGAATGGTTTTCGTGCTGACTCTTGCCATAATCGGGTATCATTTGTTTTGGTTGTAGTGGTTGCATTTTTCATGGTAACGGTTTTTATTTGCTTTTTTCAAAAGCTTCCAAACTTTTGAGGTCAGATATGTGGTTTAGGTTTAATCAGTGTTAGGTTTAGGTTCACTAAGTTTCTCCCAAGTGTAGTCCAGCCTACTGCACACTTGTCATGGATTAGTGTGTGCTACAGGTGATGAATGAATAAATTTTCAAAAACGAAGGTCCACTGGTGGGCCTATAACCACTCCCTGTTTGTTTCGTATTTAACCAGTGTCGCATTCGGATACGGATGGATATCGGATACTAAATTTCAGAAATTTTCGGATGAGGATTGGATATGGATATTCAAAAAATTTATCAGATATGGATCAGGGGTTAAAAAATCAATCTCCGCTCACCTCTGCTAGTTATTTGTAACAGAGTTTGGAATCAATTATTTGGAACAATGATTGTGCAACCTCCGGCAGTGATAAACAGATTTATGCTTTTCAAATCCAAACCCGACACAACAATTCTATTTTAAAATCCAATTCCGAAAACTGACTGTTTCAAATTCCAAGTACTGTTTGAATCCAATATCCTATAACTGTCATAGGGTAGATTTAATCCAAATGTTTTTCTCTGAGTGTGCTCGTTTGTTGTTTGACTGCAGAGCAAATCTCTCCAAAACTTTACCCTCTTTACGTGCATGAAATCACCGAATGCATGGCAGAGAGTTTGTGATTGCCAGCTGCAACAGCCATTTCTTGGATCGAATATTGTCAGGGTTCATATTTGGTAGATTGCCAAGCAAAAAGCTAAATGTTAGCAAATTGGTTTTCACAAGGTTTCAGTTAATGATTTTAAAACTTTTTGCTAAACGCTCATTTATCAGAATCCGTTTAATGAAATGTCTCTTCCTTTAGGGGCTACTCATAAGATCTAAAATACAGTGATGTGCCCGAGTCATTTTTGTCGAGTCAGAGTCACAAGTGCTGTCCAGAACTTGCCAAGCACCTGGACATATTGCTCGGTGTTGATTGTCACAGACCGCTCTTTCGCTGATGCACAGAGTTGCTTGGGCTGTGGACAACAGCGTCTCTGTCAGCAGCAACGTTGTGTGGTGTCCTTGATGATTTCGGTCGTCCAGAGTGTGATTGTCTGTTAGTGTCTTTACGATTGAGGTTATGCACAGTCCCATGGGTTCTGAACTTGTTGACCCATCTGTAGATCATTGAGTGGACAGGAAATTCACCACATCCGAACCGTTCTTTGAATTACAATTGAGCTATGTGGATAGACTTCTGCTGAAAATATGCCTCAACTATAAATATCTTTTGTTCAGTAGTCCATGGCATCTCGAAGGTCAAATTTGGTAAACTCTTAGAACATTAATTCTACTTGGTAAATGTGAAAAATAAAAAGAATTGATTAACTATTTCAAAAGTTATCCAAGTTTAGGTGATGACCGCTTTTTTTGTGTCACCTTGGATTTAAATTTCGCGACATTTCAATATATTGATGGATTTGGATGTTATCATTTTTTCTGAACAGATTTTGATTGGAATTGATTACTGTCGTTTGAACTTTATCGCAACTTTTGGCTCAGTTTTGGAACTACAACTACTGCAGGACCGCAGGTTAACAATGGATTGCAGCCACCTACATGTTGGGAGCCATTTGTTATACACACAATGCGGCGCCGCCCTGAGCCAACGAACGAAACAGTCGAACCGATGATCCTCAGCATAATAGCAATTGCGCTTACACATTTTACCAGGTTCACTCTTCAACTGCTGTTACGATTTCAACGTTATATGTGGCGCAATCACTCGTCACATGGGCTTAGGCTATAACAGTGGCAGAAATTTAGATTTAAACAAGATTCGGTTTCCGTATTTGCATTACATTTTGCAATAAAGTTTTTGGATTGGATATGAATCTGAAAAAGTTGAATCACTTTACTTGTATCTGGAAAAGACTCGAGTCACCATATGGGACCCATTGACTGGATCACAATATTTAAATACTGCATTGAATCACAATAAAGTGTCAATTGTGCCCTGCTGACCCCTCAGTAAAAAAAGTCTCAGGTCTACCTCTGTGCAAGTTGGGCCGATTGATCCTTAAAATGTAGCATAGAACGATTAGACAAGCAAAACAGAAAATTTGCGCCAATCCTGATCATTACTGAAGCAAAAAATGTTCATTTCTTTAAGTGCACATGAAGTGAGTTTGTCTATCAGGAACTCTGAGACTTTGTAAAAATGACTCTGAATCGAGTCTCGAGTCATTGACTGTGACTCGAGTCGAGCCATTCTGTGAAAAAACGTGAGTCGAGTCTCCATTTTTCTCAACGTGACTTGAGTCGAATACGAGTCACCAAAAAACGTGACTTGAGTCGAGTCATTGACTCGAGTCACGCTATCACTGCTAAAAAATATAAGAATGTTCCCGAGGTCACTTTTTCACCACCTATTACAGGCAATCGAACATTTTATGGCAGTGTCATCAATTTCCAACCGAAAAAGATTTGTTTGAATTATAATATCGAAAATACCTGAAATAGCCTTCAAAATTTGGTTGCCTTGCATCCATTTAAAAATTATCTTTATTGATTAATATTAATCATGCGTCACTGAAACAAAGAAGCTCATTTCTTTGTGTGCAAAATAATTGTGTTTGTCAATCAGAGGTTTTGAGGTTTCGTAAAAATGACTCTGACTCGAGTCATTGATTGTGACTCGAGTTTAGTAAAGTCATTCGGCAAGAAACATAACTCGAGTCGAGTCATCCTCACAACATCGTTTCTCAGCGTGGCTTGAGACGAGTCGAGTCACTGACCCAATAATAACAATAACAACAATGTGCTTTGCCCGCAGACACGAAGTTCATAGTACAAACACACACTTTGTGCACAATGCAGGTTGATAAAAACATAAAAAACATAACGTTTTGCAACGGCCTTGGAGGCTTATTCACAGGGTTGCAGACACTTACACGATTTGCAACGGTGTTGGAGGCAGAAGTGTGAAGTGTATTGTTTTTTTGCGACAAAATAATGGTTCACACAGTCAATAGATCACACAGCATTGCGTAGAATATGGGCTAGTGCGGAAGCTATAGCATAATTTAAAGCAAATTTCTACACAAACAATCAACATTTAGACCTAATGGTTCTTTTGTCACAAAGGATTGGTGAAAGACCATGAGGTCATCTGGTCTACCAACCCTGAAATGCAACTTTCAGTACTATCATAAGTGGTCAGTGAGAAAAATGTTATCAAAAACAAAGACACATTGTATTTACAGATGAGTGCATGCCTATGTACACATAGTTTTCATGATCAGATATTCAATTTCACAGGTGTGGAGAGAACAAACACTGAAATTAATGTGCATTTGTTTGACAATGCAAATGTTTATATGACAAAAAAACAACAAGGTGGAAAAATATCAAATGACAGACAGATGAAGAAGATTAACCCCATTATAAAAGGGAGCTTTACAGTGTCTGTTTAGTATAAAATATATAGCAAAACACATGAGGATGTACACATGATGAGTATATATACATATGATAAGTATAAAATGTATAGCAAACCACATGATTATTATCAAAAAATTACATCATACAAATCACAAAGAATGGACGGTACAAGATGAGTTAAACAAATTCATTTTGCAGCAGCAAACCTAGAGAGTAGGGAATTTTTGTACAGATGTTTGAAATCAAAGTGGGTTCGAAACTTGATATGCTCAGGTATTTCTGACCGTACCTTGGCTCCAATGAATTTGAGGGAGCATTGGCCTTGGGAACAGTTTACCCTGGGTAAGAAGAAATTTTTGAACATGCAAGTCTGGTGGGGTAGGCTATTTGTGAACTGTCTGAACAGATTTGAAATATTGGTTGAAATGTGATGGAAGTTGATTGTTTTCATAAGAGTACATAAACTTACCAGCAGACATTTTAAATAAACTGTTGATTGTCAAAATGTTATTTTGTGTTATACATTTCATCCAAAGTGGCTTTGTTGAATGTTTTCAGAAATTTCACAGCTTTGTTTTGTAGCTTCACAAGAGGTTGAATAGTAGTTTTTGAAGTGCTGATCCAGTTCAAGACAGCATAATTTAGATAAGGGTGTATCAATGCATTATACACAGCTTTCGATGCAGGTTGGGTGGTATAATGTCTTAATTTGGATAATATTATACATGATGTTTGTGTGGTTAACTCAGCAATATGTAGTTTCCAACTAAGTTTGTTATCAAGGATGATGCCTAGGTATTTTATGTCATTTTTTCACAAGAACCACAAGGTTACAGACACATTCTTGACACTATTGTTCACTAACACTTCGTACGACACTACTGCCGTGTAGGACGCTAATTCCTAAACTGTTCGAGGCCAGGTAAAGTACTAATGCGTTATGAAATATGACACACAGTGGCTTAGCAACCCACTGGCTACACTGGCTATAGCCAGGGGCTGCAAAATCTAGTCGCCTGTTGCAAGCAGAGATAACTGAAAAGAGATGAGGAATTATTCAAACTGATTAAAATTTAAGCTTTCTTAATTTTCATCAGCCAAGTCCCACCCCCCATGAGAATCTTCGTTAATATTAGCGCCATGGTTACAGCCATGTTATGTTCACCACCGCTTTGACGCTATCTCTCTCAATATTATTGCGTAACAATGACCGCTATTTTGGCAATTTACTCGAAACGCGTCTACTGTATTAAGCTGCAGCCGTGTTGCCACTTCTGATGTTTCAACATCAGGTCTGATGTATTAAAGAGATTTCTGATGTGTGATGTTTTGGTGACAAATCTGATGTTGACTGGGCTGTTGTTTATGTTTTCCACGTTTTCTCTCTTTTGAGGATTAAAATAAGTTAGATTCATGATTTTCAAGTTTCTTTCATCAATTTTTCACCGTAATGTCTATTTCGTTATCGTTCGAAACTGAAGAAGCTCTCTTCACTGCGTTGAGAAAATATATACGTTACGCATGACCGACTTCCCCATTTAATGTTAATACGTCGCCCTGTTTGGAATCGAGGTTTGTCGCGCTTTGTTAACTGCAGCGTAGCCAGCCCGAAATTTTGGGAGGAGTCAAATATTTTGAGTTCAAGCGAGCAACAGTATTTCATTTGGGACACTGCCTCTCGAAGCACAAGACAACAACACGTGCTGGAAATTTGGGGAGCCATGACCGCTTTGGTCCCCCTGGCTACGCCTATGTTTATTAGGTATTAGTAATAGAAGCATTTAGCTTATATGAAACTGCAACGTAAAAATCTGATGTTGAAAAAGGCAACAATCTGATGTTGACGAGACTGATCCCAGTGGCAACACTGATTGCAGCATTTTGACGAAATTGACTTTTCGGACTTGATTGTGGAAATTGATCGAATTAAACGATTCTTACAAAGCAGCGGTACGTACCACTTTCAAACGCAGTCAGGGCCGGTTTATATGGGGCGTCGTTCGTAAAAACATTATATCTGACAGATTTAGCACAAAAACTGCTATCTCTGCGCATATTTAGCTATCTGGCTACTCTGGCACCCTAATGTCTATTTCGTTATCGTTCGAAACTTTTTTGTTTTTGTGCTCTGTGACGTGAGCCACACCGTGTTCATCAAGAATCTTTTTGTTACCGCGTACTGTTTAAATCAGTAGTTCTTAACCTTTTTTGTCTCATTTACCCTTTAACAACATCAAAAAATAAATTATATCCCCAACAATGTTCAGTGTGTCAAGGCATGACTTTTCTGGAAAGGGTCCGAGGCAGGTTCTCCAGGAAAAACGTTGCAAACTTACCCTCAGATACATGAATTTTTGTGCTTACTGGAACCAATTTTAGAATAATTTTTGTACGAAACTTATCAGTCTCTGGGATGAAACTTTAATAAAACACTCTTACAAGAAAGCATTAAAACTTTTGGTAAGAAGTGGTTCCCTGAGTTGAAATCAGGGATATCCAGAACTCTAGCTGGAATTCTAGATATCCGTGATTTCAACGAACTCCAGATATTCCTGGAATTTTTGATATCCTTGGTTGAATATCTAAAAACAGTTTCATACGAACCGGCATATCAGTGAGTCAAGGGGCAAAAAGTTTGGAAGAAGGAATACAGATCCATGTTTAAATTTTTCTTTTGTTGAAAAATGACAAACAATTTCAACCAGTCAGTCACTCAGTGAGACTTTTGTGCATGTTTTCTACGCACAATATCTGAGAGTCTGGGAACAGTGGTCGAAAGAGAGATACTGTCACGTCATCTTTGGCAATCAATCGAGATCGATATTTTATGTCATGGTCACCATTGATGATAACCTTGCTTCACACAGAAAAGTATTTTGAAAAGATATAACAACTTCAAATGCGCGCTTCGACAGCGTTGGAAAATCTTCGCCCAATCCACATCAGAATTAAGAAGAGTCACAGTTGCAAGATATTAATTTGGAAGGAAGCATTCTTTCAGCATTCTTTCACACTGAAGACCAATCAATTCATCTTCGTAAAGCAATTTGAAAAAATGAGCCTGAGCCCTGATAACATTTACACGTTCTGTTACATGTTTCAAAACTATTCTCAAATGTTCTGGAAAGGCTTTACTCGCCAGTGCATATCGATAAAGAAAACAAGGGGTATAAATGATGTGCGCCCGTTTATTCACCAGAGTTGTAAAACCTGTCTTCACTGATTATAGAAAAGGGGCCGTCTATGCATAACGAGCCAAAGTGATTCCACGAGTTAATTTCGTTGGAAAAATTATTTTTGCTGATCATCAGTCACACCGCTAGTCGTCTTTAGACTTTCGCACATCAAGAACTCAATCTTTAAACTCAGCTACATGTGCATATCGACAGTACACCAACAAATACGTGCAGTTCGACAGGTCAATTGACTCATTTAAGGGTGACTCTTGCCTTATCACTTCGAATTTCATCTGTTACGTGATCTAAAATATCACAAGACAACACTTACACGACAACGTACTGTATGGTTTGATAAAAATAGGTTTTCTTAAGATTCTTTTGTTTTTTTCGAGTATATCCATAACGTACAGTTTGATGAGTAACCCCCCAGTTGTAGCCTATGCGGTTTCTTTTCTTTTGCTATTGCAAAAGCAACATGACAGGATGCTACCAATCCGCGTATGATCCCAGATAAATTTTCTTCTTCGACAAAATGACTGAGAATGTTGAAACCTGCATTTGTTAACTCATGAATAACTAATTCACTAAAAAGACCAAAAAAGGATGTCCACTGTCTAGTCTGGTTCCCTTTCAAAACAGACCCGCTCACAACAGACCATTCGAAACAGACCACGTTCATAATAGACCCATTCTTAACAGGCATAATTATGTTCATAACAGACAACCTTCATAACGGGTCTGTTATATGAGCGTGGTGTGTTATGAAATGGTCTGTTATAAACGCGGTCTGTTATGAAATGGTCTGTTATGAAATGGTCTGTTATGAACGGGTCTGTTATAAACGTGGTCTATTTCGAGTGGTTCGTTGTGAGTGGCCTGTTTCGAACGGACACTGTCCAGCCTATAGCATGCTGTGAAAAGAAAGAGAAATATGGCGCTAGAGTCTGACCATTGTGAAAGCAGTGAATTTTGTAACACAATGGAGGATTTTTTAGTTCTGAAAGAGCTACAATCTTCGCTTATGTACAAACTCCAAATGAAGTCGTGAACAAAAACAATGTTGCGCACATGAGGTGCTCAAATGAACCTGGTAACCTACACTTGTGTAACGATGAAATAAAAAGAGAAAACGTATCACTAAGCATGACTCTGAATTATAATCCAAGGTGCAACATCTCCAGCTTGCGTGATATATCCGTAAACCTACTTCGGGACAATACTCTATGACGCCTGGCATTAAGCGTCTCATCAATCAACGAACAAAACACTGTCGGATGTACTTTAGTGTTTTGTCTTGTAACGAACTAACTAATAATTCTGGATATTACATTTTATAAGATATTGTAAAAATGTATGTTTGCTATAATTTATGATTCAGTTAATTTACCCCCTAGAAGGATGAAATTTATCCCTGGGGTAAATTTACCCCAGGTAAAAAAACACTGGTTTAAATAAAACAGACCGAACAACAAACAGATAATAGGCGACTGGTTCCTAGATAGCCTCTACAATAATATTTACCAACCGGCAGTCTCTGCACAAGAGTTGCTGAGGAATTTCCGACGCACACCTTTAGCAATCGGTTACTTGCCAAGAGAATTGCGTAACTGTGTAACACAATCTGTGCCAAAATCGACACGCTACCACCTTCGCCAGCCCATACTGCTCAAGGCAAGCAAGCGAAGGCAACGACCAAGTCTCAGCTTGATCGACAACTTCCAGTAAGTAAAGTGGCGTTTTGGCGATTCATGCTATGTTCCACATTTTGGACCAAGAAGTGAGTCAAGTATTTACTTTTATCTCTTTAACCGACTGGATAGGTCATTTGATTTTATGTGACAGCAAATATTTGCGCATTCGTTCGCAATTTGTAACGCAGCAAATGGCCATCAAAGCTACTGTTTCCAGTTCGGGGCAAAATTTAAAAACCCGGGTTTCGGGTAGCTGAGAAAAGAAACCCGGGAAAACCCGCGTTTTTTCGGGTTTTGAAATGAATGCGACTTTGAGCGATAAAAACTCAATATCATTGCGAAATTACTGCTGTTGGTCCCTGCGCAATTTATTAGCGAATCATTAATTAAGTTAAGCACAGTTTTTCAATGATGTTTATAATACTGACGCATGCAAATCAAAGCATACATTCATCATTCAGTTTGTTTCTGAGTTTTGTGGCAAATAATCCCGTGGCTGAAAAAGCCCTCTCTGGTTCCATTGATTTGGACTTGATTGTAATAAAGGCATAGAACGTTTTTTTCAAGGTTATTTGACCTCTTCTTTGTAGCTTCAAAAAGACTCATTTCCTTTATCACATTTTGTGATCGGATCCTTTCCTGTGCGGGAATAGTTTTGTGATCTTCACTGTCAAGGATTACACAGATTCTGTGCTTTTATTTCAAATAGTTGATTGAAACTTTCAGTACTTGAACCACTTGCGTTTGTCTCACGGAGCACAAATTGCACTTTGGTGTTGCTTGAGGCTTGTTTTACAAGAAACGGCTCTAAGCTTCTGATTTTCTTTGATAACTAACGTCTTTAGACTGAGTGTGTATGATTAAAAATCTACTTAAAGTCGCTTCTAAAGGAAAGTCAAATATTTTGTAGAAAGTTATTGCAAACTGAAAAGGAATGAATCGACTTTGCAAAGAATCACAGCTTGTATATGAACTGACACATAACAGCTTGTAACTGAAGCTAGTAACTACGAAACTGCAGCATACCTTTGAAGGACTATCTCACGTGGTATTTATTTAATTAGGTTAGCGAAAAGACTAAAATTCGCGTAGACACTTATGACATCACCGTCTGTCTAAATAGGTTAATTCAACGAAAATATAAACGGACCAACAACGAACATACGATGGTCACCGAGAAAAACCCGCACCTCGTGCTTCACGATATTAGTTGAAAGTTCAAACATGCTGATTTAGCCGTTACACGCGCTAATCTGCAACTTCAGTGTTATCAGAATTACTCATATTTGAATGCAACAGCAATTCCAGGTTTTTTATAATACCCGGGTTTGGTAGTTGAAAAAAAAACGGGTTTCGGGTCGTAGAAAACCCTGGTTGGGAACACTAATCAAAGCTTTGTCAGCAGGAAGGACAAGTTGTGTTTTATGGTGATGTTGGTAAGTGTTTTAAAATGTATTGACATAGCGCCTGGTTTCTTTTCAACTTTGATAAATATTAGTGGTAATTTGTCTGTAAATAAGCGAAAAAATGTTAAATGCACATTTACTACTTTGCTTGGTGTTTGAATCGAATTTTTTAGAAACCTCATTAGCAGAAGAAAGATACTTTCATTCTATTCACATGTTCAAAATCCTACGATGTCAATCGATGTACCGGTAAGTTTAACATTATTTATCTGGGTTTGCAATACTTTTGATATGCTGAGTTTAGAATCAAAAGCTAAACAAACCTCTGTTTAATTTGCCATTTTTGGAGACAAAGAAACTTCAGCAGTGATTGGATTTGTAATTCAAAACGTTAGATCAAATTTCGGCGTCGAGGCTTGAATCGCTCAGTAACATAAGCCCATTTGGGGTTGAAAGGTTATGTTGCGATCGGAAATCCCGAGCGGCATGTGCGCAAAGCTTCGCACTGTGGCAGCAAGCAACAATAGAGATCACATGCCATGATCGCTCTCCGCGTACGGTAATCATTACGTTCAATCGTTCACTTGTTAGTATCGGCAGAGCTTCCACGCCACAATCACTCTAATATTGCTTGTTCGCGCCACATATATGGGTGTTGTTCTTCGCGCACATATCGCTGTTGTTAGGTTTGTAGAATCATATAAATCTAACAACACCGACGTTGACGAATATTTATTTTCAAAAAATATCTGAAGCTAACAATAATTTAGCAACCTCCGTAACATGGTTAGTACTAAAAGTGTACTCATTCCTTTAGTAAAACTGCTTACTTCTTGCCGTGCTTTGAGTCTTTATCTTTCAAGCAAACTTGGTTTTGCAAGAGTTGGAGTGGTAGTAATACTTAGACGGACCTTGTTCTAAATATTTATGCAATTTGCCAACGTGTTTCTCGGCAGACATCGCTTCATCTTACTGTTTATCGATTCCAAATCTTATCTCTCTGTGACAAACACGCAACATTATTGACGCGCTTATTCTGGAAGTTTTTACTATTTGGTGACAACCGTACAATGATGGAGGCTTTAGCGTATTTTCGTTTTTCTGCAACAAGTGGTTGGACTCTTTAACTGGCACAGAAACTTAAGTGTGAGAAACATCAGCTCATCGCCGTCCCTTCACTCTAAAGCAGTGGTTGTCAACCTTTTTTGCATTGGTACACACTTTTAAATTTGCTAGAAAACCTGTACACCCCTGCCATGCACTAAAATCTGGTGCTGTAAAAGTGTAAAATTTAAGCAATTTTTACGCTGTAAATATCGCTTTTTTAGCAGATTTTTGCGTATCACTTCTTAGCATTCCTGAATACCGAAATCACGCAATAACCGCATTACGCTTTTGGTAGCATGCCAACAATCTACTTTTGCGAGCAAGGATTTTCTGCCCTTGTCGACATAAAATGAAAAACACAAACTCAATCAAGGATGTTGACCCTCTAATGAAAAATCCCCTTGAAACAAGGTTAAAACAACACTTTTCACAATTGGCGGATGAAATTCAGCGGAAGCAACCACAGTAAATGAGATGATTTCTTTTTTTATTCATACTGGGATTTGTGCAAACCTCATAAGCAGGAAGATTGACTTTCATTAATTTTAGTGTTACGTTTGTCGTGTCCTGCCGTTTTCTGCGTTGTTGCAGCTACATGCCAAGAGTCCAAGTCAATTTCCTCGTATGTAAATGGCTGCATTATCCATGACAGATAAAAATTCAGATTCAAATAAAGCCAAAAATTGCCTTGAAAATTAGTGGATATGTGAATCTTGAGCAAGGAAAACCCCCAACTTTTGCCACAGTTGGAACATAGGCTCTAACACTTTTCCTCTGGATGATCAGCGTGCGCGAAATATAACCTCATTAGGTCTCCTATCATGTCTTTGCATACTTCTGAAAACGTTCGATTCTTCTTTGAATGTGAGAGGATGAGTTTCTCAATTTTTTGACATCATCAAAAACAATCTCCAGACCTGACCTCTGGTTATATTCTTAAATTAATCTCTAACCACACCTTCTCAATTAGTCATGCAGTGAGTTGAAACCTAGGGGTTATTTTCGCTGAGACATTTCGGTCATTTTTCCAAAATAACTTATAAATTTTGGGCCATATTTTCATTTTGGGTCATTTTTGTATGACTGAAAATGGCATTAGGATCGAATTCACTTACTTTCTTCGGTCATTTCAAAACAACCTCGGTCTGTGACCGACAAATCTAAAAAAAAAAAAGGTTGAAACACAGTCAAAGGAAATGTTTTTGATTTTCCGGACAACTCCATCAGGAGTGTTGCAACCTCTCCGGTGGCGTTTCGTTGATTGTGTGATTCACCACGAACGGGATGTGCGTGAAGAATAACACCATTATATATGTAGCGCGAGCAAGCAATAGTAAGAGAGATTGCGAGCATGACTTCTATTGTTGCTTGCTGCCACATCGTGAAGCTTTGCGCACATGCCGCTCGGGATTTCCTATCGCAACAGTAGCAACTGCCGTATGATTCATACAGTCAAAACCATGTTTTTCAATGAACTGATTCAATGTGGCGACGATGGCTTGAGCAGTTGAGCAAACTCCAACGTTAAGACAGCACAAATTGACAATGACTTTTGTTTCCTGATAGACAAACCCACAACACAAATCAACTGAACCTCTTCTGAAATATCTGTTGTTTCATTGAGCTAAATACCAAACAACTGAGCTTTCTTCAGCTTGTCAAGGAGTTATTTCAACAAATCTTCTGAAATATGAAGACATCTACATTTAGCTGTATTTCTCAATAGTGGAATTTTTCTTATGTTGGAAACGGCGATTTTCCTCCATGGAAACGGCTTTTTTCCTCCATCGACAATGACCTTCTGGAGATGCTTCAAAGAATGTCTTTGACTTATTTTGATGAGTAGAATGCTGTGACCTCACACTTTCTTGAGATGTCCTGAAGCCGAATTACTTTTACCAAATAACATTGTATAAAATAGGCAATGCCCTGCAGGATACGGGTTCAGCATTTCTTCTTTTGTGCGACAAAACCCATACACGATGCAGGCATCGCTCCTCAATGTGTGCTTCTTAACAATACAAGCCATTCTCTCTTGAATAACTTTCTTTATAACTGTACACTGCTAAATCTCGATCT
>Ga0210059_1001923_pt1 | contig 32012 bp, 16 predicted proteins | sample Ectturendosymbi2_FD_188042 | JGI IMG/M metagenome (GOLD analysis project Ga0210059, IMG submission 188042) | Ecteinascidia turbinata endosymbiont from Florida, USA - Sample 2 (SPAdes) (version 2) | ecosystem: Host-associated > Tunicates > Ascidians > Unclassified | place: Key West, Florida... | reverse complement strand
TAATTACTGCGCTCTGACCGAAGTGTTCTTGCTGCCTCGTATTCAGTTATGTTCTCTGCATCGTTTGAGCTGGCTGCTTCTGTCGTACGACTATTGTCATGACTATTTTCTGGTCTCTAGTATGTTGAAACTCAGTTCTTTAAAGCCTAGTAAATATACTCGCTGGATACTTGCATCAATAGGCCGTCTTGTCACATTTTTTTCACTATATCTAGAGTTTTTCTGTTTTATCTGGGGTTCTGAGTTTTTTATTGAAAATCTGTTTTTTTTACTCTGGTCAAATTTTAGAAATATATGTTGTATTACTGTATTTTCCATTCAAGAATAACGCGGTCCCGTCTTGGTGTGGAGCCAGAAAAACTATCTGAAATTGCTTTTGACCGTGAGGTATTTCGAGTCCTCCTAGGGCTGCTGTTCCCGCGACCCTACCCAGAGGAAAAGCGGGTTTGAAAACACACAGGTTGACCAAAGACCACACGGCATGACTGTATCTCCGACCTTGCTTGGTCCCGTCGTGGAGTGGAGCAGCAGAAGTATCATAGACTGCTGTTGACCGTGAGGTATTTCGAGTCCTCCTAGGGCTGCTGTTCCCGCGACCCTACCCAGAGGAAAGCGGGCATAAAATGAATGAATGACGTGCACACTACAAACACGAAGGAGAAACTCCACTGAAACAAACTTCACAGTTTGAATACAATAATCTGCAGTCCCGAAACTTAACCGAAAGTTGCGAAGAACTTCAACATAAAATTATCAAATCCAAATCCGATTAAGCAGAAATTACAAAATCCAAATCCATCAAAAAATAAAATCCAGCAGGATGTAAATCTAAATCCACGTTCATCTCTGCCGACTAGTTTACCTTTATAGCCTACTAACACCTTGTCGGTTTACCTATATACTTTTCAACTTAAACCTATTGTTTAATTGTTCGTCGATGAACACACAGAGTAATTTTTATGAATTGAAAGCATCACCCTAGCGCTTTACGTTTCTTGATAGAACAAGTCACAGGTGTGGTTTTTGTACTGCATACAGATGAATTCTCTTCATTCAACAACTTTCGAAACCTTCTGCAAAACGAAAGCTTCGTTGACTTTTTCAACAAGTTTAACTCACTGCCGGTAAGTTTTAGAAAAATGTGATGACTGTAAAACTACAATAATATTTAATTATCGTGAGCACTATAGATTGTCCCAAGCAGAGAAAATTAAAATTGGTTTTTGATATCATTTGACATTGACACAGCAGGTTGATATAATTTGATAGCAAGTTTTTGCTGACCACGAACAATTTGTTATTTAAGATGTATTTACAGCTGACGTTTGTGCATGGTGATTATTTCCACATATTTTTATTTAGCTGGCACACGAATAACTATAACAGTTGTGGGGAAAGAGAGTCAGATGCCTTCTAAGAGTACTTCAAACTCTACTTGTCAAACATTATGGAAATTTGTTCATGTAAGACATATGAAAAATTAATGAATGAACAATGGTATCATCAAGTTAAGCAATCCATCGATGAGGTTTACTACTTTGTAGATCAGAATACGCTAACTATCAAATATGTTTTATGTTTGGGTAACACGTAAAGCTGTGCTTGATTTTTCAATCTTTTACAATAGTTTACTAAAGTAAGGCAATGGTGCTAAACGTTCGGATTAGTTCACAAGAAATGACACGCTGCGCTCAGGCCCGGATTTCCCATAGAGGCTTTCGAAGCTATAACCTAGAGTGGCAGAATTTCCAGGAGAGGCAAAAAAGTTTTCGAAAGTATTTTTTGAGTTGTTTTGCTTAGACATTTTGCAGCACCCATTCTATTGTCTATGGATGACCAGCACTAGAAACCCGGTCTTAGCTGCGCTGAAGTAAAAGCACGGCCCACAGAATAACTGTAGGAAATTGCATTTCTTGTGCATTTATGAAAAGATTGCGGCAGAAACTTGCTACAGAATGCACTAAAATAATTTGCAAAAATTTGAGCAACGCGTTGATCAAGTTTGTTTGTTCAGTGGAAAACTCTCTGGAAAGAAGTGCCAACAGAGGTCTGTTATTATTTTTGCTATTTTTTACATTATTTGAAAGCACAGGATAAATTGTTTAACCATCGAAAAGAAACTCCAGCCTTGCTGGAAACTTTTTTCCGTTTTCTTCTGAAAAAAATATTGAAAATTTGCAATGCTTGGTTTAGTAAAAAAGATGTTAGTTAAACAGGAGTTTAGATTAAAACTGCAAAATCGCCGTAGCACTGTCTTGCTTTTCAAGTATACCTAATGAAGTTAAGTTTGTAGTTCAACAATAAATGAGATGATTTTCATCGGTGTTTATCCAAAGTATCCCTTTCTGCAGAAAAGAATATGATGTTGTAAAAAGTATTATTTCGCCAACTACTAAATAGCCATTCATGGCTTTGTGTGCAATTCATGAAAGTTAAAAAAACTACCAACACCTAAACACATCTAAATGAAAAGAAGCACAACTCTAGATCCCATTTAAATGATTTCAATAGGTTTTTGTCAAAAATACTTTACCCAAAGAAAAGTGCTATCAATACGAAGACATCAAATTACTACTGTTCTTAGCTTAATGCATATGTTTTTTATACTTCATGAAAGTATTTGGCCAGGTGTTTGTAACCCAAGAAAGCTGTTCAGCTAATGCCAGACCACTCGGTAACATTTTACGGTTATGATCCATCACATCACGATGTGAACACACGATCACGTTGAAAGCACAACTGGTATTTGATTGTCAATAATTTCAAATGCATACGTTAATTCCTATATATAATTAAAAAACAGCCCTGCACCTGAGTTTCGTTAAAAACTTTTATTGGGGCTACGGATTTTTACTGGTAAAACTTCTGCTGGCGCCACAATTTACTTACATGAAATACGAGTGAAACATTTGATCATTACAGGCCTTTACGCAACTTGCAGTTTACAACAAGAATTCTCAAGAATTCCTGCTTCATCCTGACCTTCCCAAAACCGGATATGTGAGTAAAAGGAAGCTAGCGAAGATGTAGCCTTTTCATGTAAACAGGATCTTAACCAAAAATTTATTTTAATTGATTAAACTCTATTTTACTGTAGTAAAGTTTCTATCGAAAGTAATTATTTAACAGCATAGAATAGCATAATAGCCTATATGTTTTTCACAGAGTATATAGTTTGCTTTCTGGGAAGTACCCCCACCCCCTGTTCAAATAGAACCTTAATAGAATCTTTGTAGTTCTTATGCACATGGTATCCGGACAACAGCCACCCGGACAACTGCCAACTGCCAACTGCAACAACTGCCACCCAGGACAACTGCCACTTAGGACAAGAGCCACCTAGGACAATTGCCACAGAATAACTGTAACCCGGACAACTGCCATCTGCGACAACTGCCACCTAGGACAACTGCTACCTACAACAACTGCAACGTAAGACAACTGCCACCCGGACAACTGCTACCTGCGACACTGCCACTTAGGACAAGAGCCACCTAGGACAACTGCCACAGAATAACTGTAACCCGGACAACTGCCATCTGCGACAACTGCCACCCAGACAACTGCCACTTAGGACAACTGCCACCTGCACAACTACACCCATACAACTGCCACCTAGGACAACTGCTACCTACGACAACTGCAACGTAAGACAACTGCCACCCGGACAATTGGCACATAGGACAACTGCCACCCGGAAAACTGCCATTTAGGATAATGGGTGGTTTCGCACATCACACATAAGATATCAAATTCAGTTTGGAAGATGGCGTTGCGGCACATCTAGGACTTCTTGCGGGAGGGCGCTTGGGAACTACTGTAAAACAATAAAAAAAAACAATAAAAACACGGTAATTTGAATTTTTTGGACACATTATCAGGTCAAAACAAGTAAAACATTTGGCTATTTGTGGAAAAATTTGTGGCAAGAATGCACGAGGATGTCTCAGAAAAATGTACCTGGACCAATTCATGGCTTGGCTGAATTTAAATACTGCAGGAGACTTGCGGCTTCCCAGTGATAGAAAAAGTTGGAAGACTGCCTGCACATTACCCCTTATGCCTGGTATAGGTAATGGACCTTCATGATGATGAATCATGTGCACGGCCGCGGGCTGTCCACCCCTGATACAGAGCATATCAAATACAATCCTCTTAGCTGTTATTCAAATAGAATATTTTGGTAATTTTCTCACAATTGTCTTGTGGTCTTATTAGGTTTTCTATTCAATTTGCCAGTTGTTGCCTAGCAACTACTTTACGTTTTCCATTGAGGAATAAAAAATAAGTGGTGTATAGACAATAGAAAACAAAACATTGGTGTGTAATCTAAGTAGGCCAATGGCACTTCAGTACCAGTTGCAAGTAGAGACTTGGTTTTGTGCCAAGAATGTAACCTCGACAACTGGGAAAAGCCGGTGTCAAGCGAAATTTCTGACCTCTGCGAAATTTCTGACCTGATATTGTTTTTCAATTGTTTTTCTTCTCATAATAAAGAAATAAGGTCTGGCAATTACTTTTTTGATGTGTGTTGTGCAAATTATAACATTTTGGTTAGATGTCAGGTACCCACAACAAGCTATAGCACGGGAAAAACTTTAACCACTGAAAATTTTCGGACTTAGTCGTTGACCTCAATTATTTTTCTTTTTTCACCCTAACCCAAACCATAACCCGACACATTACCTAAACACGAATTCCCAAGCTCTAATAACCAGTTTTATCAGCGTATTGGTATGTAGAATATTGCTCTGTGCATGCGTACATGATGTGAAGTCAGAAATTTCGCAAGTCAGAAATTTTGCTTGAAACCGGACTAGCTTTTTGCTTCGATACCTGAAAGTGCAAAAACGGTTTGGGTGAAAACATTTAAATGTAGATATGTTTTCGGCAAAATTTAGGATTATTACCTCAAGTACTATCAGTGCGTTGCTTTAATGATTCAGGTGTTCAACCGCAAAGGCATGTTTATCTGGTTGTGGCGGAAACGTTTTCAGTTATTCATCCGTTGCCGTCTATTCTCGGAGTTTAACCTGACATCGCAACTGACATGCTATGATTTCCTGAAAGAGGACAGAGATACGATGAAACAAACAGGTAGGTAGAAACACATCATTTCTTGCTTGGGGGTTTACAGGCTTAACATATATATTTTTGTCTCATTACGTCCCTAAAATTAGCAATTGAAAGCCATGAAGAAAGCAAATGAAGAAGTTGTGTTGCACAAACTCATATGCCTTATACCACAATGAACTAGAAACACGGTATAAGGCATCGGTTCCCAACTGGGGGTTCCTGGACCTCTGGGGTCCGAAACAAGATATTTTGGGGTCCAAAATGCGATTTTAGAGGTTGAGAGTTTGTAAGTTCTTGAATGTACATTTTTTCAAAAGAAAGGAAGTCTGTGAAAGCTCGCAAAGTCCTATCACTCAAAAGAACCAGCCTAATCATTCCAGCTAACGTTACTAATTTAACAATTAAATTGCTAAATGCGTGTGATGCGTTTGTAAGCGCATTGTGACGCTTAAATTATTATAGCGCAACTTTGGCGCAAATGTTGTTTGATGCTACTGAACTCGGTTTTTGGTGTTCAACCATGCGAAGTTTCTATAAATTAAGTATAAAAGCCCTATCTATTCTAATGCCCTCTACAACAACATATTTGTGCGAATCTGGAGATTTCTCTCTACTTCATTTGAAAAGCAAATATCTGAAGCGGAAGTGTTTGAACACCTGGAACCACTTGCATGTGTCTCTCAGTAATTGTGGGCCAAGTAGAGATGGCATGGACCGGTAAAATGGCGGTTAACGGGATGTTTTCATGGGTCGGTTAACCACCCAAACACTTTTATTCTTTCTTGGGTACCGCTGGAAACTGTCGCCAGAAAGTCTTTAACAGAGGGCTTTACGTTTGTGCAGGGGGGCTTGACATTGTGAAAATTGACAAACTCCAATGATTCATAGTGTTTTATATTTCAATTTGGGGGGGCTTGGTGCATTGTTTGTGGGTCTTATCCCACCAAAGCCCCCCGTAGCGACGGGACTGGTACCGCTATGGTCCGCTCACTTTTTTGAAGCACTTACCGGGATGTTGAATTTTTTTTTCAATATTAACGTGAGTTGTCTTTACCATCATCACCCATTAATGGAATGTGTGTCAAACATTAAGAGTTTTTCTGAGCTTTGTGAGGTGTGATGCGAGCGAACAAGGCACAAAGTATTTTGTGTATTTGTTGGGCTGTGGACTTACGCTCTTTGGTAGTGTGGTTGTGGTAGTATTAGTTTGTAGTTTGCTCAGAAGCTTTAGGAAGCTAGGTTATCCGAAACTGAATCATTGAAAGTGCAATAGAGATTAGTTCGCATTTACAGTAGGCTACTGTATAATTGATTGGGAGGAGCCTACAAAACTGTTCTTCAACCAGTACAAGAGCTACAAAACCGAATTTTGAAACAAATGGCTTTTACCTATAGAAGATCAAGTTCAAAGAGTATTTTTTAAATAATTGAAATTTTCAAAGAATTTCGATTTATACACACTCAATTTGCCAAAGCTTTTCTAATGGAGGCCTGTACGAGTATAATGGCAAAATAGTGCTTTGCTTCATGAGGCAAATTAGACACAGCAGTGCTTTTGCCTCATGAGGCAAAATAGATACTGCCTTCTTTATGGGGCTGGCTGGGTACGGGCCAAAATTTAGGTGTTACAGGTATGGGTTGGGTTACGGGTTTGTTGTGATGGGTATGGGTCGGTCCGGGTCATAAAAATGTGAACTCTATGGATCGGTCCAGGTCATAAAAGTGTGGGGTTATAAAAATGTGAGCCCGTGACATCTCTAGTACCAAGGTATGAGCGGTTATTTTCAGAGAAGTAGCAACAAACAATCACTAGGTTCGTTTCTAATGAGCAGTAAGTTATAAAAGTTAAGCAGTACAACTGCGTGTTTTCTGTTGTGTTTGCACTGGGTTTTATGAGTAGTTATTTTGAAAACAAAGATGCTGCAAAATCGGACTGCATTTGTGATTTTTACGTTTTTTTTAACGAAGGTGCAAATGTCACTTTATTTTTACAAAGGGGCGGCAACTTTAAATAAGATTGGGAATCTATGGTATAAGGAGAAGGAGTCGAGAATATGGACAGATAAAGCAAAGTTTTTTTGTGCACACGTGGCCTGCTTCCAGTGGTACAGGAGGTGGGGGAGCAGGGGGTGCATCATTTTTTGGTTTGTTGAAAATTTGAGCAATATCTCAAAAAATTGTCAAAGAAGTTTGGACATTTTTTAACAACACTTAAAAAATTATATTTCTTTGTTAATGAGTGTATGGATAAAAGTTCACTGTGTCATAGAAACCACATTAAATATAAAACCAACAAACCGTTTCGAGTAATTTCATGTTCTAGTATGTGAGAATTTATGAGTAACTGATTCACTTAAAAGTTTGGGCAAAAAAAGCAATTCATTCACGTGCTTTTGTGTACTATGGGAGCCGAGTATGCTGCAGGGCACCTGGTTCATATTAGTAGAGTCCATGCCAGACAAGTACAGAAAAAGCTGTGTTTTTAATGTTAGTAGTGTTTGGATGACCACATCTTGCCATACAGTTTGTTGCATGTTGCATATACATCCTCAGCAACGAGTAAGGTTTCTTGTTGACAGCAACAGCTGGAATGTGAATGGACTGCCATACCTCAGAACAGTGAGGCAGATGCTCAAAATACTGAGGCAGCTTCTGGAAATGATCTTGCACAACTTAGCGTACTTCCTTCAGTTGGGTTACCAAATTTCAGGAACCAAATTGAACCAAATTTCAAGTATAAATTTTTTTATTTTCAAGTCTATAGCAAAATGATAGAGGAAAACATAATGTAGGCATGCTAACAGCTACAGAAAATTTGTAGGGAGAAAGTTTGTTTTTGAGATTTTTCGCGCGAATTTGGGGAAATTCGGGCAAAAAACTCATTGCATAACCCAAAATATTGTCTGCTCCTACACCTATGCCTGCTTCTATCAAAGATGATGTGCTACATTTTTCCAAACTTATTTAACTTTGATCAATCTAAATGGCTAAAAGTATCTTTCAAAGTATCTTAATATGAGGACACGTTACCGTGAAGTTTTAAAAATAAAAAAGTGGTGATGCTCAACGTATGTTCAAACTTATTCCTCTTCCCCGTATTTTACTCTTGCCATGTGGTTAGACTTGACAGCAAAGCTAAGCACACTTTCTGAACTAAACTTTTGCAAGCAGCTACACGTGTGAGAGAAGGTTTTTCCTCCACTTTTTGAAAACAGTTGTATTGAAAAAATATAAGACTGCTTCATTGCAAAATTGATAGTTTCTTCAAACGTAACTCAATCTTAAGCAGAAAAGAGCTCTAGAGATGACGCAGCAACAGTTGAGATGACGCAGCAACAGTTGAGATGACGCAGCAATAGCTGAGATGACGCAGCAATAGCTGAGATGACGCAGCAATAGCTGAGATGACGCAGCAATAGGAATAACACTCCTAATCAATTAAAAAAAACTGTATTTGTTGAACTACTAGTTAATTCAACAACCCTCTTGTAATTCAACAAATCATCACACTATACGCTTAGAACAACAAGACTTGATACATAGAAGGGCAATGGTTTTTCCAAAGGTATTCAGCGCGCAGTTCCCATGTCAAAATCTTTTCAAACACAAAAAATAACTGCAGGCTATATAATTTTTTGAACCTATTATTTACACAAATTCTGGTGCACCTTTTACTGTGATACCCCTAAAAGCAGTCATTTAACACTATTACAAAATAAAGGACTAATTTCTTTGTTTTGTTTCCTCACAAGAGAGTATTTTCAAATACAGTACAATAAAAGCAGGTGTCAAACGGGTACTTCAGTAAATACAACAAAGTAAATGATGAATATTTTTATATTATTTCAAATTTAAACTTTGCTATGTGGGAAGAAACTTTCAAAATTATGGGATTTTTGAGTGATTTTGCTGATTTTAGAACAAGCTCGTAGACACGTTACCCTTCACTTAACGCAACTTTCGAAGCAGGCAGATGGGCAGGAAAGCCGCTACTGTCCGTTCTATTCACATCATTGGTTTTTACGTTATTGTACCAAATATCAATTACAAAAGCAAGATCAGAATGAAGGACATAATCGCCTTTGTTAAAAGCATCAGTTAAAATATTATTTATTTATTGAGAAACCGATGCCATGATCTTTCCAATAACAACTACGGTTTTGTTATCAAGTTGTATCACCAATTGAAAATGTGAATCTTTGTGACTTTGGCATCTGTATTCATTCGTTTATACACACAGACGTTATTTCTAGACTTGGATAGGTTGCGTACGGCACTTCGCTGGTTACTGCGTAAATGCTTCGGCCGAGTATCGGCGATGAGAAGATTTCGTTTGTTTCTTGAAAAAACAAGGCACGGTATAAAACTGTATTACTTTTGGTTGGATGTGGAGCAATTGTAAGTATCCCGTCTCTTACTACTGCTTTTTTGTTATACAGGATTTGCAGTGTGAGAGTTTCTGTTACGTCGACTGTGTTCTCATGATCATTCTGAAGCCTGTTGTTTCAAGCGTGTTATTTCAGGCATTAGCAGGTCTACTGAGTTGCTCGAGCATTGGCGTCAGATAGTTTCCATGTTCCAATGAAAGACTTATTTTCCAGCTTTTATTTGTCGCAGCTTGAGTTCTGATTTATTCACATTATTCTTGAGTTTGTTTGCTTTCTTTGCTCTTACTTTATCCCAGTAGTTTTTAAACTGGGGTCGCGACCCCCTGAGAGGTCATGAACCATTTTTGGAGGGATCGCGAGTAGATATTTTATAGAAACAGCTGTATTACATTTGCTTTATTCGAGTTTTAGATGGAGGTCGTTGTGTTATGGCGCGTTGCTAAGTTGGTTGCGGTACAATAAAGGTTGAAAACCACTGCTTTAGCTTTTCAACTTTTTACCCTTAAGCATTGTTTGCAGCTTTTACAGTAGGACTGAGGATGCACAGTTTTATGTGAAATCGATTTCCTACTAGAAATTTGCTGATCGATTACTTGCTTACTCCCTTGTGGAGAGTACTCACTTGAACGCACTGTAGCCAAGGGGTCTCAAACTCTAAGTGCTCGGAGGGCAAATTAGGAGCTACAAAGTAACCCTGGGCCGTATTATGACGTTGAAGCAGCAATGGCGGTACCTCAAATCTTCAATCTTACAAGTAACTGCTTTTACATCATATTTCCGGCGAAACGTATCGTGAGTTATAGGCAAATCATTTCTAGCCGTCTCTACATTCGTTTTGAAAGGAACTTGTTCACTAGCTGACCGTGTCGCACTTTTAAAACACCTGTGAATCAACTAAATAACTTAAATGTTTATTATATAAAAATTCCCAAAAAACATCGCGGGTCTCACAAAATGTCCTCACCGGCCACATACTGCCCGCGGGCCATGTGTTTGCGGTCCTTGCTGTAGCCCAATTCATATATGGAAATAGGCAATAGCTGTGTCAACTCATTCAGTAAAAACTAAATTTTTATCCGTGGGTGTATGAGGTCAAGACATTTTTACAGTTCAAGTTGTTTATAACTTGTTTCAGAGTGAGTTGTGACAGCTCAAACTTACGATGCATCAAGATTCTAAACGTATGCTGAAGTTTCAGCTTCCAAGCTGTTTTGTATTTACTTTCAACTGAAAAGTTTAGTCGAATTTCATACCAAGACACTGAATAAGATTTCAAACAAGCAACTCCGCTGAAAGTTTTTTGCAGAAAATTAAGAGTGTACAGTTTTATTCATTATGTTCTCAAACATTTACCATTCATTAAATGCTCTTTCAATTTCTGGGTGAAACTTTCAGCTTTTATGATTGCGTTGCTAAAATTAGGATAAATGTAGGTTTATAAAACATCCGTAATTACAGTATTATTAAAAAAAGCACTTCTCGCAAAATACAGGGAGAATACATTGTTCTAGAAGGTTGTTCAATGCATATTTTCGTTTTAAATTAAAAGCCGTGCAAGGAAATATCACAAAGAGAGTTATATTTGATGGAATGGTTACCAAAAGTAAAAACATTAAAAATGTGTAGAGTTGTCAGCGTTTCATTTGTAATTTCTACTCACGCGAGATTGGAAAATTGCTTATGCCTTTAATTTTAAGTTGATGCCTTTAATTTTAAGTTGATGCCTTTAATTTTAAGTTGATGCCTTTAATTTACTCTCCTTGTAGTCGACAACAGTCAGCACCAATTCACCGCACGGGGAAGATGATTATTTTTTGATGTTGCTCCACTACATGCTCCACTATATCCACTTTATGCAATATGATCAATTTGATAATGTGACGTTAAATTATCATAACCTTAGCTTCTTTCTGAAGGTCTCTTTATTTAGTTTTCAGAATATTAAACGGCGATCTCACGTTTCCGTTGAATTGTTTGGTCGACTCAAAGAGAAATATTTTTCACCATCTGGGAATTTCAGTTTACCAGAGCACCTCCTCGATGCGGCGCAAAAATGCATTCCTCAAGGCATTGATGAAAGTTGTGAAGAAAAGGGATCATTTAACGTCATCTTTTCCCTCTATATGCAGCAGGTATATCAACAGTTTATATCTCTCTTCAGTCACTGATTTCAACATGGGAATATGTTTCCCTGAAGGCTTGTCCTGAACGTAATTTTGCGCGAACACAGTTTACATTCTGAAGTTTGAAAGAGGTAGCAGTGTCTGAGTGGTGCAACCTTTGTTATTTACTACAGTGGTCAGCAACCACCGGGCCGCGGCCTGGTGCCGGTCCGTGAGGAGTTCGTTACCGGGCGGTATCAATGTCCAGGTTAAATGCTTTGAAACATTTTGTAACGTTAGACGCTATTACTTTCGGACGTTTTATGAAAAAGAGAGAACTAATGTGCAATTGCTCAATCACTTGGGAATCGTAACAATGGCGTGAAGTCTGTAACAATTGCGTAAACGCAACTGAATGAAACTGAGATAAAGCAACAGCTTAGACTAAACTAATTGGGTAAGACATTGACAACTGGTAGGCCTGTTACAGGCTAGGCATGGGCAAGCAGGCCCGCAACCAGCTTGGGGCACTAGGCAGGGCGAAGAGTTTTCTGAGAGGGGCCCAACATTTTTAAACTATGTTCAATAGTTTTAAACTATGTCCAACATATTTTTCCAGAGGGGGATTCGTCCACCCTGCGGTTACGGGCCTATGGGCAAGTGACTTCATTGCTTTAGTAAAGCTATCTCTGATTGTTAATTGTTTTGCATGGAAGTTATCGCATCTGGTTTAGGCTAGCTTAAACTTTCACGGTTTAAAATGTTAGGCCTATTACGAGTAGACCCATGCTCGGTTGATTGAGTTAAGAAAGTATGTATACGATTGATAACGATCGTCAGTGCAGGAAGAACAGTCCAGCATATTCATTTCGTGCTGTGCAGGTGCTTGCAATTGCGCCCATTAATTACATGACGTTTCAATAAACTTGAGAGAATGTGACAAAGCAGCAGGTTGGTGAAGAACTGCAGCCGCTATTCTTTCTGATAATTACAGCCAATGTGCAGTCAGCGTGACGTCTGGCCGTCTACGCGTTCCGAGCTGATAGCTTCACGTAAGACAAAGCATAAAAAAAGTATCGAATCAAAGATCATTCAACAGGTGTAATTACTCAGTTTTGAGTAGATCTTTATTTAAATAAAACTTGAGTGAACCTACGATTGAATCAATTCCCTTGAGCAACCATGAATCAAACTTGAGTATGTTAGACTTGAGTCGCGGTTTATTCAATATTTGATTCAATATTGAATAATTTTGATTGAATATTGAATCATTATTTTTAGAGTGTAAAAACATAGGATTTGTGCATTGCTAAAATCACTCCCAAATTTACTGAAGCAGCGATAAACGAGTGACCATTTTGTTGTGAGGCGAAGTTACGAAAAAAGCGAAGTTATCAGACAGTTCAATTTTGTAATTATACCGTCGGAGTAAATTTGCTGTGAAGTATCTGCTAATTTTGAAGACAGCCTAGCAGTTCTCGTGTTTCTTCATTTATTAGTTTCTCAATGATATGCTTGAGAAGTCATGTTTTGGAAACATGTGCTTCTGAATGCAGGCAAGTTTGTCAGATTTGGCTTAAGCTTCAATGAAACAGCTCTTTCATCTTTGTGGTTGAGTGTTAAGGACGAATATCCAATGCTCTCACAAACGCAATTAAAATTTTATTTCCTTTTACCACTACCTACATGTGCGAGACAGCATTTTCGGCTCTTACAAATATGAAGACAAAATACAGATTCAGACTCGCCGTAAACTCTGACTTACGAGTTTGCTTGTCAGAAATAACTCCACAATCAACCCCATCCAAAAATTATTTTGTCTTGCAATAATCATTTTGCAATCGTCTTTTGTTTCGCAATTCAGCTGTTTTGCCGCCACTCCCTCTCCTTTGTGATTGGTGCAAGTTCGATGCTTCGATGCTTCATTTGAATTCCTTCTTTATTACAGATTTAACAGGGATTAGCATTTAAATTTTTAGTCCGATAAAAATGAGTGCAAAACAAACATCAATGCTGAGTTTTTTTGGAAATGGGTCAACACCATTTGAAGAATCTGACGTCGAGCATGAGGGGCATACAACCACAAAAAAAGGAAAGCTTCTTTCAATCGCCAATATAATGAGTGATACTTAGAATATGGATTTATTTCAACTGGTGATTCCGAAGCACCTTGCCCGCTCTACCTAATTTTCAACAGCAAGTTATCAAACGAGGCAATGAAGCCTTCAATCTACTTCGGCACATGAAGACTAAGCACCCCGAATTAAAAGATAAACCTTTGCAGTTTTTTGAAAGAAGGAAACGTGATCACGAAGGTGAAAAACGATTGTTGAGGGCTGCTTTATCAACAGATTCAAATGCACTAAGAGCATCGTATTTGGTGTCTCACCGCATTGCTAAGACTAATATGTAGTAAATTTTACTACATGGCTATTCCCGCAAACACGCTGCTCCCGATGTCTTTACAAGACAGCCCTACCCCGTAACGCCTGATGGACTGTCTGAAAATATTATCTGATTGATTGGATAAGTGCTGAATTATGTTAAATTTCAATATAAGGTCTAATGCCGCATTAAAGGAATATACTGTATGTGGTTGCTTTTACTGCTGAATCCTAGACTGTGGCTTGTAGACCTATTGACTTGTAGATCAATTGCATAAGTCTTGAAAGCTATGCTTAGATTTCAATATAAAGTCTAATGCATCATCAAATAAATGTATGTGGTTGTTTCCGTCGTTCTCTTGCGCCAGAGGTTTCCAAACGTCTTTATCCGAGGGCCATATAAGTTATTACACAACAGTTCAAGGGCCGGACATCATACGTAATGTGATTGTTTCCGCATATGTTACATTTTACCAAATCAACTAATTTTTCGTAAATACATTATTTTTTCATTATTGAGGAAATGGCTTTGCGGGTCGAATTTGGCCAGCGGGCCGTAGTTTGGAGACTCCTGTGTTACACCAAAGAAACTTTTTATTGCTGACTGTTAGACTATGACTTGTAGACCTATTGATTTTCAGGTGTTGTGCTCGATTAGATTTGACGAACCTTAACTGTTGTGGTTGCTTGTGGTTCACAATATGTTTTTTCAAACTTAGTTGTGAGCGTTGCTATTCTAAATATAGAAAAGAATACAGTGAGTCTCTCACTTCAAAAACACTTAATTTTTCCCCTGCTGTGGTCCGTGTTTAGAGGTTTCTTTTTTAATGCCGTTGAATGATTTTGATAATGCATTAGAAACAACACAAAAACACTGACTGGTATGAAATCGTAATTGGACAGTAACTATTTTCATCGTAGGAAAAAATCAATGCCTGTGGGAAATACTTTTCCACTTACATTGCAGTTAAATTTTTTATTCCGAAGTAGTAAAAATCGACGAGTATTTCGGTTCCAGTCCATAGGCCTACTTTGAGAAATAGCTGTCTATATAACTTGGCACTTGAAAAGCCACTGATGCTATAATTCAGAGATATCAATACAATCTTAGATCTTTCCAGTGCAACTTTTTTGAATCAAACAGCTTCAAGCCAGTGTTGAACATGATCCGGTTTCCGGATCGCGGTCCAAGCGGATTCTGCAATTCAGAACCGGATCGGATTGAATTTCGAAAAAAAATTCTACTGGATCAGATATTGATATCCAAACTGCATTGATCACTGCAGTCAAGGAGGGTGACAGGTGCGGCGAGGATGACAAGTGCCTTCATGTGGCCCTTTCTCTACGGTATTCTTGAAATCCCAACAAAACCTGTCACTACGAGAGCAACCACTGCTACCTGTGCTGGATGTGTTCAACTCGGACTGGGTACGCCTTTTTCAAAGTGCGGCAGCGACCCTGCTGCCGAGGATGACCGACGACTCAGCATTCTGCAACTGAACACCGAGGGGCTCACCACAAACAAGATTACCGTTATCGAGCAGCTAGCATACAAGAACAAGGCATTCGTCATCGCCCTACAGGAGACCCATTGCACAGCTGCAGACAAGCTAGCGATACTCAACTTCTCACTAGCTGGGTCAGTCCTGTGCAGGAAGCACGGCCTTTCCACGTTTGTTCACGAGCGGTTGGAATGGTCACTGATTGACCAGTCTCCAGAGGAATAGAGTGGTGGTATGTAGACGTCGCTGGATATAAGATCATTAACATCTACAAACCTCCACGCTCGCGACTTACACCTGCGGCCATCCCGAGGTTCCCACAGCCTAGCCTGTATGTTGGTGACTTCAACTCAAAATTCCAAAGATCTGGAGAAGCGCACTAATAGTTGCGATTGCAAAGTCGGAAAAGCCATTGGGGGACCAAAAGAGCTACCGTCCCATATCTCTTCTGTGCGTCCCCTTCAAGATCCTTGAGAGACTTATCTACGCTCGTGTCGAGTCAATCGTCGACACATTGCTTACGTAGGAGCAGGCGAACTTTCGATACGGGAGGTCGACTGTAGATCAGATCTCCTTCCTGACGCAGGACATCGAGGATAGCTTTTCGACTAAGAACGCCGGAGCTGTGTTTGTTGATCTCACAGCAGCCTGCGACACTGTATGATCATGGAGATGGTTGGCAATTGCAGCTTCACCCTTACCATCGGTAACCACAAACGAAGCAGGTTATGATGTCCCCAAAACGGCGTCCCACAGGGATCTGTCCTGGCACCCCTTCTCTTCACTATCATCTCTGACCTGCCAACCACCGTCTCCAGAAAGTATGCATATTCTGACAACCTAGCAATCATGCATGCTGATGGAGACTGGAAAGCAGTGGAAAGGGTGCTGAGAAAGAACACGGCAACGGTAGTTGAATACCTCCAGACTTGGAAGCTTAAGCTCAGCACTACAAAAACGGTGTCGGCAGTCTTCCACCTTTACAACATCGAAGCAAAACGTGAGTTAAATGTCAACCTTAACAACAAAACCCTGCTGTTCTGCTCCGAGCCCAAATACCTCGGAGTAACGTTGGAAAGGTCGCTGACGTATCGCCGACACCTTGAGTCACTTCGCAAGAAGCTGACATCACGCGTCGCACTCCTGAGGCGGCTTGCTGGCTCCGGTTGGGGTGCTGGAGCAATAACGTTGCGAACGGCCACCCTTGCCCTGGTCCATTTAATTGCAGAGTACTGCGCTCCTGTATGGTGCCGCAGTGCTCATACCCGCCTCGTTGACCCTCATACCCGTCTCCTGACGCTCCTGCTTGCACAAATGGGGTATGGCCTCCTCTGCGGTCTGTGAGTGTGGTGCAGACTGCAGAAGAACAAAAGTCGACCATGTTGTCCTCCAATGTCCAATCCATCGGCCTCCCCAGGAACTGCCCGGCCTGACAGTTCTGGACGATGAGGCAATCGAATGGCTGCTCAACACCTGCCCCGAGATCTAGTGCAGCCAAGTAATGGTTTGAAGATCTGACTCAAACGACGAAGAAAACTGCAGTCAAATGCTTAATCAGAGTTTTTTTCGGATATAAACCGGATTGGATCAAAATTTGGACAGTACTACCGGATTGGGACCGAACTGGATTACACAATGAAAATATTGGACTGGATTAGGATGACAAAAATCTCCGATCCGTTCAACACTATTTCAAAACCGTCGACGATGTCGTCCTCCAATGTCCAATCCATCGACCTCCCCAAGGACTGCACGGCCTGACGGTTCTGGACGATGAGACAACCGAATGGCTGCTCAACATCTGCCCCGATATCTAGGCGGGCTAGCAGTGGGTAAAAGAACTCGCTCAAACGAAAGAAGAAGTCAAATTAGTTTAAAGAAATGCGACAGTTGCATCAAACAAAGTGCAAAATATTGGCACCGGTAGCACCACAATGTTTGGGTCTTAATGTTTATTCGCTGTCAACAACATCAGCCATGGCATTAAGAGGTGAAATAAGATGTCACAAAGTATCTAATTTTCTTTGCTTATTAAAAATTTTGTACTATACTTTTGCATTCTGCTTAGATTTCTTGACGCTTGGCGTCTGATTATAAATAAACAATGTAAAATTTTGAAATGAACGGTTGCAAGATATAGACTTCCAAAGCGTCTCTTCTACTTCAAGTGAAAAGCTTGAGGAATTTTACACTTTTTTCATTGAGACTAATAAATATTTCCTGTAACCTTGCTTTTAAGAGGTAGTCTGTTTCTTTGTGAGACTTATCAAATATTTTAAATTGAACCTTTTTCCAAGTGACCAGATAGTGAAGCTTTTGCACGAACAACCCATGTACAACAATGACTGGAATAAACAAAACTTCGTATCATTCAGGTTTGCTTGGACCGTTTAACGTCTTACTGGTTGCCCCGATATATTGTGAACGCCAAATTAGAGCGTTTAACGCCTGAAGACAAGGTTTACTACAATACGGCAATAAGATACATTCGCTTCAGGATCATTGCTGCTCCTGATTCCGATGAGACTGAAGTCTTCGTTTCTCCAAAAGGTTTGCTTCAACTTGTACAAAAATGATAAGTTACCTGGTTTTGCAGATGAACCTGTTCAAGTTACTCAGTTATGAGCACAGTAATTTTGGAAACCAGAAACTTTTTATCTCCAACGCCCAGATCAACAAAATGTCCTAATTTGTCCAAACGTATTGAATCGATTGAAAAATATTTATTGTTGAAACAATATTTCTTAAAAATTCAAACATCCGCAAAGTCAGAGGCTCAACCAGCGTGAAACTAATCCTCCTCATTCACTTTCAAATATCTGTCAGTCCAGTAACACTTATTGACACTGCTACTTAAAAAGTGAAGCACCGCCAAACAAAAGTACGTTTTAATTATCAGTCCATTCGACGCAAGACATGTGGAAAGAATGTGGAAGTGCTTATAAATACAACTACTTCACCATACTACACAGGCAGCGGACAATCAGTAAGTTGAACTGTTCACTTTCATCCTGACAAACATTGCAAATCTAATTCGCTATCTTCGCGATATGAAAGTTCTTTCTACTACCCAAATTCCATATATTCTCACTGCTTTTCCAGTAATCGCAAAATATAAAAATGCTTCAAGTAAAATTACACTGCTCTTTTTGCCTCCATTTACTTCCCGCTACTCAACGCTCTAACGTCGGCTAGCTATGAAGAGATTCTGTACAAAAGTATAGAAAAACCTTTGCCCTGTTATGTATCATTTAGGGATTTTTTGGGACCTTGGAATTAACACACCAACAATGGATTCGTGCCCTGTGGTTCTCGACTATTGCAAAGACAAACAACAAAATACACAGTGACCAAGTAACACGAACTACTGTGTTAACAGCGCTTCGTGGACTCCACTTAAAACATTATGACAAGTTTATTTTACACCGAATCACTTACAGCAAATTCTTTCTGAAACACATTAAATGGCAAACGATGACGAAGTTTTCATAGATTACTTTCACTAAATTTAACTACACGGAATAATTTAACAACAACGTTTACATAACAATAACGTCTCGAAATTGAAGCATCTGCATAATCAATGAATTGTCGTGTTTTCGTGCTTTACTTTAACTAGGCAAGTTTCTCAGTAAGTTCATACTTGTGCTGTAATTATGTACTTTTGTCTTCTTTGATGTCTTTTGTTCATACCTGAAGCAGCTTCTGTCGCAGATTGACTCAAATCATCGTGGAGTTCTGTGTCTTCTGTCTCAGTACAACGTTGTCGAAATTCCGCAGATTTGTTCTTAACTTGCCGTTGCCGCGATGTGCTATTGTCGTATCATTGCGCAGTGGCGTAGCCAGCCAAGAAATTTGGGGGGGAAAATGTTTGATTTTAGGCGAATAACACTATTTTGTTTGGAAAGACGCCTCTCAAAGCACAAAATGACTATATTTTTTAAAAATTGGGGGGGAGCCCTCTTTTGCCCCCCCTCCTGGCTATGCCTAGGTCACTGCGCTACTTTACTTCTAAAGTTGCTGCAATACAATTTCGTTGTATCACCGCTTTAGCTGTTGCTCTTTCGAGAGCTGAAACTCGACTAACTTTTTGTAAAACTTCTCCTCACGACCACACCTTTGTTTTCCGGTGTTTTGCGCTTGTGGCGTTTTGCGTTTGTGCAAATCTTGCGCAATTTCTCGCGTTCTCCTCTGACTGAGAGTCGCATGTTGAATTGGAAAATCTATTGTTGTTTCTTTCTTGATGGCTGTTGCTTTTCTTGGACTTCGACGTCTTCTTTCTTCTGCTTCTTGTGGCAATAGGTCTTTGTTTCAATTATGATTCAGCATTTTGTTTTAACCCTCACCTTTTGCGCACGAGAATGCTCAACTCATTACATCATGCAACTGCTTCGTTTCACGATTTTAACACATTTTCACACTTACACATAAAAATACGCATTACTTCATACAATGACTAATACCGTGAACAATTACAAAAACACACGATACATTACAACTACTTAAGTTTCACAATATGTCATTTTTCTCAGTCCACTTTCTCATATACATTTCCTTCAGTTTTTACTTTCTGAAAACCAGTCATGTTGTGATGCAAATGCATCTCAACATTTTACCCGACAAGGGTTGAAGATTCAGTTGGATAGAGAAACGAATGCAGAATAATTTTTCATGTATTTTCGTGCTTAATGGTAAAATATGTGAAGCTGGTATTTTTTCCACGTTTTTGTTTTTGAAGTGTTGTATAGAAGTAATGAGCTCTACGCGTTGTATTTATCGTTTGTGTAATCCATTTTTTGAAAACCTTTTCAACATTTAACAATTCAGTTCACGTCTAATCTTAATACGGACTACTAAAAATATTTTGTTGAATTCATGAAGACAAAACATTTTCAAAGTTTGCTGTTTGTGTTATTTTTGAAATTTTGTGGTAGCAAGGTGTATGACTACATGCTTTTCTATTATAGATATCCGTTTGTGCAGCACTGAAGCCCTGAAACATACCCCAGTCAAGTCAAGTATGAGCCTTAAAGAAATGTCTTCTTGCGAACTTTTACAAATGGGTGGAACTGAGATATCACCTGAAAATAAGCAACATCGTGGCAAGTCGGCCAACTTTAGAGTCAGGTTTCAACTATCTTCGACAGGCAGAGGAGAAAACTTCTGGACTGACACACAGGAAGGCAATGAAAGATACAATGAGAAACAGCATCTTACGGGTTTAAACAGTCTGGGGGAGATTTTAGGAAAGCAGGGAAGGGCTGGTTTCAAAACTCGATCGGTGTCAGATTTACCTTCTGAGGCAATACTGCCACCTCGCGACTCTGGCGTGTGGTGTGCAAACAAACATGACCACTATGTGGAGCGCGACACCAGTTTATCAGATATGAGTCTGGGTAACAGCAGAGGAAGCTGGGAAGCCATCGAGGGAACGATTAGAAAAATGAACCGAGAAAAACATTTCGAGCATTTGGAAATGTTTCGTCAGCGATCGTTGGCCTCCCGCAGGCAACGCTTCGAGCAACTCCTGCAAGAGGCGTGGGACTGGAGAACCAGCAAATGGAAAGGGCAAAAAAAGAAAAACTTGCAACAAACGGTAAAATCTTACCTGATGTCCACGGGAATTGTGCAGCTAGAACATAGTCGGGAGATATTTGGCAAGATTTAAGATTTATTTTTTTACTTTTTTGTTTATTGCAAAACCGTAATCGATCTTTCCTTGAATTACGAAAAAAACTTCCACACCGCTAACGTATCTTCTCGGCATCCTATGATTATTGTGGACGTAGAAAAGTATATGTTCTTAACTGTTAAAAAATTTTGGAAAACGTGAATCCTCAGACTCCTGTAAGCACGAACCCACTACTGAAAACGCTTATACTATTGAAAAACTTTCTATCGTATACACTTTTTGCTTCAGAAACATATTTCAATCTAACAAACATTTAAAAATCAAAAAGTGCACCTACAACTAGTAAATTTTTATTATAGAGCCTACATTTTTTGGTGGAGAAAACATGTTCATTTGGGCTACTTTGCATATCGTCAGATTGTAGACGACATTGTTGACGACGGAGAGCTCGCAGCTCCTTGGTGGAGGAATTTGCAGCAACAGAAGATAGAACTTTCTGAAAGAAGTGATCAGGACGACGATGATTTCATAAACACACCGAAGGTAAGCTTGCAATATAGAAAAACAGGCTGTATTCCTATAAGTTGGTTCTTAACAATGGTATAGCTTTTTATTTTAGTATTTGCTTTATATCTAATCTTTCACAGAGCTAGTCCTTGTAAACCAATAAACTGTTTTGGAAGATTGGTACTTCTTTTTTAAATACTTTCGTTTGATTTTTGGAAGATTTAATTGCTTTTATTTCTTTTCGATTGCAAAAGCTATAATTTTCTTCATTCATTTGTTGCAGGAAAGGAAATATGCAGGTTGCACATTTCACAAAATTATATAGGAGTGTGAGGAGCGGTATTAGGTTGTAGGAGGATTTGCGTAAGGTTTTGGCGCGAGCGGCTTGAGCTTGTGAAAGATTGGCACAAGATTGTTGGGCGTGGCACAAGGTTGTGGGAGTGACAAAAAGTTGTAGGGTAATGGCACAAGGTTGTTTCAAAAGTTTCTTGAAAAATTATTTTGAAGTCAAATGTCAACAGAACATTTGACTTCTTATGCCAAGACAGGTGGAAATCCAGAAGTAAACTTTTCTGCTGTTTAGCAGTCAAAGTGTAAAATACTTCGTTGTTAAATTCTTAGTGTAATACCCTAAAAATTAAAACTGAAATAAACCTACTTTTGACAAACATGTGGTTTTAATAATGTTTATCGCAGAGTTCCAGGATAAACATGGAATTTTTCTCATTGCAAGGAGTCTTTAACATCTTTGTTGTTAGAAATATTTTTTCCATAAGAACATGAGAAATTGTGTTGTTAAATTTTTTAAATCGAATCAGTAGGGAAGATGTCACATCTCGCATTAACTCTTTGGACTAAATTGTCAGTAAGAGGGGTTATCGGGCAGATAAGGATGAATTCTCACTGTTTGAGACTGTAATGCATTTACGGTTGCAACCAATAAACGCGAAATGCTGGGACAGGCAATACAGCCAATTAACGCTCTACAGTTTCCTAGTTTTTTTTTTTACTTTGAATGGTTTCCCATTCAAAGTAAGTCGATTTCGGACGGTGTGATGACAGTGCATATAAGAATGTTGACCCACGCTGATTAAATATTTGATCAATAACGCTTGAGTAAGCACCTCCATTCTACATCAGCATGCACAGCACCTTCTCAACTTCATTTTATATCAGCAAACACATTTTGCGGCTTCTCCTCTGCCAGTCACGCGCCCACGACACACAATGCAAAATAACCTGTGCTGTGTTAATAACGTAACATCTGATATATAGGCATTGTTTAACAGGGCTTGGTTGTGTCACTAAGCCACTATGGGTTTAGCATATTCGGTCAAACTTTAACCAAATATGAGCAATTTGCAGCTTCTGATCTGAGCGATATATCTGCAAATCAAGTTGTTAAGTTATTACATTTTGACGCAAATTCATTCATCTCTTCCTTCCCAAGACTCTAACTGAAACTACTCTACCCCTTCTTTTTGGCCTATGCAGTCGGTTGATTCCTCGAAAGCATATAGAAAACCTAGTGCTTTTAACTGTATTGTACACCCCCTCGTTTATAAATTTACTTGACGATATAAATAGAAAATTAGTATTAGCACTCCCTCTAAGTCCCGCGCGGGCCCCTATAGTGACCCGCGAAGTTATGATCGGCCATAACTCCTGAACGAATGGGGTCAGAGAGCCAGTGCCAGTGAAAACATCACTGGATGCGGAACACAGCAAGGAATCCAATGAACTTGACAAAAATATACCTTTACATTTAAAATTTTTGAGAAAAATCTATATTTGTGCATTTGCCATACTGATTTTTTGGCAATTTTCAGAGAAAATAAAAAACTCGTTCGCCGCATCCCGTTTAGCTTTTTCGGTTTTGCGCTTCGCCGAGGTCTGAAGAACCCGATAACACAATATTCTCAAAAAGTGAGGCCAGTCGTGAAGAAGTGTAGATTGGATCGATTGATTTCCAATATGACATTCTGGGTCCTGAGAAAAAATTTCTGGGGTAATTACTTGGTTTGTCTTTTTAATTGATCTAAGAGCTATTCTGAAACTTTAGAGACCTTGGTTAACTTGCTAGCCTAACGGGTTGGGAAGTTATGGCCTAAAATAGACAAAAATTTGGCTCAGCCGCTTAGTTGGAGATTTTGATTTTCTCAACGAATAAAATTTTCCTGTCAATATTATGGCTTGAAATTCGGTGGGATGCTGTATGACACCCAAATATTCCTGTTCTGCAACTTTGGTGGGGTTCGTGAGTGTTGACTGGCACAAAAGTGGCTTGAACTGCAAAAAAACGAAATCCTTGGTTTTTGCCCGGTTGGGTCCCCACCAAAAAATTTCAATTTTCTGATCATCATTGCAAAGGCAAGGTCCTTACCGACATTTTTTATGTGGAAAGATTATTTGCACCGTGTTTGGTTTGAGCTCAATGGCTTTTTGAATGGACGCAATTGGTTTTCCTGACTTACGCGAAAGTCTTTTTCCCCCCCTAAAACAACATCACAATGACGTCACAGGTGCATGCAACCTACCTCAAAAGATGCTGGAATGTCTCTTGGATCCGATGGTGCCTTCACTGACTTTCTATCCCATTTCGTTCAGAAGTTATGGCCTGTCATAACTTCGCGGGCCTCTACAGTGGCCGGCGCGGGTACTCAAACCTTGTCGATCACTACTTTATGGAAAATGACATTTCTTGTTTGCGCGAGACAATAGTTTAATTCGGGGGCGGATCCAGGGGGGGGCGACTGGGGTTATCTTCCCCCTAAACCTACGAAAGTAACTTTATTCACCATAATTTTGTGCAATTCGGAAAGCAACATTCACGATGAGGCCACTTTGTCGTCCATTGTTTCATCACAGCCGTGCTGAGAAGTATGCTTCAACTCTCTTACAGTAGAGAAAGCGTTATGGGACTTCACTACTACCAAGTGTTATTGAAATCGCTCCCCTAAACTTACTGGCTAGATCCGCCCAGACGCATAGCCAGAAATTTTGATAGGGGGCGAACAGCAACCGAGTCTCAATATTTAAATATTTAATGCCCCTTGTTTCTGAAGTATCATCCATAAAATATGCAGTTTTATGGCGCATTTTTCTGAATGATTATCTTCAGATTTAAGGCAGCAAATAGAAAGTAGATTTTCATTTAAATGACAAGTTTTGAAAAGTTTGTTTTTAGTAAAGTTCCATGCTTCTACTTTGGATGAAAGCCACCTTTTGCTCGTAAAACTTTCTTGCGAAAATCTCGATGCTATAATTGCAAGATCTGCAGTATGCTTTTTGCAGCCAATACTGCAGTTCATCAAGAAGTCATTGTGGACGCCATTATCATTGCATTTTTTTATATTTTTACGCTTCTGATGTAGGACTACACTGTAACACAAATTCAATTAAAGCCAAGTATCGACTTTGCTCTAAGACCCCGACTCCCGAAGTGCAGGTAGGTCTACAAAACTTGCGCGCATGTAAGACGTTGATCTTGTCCAATTCTTGTGAGACTGGTTGACGTGTGCAGCTGTTAACTTAAATGCTCAACGCATTTGAAAAATGTTTGGATTTTATGTTAATAAACGCTGTGAAATTCGACTGCAGCAGCATTTTTGTACGCTACTTAAACTAAGCTTGCTTCCCGAAAATGACTATATATTTATCCAGTTACTTAGAGCTAACAATATAATTCACAAAATAATATGATAAAACAATTTTGTAAATTGGGGAAAGGTATACATGCCCTTTAAACAAACTTGCATATATTTGACCCACTCAGTCTACAGTCTGCACAAAGTGTGAAAATGGTTGTGTATTTACGAAAAAATCGATTATCACCACGGCTTTGGGCTAAACTCAAGAAATACTTGATCACCGCAGCTGAACGCAATCAGGGAGGCCGGAGCAACGGTACGGAAGGTGGGGAAGTAATAGAGTTGAGGGCAATGGAAACATGAAAAACAAAAAATCGTTACCAATTCTGCTTGTTTCTGTTTAGCAACAATGTCGACCTCAAAAATAATAACATAAATTGCAGAAAACCCTTTTGAACTTTTTCGGTGCGCAAATAGCTGAACAAATTTGTTTCAATTCGGTATTGATAAACCATGAAATTACCTATGATATCTCTATGACAAGGCACCTCCGCTCGCGTTGCCCCCTTTTTGAAAGGACAGGGTAGAGAATGCTCCCGCCATTACCCACTCTCCGGCCTCCCTGACCACAATGGTTGGTTGATTACTGATCTAGCCAAGTAGTTCCCAAAGTATGGGTCAAAATCCAAACAGGGTGGAGAAGGGTCAAAAGTGCGTAGCGTAGAGGCGATCCAAACCTGGGTTGTGTATTTTCGACGTTACCACTGCTTGCCTGTGTTTGTCTGTAGCTTAGGCGCTGGAGAAAAGAATAGATTGCTGACATCAAACACGAACTTGGCAACTTACTACCAAAATCATCCATACTCGTACAATCATTATTCTTTTCAAATGTTGTTTGAGGCATGGGTCGCGAGGTGTTCACCAAACTCGGGTTTGGTTCGTGCTCAAAGAAGTTTAAGAATCGGTGATCTAGGCCAGCGGTTCTTAATTGTGGGCGCGTCAATAAATTTCCATGGGAGCACGAGCCGTTACGCATTCTGCAACAAGGGCAGTTTTTGAACGAAAAAGTGTTCCGTCCAATAGTCAGGGGGGCTTGAAACAAAGGACGCTTTCTGAAGGGAGGCGTGGTAGAGAAAAGGTTAAGAACCACTACCACTGATCTAGAAATTCTAACGTAAGCGGTTGGAGTCTTTTTTAAATCCATTAGTAACAAAATCTAATCGACTGGAAAAAAATTAAGTTTTATTTTAGTCACATGCGTTTCATCGAGAAAACAGATTGCAGCGCCTTCAGTACTTCCAAAATAAAGAGCATATTCCTACTTACGTTAGATTTTGCTGCTGACTCTTCCCGTTGCAGATGAATGATTTAAATATAGGGTGGCAATTAACCTCAAATGAAAGTTGAAACACTTTCGAACTATGTACAGGTCGGACTCTGATTGATTACTTGAACTCTGATTACTTGACAAAACTGTTGTTTTTACTCGCCGTCAAGGTAATCTGAAATCATTGATGAAAATATTAAGGCTCCACATAACTGTGATTGAACCGTCATAGTACATGTTTAATCATAACAGTGAATATCTAGAATGAATGCTATTGTTGCTAAACATTGCCTTCTATACGGCCTAATTGATGCGTAATGAAAAAGACTTTTAAACTGGTATGCTTCTTAGCCAAAGTTTGAGCTTCAAGGCATACAAAACGTATATCACCGCGATATTCACGCATTTAGTTTGGAAATTGTACAAAAACAAAAATCTACGACGTTAATTTAAGGCCACGGCTGACATTGTAGACAAAATTATAGTTTTTGTAACACGCCAGAGTGATCAGAAAATAAGTTTTGCGATGGTCTTAAAATGAAGCTTACATCACCAATAGGTGGGATACAGCAAGATGGTGCGCCAGTAACAGCTGGGAAAAGCGTTGCTCTTTGCTTTACTTTCAGTTAATGACTTTCAGTTGATGATTACAAGCGCTTAGATACAAATTTGTCTTTCATTATCACCAACTTTCATCCGGAGGTTAAACCTCATGTAAAAATCGGCCATGGCATAAATTCGTTAGCATTTACACTTTACACAACGTTTGATTAATTGTGAACCATACTGCTTCGATCAGGTTCGATTAAAAGCTTAAGTAGGATAGGTTCCCTAAGCATTTCGTTGATATGCGCTGAAACATTTGTTTTGGCTTGCACATCCAAAGCTTGATTAACCTAAAAAACGTTGGTGCTACTTACGGAATTGGGGGGAAATAGCCCCTTCCCACTATGGGCCTGGATCAGCCCCTGGTTCAACTATAATCAACCCAACGTGTGCGTGTGACGGAAATTTGAAATTCGGAAGGAGTAAAGTTTACGCCTTCAGCATTCTTTTCTAATGATGGATGGATCAATCTTACGTTCAAATCAGAAAGCAAAGATATCCAAACACTTGAGATTTCTTTTTGCAAAAATTGAGTTGACACAAATACGATGCTGCAGAAGGATCATATCATTTGTTTATTTTCAACAAATCTTAACTTCAACGTCGGGTGCGCTGCTTGCAGTTGTTATCCCTCAGAGAGCTGGAGTTGCTTCCACTACACCTATTATTAAGTACTGTACAAGCAAGAGCACAGGAAAACGCACAACTACGGCGTTTATCGCCGAACAAATGCACCCGATGGAGTAACAACCGTCCAATCGTGCAACAAATCCTCCGGCAGAGCCGCTATACGGTTCAGCATCACAAAGATAGGTTTCAAGGTTTATCAAAGTCATAGACAGGAGCAAACCCTTATAACCCTGATTGGTTGAAATGCAAACCCTCATAACCCTGATTGGTTGAAATGCAAACCCTTATAACCCTGATTGGTTGAAATGCATTGATGGGATAAATTGTTCAGAGGCAGCTTGAACGGATTAATTTTTCACTTTTAACAAGAGGACCCGAGTCTTCCTTTATTCAAAGTTTTCATATTTAAATATTTTCAGCTACCACGCCATAACGGCCACGCATTACAACGATTGTCGGCACTTCGCGAAAATGACATTACAGAATTCCAGCAAAATTCATCTGAATCTTTGCATTCTGATGGAAACCAGGGATATTTAAGGTAACTTCAATTTTCCAAGATATTTCAGACAACACGATTAATTTCAGAGAGATCAGTTCAATGATAACGTCGGCTAACTATTTTCATCTAATGTAAACAAATGGGTTATTATTAACTTTAGTAATTGGTTTCCACATTTATTTTTGTTTTGACTTGTCGGATTTGTTTTTGCAATTGATTTCTATTGTACTTACATAATCACGTCTTAACCTGATGTGGATGAAGTAAAGCATTCTGCTTGAAGTGTTATCAGGAGCAGCAGTACTTCTACTTTCTTGAAAATATCGAAATTTGAAAAGGTTCTACCGCTAAGTGAAACAACCGTCCTATATAGAGCAGTTTTTGCTGTCAGCATTATAACGTCACAACCGGTATGGTCTTTTCACTTATGATTGTGATTTAAGTGACTGTAGCGCATTTTTGAGTCGCGCCCTGGGCGGGGTATGCGACTTTTCGGTCTGGCTGATTTGGTTTGAACCGTTTCGGTCTTGGTCGTTTCGCTCTCGAGACATTTCGGTCAGACTATGAAATCTTGCAGAAATCTTACATGTTCACTTTTTAATGCAAACGTGCTTAAATCAACGAAAGGTTTTATTGAAAAAACTACAAACATGATCCAAGATCCAACAGTTAATCAGCATCAACATATGATTTTCGTTATCATCAGCAAGCAAATTAAATCATTATCGACATTTTCAATTAAATACAAATACTTCAAACTCATAATTACAATTCAGATTTAAGCCAGACCGAATCGGCCAGACCGAAAAGTCCTGTTCCATCCTGGGCGTCCCTGCCTTTAGCTGTCGCGTCGCGCGGATTAATTATCAAATTACGTCTCACGTGTTGCCTCATTTGTTCTTTTATTAGAGCAACCTGTTCTGTGCCAGTCCTTCCTCTGTTCGAGGGTGTCTGAATTAATTGTGTTGAGCTGTGCTGTTGACTCAATGAACTGACTTCGATGCTTTCGATAATCGTTGGCTTTCTTCAGGGGCGTAGCGTCAGTGAATGCAAAGAATGCAGCGCATGCCTTGCTTTCAGTGAATAAAACTTAATCACTTCAAAACTTTAAATAAAGTTTTAAATCATAAACACAAAGAAAAATAAAAAACAAAAACTCCTCGCAAATCTTCGTTGTCAAAGGTTTTTTGCGATTTAAGTTGATTCTCGTAAAAGAGCCTTTCAAACGTGTTTGGTTTTGCTATAGAATTCGGTAAAAACAATTGGCAAACTTTTGTCGGTAAATAACTCCGCGAAATTATCCTGTGCTTATAATGGCAAGTGTGTGGCCTCGTGAAACTTCAATTGTGTATGGTTTGCGGATCCAACTTTGCCTGAATCAACTTTCAAGTACTTCTGGAACTGTGCATAAGGCTTTACTTTAGTCTAAAACTACTCAGTGTGCTCTCAAAGCAGTTAAGGCCGGTTTACACTACAGCGAAGTAAACTGGAGCGAAGTGCAGCGAGCGCAGAATTTTCTGACGGTTTACACGTACGCGAAGACGAGTGCGGGGTTTTCCCCGAATCCAAAAATTCTCCTTTGCTGTGTTTACATACTAGCACATGATAATTGCCGCCGACCTGGCACTTGTGGCTAAAAGTTGTACTTTGCATGGTGTTTTTTTATTACGAAGATTTGCACACGACAAACTGCGAAGTGGATGTGCAAAAAATACTCGTTGAATAGTTGCACCATGTAGTATGAAACTGTCATAACAATATTTTAGTGAAATTAACTGGGGATTTTCGTTTTCAAAACAACTGTTTTGAAACAGTACAGCTTTTAAAACCGAAATATTTTAGTTTGCGGTTTGATTGTGACCACTAACTAGCACGCAACCCAGCATGCAGGCACATGTACCTAAGCAAAATCTGACTTTCCTTATGTCCAAAGCATACACCTTGATGCATTTGAAGCAGTCCTTATATGTTGTTCAAATGTTTAAACACGATTTTCTTTCTGTATTACAACCATCTCTTTGCAATTAACATGCATAAATAATATTGATTTTGAATGACCTTAACCTTTTATAACGCATGTTGATGATTGATCTCAACTCAGCAGCACAACGTCTGTAAATGAAGCATTTGACCTTCCTGTGAACACAAGGAGAAATTGCTGTATGAATGCCAATTTAAAACAAGTACTAAAAACTTGAAGTGATTGAAAAATCAGGTGTATATTTGATTCCACTGTTTATTTGTAGAGGGCAACTAATTACATATTTTTAGACATGTGCAATAACATGCTCACTTTTTGGTATACCATAAATTGCATATGTATAATGACTTCATGAAAATGCACTCAGGCTGGTTGTGATGAGGTTGCTTTGCAGGATATTCAGAACCATATTCCTAAACAATCAAATACTTTTCAAAAATTAAATACTTTTCAAGTTACTTGAAGTAACAGTATGAAACTCAATGAATTTCAAAATCCACACAGCTATCAACCTAATGAAACTTCTTAACACTGATTTTTTAAAATTGTTCATTAAAATGTGGTGTATCTGCGTTATTCAGTCTTCTAAGGATTTTGCTGTGCATCACACATTTCAAAGAGGTATTTGCATGTGACTGTCACAATACATACAATCTCAAAGCCTTCAGTTGTTGTTCTCATGGATCCACCCTTTGGGTCATAGCTCCCTTCATAGGACATTTATTAAGCAAACTAAACAAATTGGCATAATGAAATATCTGTAACCTTTTGTAATGTAACCAAACCAAGCCTTTTGCATTTTAAACATTGTGTTTTGTTCATCTTCAGTGACAATCTGTGTCCAAAAAGCACCATGCTGCAGGTCATTTACGTTGGAAAGAATACCAGTATACCAAACTGATGAAGCAAAGTCGTTTTGAAACACTTTCAGCATTGCACAATTTGTCTCAGGATGAAACTTTTCTACAATTTAAAAAGTTAGTTTAATTGTGCTCAGAAAAGTTGATAAACATAGAGCAAGTTTCAATGAACATTACCTGTTGTAAACCTTTGAAAATCTTATACATTGCCTAATACCTACAATACAATGCTAATTTTGTGGTCTGGTACAACACTCACAGGACTTCGAATTTCCGATCAAACAGATACATTAGCTCTTCTGGTGATTATTTTATTAGTAGCCGACGTTTCGCCCACCTATTCAAGTGGGCTTCCTCAGGGCAATGTTTTTAACCACATATAACATGCAACTTACTAATAACAAGAAACAATGAGCAGTATGACGTATAAAGACAAAAACGCAAACTGAACATCACGTTATAGGAAATGGGTGACAACATGTCACAGAAAAAACGTAGAAGTGTGAAATGAAAAACGCTGGGAGATGATGAAATATAGCAACACAATAAATAGAGTAAAACCTACATAGAAATGCACAAAAGCGGTTATATAGCGTGAAAGCATGGGATAAAATAGAGAACAAATAAATAAAGTGTAAAAATAGCGAACAAATAAAGTGTAAAGCTTGCGTGGTGAGAGTTGACAAATTTGGTGTGCAGACAATTGAGACCAATTCATTTGAGACCTGTTCATTTGAGACCACGTTCATTTGAGACCACGACATTTGAGACCTCTTCGTTTGAGACCACATTCGTTTTAGACCACATTCGTTTTAGACCACATTCGTTTTAGACCACATTCGTTTTAGACCACATTCGTTTTAGACCACATTCGTTTTAGACCACATTCGTTTTAGACCACATTCGTTTTAGACCACATTCGTTT
>Ga0210059_1001922_pt1 | contig 32015 bp, 19 predicted proteins | sample Ectturendosymbi2_FD_188042 | JGI IMG/M metagenome (GOLD analysis project Ga0210059, IMG submission 188042) | Ecteinascidia turbinata endosymbiont from Florida, USA - Sample 2 (SPAdes) (version 2) | ecosystem: Host-associated > Tunicates > Ascidians > Unclassified | place: Key West, Florida... | reverse complement strand
CGTCTGTTTGCAATCTCTCGTTAACTGTTCGTCTTGAATTGGTTCGCTCGACATGACGCGACGAGGAGTACATTCAGGCTCCGGCCTGCCGCTCGTCGTCGTTAAATAAAATAAATATAAATATAAAAGTCCATCAAACCCTCTAAAGACTCGTATTGTAGCCTAGAATCCAAAAAAATTCAGCCACAAAATCTGATGGATTGTTCGACTCCCAGGATATGACGTCATCTTCCAAATGTAAACAAAATATGCATAAACATCCTTTCATTATGTAAACATCAACAAAAAACCCGAGATCTCAGGCTGAAAAAATTTTTTGCAGTCTAAACTACAAGTCTTCACGAGTCTTTTGAGGGCTTGAACAGCTATCAAGCCTATTCTAACGGCGAGTTATGGCCATACACAAAGGTGGGTGTTATTCAACCCCTGGTTTCCTTTTGTAGGGGTAGAAATTTTGACCACTTTTTTGTTTTTGTGGCATAATTTTTGATCCAGATATGCTAGAAAGTCAATCAAGGGCTCTAAAGACTCGCAGGATAGCCTAGTTTCTAAAAAAACTTGAGCGAAAAATTGGCTGATTGGATTGGCGTCCAGGGCCGCGTAAACTACGCCTAAACTAGGTCAATGAAATGAAAATGACACCCCCACTTGTGGCGTCCTCCCCCAGAGAACCACAAACCCAAAACGAAAAATTTTTTTTTCAATTTCAACTAGCAGACTTGGTGAATCCGTAGATGGTTTGAACAGCTTTCTCGCTCAATCGGCTGGCAAGTAATAGCGCTGCAAACCCTGCGCCAAAATTTTGGCGATGCGCGGGACTGAAAGGGAGTGAAGACGTCAGTTATATGTGTGTGGTCTCGAAGCTCAATCACTATTCAAACGCAAAAACGTGCGTGACAGTGCAATGTAGCCTAAATACCGCTGCTAAATACCCGAAACTTTATGCAACTGTTTAGCCGTTTTCACTTCTGTTGAATGAAGTTGCATTTTCGCATTTTTTGTGATCCGGTTATCTTTGCTCGTCTAAAATTATTTACTAGCGGGAAATACCCTCGGATGAACCAAGACACAATGTTACCGAGCTGCAATCACTTCAACCAGGGTTGCGGAGTCGGAGGTTTTTGGATGGAGCCGGATTTTTTGTCCAATTTCCGATGTCCAATTGGATCACTTTTTACATCACACTCCTAGGTCGGGAATTCTTGTTGAAATGGTACAAATTATTTTGTTGAAATAGACATTTCTTGCTGTGCACCACAATCTCCATTGATTTAACAGCCAAACTTCACTCCCTTTATGTTAAGGCAGTGATTCCCAAACTTTTTTCTTTCAAGGCGCAATTTAGAAAAAAACAGAATTTATTTGGCGCACTTCGAACATTTGAATAAAAAATTTGTTTGAATTTGTAATTTTTTCGTATCCTATCGTAAAATCAAGACAATATTGCTTAAGCTACTAGGATATTTAGTGTACTTGCGTCTTTATGACAAGAGCGCAACAAATCTGTCAGTGAGATACATGTGCTTGATACTTTTTGGCAGCGGTTTCAATGTTAGGACGTATTTCAGAGAAACAAACCTTCATTTCTTCTTCAATACAACATACTGCTCTCGTTCTTTGGACTTTATATTGTGGAGTGTTGAAAATCCAAGTTCACATAGATATGATGTTGAAAACTGCATCAAACTGGTCAAAGCCTTCTTAGCTAATGAAGGGTATTCTTCTTTGACAGGAATCCAAAATGTATCTATGGGTACCTCAGCATGTTTGATTTTAAGTCCACGGTCACCAGAAATACATGCCAACTCTTCTTCTTCACATAATAGAAGACCAGTGTTAGATGAACTCTCTATGAAAGGATTTCGAACCCAGTCATACTCATCAGCCTTCAGTGATGGGAAATAAGAGTTGAATTTTTCTTCCAGAGTTGTCAAGTGTTGAAATACAATGGGACTCATTTTCTTTATGCAGCTTTCTCGTACTAAAGAGAATATGTCAAAGTAACCATCTTTAGCTCTGCTTTTCCAAATTGCAACTTTCTTTTTAAATGCAACCAGCTTATCTAATGAAGTAAGGATGTTTTCTTCTCTACCTTGCATGCTTGTGTTGAGGCTATTAAGATGTGCAAATATCTCTGCCAAATATTCCAGCCTTGAAAGCCAAAATTCACATAGAAGATATTCACAGAAGCGTTCATGTTTTTCTGTTTTGAAAAATGCATGTAATTCCTTGTGCAGTTCATGTACACGACACAGCACGTTTCCACTTGAGAGTCACCTCGCTTCAGTGTGCAGAATCAAACGTTTGTGCTAAGAGTCCATATCAACACAAATCTTCTCAGATAAACGAGACCTCAATGGCCTTGTTTTGACGAAGTTAACTGTTTCAACAACTTGCTTTAATTCATCTGGTATTGTTTTTTAAACAAGTACTTCCCTATGGAGGAAGCAGTGAGTTTGTACAAAATTAGGATTTTCTCTTGGTACGAGTGATACAAAACCTTTAATACTGCCAATCATACATGGTGCCCCATCAGTACATATACCAACGCACGAGTTTCATGATAAATTCCATTTTTACCAGCCTGGGGAGGTGACCCCCTGGAGACTCTCCAGGAGGGGGAAACATCCAATACAAAAACGATTGGTCAAATAGACGGGTACTTTCTCCTACTTCCTCTTACTGCCAAATGCGCGGCTGAAATGAGCCGTAACGATGAATGACACCAAAACGTGTCATTGGGCACTGAAGCATATGGTGCCCATATGTAAATATATGATGGACACTCAAACAGTTAAAAATAGGAATGAGAAATACTGCTATAATCAACTAGGTCTAGAATGCAAAAATTGAATGAAACAGCTTTTTCATGTCTTCCATATGAATTCTCCGTATGATTAAGATACTGCTCTCACAAGCGTATTAAATCTATGGTAGGTATAATTACGTTTTATATCCGCTAAGTGGCAACATATACTATAGCCCGATTGTCGTAGCACTGTGCCGCGTATCGAATTACTACCACCAACATCGATAGTGTGCTGTATTGACAGAAGTCGGCAGGGCGGAATTTTAGAAACTCTACTGGGTTGATTTTAATTTCAATATTTTTTTGCGGCACATAGTTTGGGAACCACTGTGTTAAGGTGTCGGAAATTTTGGAAAGGTCGGAGACGGAAATTTTACCTCCGACTCCGCAACCCTGTTTTCAACGACCTAAATCTCTTCTTCCAAACTTGGCGTTACCTTCTTTAGTTTAGCTTCACTCACCAAACATTTTGCAAATTTCATATGCTATACCAGACTCTGGTGATATATTCGGCCATGGTACGAGATCTACCGGGAAAGAGATTGCTAATGCAGCTCGCGAGGGACAAGTCTTTTTTGCCAAGTTTGCGTCACGCATAACTTGGATGTGATTACACGTTGATCGACATAACTTTTCAATTTCGGTTTCCATTGCGCAGTGAGTTCTAACTGCGTACAAGAAATAGGACACAATGAACCATGCGTTGAAGGAGGTGCCATGTATGCACGACACTAATTCTTAGACGGAAGAACACGATATTATACCGGAAAAGACCAAGTAAAATCTTTAATCCGCCAAGTTTATTTTTAACTTCTCGCTTCCATCCAATCAGAGCTCAAGTTGAAGACCTGGTCAGCAACGCAAATAAATTTGCACCAGACTGCGAAACGAGATAATCGTTATTTTTCATGTCTGCGTTCGAAAAGTGACGTCACAGTCTTTTTCTCAAATAATCATTGACGCCTCGCAACGATAGATATACAGGTTATGAGACGAGGGATAAGCGTTTTCACGCCTTTCGCATATGACTGGACCACTTATGTGCGAAATTAACTAAAAGTTGTCCTGCTGGTGTGAAACACGTTCTACTGGGATACTCAAATGGATCCAAATTGTTTTCCTGCAAAGGTTTTCATCATACGTTACGCCGACGAAACCAAACTGTACCGTTTCCTATAGTCTAATATTGAACAACGGCAAACTGTGTCAGGCTGCAAACACATCCCGAGTGGGCGACGCATTATGGCTGATTACAATTTTATTAAGTGCATATACTTCGCCGACAGCTTTTGACAGCATCACACACAATCCATGTATATGGGACGAGCGCGAAAGACCAGCCAGATCCACTCTAAACGCACAAACTTGTCGCTTCAACGGAGCGAAATGATTTACAGGAGAAAAATGAGACTGCGGCCAGCAGCAACTGGCCGAAGCGGCGCTGAACGTCATGTCACTTCCAATGCGCAGGACGAGAAAGCAAAAGCAGGGACAGTGGTTCGTGACCTTTTCGGACAGTCGCTCGCAGAGACCGTGCAAGCCACACAAGAACGCCGTCTTCTGGCACGCGTTTGATTGAAATAGCTTTCTGAGCGCAACAGGTATTTGGTGTTGGCGTGGCAGCCATGAAAACATAACCGGCGCGTTCGCTATTACGTGTAAGGTGTCACTGTCTTTTGTTATCATGCCGTGTCTCTTGGTTTGACAATTTTCACGTTAAGTCTTCCGTAATTTATCCAGAACGAGTCTTGGAAGCCACGTATTTAGTGGCGGAAGCAATTACGCGAATTTAAGGAGATGCGGGGAATATTTAGACGTTAGAAATCGCTGAACTAATCCCCTTTGTAAAAGAAGATGATCAATCGTTCATATTCACGGCAATCAGAACAAAGTCATGCCCAAAACCTGGCGTTAAAGTTGAGGACCACACCAGAAGCTTCCTACGTTTATCACTTGACGCACAGTACAGATACACTTTATCAATACAAAAAGCAGCTGTGGAAGTTAGTACATGTGTGCTGTTGATACGAAGCACGCGTGTAAGCATTGTACTCGGGCACGTTTCACTAGCTGTAAACAAACGAGCGATGCGATTGCTCAATGTACATTATTGGCAGTCGGGAATGTTCATGATTCGAACGATTAGGAAACTCGATGAAGCGAATCACCGCGACGAAGGCAGAAACTCACAGCAAAGCATTGCTGCACAGAGCAAAATACCACTGGACAGCAGAAAGTGATTACGGTGAGCAACTGCTTTCTACTGATTGAATTCCTTGCTTGTTCTGTCTTCATTGCCAGGAACAATGGAAGTGGCTCGTTTAATTTTAACGCAGCCAAAGACAGCTAATCGATTCCAGAGACAGATGGATGAAAAAAAGTTGCAAGAATTTTAGAAAAAAACATCTGCGAAAGTCTCGGTAGGATTTTTTAGATGTTTACCACCAAAAAAGTAATTCACAGACGCGAAAAACTAGTCTCCGTGAGAGTCGTTCAAAGTTACAGATCGGTTGATTGATTTGCAGTCGTATGAAACGTGAAAAACAACATCGTGCAAACAGGGTTTGAATTATGTCGGAAAACGCTTATAGTTTAACATCGGGGCAATCCAATACAGTAAAGAATGATTTCAATGTTTAAAGCAAGAAATTTGAAACGCCGGCAATTCCAGGAGACGTTGACGACAAAATATTTCTACGCGTTGGCGCAAAAACCGAAGGGCAGTGGTTCTCGAATTACATGAGAAGAAAACCCGCAACAAAAGCACTTGGTTTCGGTGTCGATCTCGCAACCGTTGCTCAGCAATGCAACTTCCGGTGCTCCTCGCGCGATCGCATGAATACAAAAATGACGCTGTGATCGGAATTAACGCGGAAAAATTCAAAATCCTGCAATTCAATCTCAAACCGCCGGTGCGATTAAGAAATGCCGGCCATGCATGTTCAACGCGCGAACGAAGAGGGCGTTGACAGTCGCTGCAAGCGACCAAAGCGAAACTAAACCTAACGCCGTCGTTTTCAACATGGCCTTATATTTGCCCAGTGGCCAGTGAAACATTGAAACTGTTTGTTAGCCATCATCACAACACGTGAAAAGCCAGTGAAAACCAACGACGGACAAGCGTGTTTCAAACATGGAAAGGCATGAAAAGCGGGATTTTATCAAAAGGAAACTGAAAGAAACGCCCGGGCAAGTCGGCGTGTTGGCTTCTGTCCAAGTCGCATCCATTGAGAGTAGCGGCCACGGTCAGACGCCAGGTGTGCGGCCGCATCAGCATATAAGGTGGAAAAGCGACACTTGGCGTTTTTGAGTTACAACGTGACAAGCGACGTGGAGATGAGGAGTAAAAAAGCATCTGCAGAAAATGAACAAGCTTTGGATCATCGCGAAGTACTCAAGGTGCGGTGAATTTTTCTTCAGAAACTCAGGTTTTTCATCACTTTTCAACCTTTCTTTTCTTAAACACAACGAATGCTTTCATCATCGCCATCTACAGAATGCGTAGAAGTTGGAACTTAACATAACAACAAATTGGTTTCTGGAACTGAAGTGGGTCTGAGCAATTTACAGAACTACCAGGAGATCTTAACTAAGATTTTATGGAAAATTAACGGTAAATTGTGAATGATTATTAGTTACGTTGTACTCATCACGGGCTGCTTTAAGTCAGGAGCTGTAGTCCTTAAACACCTCTGTCCATTTATGTTGAGACGTCAGTTCGGATGATTTCCCTGATCAGTTTTGAATTTCCGACACAAAGGGTTTGAATTTTAATTTTTCTATCAATGAGTGTTGACGCGGTTTTGCAGCGTGATGTACATTTTTAAAACTCCTTGAACCAAATACTAGTCAGGCCTAGTGAAAACAAAAATCACATATATTTTGAAAACTCTTTGAACCAAATACCAGCCAGGCCTAGTATTAACTAAAATCACATATATTTTGGAAACTCCTTGAAGAAAGTTTTTAAACGTAACTGTGTAAAATATCCCAAAGCGTTAAACTACGATCGATCCTAATACACACAGCGCTGAACAGGAAACAGCAAACTTTCATTGCTGGAGTTACGGATCCCAACCTAAGAAGCTGTACTTAGAAAAACATATAATAATTTAGGGAACGAATCTAGAAAGAACTGACGCACGAAAGCCTCCATTAAAGCGGCTACTTACGAATCTCATTCAATGAGTTCGACAAAGTTGGCGGGAAAGAGGCCATGTACCCCGCGACATGTGCCCATCCACCAACCCTCGTCCACTTGCTCAATATTTGTAATGATCTCTTCCGGGTCGAAGGTGATTTCGTCATCACCGGCTGCAACGAAACACAAGCTGACGTGATTGCTGAAACAATCAAGGCCGGAAACGCGCGGGTTTCAGCAGCAGAAGCAACACCAGCAGTGTGACCTGTGCGCATTGGCGATGGCGGTTTGCGTGGGCGGCAACACAACGAAGTTTAAGAAAAGCAGCGACATCAGGCACGCTTTGCTCAAGCCGGTAGCAGCAAGATGCCTCCATCAGAACAGCTAATCAATTAATTTAGGTATTGATTAGCTGTTCTGATGGTAGCGAAGTTGTTTATTGTAGGTCTAACGATGAGAAAGCAAAACCACATCTGTGCCACAATGACAAAAAGCTAAGAAAGGACAAACCTGCTTGATAGTCGTACAGCGCTCGAGCACACATGCCCTGGTCGGCGTGCGGCGCTGCTGCGTCAGTCACGCCCGAGTACACGTTCTCGTCATACTGGCCTTCCGCGTATGCGTGGTCTTCTTGCTGCTGGTATGACGTTGGGGCGGTGTCCTCCGCGAATGCTGCCAAGACCGTCACAGTGTCAAGTAACTCGTCTGCTTATTGTTCATCGCTAGTAACGAGTTATACGGCGCTTGGAACGTTTTTTTAAAAATGTGCTAGACAATAGCGATTCGCTTCCGGGCCTGTAGCGCTAGCGTGGAACTTGTGTATTCATCACGATTAAGACAATACACGACTTTCACCCAAGGCTAAAGAGATGACTTCGCAGGGAAACCATCTCACATAAAAATACTGATAGCACTGTTTGGACTCACGTTGAATCACATCCGCTCGGAAAGCGATTTATCAGAGCGCAAAAACACGTCACTGCTGATGACGCAAGCAATGGATTCAAGACCGTACCTTCGTAGGGATTGTCATCTTCAGCGGGGTGGGTGTCTCCAGCTTCTGTATATGGATCTTCAACATCCGGGTAATTCGGTTCTGCTTCGTATGACTGCAAAGAAATGGTATTTGACTAACATGCTTGGATAGACAGTCAAAGCCGAGCAGACGAGGGTGTCACTGTTGGAAGTTGCAGGATTTGCGGACGATTTGTTGCTGCTTGCATCTTCTGAACAGAGACTTCAACATGCAGTTGATTGGTTTTCTGCTCCGTGCGATCAAGCGGGAATTGAAAGAAAAATAGCACTAAGAAGACCGAGGAATTGTGTATCTGCAAGTGGCCAGCAATAGACTGCAGTAGTGGGGAGGTTCAAGTAGCTTGGAGTGGTATTCACGAGTGACGAAAGACGAAACAAGATTGATACAGGACTGGCAAAGCAAACGCAGTTCTGTGTGAGCTTTATTGCTCTGGTCATAAAACGGGAGCTTTCAAACGCCGCAAAACTGTCCGTTTTTAAATCGGTTTTTGGTCCGATCCCCACCTATCATCATAGGAATCTCGGGCAATGACTAAAGAAATGTTGTCTCAAGTACAAGCGGTTTAGGATTTTTGCGAAGAGTTCACGTGTGAAACTTCGCGACAAAGTGCGCAGATATATTTGTAAAGCCCTGAATGTCAAGCCACTTCTCGGAATCGAGAGATCGCAGCTTTACGTTGTTTCGGCCATGGGTCCAGAATAGCCCAGGAATGATTGGCAAAGCAAGTCCTGCTGGCTACACCCATGGGATAGCGGCCCAGAGGTCGACCAAGGACCAGGTGGAGTGATTACATTTCTGACCTCCTTGGTGCTGTCTTGTTGGTGGAGCTAGCAGAACTATCTGAGACTGCTGAAAACAGTGAGATATTTCGACCCTCCACAGAGGCAAAGCGGATATGGAAATTAATGAATGAAATTCCACTGGAGTTTCTTCCAAGATCGCCAACAGATTTTAAAAAGATGCGAAATCCGATGTTCTGGATCGACAAAAGGGAACTTAACACGTAAACCGTCAACTCATACTGAGGCTGGTTTTCTTTGAGTTCGTGCTGCAAAGAATGAAGAAACTATGCTTCTTTTGCAATGATCACTGCAGGACAACATTCTTATATAGAAGCCTAAAACACAATTCAATGGTTTACTAGACTTAGAGTTGCGTATTTTTTCTTTATCCTGGTCCCAGCAATAAACAATTTTAGTCACGAAAGCATTAAAAACTTGTGACTTTTGCTGATGCACGTTTTCACGGATTCGTAAACAACTAAAATTCACAAGTGTTTTGAGGTGTAGGAGCAGTTTCATTTCAAAACTGCACTAACAAGGAGGGAGCTCGGTACGGTTTCTTACCTTGGCAACAAAATGCAAGTTAACAGCGTAAAAGAAAATACTCGTTTATGTGAAAAAGAGTGTTCCCGTCATCAGCGAAACAGTTCAGCGCGTGAACGCGACACAAACGCTGATTCCACTTATCCAACAAACTTCCTGTCAACAACTGTTCGACCTAAACCTGCGCTTTTCAAAATACTTAAGCCGAAATATTGCTCTTGGCGTTTTATCTTTGTTGTCTTTACAGCACGGATTGTGAAAAAAATCAAGTTAATGCTGATATCCTAGTGAAGCGCACTATCACTATGAAAACAAGGGGAAAATCTATATAAACGAGAATAACAGATCAAGCAGTGATCATTGCTTAGCTTGAAACTACACCTGCTGCTTTTTCAGCCTGTCTTTGGCAAGTTGATAGTTCGAATATCATACATTTCAGGCCTGACCCCGAAACGTGATCTTATAGTTGATTATAAGCAATAATCCAGCTCGCTCTTTCTTTACCTGCTGAGCATTAGCAGCCGCTTCCGCTTGAAACTTTTCTTCCTCCTCTCTTCTTCTGGCTTCTTCCCGTTCTCTCTCCTCTTGCTCCCGTCTTCGACGTTCTTCTTCCTGCTGCGCTCTTTCGCGCTCGTCCGCCTGGAAACAAGCAGAGAACGCAACTTGCCGCTGCAGCGAGCAACCCATTCGCATCAATCGCTGCGTTCTGTGAAAACGTCGTGTCAAGACGCGTTGATATGGACAGCGAACGAGAATAGAACCTTTGTGTGTGCGGGTGTTTCATGAAAATTTAGCATAACGAAGATACGAAACTTACCTCCCGACGCTCATTCTCGGCGCGGGCCTTCTGCTCTGCCGCTTTGCGTTCCGCTTCTTCGCGCGCTTTCCTTCTGGCCTTCTCCTCCTCAGCGCGCTTCCTGCTCTCCTCTTCGCCAGCCATCGCCATTTGTTCGAATTTGTTGCGGATGTTCCCGGCGCCAGACCCGGCCCCGACTGAAAACAAAGGTGGGGCGCGCAACACGTCACTGCTTCGCGCTGGCCATCTTTGCAGACACTTAATTTTGTGCCCTTCTTTTCGAGTTTGAACTAATTCGACAACAGAAGCTGGCATACTGATTACAGTTGAACGAGAATCGCTTACATGCCAAGCAGGAAAAAAACTTTTAATTCGACTTTTTCCAAGCTGTTTCTTGTAACCGTAACGTCATCATTGGTTGAGTAAGTTAACAAAACAAGTGGGCAACAGCATTATATCATACGTTTTTTCTATTGCAGGTCAACAATGAACATGCTCGGTCATCAACATATTGGGTTGAATACCTGGTCTAGTTCTCTGGTACGTGGTAGACGCAGAAGACATGTCCTCAAAGGTGCCAGCAGTCTGTGAAAACAATTCGTTCTTTCAAGTACAAGTTGCTCAGCATAAGTGAGTTAAAAGCAGGAGATGGGAACGTGTTACAAACAAAATATCACTGAAATTAACCAAAAAATCATCCACGTTGATTTAGGAAGTACAATGCTGATGCATATCTACCTTTTGGCGAGAATGCAACCAGTGTTGTTAACCAAAAAAAAGAAGTAACACTTGCAATTTTTCAGCAGAACGCTATTATTGTTAACCCCTACCTGGTCTACCCTGTCTTTCTGAACGCCGTAACTTCCGCCAAAGCCTTGTGAGTAGTCTGAAAAGACAACTATAATATAATACTGTGCCAAGCGAAAACCAGAGCACGAGAATATACTTCCAAGCTGTATACTGACATTCTTTTGAGGCAAGAGTCACAGCTGTAGGAAAGCCAGCGGTACCTGCTGTTGAAAAAATCTCTGCATCACATCTGCTTTTTCAAAGCAGCATGAAATCAACGTAGCATCATTTTTTGACCCTAGTTGTTATTGGTGAGCATCTAACCATCAACAAAAACGATCTTTGCTTTACGCATTCACTTATGCTGTAGAAAAAATGGTTAACCCCGTTTGCCAATCATAAAGCCAGCAGCGCTAAAAGTGAAAACCTACACCGCGAACACTCGAAATAGCGGAAGTGCCTTGGTCGAGGTATTTCCCAGTGCTGATGTCAGTTACTGGATCTTTGCAGTGAAAGCTTGATCTGACAACACAAGGGGGTATGTGCACCCTGTCAAAAGTTTAGTGCAGATGAATTAACAATAATCCATGATGTGATTCATTTCTTTTGATCTTTCTGGTAATCAGCGCTGTAGTTTGAGTTTTTACGCGGGTCACAATAAACTGCAACACTTCTACTGTAGGTACACCTGGACGACATGCTAAAAAAAAAACAATCCAAACAAGATCCAGCGTGTTTTACGTGGCAAGCAGACACTCTTTACAATGCAGGTAGTGGAATACCAAGACCGCGTCAAAAACAACAAATCCATGCGTGATGACGTGTGGCTGAACACAAAACGTGCAAAACCAAGGGGTTGAGTCATTCTAGATTCAAAATACCGGCCGTTGAAGACGTAAGCGCAGCTGCTCAGCCAAACAATTAACCGGAAGACTTCTAGCACAACACAAGAACATTGCTTAAACGTTTACTCTACAAAAGATAATTGCAATTTTATATAAAGCCGTGGCTTGGCAACCTTTTTGAGACGCGTGCTTTGCCAATTTCTCCTTTTCCTCCCAACTGTAGGAAGATTTGTCCTGGCGATCCTTCTGCACGCCATACTTCCCGCCAAAACCCGCAGAGTAATCTTTCCAAACAACATGCAAACATACGCAGAACATGCAAAAACAAACAAAAAAGCATAAACAATTGATGACATATTCATGCAAACATGTTCAGGAATTCAGATGCTTCCCGTAAGAGAAACCTTACTTCTACAGCAGACAGTTAGTTCGAACCAAAAAGACGGCTGTTACCCGTTTGTATGTTGGTAAACACCCCACATCATTAATACGCATTTCAAGTTTAAGACGTAGCCACTACGGTAAAATTTACGGCGCAATCCTAGAAGTACTGCGCACCGCCTCTAAACAGAAACCAATTTTGAAGTCACCAGATATGAATATAAAACAGGCTGTTAATAATAGCATATAACGATGAATTCGGATTGATGGTAGTCAAACTTCTTTGAAAAACAAACATATGATGATTAGTTTTCACTAGTGAAATGACTCTGTCAAATGGATAACATAGATCGGCGGCTGTTCAATGGATGAAAGTAACAGAGCATGCAAAATCACATCGGAATCGACACCTTTTTGTGATTCGTGTTTGGCCAGAGGTTCGTGAACCTCCCAGCCGAGCGCGGCTTTGTCTTGTCGATCTTTCTGCACACCGTATTTTCCGCCAAAACCTTTTGCATAATCTGCACCGGATGAAAGTAAAAAATTGCACCGTAACAAAATCGCACGCAAACAAAGAAACGAACGAACATAAAAGCACAATTCTTATCGATCAAGATTGTGTGCAAAACATGGCCAGGAAAGCATAAAAAAGTTGAGCGTGCGAACATAAGTTTCACAGCAACTTCAGTCACACGAAGAATCAGCGCCGGTGCTGGAAGCATCGGTGTCGTTGGGTTGATTGCAATCGGTTCTGCTGCCCGTGACTGGTACAACGTAACCGACAGTCAATATGACGCGAAGAATCAAATTTGAAAAAAATGTTTTTTAAAGTTTTTTTCCTCTCCTCTAACCCTACAAAGAAAGCTTGAAGTCCGAAAGAGTAATTTCACGATCCCCGAAAAATCAGAAGAGTTAAGACTAGGTGTAATGAGAATGATGACAAAACAAACATTTTCTCATCTTACATCTTTCTAATGAAGGACCTATCGGAAGAAATTTGCGCAACCCATTTTTTTTCAACAAGTATTGCTACAAATAGCGATATAATCATTTTTCACAATCAACCATTAACCACGGCGATGAATTGCGCAAGCAGATATTATCTTTGAGGCAACCTTGACTTCCTTCCTTCACGTAACAAAACCCACGTGACACAGTGAACACGCGGGATTGAGTGCTATTAAGTAAGACACCCACGGTTTTGGGTCTGTAACATTTATTTGCTGCAAGTGCAAATGGTATGAATATCTGATCACTAATCTGTACTGATGGTAGCTGAAGAAGTTATATTGTGAAACGCAGTAACCTCAACACACTCTGCAAGAAAAATCGCTCAGTAAGATAGTTGGCAAAGTTGTGTTCGATCTTACTGAAACGACGAAATCATCAGATCACAAGATCGTGAATCTAAGTAAAAATTACCATTGGCAGCTGGTTCGACAAAAATCGTGCAAAACATGCAAACACCGTGCAGTGGTCCCATTCCCATTTCAGCCAAGTTCAAACAACTTCTGCAATAGCTTGCAAAAATGGTGCGCGGGATGAACAGTTTACACACGAAATTAAAGCACACTAACTTTTTGACTTGTTTATGCGGAACGCTGTCTCCCCACTGATGAAAACTAACCTTTAAGCTAGGTTAAGCTTTAACTGCCTAAACAAAAAGACAGACGGGCCGAGCTTATTCTGTTTAACAGACGTTCCATGGTGACGACCAGCAGCACCTGAGCCAACATTCACACATAACGCAAACGTTGCCAATGGTTCAGGCTAGACCAGTGGTTTTCAACCGCTTCTGTACCGCGACCCATGATAGCAGCCCACTATAACTTAAAAAACCCTATCCACGACTTTCGTCTTCCAATCGCAACGAACATGTCAAGATTAGATTCTAGCAGGCGTAACTCAAGCGCTTGCTCATCTCTAATTGCGACCCCTTCAAAAAAAGCTCGCAATCCCTGTTGGGATCGTGACCCCCAGGTTGAAAACCACTGGGGCAGACTGAATGTAACTTAGGGCACTGAAAAAAATCAAACAACATCTGATAACGTTTCCTATTGCATACTCGATTTTGGCCAAAGAAACTTCGTAACAGAATCGTCCTGAAGCAATAAAAGTCACTTACCCTTCTGCGAATCATGTTGAGCTCGTCCCGGTTGGTATTCATACCCCACAGCACACTGAAACGTTTAAAGGCAGGTCGGTTTACCCATATGTACACTCATCAGGCCAGCTTGAAACGCTACAAATCCGTAGCCCATTGCAATAAACTCAAGCCAAACGCACAGCTTCAAAAACCTAGCTTTTCCGAAAATTTTCAAAAATATCATGCGACAAACATTGCTTTAATATGTGCCAAACATTAAAACAATCAGACTACAGCATGAACAAACATCTGGAGCGAATTTCAACTTATATGTACCTTATCGACACTTCCCTCTTGAACACCATACTTTCCTCCAAATCCTTTGCTGGCATCAACTTGCGACTGGTGTTTCGAAAGATCAGACTTGTAGCTCCAGTCTGTTGCGCACTGAAAAAAAAGCAAAACAAGTTTTTTCAAATTTAAACGCCGACGCCGAACGTTTAAATCATTGGAGCAATCGCTTGACCAACGCATTGTTGCACACCTTGTCAACTCGGTCTTTATCAACCCCATACTTCCCGCCGTAGCCTTTCGCAGCATCCATCTGAGAAGCGTGCGTGGCAAGCTTTTCTTTGTAGGAAGCATCAACGGCACTTTTGTCGACGCGATCTTTTTGAACTCCGAACTTGCCACCGTACCTACAAAAAAAAACTCCCGAGTGCTGAGAAGACAAGCTGCCATACGACACACACAAACCAACACCTGCACTGAGCGTCACCAACACATGCGTCATTTTATGAAGCAGTAAGCCACATTAGGTCCCGGAAATTTCCCATTGATATGACCGTTACTATGCAGACTCTGTCCTAGTTCAAGTTGGTATATATACAATACTTAGGTTTACAACGGGTAGGTTTGACGAATGATGATGCGTGAACTACAGGGTGGACCACAAGTCTCTACCCATCCACAAATCTTATATCCAGCGCATCTGTGTGCTGAACCTCGTTGTTGCTGCACAATATTTTGTGACGCCATGTTCTGTGAGACATTTTTCTCAATATATGAGGGGTTATTATTATTCCAAACGCCATGGTAACAACCGCCTTCCACTCATCATTAAATTGATAACATTGTTTACACAAAATATCCGACATTTTTTCTTATCTCCCACTTGCCCACAAGAAATACAAAAAGTAATAAGTAATTTGGATGCAAAAAAGCAGTACTTATAAATAACATTCCAATCAAATTCCTTAAACTTCCTCATTAATATAACCTCTTTTTACCATTAGGATAGTTGAAGACCAAATTAGAAAATCACTTGGTTATATTAAGTTCCCTGGAGAGACACAAACATGATATAAATGTGCTTGGGATAAGTTTATGTGCCACTGATTGTGATGCTACTGTTCTGTGAATGATCCAGGTTCGACAAAAAGCAAAACAATGCATAAGATATGTCTATGTCCAGCCTTGCTTCCATGACTGTTTTCACACTGCATTACACCGTATGTGGCATTTTGAGCTGCTCACATATTTTTCCCAAATACCATGGATGAATGAATATCCTTCACGTATCCCGAAGGATAGTTATCACAAGTGATCACAAGAGTTAAAGTTCGGACCTCTTGTGGGCCATTGCTGGGGGGAGGGTTACAGATTACAGAACCACAATCTATCCACTTGTCAGGAAAAATCTCATTAAGATAATCCTGCGCACTGAGGACATAATGAGCCTGTGATGAAAATTCTTGTTTAACATTCTTTCTTTCGCTCAAGTGGATACTCCACTTTGATTAGTTTTTCTTTAATTATTTTTGTGCTGTATTCTGATGTTTGACATTTCAGTTTGCGTAACTTTATTAGCTGCAGTAGTATCAGTAATGTGTCTTTTCATTGGTTTTGTTCATTGCTATTAGTTTGAGATTTACATTTAGAAAATGCTTGCAGACAGAGGTTTGATTTCTTTACAGAGTCAAATTTCCAACTTGTTGAAAATAAACCTCCCTTGTAATTCCAAGTTCATTGAGTTTCAGTATAAACCATTGCTGTAACATGTTTAGACATGACGTATTATTTTACTGGCTTGTCAAAGCTGTCTGATTATATATATTACCAGTATATATTTTCTTGGAAAAGCAAGAAAATAATCATTACACATGCATAACTAATTATAACATACGTATGGGCAAGGATTTATGGCCCACTCTTACTGTTTGACGACATCTGCACACAGAAAGCGGTTGAACTCTTACAAAAATTTACGCTGTTATCTGTTTTTCACAAACATGTCTCTATTGCTGGGTGACACAAGCCCATCAGCTACAACATAGAGCGCAGATAACAACACAGACAAAACAAACAAAATGGTTCTTTGAGGTTACGATATATCAAAATGTGTGGTATGCAGAGAAATATTTAACAAAGAAATTGGCAGGTTAAATGCAGCCCAAACAATTCAAAGTGCCATAATGAACACCTGATGAAAGCAGAAGTTTGAAGTTTTTCAAAACATATAGCCATGCAACACATACCCATATGATGCTTTTGGCCCTTCCTCAGCCTGTTTTGACTTGAATGCATGATCATCTTTCTGTACTCCACTTCGCAGCTTATCAACACTAGATCACACCAAAAAATAAAATAAAAATATTGCTTATGATAAATTGTTCACAAAACCATACAAAAAACAAACTGAAGGACTTAAACTAACAGCTTGTAATAATGGATAGTATATTGTTGTGGTTTACAATATACATAAAGCATCTAATGCTATCGATGCAGCAAAAGCAAAAATGCAGAGGTCTATGGACTGACATCTTGTAACAGCATACCAGTTTTGTGAGCAACAGTTCATTATCAGCATGCACCATGCTATCCCTTGTCTTTAGTTTTTATAGACTCATGAACCAATTTTTCTACAAAAACAAATTCAACGAATTCCCAAGGTTATACTAAAGACCAAAAAAACTTGAGGCACCAGTTGAGGAGTTTGCTAGTAAAACGGGCAGAAATAAGTATTTCGTTTTCAATGTGTTTAAAATCATGATCAAGACAATTTTTGCTACAAGCAAACTGAACTTGAAAAAAAAGTGTTTTAAACATTTGGTTGTGACTTAATAATGTACAGTAATGGCAAAAACATATGTAAGGAAATATCACTTTTTCTGACAACTTAGAGTAGCAGTCGGCAAACTGTGGGCCTTGGCCCAAATGTGAGCCTTTTAATACTTTTTATTGGCCCACGCAACACTTTTTGTTATGGGCCATGTGGTACGTAAGAGCTAGAGTCCTGTGCTGGTTGCATGTTCTAAAACAAAGGTGCTGTAACAACTATGGAACATTGATTGATTGATGTTAACAAAGCATTTTCTGTTCATTGTACAGTTTATGACATTAACATAGACTTGCATGTAACAGTCAACTGAATACAGCACAAGTTTCAAGTCTGGCCTTCAAAAATCAACATGGCTTTTAATCACAACTGAAAGGGTGGTTTGGGCCACCATAACAAAAGTTTGCTAATTGTTGCCTTAGGGAATATAAAAAGCCAGTAAGCTAATACCAAGAGCTCACAAAATATGAGCCAAAACGAGAGCCAGGTTACTATCAAGTTTCAAGGACTTTACACAGTTACTAAGTCTCACTTGTCAAGAATGGACACAGAAGTAATGCTAGCTGAAGTGTGTTCCAATTCTCGACCAGTGAAACAGAAAATTCCAAAACTACAGTTCCATGACTAGTTGTAGTTTAACATGCTCATGACTCTTAACACAGATTATTCAAGCAGTGAGTAACAATTATGAAATTTCACTGAAAATCGGTTTAAACTTGGTATTTAGCACATATTACTGCTTTAGCTGTCTTCAATAATAGAACACCTGTTAATTTGTTGAAAACAAGTACAATCTTTTAGCAATGGAATCAGAACTTGTTAAATGCTAAAGCAGAGGTCATCTTCCTTTTTGAAATTGAGAGCTACTTTTTGAGAGCTGATTAATGCAAGTGACCACCAATTTGGTACACATTTCTGAAATAAAAAAATTGTAAATTTACCTTTAATTGTGTTGAATTATTGATATTTCATAATATTGATATATGTGATGAAGGCACTGATTAGTTAGTGCATTATTCAAATACGTTACACATGCACTTATAATGTACAGGTTGGTAAGCACCTTATGTGTTCCACTCGACCAGAACCTTCTACAGTTTTGGAGCCCCATCTTTGTTCCTTTTCGCTAACTTCATTCTAAATAAAAAACAAAAAAATCACGCAATGAAGTACGAGACACTGGTCATTTACAGTCTATTCACAGACTTAACACCTTGAGAGCCAGTCTACGAATATATCGTACCTGGATTTTGGCCTAAAACCAGCAGTTTTTGGTTGCCTTACCAATGCCATAGCTCCTCCCCCGATTACACTAGAGAGCTGTTCAAACCTTCAAAAGATTTGGCAAGTCTTCTAGTCTGCAATCAAAAAAAAATTTTTGGTTGGGGGGTGCGGATTTTTTGGGAGTGACACCATAAGTGAAGTAGTTTTTGGGCTATTTCAGCTCATGTTACCTGGCCTAGGGCCTAACCGCTAGGCCAAAGTGTTTCGCTGCGGTTTTCGTTGGAAACTAGGCTCGAGTCCAAGTCTTTTGAGCTGTTGATCAACTTTCTACCATTTCTGTTTCAAACGTTATGATCTAAAGTAAACAAATTAATTAATTATCTAATTAACGAATTAATCAAATATTTTGTTCACTTTAGATCATAACTTTTGAACCCAAAACCTTAGCAGGTCATCCGAAGTATCATAAGACTCGGATTGCAGCCTAGTTTCCAACAAAAACTTCAGAGAAATACTACCATCTAACGATTTGGGCCTAGGTCCAGGTGAAGTTGGCCAAGGTAGTCTAAAAGTCCTCCACTTATGACATCACTCACATAGAAATTCACACCCCCCAACCAAAAATTTTTTTCGAGTGCAAACTAGAAGACTTGCTATGTCTACTCAGCCTTTGAACAGCTCTCTACCACCTTCGGTGCCAGAGTTATGCACACACAAAGCCACGTGTGATCCGGTTATTCTGGCAGGAAAATCCCCGAAAGTGGCTGGACGCGAAAGTGTTAAGAGAATATAATGGTAGTTTAATACCATGATCACCACGGTAGTCTCATGTTATAAATCAGCTAGCAATATAATGCACTTGTATATGTCATTACACGTTATATATTTAGGCATGTATAACCACAGCACACAAACCAAGAGACTTGCTTCTGTTTGCTTCAAGATCATACATTTCCTGAAAATCAGTGGCAGAAATTTAATGAGTGAAGATAAAATGAGCAAAAATCATTTTTCAAAGTAAAGGCCTAGATGTTGTAATGCAACTCATCTGTAATATTGGAGGTGTTAATCTAGTGCAATGATTCCTACCTCTTTTCCTACTAACAGCTCTCTGGATTCATAATTATTTCTAGTGCAGATTGCCGCCACCAAATTATCTTCAAGAAAATGCAATATCTTGAAAAGCTGATGTGATAGAAAACCACTGATTTCAGATTTAGAATTGCCAGTGTGAAGTCGACCTTGTAGTGCACTGTTACCTAAAGCTAGGGCTGTTGAGTTGAATTTTCAGTCAGTGGAGTCAGAATTATAGTCTGAAATGTCCTGAAACAAAACTGCACATATTTTAGATTAATTTGCAATTTTATAATACTAATATATTTGGAGAATAATATGATCACTGGTGTAAATGACTCAATGGTGAATGTTCGTTGACATCTCCATAAGTTCACACTTCATGTTACAAGTGGCAAGTTCAGTTACAAAAGAGCTGCACAAAGCTTTTCTATTGCAAAGCAAATTAAAGCAATAAAATCTTCACAATTTTGACCAGCAAATTGGTGATTCCAAATTCATACAAGCATATTAACACATCAAGCGCTGGTTGTCTGGAAACTTGCCCAACCACAGACTGCCGGCTTACAATATATTCGTGGACCGGTGCATGATATAATCGTACTTCACTTCAAATGCCAACCGTTGAGCTCCAAGTTGCATGTTTTCCTCTATAAAGTACGAACATTTTGTAGAAGTCTCCAGTAACCAGAAACATATATTTATAATGTTATTTGACGTACGGTGTGGTCAGGAGAGCATTTCAAAGCAACCACGGTATATTTTGCCTGCAGTCATGGCGGTTTTGACTGCAGTCACGCACATGTTTCGCAGAGTGCAGAAATAAGATCGGCCTGCTATAACCATGTGGCTGATTGTCTTGTCACATTGCATTTCACTGGGAGCTGTTTCTAATGTAATGTAGATAAACAATCACTCAGAAACTATCTTACTGAGTTAAAACCTATCATGTACAGATTTGATGATTTTTACTTGAGCATAAATATTTTTTTCAGCAGCAAGTAAATGCTTCAGCTGTCTTTTCGACGCTGCTTCACAAACATTCGTTCTTGGCAGATTTCAAATGACCCGTCAGTGTAAAGCATTTGTGAACACATGCCAGTGTGATGTGGATAAAAAATTAGTGTAAGGTAGAATATCATGCAAAAAGTTGACAGTTTTAGCTGCTGCAAAATTGTTTTATTTTCAATTGCAAGTAACTGCTGGAGCCGTCTGTTCGGCTGCTTCAAAAACATTTGCACTTGGCAATTAGCCCTACTTCACAAACATTCACACTTGGCAATGCGCGCTGCTTCACAAACATTCGCACTTGACATTCTTCAAACGGCCCGTTAGCGCAAAGTCTTTGTGAGTCAGGAAGGGCATTGCGAAGAATAACACCCATTCATTTGCGAAACAGCAATAATTCAGTGATCGCATGTGATCTTTCCACTGCTTGCCAACAATACATATCAATGAAGATTTAGAATTAAACAGAGAACAATAATGGTTGCTGCCAACAATAGCTCGCATTGCACCCTTGCCGCTTGTCTTTTCCCATCACAACAACGCCAAGCACCTGAACATGCGTGCATAACTTTTTCAAAAATCTCAAACCATATTTACAACCAGCTGATAAAAATGTAGTATTTTCCTCTTGTTTCATGCACTACCATCTTGACATGCGGCTGCTACAAGGTAATCACAACATATTCTGTGATATTCACATTTTTTTCTGCAACAACAACAGCTGCAGAAGCATTACTTTTCAGTATCCAAGAGCTGACAATTGTCGAATGCTCAGGCCACGTGCAAACAAAATTTTGCGTTGTTTTTTGTGCAAAGAAAATTTTGTGTGGCTTTTTCAAGCAAAAATAAAATTTTGCAAGTTTTTTGTTGTACAATGTGTGTAATAATGTTTTTTCGTAGTTCAGTTAGTGCAACGAAAAATATCTACGAAGGTTTTACGTATCAAAACGAAATAGTGCTGTAAATTTTAGTCAAATCGAACCTAAACTGAGTTATTTAGCGATAGTCAAGGCACAGCTGAACGGCGAACACATGTGCGTTTTCGGACAGAGTTGAAAAGCAGAAATGCTGTCTAGGACCAGGTGATATAAAAACTGTTATATCTTTTCTTCTCTACAATTTTTTGATTTAAAACAAAGCCACGTGTGATCCGGCAAGATGCTTTGTAACAGCTGTAGCAACCGTTTCTGTGATTTTTACATTTTTCCCATTGTTGGAATAGGTACAATACACTTACTAAGTCAAAAATCAGCCAATCCACCCTTGTTTTCGGGTGTTTTTTCTCTACAAAAACAGTGGAAAAATTCATTGTTTTCAATTTCGTAAACTACACAATGTGACTGACGTTTTTGTGCAGAAGTTGTGTTTCTATCATGCATGGTTTTCCATTCAGAGCCTTTTTAAAACAACGCGTTGGCCAATCAAGCGTCAGCGCGAAAACCATACTAGCGTTCTAGCATCAGACAGCAGCCACAAATATATCGTGGACCGGTGGTTGATGTGTTAATAAAAAAACAGCTTTTACCTTATTTACTCTTAGTGTAATTCACTTGCTCATTCAACTGCTAATTTTGTGCGCTAACCATAAACAGTGTGGAAATCAAAAACACATGTGAGAATAGTCATGCATGAGGTAAAGCAAAGCATGTGTTGTGAATTCCACATTGTTTATAGTTAGCATGCAAGATATAAAATGGAATAAACACATTTAACTGTGCTACGAGCAACTATATAAGATGCAGAAAAAGCAACTCAAGTTGCTTCTTTTTTTCACCAAAAGTGATAGTACTGTTAAATTTTTGGAATCAGCCATTTGAGCACTTTCAAAATAAAGACATGCTTCATTATTGTAAAAAATTTTTTTTTTAAATTTTAGTTTTCAACATGTTAAGAAACATCTAAGGAGATGTATGGTCCTATTTGTTTTCTTGTAAAATCAATAAACTGGATTTGTTACTTACATAAAACCATGTAATCATTATAGTAAAATCATCATGCAGATTCAAATACTGATTTTTGAATTTGTGGCTATTGGCTATTGCTAGTAAATTACTACTCTGCTTTGAGTACTCACTTTTTAGAAACATTAAAGAGTACAGGCATGTGGACATGGCTATACCATTTACCATGGTAAAAAACTTGAAATGATTATTACATATAGAGCAGTTGGAGTTGTGGTGCTAAAAAAAGAGTTGGGGTTGAACGCTTTTGGTATTTACTACACAGCCCATCTATGCCAATGCCAAAATGTTGTTGACTAGTACAGATGAATCAGTTTAATCACATAGCCATGCCCAAGCTTTATGTATTTAACCAGAATATGCAATCATTTGTACCAGACAAATACAAACAAGTTTGCCGTCACACTCTTACTTCTGTCTATATGCTTGCTACCTAACACAGTTGATATGCGTCTGGTAGCTTGACACCGAGCATAAAGATTTTTAGAACTGTGGGATATAGAAGTTTTTCTAGATGTTCTAAGTATACCTTGGTCCTGATATGTAACCTCTGAAATCCTGCAGTGCTTAGCCAACCAACAGTCATCAACTTAAACATAAATGCAAGGCCATGCATCGCATGTTATCTTTAATACGCTCACTGTGTGTGTGATATAATAATCCTCTGCATCATTCTTGGAACGTTTACTGAACTTGTGGCCATTAACACTTTAGCGTCTGCTAGGATTCGGGGATTTTCAGAAAAAAAAGCCTTAACGCATGTGGCTTTGTGTGGGAATTTCTCCGGTATGCTCTACAGACCTGGTAAAAGTCTCAAAAGACGCGGCAAGCCTTTTGCTTTGAAACATTAATCAACTGAAATTCTTTTCAACAGGGTAAACATTTAAAGCAAAAATGCCACACTAACTAAACAGTGGGCAAAATTTAGAACTTATATGCATATTAAATGTGGAACAAGCAAAATTCATAAATGCTAGTACGCCTTATGTCTTGAAACATGTGATCAGAAGACTCTCACAACCATGTGAAGTCAGTGTGGCCAGCATGATATCACAAACACTACAGGGTTCTGTTTTGATTGACACATATAAAGACCAGCAAAGTATTCTGGGATCCATTCCAAGTTTCAGTAGTACATGCTTTATAAAATTCTGGTGGGCCAGCTCCAGTAATCCCTTGGTATTGTTTCCCATGCCACATATATTTATATTACAGGCCAAATTTGGCACACAGGCTGGAGTTCAATACCTACAATATACAAGGTTTCAATACAAACATCTTAAAATACCAGCACCTACCACACATAGCTTACCACAAAATCTGCATCAGTTTCCCAGTCATCATCATCATCTGCAGCAACATTAGGTCTAGAAATATCAGCTTTTGTGTTACCAACTGCTGCTCGCCACATTTTTAATGAATTCTACAACAACACCTATGTCTAAAAATTTCAGAAGCTTGTTATGGCAGTACTTGCTTAGACCTATTATGTTAACCACATCATCCAAACTAATCGTAAATGCAAAATACACTAGGAGACATGGCAAATACCATGTTCATGCTGGAACTCACATTATTTTTAAAAAGTTTACTCAATATTCAGAATACTACCAATAAAATTGATTGCTTTAGGTCACCAAAGAATCTGGAAAATAATAAATGAAACCAGTATAACCAAATTTCATTGACAAACCTTTGGTACAATGCAATACATTTTACTTAACAGTGGTGACTCAAACTTACACACAGACAGATTCTTAAACATATCTATGACTTCCAAGCACTTTCTTGTTTCATACCATCATGTCATTAGTATATTAGTAAAAAGAGTTACAAAAACTGCCATCGTAAAATAATGTGCACACACATCTTTAGCAAATCTTAATTGAATCATGCAGACTTCAATCATTTACAATCACTGCACAGTAGCAGATTTTTGTATCTGCTTGCTTTTTTATTAAGTACCAAGACGAGCTAAGGGAATTAATTGAATTTACATAATAATCCCCTAACATTTTGGCATTTAATTAACAAAAAAATGATGAAGGTTCTACATAGCAATAGCAATTTTGGAATGTATAAAGAATTCTAATGCATAAAAAAGTTTTTAGGAGCTATGAGAAAATACGTTGTTTGAAAGTAATTAGGTTTCCTTGAAGAATGGCAAAACAGCTGACAGTCAACATGTTCAAAAGAGCATCTCAACTATGATCACAGAGCAGCTCAACTTTGTTTAACCAAAATGCTTGACTAGGCCAAACAGCATGTTAGTACCACATGTAAGTTGCATTTTTTTGTTTGCAGTAAACTCAAATTTAGTTCCTGAATGTGTTTGAATCCATACTGTCATGATAATGACTGTTTGGTGCCTCTACTCCAGTGGTTCAACCTTTTTGCTGAAGGGACCAAAATCCAGATTTACAATTTTGTAAGAGAGCAGCACTAAAAAAATTTTAACACAAGTAAATTGACACATTTTGTTTAATTGCAGAATGAGTCTGTTACACGAAATATTAGAGGTCTTATTAACACTTTGAGAGCCAGCCTACAATGTATTCGTACTTCGATTTTGGCCTAAAAGCAGTTTTCGGTTGCCTTACCAACGCCCTAGCTCCTCCACCGATTGGATTAGAGAGCTGTTCAATGGCTCAAACGGATCGGCCAGTCTAGTAGATTGCACTCGAAAAAAATTGTTTGGTTGGGGGGTGCGGGTTGTTTGTGAGTGACGTCATAAGTGAAGTAGTTTTAGGGTCATTTGGCTCATGTTGCCTGGCCTAGGGCCCAACCGCTAGGCCAAAGTGTTTCGCTGAAGTTTTTATTGGAAACTAGACTCGAGTCCGAGACTTTTGAGCCTTTGATTGACTTTCTAGCGTTTCTGATTCAAAAGTTATGATCTAAAATAAACAAATTAATTAATTAGCTAATTAGTCAAATATTTTTACTAACTTACATCACAACTTTTGAACCCGAAACCCCAGCAGGTCATCCACAGTATCAAAAGACTCGGATTGTAGCCTAGTTTCCAGTAAAAACTTCAGCGAAATACTACCACCTAACGGTTGGCGCCCAGGGCCAGACAAAGCGGACCAAGGTGGCCTAAAAGTCCTCCACTTATGACGTCACTCACAAAAAACCCGCACCCCCCAAGCAAAAAACAATTTTTTCGAGTGCAATCTACTAGACTGGCCGATCCATTTGAGACACTGAACAGCTCTTTAGCGCAATCAGCGGAGGAGCTAGGGCGTTGGTAAGGCAACCGAAAACTGCTGTTTTTTTGTGAAAATCACTGAAACCACCAGGGTGCCTAAGTGTTAAAGACTGCTGAGATCCACACAAATGCGGCTCTTGGAACCACAGTTGAGAACCATTGCTTTAATTACTCATTAACCGTGACATTTGATTGGCTAGTATAGTGTGCCAGTGGAACAACTAGGGAAGAAATCAGTTTAGTGCCAATGGAACTACTGGTAGAAGTCAATTTAGGACCAATAGAATAAGATCAGGCTTAGAAATCATAAAACCAGAAATCACTTTTCCACCAAAGTGTCAGTGGACATGTGGAAATCTACTCGTGTTGTGATCAGAGAGCCAAAGCTTCACACTGTGGCAGCAAGCAACAATGAAGATGACCCAATGTGATGACTCTCATTGGTCATCATTAGCAAGTAGAATCAACCATTCACCAGGTTCCTGCATTATTAGAGTTTACCAGTAGTCACAGAGGTCACTCTATCAGGATCACTCTCTGGCTTGTTCGCACCACTTATATACAGGTGCTATTCTTAGCACACATCCCATTTGTGGTGCATCATGCATTCAACATCGCACTTATCAAGTGGTTGCAGCATTAGTACACAGTACAGATGTGATGTGGCACTTACAACCAATGCATCAAAACTATCAAATTTAGGATAATCAAAATTGGGGTACTAGCTAAGTGCTACAGGTCATTCAGCAGTGCCACCAACGCTGGTAGGTTGAAATCTTTGTATTGCAGCGAGAGTGCTCCTCAAAAGGGCCTATCTGAACTTTGTCCTTATGTATGTTATGACAGATGTACATGGCTCCCTGCACTTTTGAGCTACTTTTTCTGCCAGTCTTTTGCATTCTGGTGCAATCCCTCCACTTGTGAAGACAAGGGGATTGAATGAAGACTTCTCTATTTCAATCATTCTTTAGTTGTACTTATCCTTGATTTCTTTTTCATACTGTTGGTAGATCTCTGCCAGGGACTTCCCAGAATATGACTGTGAGGTAGGATGTGTGATCCTTATGTCAAAGAAAGTTTTCTCACAGCTATTCCACAGTCCTCTTGCATAGATATCCAGCCTTGCATTGTCAGCAATGTTGACTTTTTTTATATTCATTTTCGTTATTTGGCTGAAGTGTGGATTCAGTGTGAACATCCCTACAGACCTCTCTCATTATCTGTGCTTCAGAGTCTCTCACTGAGTTGTGCCTCATTGAAGTGTAGCCACCTTATTTATATATGAGGCTGTGATCCAGAGTTTGTCTCTCCACAACCACAGTAGGTGGGTATGCCTTTCACCTTCAATCCATATCTCATGCAGGTGGCAACCATGAATTATTGTTTGTTTAGTGCATATCCAATCGCTTTGATTGGCAAGGCTGACAGCCAAGAAGGTGCCCCTTTTTCCACTGCTCCTTTTATGAGTTGTTGTGACTCAGGGGTCATTTCTCCCACAAGTTCATCATGGATGTTTTTGGATTTTGCATTTTTCTCCTGTCATACTATTTTTTTCATATGTCTGGTAAATTGTTGGTCTGAGGGGTTGTAGTCAAGATCGAGTTTTTGAGTGTAGATTTTGGCGGTTAGTTTATTAGTTATCTGCGTAGAGTGTTCATATTCTGTTTTGGCAGTTTCCCAAGGATCTGTCAGACCTAGCCCACCATGCCTGAGAGGAAGAGCTAGTATTTGTCTTTCTACATCACTTACCTCTCAGCCTACGAGAGCGGAAATCAACTGATTACTAATGGCGTTTTCCAGTGGTTTAAATAATATCACTCATATCCGGCACTATTCTGGAGGATAATCCTTTGGTGAACGCTGAGTATGCTGCTTGAGGATCATCTTATGCGTATTTTGAGAGTGATTGAAGGTCTTTTACCCAATCCTTAACCTTGTTATTGTTCCCTGAATGATTCTGTCCCAATTACTGATCCAAGGAGGCGTTCACCTTGGTCTGTGATTTTGATTCCATCATCTTTAAAGAGTTTTTGTGCAGATTGCATTAATCTACTGTCTTTTATTGAGAGGATGGTCTTTGCAGGTTTAGAGCAGTACCCAAAGTCTAGTCCATTGGCCTGTAGATATTCCCACCATTTTTTCACACCTGCCAGTGATCCGACTGCAGAGTTGTCATCTGCGTGCCATACCTGTTTCACTTCATCATTTGTATTTTCATTGCTCAGTGCTTGTACCAATGGTCATGTGGACAGGGCATACATAGCCATAGCTGCATTGTCCACTTGTGTCCTGTGACAGTATGTGGTTCCCCATTTTCCAGATAAAGCATGGTGGGTGTGTTGTAGCTGTTGTGTAGGTATGTGTACATGGAGGGACACAGTCCTTTGATGATTTCTAGACTGACTTGTCTGTTGAGTTTGTTGAAGGCATTGTCCGTGTCCAATAGCAGCAGGCATTCAAATATTATCCTCTTCATGACTTTTCCTTACAGCATGTATTGCTGCTTCTATGCCCAATTCCAGTCCCGCACATGTCTGCAGTGTTCCCACTGCATCACTGCATGTATGATGTCTTCCTTTAGCAGTCCTGTGATTGTTTTGCTAATGGTTTGTCATGGGCATTCACTAACAGCTACTGGTCTTATGCCATTGTCTTTTTTCTTCAGTGGAACAAGTCTGCATACCAGGAGACTTCCTAAAAATTAAGGTAATATGCATTATTTGCATCATATTTTTAACAAGTTCAAGTTTATTTTTAAACATGCTGACAATTCACTAGTAGCAAATCAAACGTATGAAGTAACATAAAAAAGCTAGTTAGATCTTTTCTACAAAACCGTTATGTTTCTTTACTTTTACTTAAGGAAGTGACTACGGATATGCCTGGCCTGACGCAATTCAAATAAAAGGGTTAGTTTGTCATTCAAACGGCGTGGATCTTCGTAGCCTAGGGGTTATGCCTTATGGCTGCTATGCCAATGGTTTTTGGTTCGACTCTCACCTTGCTGACTTTACTCTTTTTTTATTTACTTTTTTTCAGGTTTACATGTTACCTTTAGGGGTTAGTTAGGTTTAAGGTTCATCTTTTGTGTTTAGTTTGTTTCTACCAAGCCTACTGCACTCTCGTCATGAGCTACTGTTACTGTTACGTCACAGACTGGCGTATGAATAAGTCTTCAAATTTCAAGATCCACAGGCGTATCTATAGACATTGCCTTTGCTTAATTGCAAAAAATGAAAAATGTACATTGATACATTCAAGGTCTTACAGTTATCTTTTCACCCTAACCATTGCATTCATTGTAATATTTGACTATTAATTTAACATTCAAAATTTTACCTTCATATCACAATATATCTGTTACATGTGAAACAATGAACGGATTCTCACCCACAGCATCTTTAAAACCAAAAAAAGCATTCCAAAATCATCATGCACAAGCAGCCCTTGACATAGTGATAGATTAGAGTGCTGACCTATGACTAGTCAGTGCTTAATGTGTAAACCATTATATTTCAAACAATTTCATTAAGCCTAGCCCTACTTATCTATACTGCTAGTGGCTTGTGACTGCACATATTACACCTGTGAAACTACTATGTCCTTCTTGGATGGAAAATACAAATTAAAGTAATGCAACACACATTTCCAAAATTTGACCTGAGTCATAAACCCAGATTTTCAATAAAAACCCTAGACAAAACAGAAAAACCCCACATCTAGTGAAAAAAACTAGCAGTGCCAACACTAGTGTTGCCACGCTATTATGATGAAAAACCCCATAATTTACCTTGGAAAAAAAACAGAAAATAATAAAAACCCCAGACATACACAATGTTTAAAAAAAGTCAAAACCAAACTTGAAATGTATGCTACTAGTACTTCCAAATAAAAATTAAGGCAATATGCATTATTTGCATCATATTTTTAACAAGTTCAAATCAATTTGTGAACATACGAACAATTTACAGTTAATGCACTGAAGATGGCAAAAATCAGATCAAACTTGCACACAGGCCAATATGCTGGCAGCATTCCCTCTGACCACAGCCAGAGACAGGCGCTGATAGAGCCACTGGCACTCCCTGGGGCCACCCAACATGTCAACAAGTTTCTTTGCATGGCAGCTCAAGAAAGGGGCAGTGGACTTGCCGTACACACCAGTGGTTTTGATTGCATCTGGTTGAAAGTGATAATTGTCAAGGAGGTCATTGTATTTCCAGTATTTGTCGGTCTCAGCATCAGTTGCTACACTGCCTGGTATAGTGGCACTGACTATGTAGTGACTTTCAGCAAAGGTATCCACAGCTGTCACGTCCCACAGGCCCGTAGCCACAGGGAGGAGCATTCGGAGACAGTGCCCTCCAAATTTTTTGTGCCCCCCCAAATTTTGTTGCGCCCAGAAAAATTTGATTTAAACATATAGTAAAAGCAAGGATCTTGCCCCCTAAAAATGTATAGTGCCCCACCAAATCTTGAAACCTAGCTACGGGCTTGGCGTCCCATACAAGGCTCCTGCCTCTGCACCAAGGGTTTAGGGTCAAACCATCAGGCCTTCTTATATCCATCATCAAGCCAGTAAGCTCCAAGACAGAGGGGAGACCAATGCAGGTCAATGACCGTTTCAGAATGGAGTTGATGTGTCTGGGGATGTGGCCCCCATTCTTGATGCAGGAAAGGCCATGAAGCCCCAGCCTGCCAACAAACTTGCCACAGCGGAATTCCGTGCTTTCAAAAATTTTGGCACCAGTTCAGAAGGCAATTGCAATTCAGAGCTCATCAGGTTTCCGACGCTAGCAATTGGGAAGGCTTGTAACCAGGCAACAGTGTGGCTCTTCTGTGCGGTGGTCCCAAGGGCTTGAGGTTTTGAGCAGGACAGTGAGTGAATCTCTGCAAGGAAGGTCATCCCAAGCTGATTGTCTTTCGTTTCATCGTGGGGATGAATCATGAAGTGCAGACTAGGCGTCAGTTGTGTTGATTACTTCCCCATGAGGCAATGTGAGAAAGGGAAGCAACCTGCTGACAAGGCCTTGGCAGGTGAAGGACAACGATAGGGAACAAGGCAGAGACAGGTGTGCGGCGGAATGGAGGCAAAGGCTTCCATGTCAGATTGGTAGGGATGCTTGTAACCAACTGTCTTTTGTCGAAGTCACATTGCTAATTTTTTCCATGTTGATTTTCATTGTGGTGTCGAACGCCTAGAGTCCTTTTTGCACTTGAAGCATGGGATACTACGCAACAAATATGTGAGTTTAGGGATTGAGAAGTAGTTTTTTAAGATGAAAAATGCTTGATGCGGTTCAATTAACTCAAGGTTTTCAGTAAGGCAGTGTCTACTTTGCCGAGAAAATGCTGATGGCAACGGCTTGGTTGGAGCTATTGTGCCGCCAGTCCAAAGCTTGGCAGAAACGAAGTAAAAACAAAAGATAAACTCTAAAGCTAAGCCCTAACCCTAACTCCAAACCCTAATGCTAACCCTTAACCATAAACCCTAACTCAAACACTAAACCCTAACCGTAACACTAACCCTTAATGCTAACCCAAACGCTAACCCCTAATGCTAACACCAGCACTAATGCTAACCCCTAACGCTAATCCCTAACCCTAATCCCTGACGGGTCATTTCATTATAATTCAACCCAATTTTCTGAAATTTGGTTTCTTTTTGAGTTCAAAGCATCTCATTCAATTGAAGTTTTGGAATGCAATGAAGGTAGATCCTATTAGATTGCCATTAAAGTTCAGAGGTTTGGTAAACTTTAATAAATTCAGTTAAAACAAATTTGATGAAATTCATAGGTAAGGATACATCATCCTGAAAACATTGTTTAAATGAAGTATGTTTTTGCTATACACAACAGGAAAGCAACTGCAGACACCTGAAGTCTTCATTTGAGTATGCTAGGTCACATCAACCTTAACTCTTTGGCGTCTGGGTGGTTTTGGCGATTTTCGCAAAAAAAACAGCAGTTTTCGGTTGCCTTACCAACGCCCTAGCTCCTCCGCCGATTGCGCCAGAGAGCTGTTCAACGGCTCAAACAGATCGGCCAGTCTAGTAGATTGCACTCGAAAAAAAATTTTTCGTTGGGGGTTGCGGGTTGTTTGTGAGTGACGTCATAAGTGAAGTAGTTTTAGGGTCATTTTGGCTCATGTTGCTTGGCCTAGGGCCCAACCGCTAGGCCAAAGTGTTTCGCTGAAGTTTTCATTAGAAACT
>Ga0210059_1001921_pt1 | contig 32040 bp, 13 predicted proteins | sample Ectturendosymbi2_FD_188042 | JGI IMG/M metagenome (GOLD analysis project Ga0210059, IMG submission 188042) | Ecteinascidia turbinata endosymbiont from Florida, USA - Sample 2 (SPAdes) (version 2) | ecosystem: Host-associated > Tunicates > Ascidians > Unclassified | place: Key West, Florida... | reverse complement strand
TCTGGTTTCAGGTCACCATGTGTGAGGCGGAGTTTTTCGTTGAAGTTATGGAGAAAGGCAATTCCACTTGCTATTTCTGAAGACATTCGAAGTCGCAAGTTGAAAAGGAGAGGAATTCTGGTGTCCACTAACAATCGTCTTAGGTTCCCTCCAGGCATGTACTGCATAATCAATCCCATTGAGTTGGGCCATATTGACCATCCATAGACTCTCAATATGTTTTCATTGTTAGCTTTGAGTAGCAGTTCAAGTTCGTTTTGCAGCCTGCAAAATATGATCTTGGAGCTAGCCCGACCTGATTTGCAATAGAACAGCAATTAACAACAATGTCAAGGAAATGTAAGTGAAGTAAAACTGTAATAAATGCTTTTTTGAAATCAATATGAAAGCATCTTTTGCATGAGTATGCATTTCTATATTTAGTAAATTATGGGTGAAATGTTTCATTGCGCATAGAGCAAGTTACATCGTTAGCCATATTTAAATATGTAAAGTCTTGAAAGCAAAACAAAACACAGTTTCACCGTCAGTGACAAAACTTTTACTTTCGCATAGAAAACAAATTTCCAAGGGACAACAAAGGCGTTTTTCGTACTACAAAATATGAGATGCACCGCTGCATTTTTTAAACGTTGCTTTCAAGACGGGGCGGCAATAGCTGAGTGGTAAAGTGTCCGCCTCTCAATTCGAAGGTTGGGTGTTCGATCCACGACAATTGAGTGATTTGTCGTAGCGCTCCTTAGGGAAGAGCGTTCACCTCAACCGCCCCGGCAAGAAGCACAATTCAGGCTTCGGCCTGCCGCCAATTGCTGTCATCAAAATTTCAAAAAATTCAAGTAATATTGAAAAATGATGATGTTGATTTTGAAATTTTCGTTTTGAAGAAATTCAGGACGTTGTACCGTGTAATGCACTTTTTGCTTGGAAAACGTCATTTTAAAACTCGTTTGATTAATGAAATGTGGACAGCTGTAAAGACTCACATGGTGGCAATCATTTCTTTTTCTGCGTCTCCTCCGGACGTTTGAAAGCATTTGACGGCTATTCTGCCCAGCAAACGATGAATAGAACAACGTACAACGCCAAATGCACCACAACCCAGCTCTGCCTTCTGATCAGTAAAACAACGAATTTCACTCGAATCATATTTCTTCAACTGTAAAAATGCGACGGATTGTTAAACGTACTAAAAAACAGGATGTGAACAGATAGTTTGCGCATAACTGTTGGTTTCGAAATTTAGTTTAAGTTACTTATGAAGATTTTGAATGTCACGCAAGCTTTATATTTACAATACGTCTTTATAATTTTTTGTGTTGTGCAACTCAAACGTCTGCAGTTATTTCCGTGGTTACTTACGAAAAAATGTACAGGATGCAATGGGTATGCCAAAAGCTTATGAATAACAAATAGTTGCTTTGTTGTTTTGACAAAGCTGAGTAAAAATGATGCATTTTAAAAGGTATAGTTGATGCAGTTTTTACACACCGTTAACAGACACGAATCTTCAAGTTACTCATGAAACTCCTTTTAGTGATTATGTATTTGAAGCATGTGTAAACTGTTTGAATTTGGGATCTGGTCCGGAAAATGTAGCTGTTTAGTCAAAAAGTAATTTACAAATATTTCTATACTTCATTGTGAAAACATGATCAGCGTAACGTTATGTTTGCTTTGTCTCTTGAAAAATATGCTTGACGTTGTCTTTAGAGTTTAACATTAGTTAAAATTTGTTTACGATTACACAACACCTTGGGAGTACGCTAAAATTTTCAAATATGCCAAAAAAACTCTGCATTTTTTTCAAAATATTTCTGCTGTTCTTGAGCATTGCCAAATAGGTATGGCAATGAGGAAATTACCGAAAATTAGTTTTACAAAACACAAGTGCAAAATTAGACATGATCAAAATTTCACCATGAAGTGAGAAACGATTTATCTAATAAATCCATGTTTTTTAAATGCTCGGATTTCAAGTCAGTTCAAAATGTGTGAGATCTAGTCTGCCACACGTTTTGAAAGCTGGCAATATCTTTTTTTGCAAACGTGTTGTGAGCATATCTGTAGCAAAGATGTATGACAAATAGTTAAATTTTCAATCATGAACACTTTTATCAACGTTACCTGTGATAATTCTTCCATTCTTTCATCAACAACCTCCCTGCAACATTGTATTAAAGCTCAACAAATTTCTGCTTTCAAATTAAAAAAATTCGTTATTCGTTTCCGTGACATTTGCAGATATCCTTACGTTTTAGCAAAAATTCAGCAAAAATAAAACTAAACGTAGGTAATCAAAGTTTAAATCAAGATGAAGACGCCGTTGCAGGAACAGCTCTGCATGGTTTACAGCAACAGTCACACAATCACATTGAGCTCGCTGTAACTCTGCATGGTTTACAGCAACAGTCACAAAATTACATTGAGCTCGCTGTAACTCTGCATGGTTTATAGCAACAGTCACACAATTACATTGAGCTCGCTGTAACTCTGCATGGTTTACAGCAACAGTCACACAATTACATTGAGCTCGCTGTAAACAGCATTTGAAACGCATTTAGTCATTACACTTGGATACAGAAACAAGAACACGATTCAGTAATTTTCTTATCGTATCCAGTGAAATTGCTGTAGTTGTAAAATCACACAAAACAGCATCTAAATTATTTTCAAGCGTTTTCGGTTTCACACAATGTTCGTGAGAAGCTACTCAATTATCCGGTAACCAAATTAGCAGGGCTGCGGAGCCGTTGCAAAAATGACACAGCTCCGGCTACGGAGCTCTTCTTTTCATGAATATGGCTACTGATCCAGCTCCGGAGCTCTTGGTTTTCATGATGTGGCTCCGGCTCTGAAGCTCACTTTGTTCATGGCTCCGGCTTCTGTTCATTTTCACACATTTCAGTTGTCTTGGTGTGCCTCCAAGTTGAATGGAAAATGAATTAAATCAAGTACACAAAACTAAGAGAATATACCAAATTTCTTTGGGTAATTTTATCTGATAGTTTTTTGCAAGCAACACTCTTACCATGAGCAAATTTGCGATAAAACAACAGTTACAGGTTCAGACGACTCAGAGAACAGTTACAAGCAGAAACCTAACTCATGATAACGGTAATGTGAACAGTTTTTGCAAAGGCAGTTGCTGGTTTTGCCGTTAGTGCCAAGGACCTTTTGTTATTTCTTACGACCAGAATCAATAAAACAGATGTTGGGAAAACTACATTTGTGTCCGAGCATTCAAACACAGACCAGTCCCAATTGACCAAGTGTTTTGCACTCGTTGCATGCTTTGCCTGTTGCAGTCTTGCCGTTTCCAGCTAACAGCGCTGCCCGGGCAAACTATGCAAAGAGCGCAAAACACATCGTCGACTCTCATGTGTTTTCCAAACATGCCCACATTGCATTAACACAAATGCGAAGATGTATTTTAAGACCCTTTGTTCAAAAAAATAGCATGACTTCTCGCAAGACATTTACAGTTGAACATTTTTAAAATAGCTGAAAACTTTTGATTTTTAATGTTTAGCACTCATAATAAGCAGTGATGAAGCGCAAACTAAAGCACAATTTGACCAGCAAAATTTCTGGGTATATAAGGCTAGTTACCGTGCTGAAAACATATATTTTTTTCCACAGATGAAATCTTCAAGAATAGTCTACGTTTGTTTGCATTGGCTTTTATACCCTCTTGATAATGTACTTCTATGCAAAGCACTGCTAGTTTGCTACCATTTATTTAAATCTTTAATGTTATGTTACCGCTTGTAAACGCAATGTTTCCTAGTGAACTTTGCCAGTAATCGAGTAAACCTTGCAAGAAAGCCTAATGGTTTCTAATAAATAATCCTGCTTTACAATGGTTTTCTGTGCATTTCACGCTTGAATCTGCAATGGGATCATATCTTAATCATACTCCCTGCTAACAACATGTTTACACAGCTACAAAAGCTTTGGATTTATGTGATATACCTACTCATTATAGCTAATTTTTTAGATCACTACACTACTACAGATCAATCTGACTAGAAAGTAAGATGTTGTAGTAGTTAACGTTTTTCTTACTTCTACAACAGTGGTTTTCAACCTTTTCGCTAAAGGGAGTCAAATCCAGACCTACGGTTTTGTTAGAGAGCCGTAAAAAAATTTTACCACACGTCAAATGGGGCGTTTTGTTTTACAGCATAAAATATCGCATTTATGCCCAGCATTGGTCCATGCCTTATTGGCTTATATTAATTGCTTCTTGCAAAACTTTGAAACCAATCATCAGTTCGTCTGAGCTTTGTTGAGTGAATGTTATACATATTTTACTACGAAACCTATGAAAAATTACAACGATCGTGTTTGATTGGCACGTTTAACGTTTAGTTTGTTTTACATATAATTTTATCTAATAGCACCAAAAAGCGATGATATTAGTTATACAGTGAATCATTTCTCATAAACTGCACGAGAACATTCGGTGAGTCATAACACGTCTTCACTGCAAAAAAATTAATAAATGGAAAAGTAGTTCAACTCAACCATATAAACCTTTCTTCATTTTATTTCAACTTTATTTAAAACAGTTAAGACAAAATTAGTTTTCCTAAAACTCAGTTTTTATGCGTAGATAACTCGAGCTGCTTAAACACTCTATTCCTGAATAGGATGTATAGCTCTACTATTTTCCGTTTGTGTGCTTGTTGCAACTATCTACTTCTTAATGTTGAACATTACTATCTTTTTTTCACAAAACAACAGTCTTTTACAAAGGCATGTACTGTAATCATGGAGTTGTGGTAATTCGTTACAAATATTAGTCCACCATCAGCATATAATTTTTTGAAAACTTACCAATTTAATGGAACACCTCCAGTAACATTAAAAATTTGAAGAGTTGAGTTTGCAATAAATGATTACCTTTGCTTCATTTTCTTGTTGAACAAATAGCGGTTTAGCATAAAACCATCTAAAATTTTGTCTTCTTCAATTGCTTCCTTAAGTTGCACCTTTCATAAAAAGCAAAATGATAAAAGGTTTATAATGTTCAATAACATATTATTCTCCAAATAATTATCATCTGAACCACATTTGTATTAAGCAAAGTCTTTCCTGCAAACCTTTCTGACAACTACAGTGCTCTATGGTAAGTGCAGAGGCACTTGGTAGACAGGAAATTGCGAGTCATATCAGTAACTGAGCAGCTTAGTGATAGTTTCTGAGAGATCGACTGCTGCTACTCTTAATTCTATTTCTGGCGTCATGGTTTCCGCAACTGCAAGAGGTTGTCCCTGCAAACTATAAAGGGTTCCCGGCGACGTCAGAGATTTGTGAGGAATGTAGTAATGAAACTACAATTGTTTGATGTGGGTTTTCTGGTGAAAACCAAAAACCGTCTACTGTCAGAGTGTGAGGTCTTTGTGCACACGGTTTTAGGACCCAATGCCGAAGTCTTCAGATCTTGGAGTACAACAGAAGCAAATGGTGTTAAACGTGCTTAGACACAATTACAGTAGTTCAACTAACCAGTTAATGCCTATCCAAAGTTTTCCGCAAACATTGTCGATATTGACCTAATACCTATAAACATGATACGAGTATTGTGGCAAGCAATGCGCGGTGTTGCTGTAGATTCTTATTGCGAACAGTATAGTCACAAACATCGAATGCATTATTTTGTTCAATGTTTAAGCATAGTGATAAGCCATCATCAGGAACCTTAATAAAATGCAGCAGTGACACAAAAACAAAGATGCTGTTCTAAGGTATTCGTGCTGTATTGTGTAATAGAGACCACTCTACAGTATATTGAGAAGCAGTAAAAGAATAGCCGAACCATCCATGTCGTGGTTAGTGGTCCTGTATTGAAAGCGACTCGAGTGGGACAAGCGTGTTTTTGCCCGGCGATGCTTCTCAATATTTCTGATTACTTGAAGTCAAATCGGTGCGTCGGATTGGCTGACAAAATCTTTGCATACTTCAGAGTGTTGATCAAAGTTGTGTTCGTTAATTCGGTTTATTAAATTTCGACCAGCCTGTCCAATGTAATTATACCCACACATGCTTGTTACTTTATAAACTACGTTTGGACAGCAAAGATGATCCTGTTTGTCTTTACGCGGAACAGACTTCTTCAACTTGTCACTTTCTTGTGTGAAACGTAACAGAAAGGGAATGATGGCGTAGTGGGAAAAAAGCCTTCGCATTTGTGGAAGAACCTTGTGGGATAGTTCCCAGAGAAAGGGATGACGTATGCAGATGGTACTTGTCATTGAGGGTGCTTGTTATCCGTGAGAAAATGAATGGGGCTTCATGATGCGATCAGGTTGGGGGCGGGATGTGAGCGAAGAATAACACGCATATATGTACGTGGCGCGAATGAGCAATAATAGAGTGATCGCGGCTGGTACTCTTTGGTAATACTGATAGTAAATCGTTGAATATGATAACTAACGGACCCGAAGAATGATCGCGCGCGCGATCTCTATTGTTGCTTGCTGCGGAGTGTGAAGCTTTGGGCACTTCCCGCTTGGGCTTTCCGGTCGCAACACGCTATCAGACTTTAGGGCAGTGTCGGACGTTTCCATTGTGGCAGGCTTCACTTTACAGCATAAGTGTTGCCACAGCACTGCTTGTAAGCATCAAACTGATTTTGACCGGTTTTCCCGGTCCAGGCGACATGTTGGATTTAACTGTCACCTCCATGTGATGTTGCCATGGCAATAATTGTAAATTTAATGAACAAGTTTTTGAAGTGACAGAACATTGAACAAATCAAAACTGTTCTCACTTTTTACATGTTGAAATAGGCTGCACGTAACAAAAACGATCCCAACAAAATATACACTTGTTTTGAGATCTTAGTGTGTCCTTTTTTGCTGTGAAAGAGTTCCCTTTGGTACACAGTTCTTGAGGGATTTTTTTTCTTTGCGCACAGACACCTTGAAGAAAAGAAAATATCTCTATATTTTTAAATACCAATTTATCTAAGGATTCAATGTTCAAATTTTTGGTGGTTCAGCGACTTTGAAGAAAACATTCTAAAGCGTAATGAACGAAATTCTCGCAAGCAATACCCCCGAATGCCCCCAGTGGCAACGACTTGTTCTGCTGCAGTAGTAAATTCTTTGTTTCTTGCAATGCAATGCTATGTTTCTAAAACAAAGATGTTTGATCATGATGGTGGATCCAATTGAGTTGCAATTAAAATTTTTCTCCAATATATTCCAAAGTTCAAAGTAGACGTAGTTATTCCGATAAACTAAGTTCAAGTTGAACTACGACTGGATTTATTCAAACACGAAAAGAGTTATATGTTTCCCAGTACTATTCGATTAAATTGAGTTTAAATCAAATGGGGCAAAGGGTTGATTTGAATAAAAGGAAATAAGACTGAATCAGTTTTCTTTCATATTACGCTATGATCCTGCAAGTATTTTGTAGACACTTATGCATCATGTCTGAATATCAAATATCACTTTCTGCAAATAGAACTATATGCACTTCATTGGGCCATGCTACACACTTTAATTACAAATGCACAACTGCAGTTCCAATTCAGTTTTATACTAAACGAGTGTAAACCACCTGAACAGTATCCTACCACAAATTGTGTTGTTTTTGTATACAAAGAAGCTCTGTCGCACGTTAGTGTCTAAACGAGTGCACAACTGATCACCACCTGATAATCTGCAAATACGACTTGTAAACCTGTACGACCTACACTATCGTGCAGGACTACGAGGTCCTGTTGAAAAAAGTGGGAGGTCTTGTGGACGGTGACATTAGAAAGATCTTTGGAAACACAGCATCGTCGTTCTTTCGCCAACTAACCAACGTAGAGGTGAAGTGGCGGCTGTTCAAAGAAGCTGTAGTTTCAACTGCTGCTCAGTTATGTGGACGGAAACAACTCAGCGCGACGAATAAAAGCAAAAATTATTGCTGTGGAAAAAATAGTAAGGGAAATATGCTATTCAAACAAAAAAGTGTTTTGCAAAGCCTGGGTTGAGAACAAAGTAGATTTTTTTACAATTGTTGTAAGCTGAAGCGTGGGATTCCACATGCATAGAGAAAAATGTTTAAAGAACGATCTTTGGAAAATTTCGGGTTAAACTAGGTTCCCATTACTGGGAAGTCAACAAAGTGCGTTATTTTTGTATACAAAGATACCTCATTCGGTTTTCGTCCTGGTTGCAGCACTGCAGACAAAAATTTCACTTTCCAGCAAAATTTCGAGAAATCTTGGGAGTAAGCCAAAGATGCCTGCGCATGTTCTACCAACTTCAAGAAAGCATACGACCGGGTAACGAAGGTGTCATTGTTAGAAGATGCAGGATCAACCGTTGGCTTGTCGCGGACGAAACTACTTCTATCTTCTGAAGAGGGCTTTAAACTTGCACTTAATCTGATTTCTTCTGCGTGTGGCAACGCGGGAAGGAAAATTAGCAATATGAGACCGAAGTATTATGTCTTTCCAGAAACTCAAGACAGAGTACGTTGCAAGTAGTCGGCAATACACTGCATCAGGTGGAGAAGTTCAAGTCCATGCGGGTGGTATTAATGAGTGACGGAATGATGATCAAGGAGATTGCTACACTGATTGGTAAAGCAAACGCAGTTCTGAATGAGCTTTGTCGCTCTGTGGTCACAGAACGGGAACATTCAAATACCGCAAAGCTGTCAGTTTTTAAATCGGTCGTTGTTCCGGTACTCACTTTTGAACCTTGGGCAACGACCGGAAGAACATTATCCCAAACGCAAGCGCCAATCACGGGTTTTTGCGAAGAGTTCACGGCGGGAAACTTCGCGACAAAGTGCGCAGCTGTGAAATTCGTAAAGTCCTGCATATTGAGCAGCTTCTCTCAATTGAGAGGTTCCAGCGAATCTGTGGTTCTGTCATGCATCCAGAATGTCTCACGAAAAATTGGCGAGACAAATCCTGTTGGCTCCACCCACGGGAAATTCACCCAGAGGTAGACCGAGGACTAGGTGGATTGATTACATCTCCGACCTTTGCTTGGTCCCGTCTTTATAGTGTGGAGCCAGAGAGAAATATATGAAATTACTGAAAAACATGTAGTACTTCGAGTCCTCCTAGGGCTGCTGACCCCGCGACCTCCACGGGGGGGAAGCGTTTATGAAAATGAATGAGCTTTGTCAAGATATTAATACTAACATCAGCCACAAAATATATATGCACGCATGTAGTATCGCAATCGAAAGGTTGGTTAAAAAGATTCTTAAGGCAAACTCGTCCAGATTTTCAATTGTAGCAAAAATTTTTTTACCTTATTTCAATGGCTGTGAATGACTCATCAGTAATCCTTAGGATGCAAGGATAGGACATTTTCAAATACATATCTGTCGCAATTTAAGTTACATATTCTGAAAAGCCTAAGGTTGTTCATTCATTGTGACTGTTTCAGGTAACCTACAAATATTTTAACAACGTAAAAATTACAACAATTCAAGTTTTTGTAAAGACATGATGTGCAGACGCTTACATCATTTTGGTAGCTTTTTTATGGCATGGAGTAGCTGATGTCGCAGGGTATAACTTTAAGCACTTTTCAAAATGCTTTCAGTTTGTCTGTAGTATGATTAATGTATCACATTGCAGTTTTAGTACTTTTGAATGCTCCCAGCGTGATAAGTTGACATTGTTTAAATTCCTTTTGTGTTATGGCATAAAAGCATTGCGCATAATACAAACGAAACCTGCCTAAACCGAAATTACCCTTTGTTTCCTTCCACGCCATATAGCGAAACTGTAAATGTATGGTCATTTTGTATCAATAGAGAAAAAGGTTTTTGAACTGAATTCACTGGCGTACTTGTTAAAGCCAAAGTGCATTTTCGTGATACTAGTTTAATACAGTACAAAGATCGTGTTTGGTGGGTAAGTTTTGCCACCACTTTAAGTGTTCAAGACGTTCCGAACTGATGGTGTAATCAAATGACAAAGTCATTTATACCATTCATTCAATCAACTTACTCCTAAACTGTTCAGGCTCTAGCCCCAGGACTCTGCAATAGCTGCAAACATTTGATTTACACTTACAACAACAAGCCATCAAAAACGGTTTTCGCAGTGATTGTCTCACAACTCACTTCGTACAGTAGCTTAGCATTACAGATGACTTACTGACATGAGTACCCCTTATAACATAATGCATCGCCTTGTTCCATATCGTTACTTTCTTAAAATGTGCCCAGATATTGTTGAGTTCTTTGCTACTCACCTCAGTTTTCGAGCTAACGAGTGTTAATTTTTTTACAGCAGGGGTGCTGTTTGTGACATAAATTTGACGATTTCTGCAATCGCTCTTCCAAAACTCGTATAAACTGAGATACATACATTGTGAGAACTAGCAAACAACAATTTTATGTGTCAAGTTTGGCCTACGTTATGATAAACGTACAGTTAGCTAGCTAGTTTCTGATGATGATCACCACCACCCACAATTTTACGCAATACATTAAGTTTTTTATTTTTTTCAAAAACGCTTTGCAAAAACTGCATGTTTTCAAAAGAGAACTGAAATACTGTGTTTGGCAGGGCAGAGGTAACGAATGTGACAAATATCAAAACAAATCCATAAAACAGCAATTATTTTCTATGAACGACGTTTTGCATCTGAAAAGCAAGATGTATTGATTTTGATCAGTGTCTCTCAAAATACAGCTGATACTTTTGACGAGACCATGCACAAGCCGGATGTCAAGTCCATGACGTGCGTCGCCTTTAAAACTGGTTTAAGCCGGTGCTCCCAGGTCACAGAACAGTGTCTGCTTCATTCAAGAAAGTTTCGTTTTCTTTCTTTTCTTCAGAAATTCTGTGCAACAAAGATGAGCTTTTAGTGAATTGCAATATACTTTTGTTTCTTGCATGCGCAAAATTGTAATCGATTAGAAAAGATGTGTCGTTGGTGTTCCACCGAGTGCCAATTCTGGTTTTGGTTATTCATAACCGAGTTTGAAAAACAGACGCAAAATATGGAGTACTCTGGTAGAATGTTCTGGATTGCTTAGATCATTGGTCTTCAACGGAGGCGATTTTACGTGTTTAGGGGGCGATTTTGTGATTTACCAGAATTTTGGGGCGATTTCAGTTTCCAGGGGGGCGATTCTGCAGGTTAGAATATACTACAATTCTGAACTGATTCCAAGAATAATAACTGCATTTGCCACTTTGGAACCAAATCATCTGATGAACTTTCGACTCCATGGTTTCTGACAAATATCATAAAGCACACTATGAAGGACTAGTGATGTAACAATCAAGCCGACATTGTCCTGTGTAATGTTTCACTGCACAAAATATGTAAGGCCATGGAGAGTGGCACTGGTTGGGAGCCAAGCACTGCGGTTCTGGCGAAGTTCGAGGTGTGTTGCCTAATATTTAAAACATGACGACATAGTGTTGTAATAGTAGTTTGGTAGTTTGTTGGCCCAGTCTTTATATGAGCAGCGTCAAATAAGGGATATTAAGCAACAACATTTGGAAGCTTGTATGTATGTAAAAATGCGCGGAATTTTGTTTTTTTCTCGTATGCATTAGTTCGCTTTGTACTTGTGTTGATTGAAAGCGAACAATACTAGTATACCTATCGGAAAATATCTAATCGGCCAAACTCCAATTTTTAAAGATGAAAACTTAAGTTTCTTTAAAGTTATTAAAAATGGTCCAACGATAATAAAATTGCTAGCACTAAATCATCGCATCGACTATCGCAGCGATCGGGAACATTTGTCAAAAGTTGCCAGCTTTATTGTTTTTGCCATGAACCGTCACAAATCCCTCCAACTATATGTCTTATTATTAGCAAAATTGCCTTGCAGCAAGGCATGTGGTCTTTGGTAGAGCATTGCCAAACCATTGTTTCTTAGGCAAAACACGTCATAGTTCGTTACTAAGCTTTATAACTCTTGGTTCAATATTGAGTAATACAGTGGAACTAAGTGTATTTTATTGTAACAATACGCGGAAAATAACTGTTGTGACACGTTTGGCGCAGCAATTAATCGCTAGTAAAATGAATTGAAGTTAGCCGTAAGTTGTAAAACGTAGTTGTCGTGTTTTTCAGTCAGTCCGAGCGTTTTATTGTGCTTGTGGATATGGCTGTACTGTGTTCATGTGACTAATGATAGAGTATACCAGTATAGTAGGCTAGAAAAGGGAAAATTTAGACTAGTGATTACATCCAACTAACCCCATCTTCGCTAAACTAAGAATTCCTGTGGTGAATGTATGATTACCTTGTCCTTGCCACGTAGTGGCGCCTGCAATCTTGCAATCCTTAATTGTGCCCCTGTGTTCGTCCCGCGGCTGTTGCGTTGTGTTTGCGGTCTCGTAATGCAATACTGCAAAGTGTTCTTTTAGTGCAGTTTGCCCGCCCTGAGAAGCATTTGATCAGTTACGCTGTTGTGTTTGTTTCAGAGTTTCATTGCTCGCTTGTTCAGCTCCATGATTGAGCGGTGTCCTTAGTGAATTAAAGCCTGGCTTTCTGCAGCTAGTGTTTAGTAGAATTCGCAGGCGAGTGCACGACAATTCCAAAAAATCTTTTTTGCCACCTGTACTTTGAGGCTTAATTGCTGAGAAGCCACTTTGTTGTGGCGATCATGCCTAAGTTGGATTGCGTAGAAAGTGACGGGGTAAAGAGCCTTTTTGCCAGTTAAGTAACAAGCGAATGCGTTTGCACATCCAGGAATTTTTCATCGACTTCAAAAGAAATGATGAAGTCCGTGCCATATTTTCTTAACACGGGTGGTCAAACTTTTTGTTCAAGTGCATCGAGCGTTTTTCAGAGGTTTGGGGAAATGTTAAGCCATTATTACTAGAGTTTCCCACGACGTGTGTTGCTGAGCAAGGTTGCAGACAAGTATTGCACACACGTAATAAATACGGCAATGATCTTCACATGAACAAGACCGGTGGAAACACCATACGACTTAAGCTGACCAACTTGCACACTGCTTTGAAAAAACTTACAGATGAAAAGCCAGGAGCAAGGTTCCTAGTTGATGGAACCCACCGCTTTTCGGAAATAAATTACCTTTTTTCTATAAACGCAAGAGCATTCGTTTTGTTTGTTCGTTGTTTTGTGCTTTGTTCGTTGTTTTGTGCTAACTAGATTTTCATTACCATTTAATTATTTCAAAAAACAAAAATAATATTTTGGACAACACTGAAATCATGAGTGGCGGCCAAATTTTGAGAGAAAGTTCCTGTAAGGGGGCGATTGAACAAAAAAAGGTTGAAGACCACTGGCTCAGATGCTGATCTACGAGCTTTCGTCTAATTATGAAGCTACAGTAAATGAAGCATGGACACAATAGACAACATATTTACTGGAGTTGGCCAAAGAATGCAGTTCTGCAAACCAACCAGTGCGGCGTGCGCGTGAAGATATTACTTTGAACCCTCTCAAGCTTCAGCGAACTGCAACGGAAGCTGTGTGACATGCAGATATTGCGTTTATTGATGTTTTGTCATGCGAACTTTCCCCACGAACCTACGTGCACTGTGCTCAGAAGAGCAGAAAACCACTTTCAACTTGAACTACGTCCTCATTTGAGCATAGCCCTCTCTTCAGTTTGTCCGTCTTCTAATCGTTGTTCGTGCAAATCTGGCAATCAGTTTGATGTTACCCTGGAAATCGATCAAACCAGCAAGTTCCGATTCACTGGGCGTGGCTTCACCCATTTCGTCCGTAAATTATATGACAAGCGAGGCGAATAAAAAAGTCTTTGTTATGAAAGTTTTTTTTGTTTGTTTGCCAAAAAACAAACGTTTCTATAAAATAGCCTATTGGATAGGCCAATACTAGCCACAAAACCTGTGAATCATTATCAAAAACAAAAATGCACTGACAATCGCTTGTGAACAAAATATGGAATATAGAAAATGGGTTGGAAAAGTTGCCAAAACTAAAAAGCAGGAACACTTCCGAATAATCAGAAACCATTGGCCTTCCCAAAACTAATATCGAGTCCAATAGGTTCAAGTTTTACTTTTCGAAATTTTAATTTGAAAATAATATTTCGTGAAAACAGCAAGATATACGCAGGCTGCCCGTTCGCACAAATTGCGGCAAGAGCCGCATTTCAAAGAAGGTTCTCACATCAGCTGCTTTTAAAGTCAGCAAATAGTTTCTGAAAGGTTCTCAAGCATAGCCCTTGCAGTTACATCATTTTGTTTTGTGATGCAGTTAAAATGGTTATTATTTATCAGAAGTTACCCACTTTTGCTTGTTTAATCCAAAAACTTTGGCCGTAAGAGTGTTTTTCATTTCATGACGAAAAAACTCTTCAGCCTCTGTGTACGTCATCGTCAGTTCGTGATCTTTCGTTTCGGGAAAGGCTGAGGCAGTGATTGCTCCCAGCAACGAAGCGACTCCTATCAACACCTGAAAACCATAAGATATGCAATTCATTAGCGAAATTGTGAAAAGAAGACGCCTCACCTTGTATCATAAGCAAGGTTGCTTTGAAATCAAAAAATATTTTTGCATTCTAGAAAGACTGTTTTGTGCCAGAACTACTCCATAGTTTAGCGTTTAATTTTTCCAGTGACTTCAGTTGTTTTGAAATCAGTCTAGGCTGGTTTGAACAGTTGCACTTTGCGCCGGTTTGTTCATTTCTAGTTACGATTTATATTTTATGTTTCTTCGCGTGATTACTGCAGCTTCACTTACAAATGGTTTAGCTGCAAATTTTTTCATACAAAATGAAACTCACAAAATATATTTCGACAAGCTAAATTGCTTCAGTGTTTCATCTTAATCGGACGCAAAAAACGAAATTATTAATTCACTATATTTATTTCTCTATTAAAACACAAGTAATCTAATAATTTTTTATTGAACTACTCTATTTCACTACATTTATTTTCAAACATTTCAATCTTCGATTTAACAAGTGACTTAAGAACCAAGTGTTAAATAGATTCGTGCCCACCAGGGCGTAACGAGGAGGGGCAACGGGGGCGCAATCCCCCGGGCGCCGAATCACTATTGGGGCGCTGAATTGCTGCGGGGGGCGCCGAGAAGTCTCAACAATGTCACAAGTACTTACTTCAATACAGAACATTTGCTTCCGAAAGACCTCAGTTTCGAACATGGGGGCGCCAAACTTGCTGCTTTCCCGGGCGCCTCTTAACTTCGTTAGGCCCCTGGTGTCCACTATATGTTTGCATTTGCACAAGTGGCAAAACGTAACAGATTTCTGTGCCTTATTTTATCCCAAGATAAATTTAACTATGTTGAAATAATTCTCGCAATTTTCACCCAAGCAGCGGAATTTTTCTTATAATCTTACTTTTATGTTAATCCTCTTGTAGGCTTGTTACTTTTTGTACAGACACCTTCGAAGCTCATTATACTTATATAAGTGAACGCCAAGAAAAAAATAAAGTAACTGTAGGTACACGTGGTTTGGAAAAGCTCGTTAGTACCTGTGTAAGCCAGGGAATATAGTGCTGCAGCTGAATGACTAATGGTATGATGATCCCACTGACTCTTGCACTCATTGTGGAAAGGCCTACTGCAGTTGATCTAAACAGAGAAAAACGTGCATTAAATGGAAGCTTAACGTCGAAAATAATTGAGAAATCATAATCAATGAACTTTGAAATTTACCAAATGTACAAATATTAGTACTTTAACTTGAGCACATTTCAGCTAAGTCATCAACAAAGATAGAGCAAATCAATCTATTCTTATTCCCAAATCATTCTTAGGTTTTAAAATTGCAAATGCCGGTTGTCTAACTGTAATACTAAATTAGGTTTTAATTTTAAACATTTTTTCAGTTTTTGACATCTCAAATTCTTAAAAACATTTCCTCTCTACGTTTTCTCATATAAACCTTGAGGAAATATGGTATTGCATCTTGTTTTTGTAACTACTGGTGATTGAAGAATTCTCCCTTGCTTTTTTACGTAAAGATACCATAGGTGTGTCTGTGAAATCAAGTCAAACGTTTCCATTTAAAAAAAATTTTAACAGCGGTTTAGGTTTCTCTTTTCTTCTTGCAGCATCAATTTCTAAAGACTCGGCATATCTTATTTCAATCTTTAATTCCGACATGTTAGCAACGTTTTCAAAACAATACACTTAAGAAGTTTGTTAGAAACGTTTTCAATTCTGCCATCACCTCCCGCAAGTAGGATACAGGGACGTTGCCTGGAGATACAGAACAGAAAACGTCAGACCTGCACCAAGTCTTGCTATCATCGCTAAGACGGTGTTCAGAGTTGAAAGCGCTGCGAAAAAATAAACAACAACAATTTAAGATACAAGAACTTTTTCAAGTCTGCTAACTACTTCGTGGTGGTGTGGAGCAAGGCAGAGTCAGTTGATTCTGCTGAAAATCTGATAAAGCGCGAACAATTATGACATCTGTCGTATTTTCGTAAAACAGTTAAAGACTGATATACAGGAGATCACCTTTAAAAATACAAGGAAATAACTCAAGTATGTGAATGTTATTTGCTATGAAGTATCCAAAGTCATGCTAATTGCTAAAATGAAATGTGTCTCGCTGTAACAAATTGCATAAAATCTGATTGAAACCAGCACAGTGGTGTGTGTTTGTAGGCTTGACCAGTTTACTTGATTCTTGCTCATTTCTACACGTTTAAAAAAGGTTGTGATTAGAAATTAGATTTCATGCCAGCATTTTATGTTAATTGAAAACAAATGCTCCCGATAGGGAAAAATTGTTTCAATCAGCTGTGATCGCAAATTACTCAGGACTAACGATTACACATACTGTAATCGTCTGTGTAGAACGCTTTGTTCCAAATCAACGTCCAATTCAGCGCTTACGTTAGTTCAGAAAATTAAGCGCTTGAACATCAACTTACCGCCGATCCCATGTCCAAACTCCGTGATTGCTGCCGAGGCTAAGCAAGCCAATCCACTCAAAGATAACCACATCACGTTCGTTTTAACGTAACCCGCATAGGAAACGAGCAGAACGCCAAAGATGTCAACTAGGAATTCCATGAGGCCAGACAGCGCATTGTTGATGAATGGATTTCCAGCCAAGGCACCAGTATTAAGCATCAAGCCATAGTATATAAAGCTGAAGATAAAGAAAGGAGCACGTTTCAGTGTCCTTGCTTGTTGCTCTCTTTTGTGTGTCGTGACACTCGTGAGTGGTCTGCTGTCGCAATTCCCTGTATGATGTGCACATGGGGACCAATAACGTTTTATCGAAGTGAATGCTGCATTGGTGGAAACTGGAAAGTCAAACGGCAGCACCTCACGCAAACCTTTCCCTTGCACACATCCATTAGTGCCGAGCACGATGCCAGACAGACCGCAAGTATCATTTTCCGGGTTTCTGCATGGCCTGCTTGGGAAACGAACCTAACCTATATAGCAACTTTATAAGGCGCGTGCTCAAACTCACTGCACCGCTGAAATCCAAAAATTCTGGTGTAGTGAATTTGAAATTGATTGATTTGCAATTTGCAAAAAATAGTTTTCACATCTTGGTGTAAAAATTGGAAACGTAGTGCCTTGTGCAGACAGCGCAAAGATTGGAAATCGGTGAAAACAGGGTATGATCATAGACTAACAGACAATTGCATCTACTGCGCTGATGCGTCAAAAGGTGGAGTACAGGATTGTTCAACGTTTACCAGGAAAGTTTCTCACACACCTTTTAGACAACCAGTTTTGACAAACCGAAGTTCCGTGCAATGTCATACTTATCATGAGACTAACCTACTGTTCTAAAAAATTATGCTGCACTTTCAAAGCAATTTCAACAGCATGTTAGTGCGATAAATCATATTCGTCGTTACAGCAGAAGACGCTCCTGACAGGGAGGAAGAATATTTTTCAATCCTTGTCCTTTGCCGCTTTCAATCAAAACCAACAATTGTGCGTGTAACAGTCAACAGCTTTACCTATCTATTTACAAAACAAAAATAGTTTTTTTACTTTATCGCATTATTAAAGTTCCGAAGTTATTTTTAAGGTTTAGTGCCATTTTGAAACGTATGAACTCCTGAAGAAAATGTTTTCTATATCCTTATAGAGTAATATGTACAGACATGAAACCCACAAAAAATTACCTTGTAAATAACCAAAGGATAATGCTGCAAATGATGATGCAACGAGTGAATGGTTGCTCAAATAACTGCTTCATCGTGTTTGCTTTTTGAAAGTTCTATCAGAAAAAAAATATTGTCAATTTGTTTGAAACCGAAACCGCTCATGTTTTCAAATACCTGACATGCGGCAGCACCTTCATTTCACTTGCATCCTTTTCGTGTGCTTCGAGGAATTCTGTCCACAAGGAATCTTGCCATTTTATTCTATTCCATTTTGCCATTGCCTGACAAACGTTTTTAGCCTCTGAATTTCGTCCTTTCGCAAAGGACCACCTAGATGTATTTAAAAACTTTTAGTTAAACGTTTTTCACTCAATTGGAAAAATCCACCACTGAAACAAAACATGGCATTGCAACATTTCCATTTGCATGTGTAGCATTTGGCTTCACATGGCTTTGCAGGGTACCAGGATTTTGTTGCTGTAAAGTTCAGCAAAATTTTCATATAACTTTGGAAAGCTCTGTTTAATAGTTGTTTTTGAAACGTTGCTCAGTAGTAAACGTTTTCACCAAATCTGCCACTGACGTAGGTAACAAGCATCGAGCTTGGTTGCAATGATATAATTTCTAACATATTTTATCAAATCCGCTTCTAGCAAATATACCAGATTGTCAAAAATGTTTTAATCCCACAGTGAAGTTAAAATGCATAATTCGATTATTTATGTATATTGTAGACAAATTACTCTTTACAAGAGATAAGCACCAAAAAGAGATTATTATGCTTTTTCAAATTATAAGAAAGACATCAACTGCTGCATGGCCTTTGATTCAGAAAACTTTCCATCTTCGTGATTTGAAACATATTGAATTATGAATCTTTTGATGAAAATATACACTGACTTGATTTCTCTGCTTACTGCATGGAGATAAAAAATGCTGTTGCATGCAGACATACACAAATATTCACCAAAAGTGGGGTTTCACTTGACGTTATCCGATTAACAAGATAGCTTTGCTTTCAACCATGCATTCAGCAAAAGTTACTGCAGAACAATTGAGTTTCCTCGGATACCTTGGAGATTCCGGAAGAACAAATGTCGCCACAACCAACGGTAGGCACAAACTCAATGTTCTCCACAACTGTTGTTCTCTCCACTTTCTCCAGTGAGCAGCGTAGAGACTCAGCACAATGCATCCCAATCCGAAGCATGAGCAGCATAGCATGCCGCTTCCTACGCGCCATCTTGGTGGCACGATTTCTGAAACTGAGAGATTGCAGATTCCAGATGAAATCAAAGGAAATCGTGAAACTTTTGGAAAAAACGCAGAAGAAACCAACACGCAGAAAACATGGTCTTCAACGAATTGATGTTGGATGTTAAAAGCGTTTATTCATGGTCGGAAAAGTTCAGAAATTGAGGTACTCAATACAGGTAAAAAGTATGCAGATAGAGTAATACATGCAAAAAAGGCAGGGGTAAGTAAACGCAAATCGTGATAGAGAATGCATGCGACAACACCAAAAATTTCGGGCGTCTAAATATAACAAGTTACGCGAGTAACTCAAAGAAACCTAATGACGCATTTGCGTAATTTTTTAATAAAAAAGCAATACATTTTTTGATCCGATGATCCGTCTGTGTGCTCAACCAACGCTGAAGACTTGGTTGGATTCCCGGTCAGGTCTTACGAAAAGTTGTGAAAAACGGTACTTGCCTTCGGAGCTTATGGGCGGATGTAAGGATTGATTCATGCGCGGTGTTGCGCCATTAACCTGCCATGAATGCAGCATCCCCTTCGAAACGAGAGTCTGTGCCTGTACCGCGCAGCATAAGCGAAGACGGGGGCGCACTCGCGTCACTCCAAAATTGAATACAACGAAATTAAATTGAACCTACAAATAATTTCTTAATACCTCGAGGCATGGGTGGCGGAACCTTTTTCAAAGTGGGGGCACACGTGTATGTCAAGCAAAATATAGGAACATTTTTGTGGTTTGGATTGGCAATTGTGACGTCACAGGCATTGAAATATGACGTCTTTAGCTTTTGTCAGCATGTTTAAGCAATTTCTTGCATTGTTTTATGAGCCTTCAACGACTCTTATCTACATTACACCCAATCTATCTACGATACACTGACTTGAGCACATAAATGTAACTAGTTGTTCTTACTAATTGTGTTACTTAAACATGTTTAGGCAAAATTTGAAATTGAAAAGTGGGTCCAGACCTCACCAGGAGAAGTGAGGCCATGCTACGAACCCCACGTTTCCGTCACCTATGCCTCGAACAGGTATAATTTGGCAAGGAGTGTGCGCACATGATGAAGAGCAAGTAGTCGTGAAGTAATTGATTTTAAGAGGAACGACAGCAGCAGCTACAAAATACTTCTCTGTGTGTTTGCTTGGCCTACAATAGGAAAACTTGAGATTATGATCAAATTTACCGTAACGTCTCAAAGAGGGGCTGATCCGGTTCATGCAAACAAACGGAGTTTGCAACGAGTTAAAAAACAAACTGATTAAAGAAACTGAACACAGTAATTATTATTCGAGGGATTTTAAGATACATGACATACGTTACATAAAAATTATATGTAGACCAAATGACTGTTTAGGATATTTGCGATAAAGGAGCTGATGTACACTGATATTACAAACCTGAACGTTGCGAAAACAACCTTCGGAATGTGTATTGTTTGTTTTGCGTGCTTATGCACGAAACACCGTATCCACCAAACTGGGCCAATTAATGTTTCATACCTAGTGATCAATCAGTTGGTTTTTACACAGTTGTTTGCATCAAGGTTAGGCAAAAGTGTACGGCATATGCTTGAGCGTTCTTGCTAGAAGCTGGACGTTGATCAGAGCAACCATGGTTGCTTAGTCTGCAGCTCGAAATTTTCATAAGCCTTCATCGGCTCACATGAACGAATAGGTTTATTTAAGGATCTGAATGCCGAATGACTGCCTTACCACTTCACATCCGGGTAGCACCGCAGCTTCGTCACGCGGATTTTAAATAATGCAGAAAGAACACTGCTGGCCTCAATTCGAGCGCTACGATGTTACAAACTTTTGTTCTCTATCACGTTACAAACAATATTAACAAGATAACGTAAATGCAGCAATTCATCATCCTTACTATACACAACTCCTGATATTAATATTGCGAATCCAGCGAAGACTTCAAGGCAGTGAATCACGGTGTAAAGTAACATGTTAGGAGAAAAACTCACTCCGCATCCAAGAACCACAAGCAAAACGGCATAAACTTTGATGGTAGTCATTCGTCCAAACCTGGTGAAAACAATGCTAGACCACAATGGCTGATATCTACAGTAGCAGTTGAGTTTATTTGGCAAAAATTAAGAATTTCAAAGACGAGAAAGAAACCATACTAATTGCAAAAACGCCAGGGCACCGATATAACGGAAGGTTATCGAGTTGTTGCCCCATGACTGGTGGTTGAAGGTGTACAGCAAGCCAAATTTACATCGAATCGTATAGCCTATGTGGGAAAGAGCTGCCAGATGATCAACACAGTTGCGCAGGGAGTGCTGGGTTGCAACCGGTCTCTCTCGGTGGAACAGGTGTTCAGATGCACAAAGATCTGGGCGTGGCAGAGAAAGTATAAACCCAGCTAAAATGAAACTATAAGCATAAACTCTTTTTTATTTCGTGAGAAATATGATACACATACAGAGCTGGGCAGTAGCGAGCTACTAAAATAGCGAGCTACTGTAGCGAGCTGATTTTCCAGGCTTGTCCACGGGAATGGGATTCCTATGGGAATCCCATGGGAAACGCCCCGTGGGATGGGACAGGCATAAATCGCTTGGAATGGGATGGGAATGGGACAGATAAATATGTCCCATGGACAACCCTAGGCTTGTCCCTGGGAATGTCATTCCTATGGGAATCCAATGAGAAACGTCCCATGGGATGGGACGGGATGGGACAGGCATGCATTCCTATGGGATGTGATGGGAATGGGACAGATAAATATGTCCCATGGACAACCCTGTGATTTTCCAGTAGCGTCAGCGGGAGCGACACTCTTTTTTGAAAAAAATAACGGATGTGGTAGCGAGCTATCATTATTTTACCGTTACCGCTATTCGTTATACTTTGGCGTGAGTGGTGGCCAAAGGAAAAATTTCGCAAGAGCTCTTCCGTCAGCACACGTTGATAGTAACTACTCTTCTCACTGTTTTGCGCTGATTTTGGATGATTTGTTTGCGGTAAGCCAGCAGCTTTAGGGAAAATTTGGCTCAGGTTGCTTTTGACCTGATCGATAGGTTCCACGTTAGTTCGGTAAAAACTCAGAATGAGCAACAAACTTAAAAAAGTTGGGGCCTCGAAGCATTGCCTACTGCTACCGGTAAAGCTGCGTATGACTGAACTGAATGCTTGAAAAAGTATGGCGCTGGGTTTCACATTTCGCTGCATGTGCAACTACGGTTTTTGTTTTGAAGTATATGTCAGTATGACAGTTTTTGTAGCTTGCTTCAACTACAGGATATTTGGCTGTATGCATAACTTGAAGCAAACTTATAATTCTGTCTTGAAGACAGTTCCGTAGCCAGAGGGAAAGAGGAGACATCTGTCCCCTGGCGCAGCATTTTGAGGGCGTAAGTTGAGGTTGGAATGCCACGTAACAATTACCAAATGTCAAATGTCAGCGGATGATAGTAATTACGATTTACGAAAAGTCGAATGCCACTCCCTGACACCCAGTTGCAAAATCTCATCAAGATCACCAAGGTTCGCAAAGAGAGCAATTGCAAACATCAGTGACGTTTTAACCCTTTAGGTCCCGGGTTTACTCCTTTTTTGCAGAACTTTGCAATTCTATAACTTGCCAGGCGATTGAGCAAGAGAGCTATCCACACCACCCACGGATTCAGCAAGTCTTGTAGTCAAAATCGAAAACAAACGTTTTTTGTTTTCGGTTGGCCGTCTCTGAAGGTGACGTCATAAAGAAGGCATTATTTGGAAATTTTGGCCACCGTTGGCCAACCCTGGGTCCCAATCCATTGACCCATTCCATTGGCTCAAAGTTTTGTTTAAAACTAGGTCAAAATCCGCGTCTATAGAGCCCTTGATTGACTTGCTAGCATATCTGTAGCCAAAATTATGGGTCAAACACTCAGTTTTTGGCCTAATTCAAAACATTTCAGAAAAGGCATCATTTGCCTTTTCAGGGGAAATTTTGGCTAGCCATAACTCGGCAGCAGATTGAGCTAGAGAGCTGTTCAAACCCTGTAATGACTAGTGGTGTCGTGTAGTTAAAATATAAAAAAAAATTAAATTTGGTTGGGGGATTTTGAGCCAATGGGATCATGACAAGGGCATGTTTTTTGGTTAATTACATGACGTCATCATCCGATCCACGCGCCAATATTTTGGCTCGCAGTATTTTTTCTAGGCCAGAATACGCGTTTTAAAAGCCCTTGGTTGAGTTTCTAGCGTTTCTGGTTCAAAAGTTAGGCCAAAAAAACGCTAATTGGTAATGGGCTTTTCTCAACACTTTAGGGGGATTTCCCTAATTAATTTTAATGTTTTTGGCCCTAATCTTGGAACCAGGAACGCTAAAAACCTATTCGGACCCTTCAAAGTCCCGAAATGTAACCAAAAAACAGCTAAACTAAAAAAAATTGTCATTTAAATGACTCCTGCGGGACTTAAAGGGAGGTCGGGCAAAAATGCTGACGTCAGCAAAAAATAACATAAACATCCCATCATTATATAAGTATTAAAAATAACAGACATCCTAAACTGAAACGTTTTTTTTTATTGCAAACTACATACCTTCACGAGTCTTTAGAGGGTTTGAACAGTTCTCTAGATCAATCTGACGGCGAATTATTGCCTGGGGTGAAATGCCCCCCAGAGTGGATTTTGAGAGAGTCAAATTTTGGTCAATTTTTGGTTAATGAGCCATAATTTTCGTTCCCGATATGCTAGAAAGTCATCCAAGGGCTCTAAAGACGCGGATTTTGGCCTAGTTTCCAAAAAAATCTTGAGCCAAAATAATGGCCCAATGGGTTGGGGTTCAGGGCCAGGTAAAGGTGGCCAAAAAAACAAAAACACCCCCACTTGCAGCGGTCCCCCCAGCGAACCCCAAACCGAAAACGAAAAACGTTTTTGTTTTCGATTTCAAGCAGAAGACTTGCTGAACCCGAGGATGGTTTGGATAGCTCTGTAGCTTAATCGGGTGGCGAGTTACAGCGTTGCAAACTCGCGCCAAAATTTTGGCGGGCGCGGGACTTAAAGGGTATCATCGCAAAAAGATAAAAGCAGACCCCTCGGCAGATTCCTCGAAAGCTTTTGCAATAAATCGAGAGGCTTCAATTGTTGATATTGGGTTTAGTTTTTTAGAGCTGATGCCGGCTGCTTGCTGCGCATTGCACACCTTTGAAATTAAAGCATTGAACACTTAGGCTGCACTTTCAAAAGTTGGAATGTTAAGGACACGGTGGTTGGTCAATTCGCTCTCGAATATCTAAATAACAATTCTTTGCACGCAAGCTATATAAACTACGTTCTACGCAAAGCTACTATCGCCAATACGTTGAACCATGCAGAAAAAGGACCTCAGTTTAAAATACAAGTAGTCCGTAATTTTTTCAGGGCTTTCAAACGAAACATAGATCAACATAACATTTTTTTGAAAATCTAAAATAATGCATAAAAATTTCGTGGGGGGCCTTGATTGCCCGGTTTGTCCCCCACCCTGGTTGCCGGCCAAATTCAATTTACACGCCCATAAAACTGTGACAAACAAATTTGATCTTTTATTGCTTGACCATTCTCTTGAGCGCTTTACACACAGCTCGAAACTTGCATTGATAAAGGCGAGTGTTAGCCTACAATAATCGACTCACAAAGCTAAATCCACTATATACGGGCGTTTCTGCAGTCTGTGTTTCATTTATATGTGAATGTACTGTAAAATAATTTTTCCTATATCATGATTGTACAATGACTGTTTTGCTCAGATCACGTTTTTTCTTTTACAACTTCTTACAAAAAATCATTTCAAGGTTAGGTTTTTCAAAATTGATCCTACGTCTGTAAAACAAGACCAAAACTTTTTTTAAGTGCAGCAAAAGGAGCGGTAGCAAATAGCGGTAGCTCGCTACTATTTTGATTCAGGAACGACTGCGGTAGCGACGCTATTTATAAAGTAGTGGTTGCCCACCTCTGTCCACATATAATAGAAACGCCTAACAAGAAAATTCCGTCAGCAGACGGGACAAGGATTTATCTGTTTCAATAGATTATGATGTTTGTGTTAAATAAAAATCCGATAATTATCGATTGATTGTCAAGGAAAAGTTTCAACCCCAACTTTTAAAAAATGTTGTTTTACCAAACACTCTACTGAAGGGAGAGTCACGCGTAAAACTTAGGATGTCATAAAAATGCTTAACTGAAAATTGTTCGTTTGGAATCTCATGATCTGTGGTATAAATCTTACATCTTGCAAGAGTTAATTTCATTGAAGCGTAAACAAATTAAACCCATGTTGCGACTGTCAGACACTTGACAATTTGATTATCGCATAAACTTTTCCGCACTATCCAAAATCATACTCCTATACAAGAATTCAGGGCTGGTCTTTCGTTGGAAGAGGTTGATGGAACACATGATTGAGATAAATATACCAAGAAAAAAGTCCATTATGAAATTTAATCCAACATATTACCTGTCGGCTAAGTATCCTCCCACCAATGAACTAATAAGTGCTCCTACAAAGCTAATTGATGTTGACAAAGACACCCATGTAAAGTCTTCGCAAACCAAGTTCCACTGCAACGAATAAAATAAACGCAGCTAAATTTATTACATAATTATTACAGTCACGCAGTAGCCATTTATTACATAGGGCAACGCTACAGGAATGCGATTTCCTTGATGCTATTTTTCTTTTAACAAAAGGATGTTTCCAAACACCCTGTTACGTGAAACTCAATCACAAATCATCAACCGAAGTGGATCTAGTTAAAAATATATTGACGCCTATTCATTGTGAATTTTTCAGCTATGTTTTCAGAATTCAAAGTTACGAATGAGAACTTGCATCGTAATTTGAAATATTAACAAGGAAGTGCTTCGAGACCTTTGTTCATTAATCAGCTGCAGAAAATTTGATTTGCTCGGGAACAGTTGATGTTGGTGAGAAATTGGCCAGGAGATCCCGTTCTTATTATGAAGTAAAGAAAAATGTTTTGTAAAATATATATCGACAGTTTATAACACGGTGTGATAATGCTTTCTTTCTGGATTTGCAATGTTTTCGCAAGTTTAATAAAGCGTACATTTAGCCGACAAATTTTTTTCTATAAATCTCAACAATTTTTAGCAGGATGATACAAATAAGCTAACCGAACAAATCAGCATTAAAATTTCGTGGAAGTCATAATTAGTTGCAACCGCAGCTTTATTTTGTTCCTTTTACAGTTCATAAATAAACTACTCCTCACTGACAAAATCGCTCGAAGCGATTTGTAAAAATGTTGACTTTGTTGTAATTAGGCAATCACAAATGTAGGAGACCAAATTGTAGAAACAAGATGCTTTAATGGAATCTTTAAATATCCAACATTTTTGTCGCAATCGCAAATGTAGGAGACCAAATTGTAGAAACAAGATGCTTTGATGGAATCTTTAAACATCCAACAATTTTTATAAGGTGTTGTAAACTTCTGAAGAGAAGAAGTATTTTCGTTTGCTAAAGTAAAAAACGAGTTGGAAAAATACAGAGCAGTTTCTTGTCAACTTTTTTCCAAGATTTCTCTATACCCCGTTAGTAAAATGAATCTTTTTATCAAAAACTTAAACCAGCCATTACACAATACTTTCCAAAAGGGTAAACTTACCTCAGTAATTATTGTTTCGGTAAAGTCACTACGATCGTAAATGTATGAATCACAACTGGTGACTTTAAAAGTAGCATTGGTTTTGATGCAATCTTCCCAGTTTTCGCAGTCCCGAACCTTCTTCAAACATCGATCATAGCTCTATAACAGGGGAAATGATTAAAATATATTCTTAAATAATAACCTTGTGTGTTTAAAAAAGAGTTTGCTCATACGGTGTTTAAAGAAGTAGTGTCGCCATGGAATATACCCTGAGATTAGCTAATAAGAGCTGTTTAAACTACTTAGCAAATTCTGAAGACAATGAAAGTTAATACAGTAATGCTGCACTTAGATTTCGCCGATTATTTGATTTCGTTTAGAACAACAGCTGGTTTTTCTTGTGTGACGTCATACGGGTCACCTCTCGGGCTGTTGACATTCGCCTGAATACAACTGTGTCAGTTACCAGGGCTCACCACTAGGAGGTTCTCACCATGCTAAGCACGGTTTCCGTAAAATTGATACGATTTGTAGCATTGCATGAAGGAAGTTAAAAGCTCTTTGTTCGAACATCTGAAGTGCTTGGCGGGATTCCTCCTCAAACAACTAATTACGATTCCGGGAGTTCAATAGGCCCAGCAGTTTGCTTTCACACAAATACTGTTAACATGACAAGGCTATATACTTGTTGAGCAGAGTTCCATGGAATAAACAATTCGGTAATGAGTTGATTTGTCAAGTTTGGAAAGGCTGTTTTGTTGTCGTAAGGGTCCACTTTACATCTGCTTGGCGGGTAACCAGCTGTAAAATAAATCAGTTGGTGCAGGTTTTAATTCAAAAAGTTTTTGGTTCCACCAAGATCAAAAGTGGCAGAGTAGAGTATATCAAACTTATTATTAACCCCACGTTTACAAATTGATTGCTTAGGTAGAAAATTAAATAAGAAGTTCGTTTTGTAAACAAAGGACAACGGTTATACTATATTTAGTATGCATTTGCGTATATATTTTAACAACCCAATAAACTACTTAATGTACGATTATTTTATCATTCTGTAAAAAAAGATTACATTGTTTTCTGTGACAACGTTATTGGTTTTTAGAACAACATGATGACAAAACTCGTGGTTCTTCTGCTTTACTTATGGAAGATTGTTGTTTGTCGTTGGCGTAAGAAGCAATAAAATGTACGTAGCTTAATTCTGATAATTTACGGTAAAAACCACGACTAAATGCTACTAGTTCATTCTAAATAATGCCAAAATATTTACTTGTTTCAAAGTTTAATTCATTTACAATTTTTAGAATTTTTTTGATAAGCACTAAAATTAGCCTAATATTGCCAAATTCTTAAAACCACTGCCATTTACTAACCCAGAAAAACTGGAGAGGTCATCACTGTTGTGTGAACTATTGAAACTAGCAAAATCACTCCAACCACAGGTATGTAATACAATCCATTGCCAGAAATTTTTTCAAATATGTTGTCAAATGAACTCATGACGTAATCAAAGGTGTGCGCTTACTTCATCGCAAAAAGACAGAGATATTTGTCTGTTGAACTCAATGAAAATATACCAATGTGAAAAGTGGCACAGATCTGCAAGATTCCTGTACAAGTATTTTGTTATGACGCAATATGTTTCATCTTTGCTGTTTCACCTGGCACTGTTTATTTTGGATATGTAAATGCATCACCTCCCTTATCGCCAATAAACTATTACTACAACCTAAATCAGGTTTCTCAAACTCAAATTGCTCTGAGGGCTACATGGGGGTGTATGAAGTAATCCGAGGTCTGCACTATGATTGACGCAACAATGACGATACCGGTTACCTGAACCTTGCTAGAAGCAGCTTTCACGTCTTATTTCTTGAGAAAGGTGTCTTGAGTTATTGGCAAGTCATTTCCAGCTGTCTCTGCGTTCGTTTAATGGAACTTGTTCACTCGCTGGCCGAGCACTTTCTTACACCGGTGAATGAGCTAAATAACTTAAATGTCAATTATTTCAAAAATCCCAAAAAGCATCACGGGCCGTACAAAATGCCCTCACGGGCCACGCGTGGCCCTGTTTGAGTCCCCTGATCTAAATTCTCATCAATGCGCACTTCTATTATATTGATGAATTAGGCCTCTGTACCTAATTTCCATTTGATACATCAAAAGCGAAAAATTGGTTTGCATTTCTCACAAGCGTACACAGCCTTGTAATGCAAGTGCGTTCTTCAGAGCGCATAATTGTTGTAGTGGAAACAACTCAATTTTCACTTTTATTTCATTAAAATCAACAGCAGACCACTTGGTTAAATCATGCACGCAATATAAATAAGATACCAATTTTAAAAACACAAAACTTTCTAATCAGGCAATTATCAGTGACAATTGGCATAAAAGGCTAGAGGTAATCGGCAGCTATCCGCTAACTCATGAGACGGCAAATGTTTATGAAACCAGTGTTGAATTGCCCTTAGACGAAAGTCTATAGGTTAACTGTTTACACAACTTGACAAAAACCCAAAAAAACTATGCTTTAATTAACGTGTGTCAAATTTTGACTACAAAGGATTGCGGCTTGTTAAGTATTTCAGCTCTTTTTTGCAACCTTTTTCCTTATTCTGCTGCTGAAGCTTTGTTTGACTGCTCTTATAAGCATGCAAATCCTTTCAAAATAAAGAACACAGCAGGCACGACCCCAACAGTCGCTTCTCGTGAGCATATTTCCTGTTTATAACCACGATGCATCGCTTCCTTCGAACACCGCGTTTAGCCTCCAGGCTTCAATCAAGATTGACCTTTTTATGTCCCACTACAGAGTCACAGCGGTAGAACACCAATCACTAAAGCTGGTAAACCGAATTGATTCAACCAATTTGAATCGACTAAAAACTTCAAAGCTGGTGTTTAACTCTTGGAAATCTTGTGCTAAGCACCAATGGATGGTTGGAAAGGAAGACTTGTCGATTTCCGTTGCAAAGCAAAGCATACCACTGTAGCGTTGCACGTGCGTGAGCTGTCGCGCATCAATGGTGCCGGCAGACAGCCGGTGACGTAAATCTTCCTGCGAAAATCGATGGCTGCTGAGCGCATATATTCTTCCGTTTTGTTTCTTACACCACTGTGCTGAATCGAAAGGCTTAAGAAATTGCAAATGCAGCACTTACTAGATGTGGTTCTACCTCCAACGCCGTTGCAAAACGTTCTGTTAAGAAAGTACCTGTAACACTGTGCTTCAGCCTCCAACGTCATTGTCAAATGTTCTGTTTTGTCTGGTTTTATCAACCTCAGCTGTGCAGAAAGTGTGTGTTTGTACTATGGACTTCGTGTCTGCTGACAAAAATACATTCATACATACAATTATGTGGTTCATGACGCTTATGACGCACGCATGTGCAGCACTCTATGCAATTCAAGGCAAGTTTGCTCCATCTTCCTGTGGTTGTGGTTCATGGGTTGAGTTTTTAGGTAATTTCTTGAAGTTGCTTGTCAGACTTGTCTCGCTTCTTTGGCTTCGAGTATGTCCGCTCTTATCTGGTATTAACCTTCGCTGCGTATATGCATACAAACCAAATCGTAAAAGATGGCTCGGTCTCACTGCGCAGTTCACTGCTATATGTGTTCGCTGCAACAACCCTTTTCTGCATGGTGCCCAACTTTGGCATCTCTGGCGTGTTGCGTGGCAAAGCTGTGGAGAGCTAGCAATCACAAAGTCTTTCAATGCGTGTCCGACAGTCTTTCTTCTATGCTGACAGTCTGACACCTCACAAATTCCACGCATCAACAGAACTGGAATCTTGTATTCCCTGCAGGAATTGCTTACGAAACCGAACATGATAACGCAAACACTTGTCACAATTTAAGCAGCAAACTTCAACAGCGATTGATCGTTGTGTACGGTTTCTGAAGTACAACAGAAGCAAAACCATGTATTCTACCAGCGCAGCTAAACTGAGCGAATAGACTTCACTGTCAATTAGCCTAGCGCGCGACAAACAATTAGCAATTATACAAGAACACAATTGAGGTTATTCACAGCAAATTATACACGTAGCTTGAACGCACGACTGGCTTCAAAATACAGCTACTTCGACGTTGATTGTCAAAGTACAACTGCCCGATATTCTCCTACAACAAACAGTTCGCATCGAAAACACGTGGGTTCTACCGGTTTGGTGTTCAGTCTCTTTAGTTTATCAGAAAGCTCGTTGTTTCGATTGACAAAATTTGGGCTGTACGTGGAGAAAAAAACGCGACTAACCGGAAAAAAGATGGGGCGGCAAATTTATTTTTGGCGTGTTTTGCACGCAGAGGATAAACAGGAAAACAAGCCGTATATTTGTCGCTGTCGCAAGCTGTGCTAATGGACATAAGGGAAGTGATGTTGAGCTTTCGAGGAACCTGCCTGCAGTACTGTGCTTTCATAACTCTGCGATGGTTCCGACTGTTCCTATCCACATTGCAGTGACAATTCACCACACGGGTGAAAGCAGCAAAATCTGCTCATAACGTGTTTTACAAGGAAATCGATTTCACCTCAAAAACGCAACTCCAGTTCTTTAAATTGCAAGTGTTGCATGCCTTTGGAGTTTCGAAACGGATTTCTCACAAACTTTTTTAAGTTTATTTTTCGAAGTCCGTTTCGGAGTGGCATGCAACAACGGAAATCGAATCTCGTCAAACAAGTGGATTTTTGCCAAGACTGCATGTCGTCAGCATGAAAGCTCAAAGCTCGATTGTACCCAGAACACAGCAAAGATTAAAAAATTGAAAATCCGTAACTAGGACTAAGACAAGGGCAAACGATGTAATGCAAACACATCTTCATACATACAGGGTGTTTCACAATTGTTAAAACAAAGCGGCAGCTTCTAAAACCTGTATCGATGACCTTATTCATTTCTCTCTTTCCAGATTGTCATAGGGAAATAGTTAACCTTTCTATATATTAAACAAAAAATAGTCTAATGATGCCTTGGTCGATGGAGCAGAAGATCTTTTGTGTAAAGACATATTACGAAATGAAGTCTTTCCAGATTGTTCAAGCAAGGTTCAGAAGGAAGTTCAGCTTCAACAAATTTCCAAACAGGAGTCAGATTTTCAAGTTGGTCAAGAAGTTTG
>Ga0210059_1001920_pt1 | contig 32042 bp, 18 predicted proteins | sample Ectturendosymbi2_FD_188042 | JGI IMG/M metagenome (GOLD analysis project Ga0210059, IMG submission 188042) | Ecteinascidia turbinata endosymbiont from Florida, USA - Sample 2 (SPAdes) (version 2) | ecosystem: Host-associated > Tunicates > Ascidians > Unclassified | place: Key West, Florida... | reverse complement strand
GAAGACTTAAAACCCCGGCAGTTGTAAGTGGCCAGACTGAGATTATTTAATATCCCTTCCATTTTTGCTCATTATCTGAACTGGTTGGTGGCACCAAACATCTGTTTGGTTTCCAGGAACGTGGTTTAACCGCATGTTTCTTCATAGGAGAAAATGTCACAAAACATAATTCCGCCTTTTTAAAAAAATGTGGTGGACACAGCCTCACGATTTAAGCCGTTCTCAGATCGCAGCGAAGACATACAGCAGTGAGCGATGAAAGAGCGCGATCTGTCCACACACATTGCTGACCGCATGTGAATTCGCGCAGCCACGCAGAAACCGCGCGCATGGTAGAGCGCCGACCAGATCGGCGTCGCGAATTAACGAACGGTCCGCTACGCTTGTTATGATTACGTATCTAGTCGGAGAACGCGTTTATGAGCCCAGTATCCGGAAACAAATCTGTTTGCAGTTGCGTTCAGATGTAATTTGGAAGATCTCGGCCTGCACGGTTTATGAAATATGTCTTGGGAACATCGTTTACAATTTTGTCCGAAACCAAAGCTGTTCGCTGTGTCGTTCGCGCGAATTTAGGAAGGTTTAGGCTTCAAGGTTTATACAGGAAAGTTTCGGGCTCATTTTCACAATTTATACATCTCGAAAAGAAGCTGTTTGAAGCGGCATTCACAGGTAAATAAACAGTTTTGACTTCCAAGCTTTTTTCGTTTTGGAAAAAGTGAATACCTTTTTTGGTGTATAATAAATATCGAAAATGCTTATGAAAAATGTATGCTCTTTCTAAACGCATTTCAAGAAAATTTATAAAGGTCATCACCGCACCAACTGACCAAAAAAATCTTGTAAGGAATTCTGGAGTTCAAAATTTGTGTAAGCGTCCCATTAAGTTTTCTGTTGTCCATATTAACAAAGTTTCATGTTTGTGTGATACACTAGGGTATTGCATTACATGTTGTGTGATACAGCAGGGTATTGCATTACATGGTTGTGTGATACAGTACAAGGCATTGCATTAAATGGTGGAATATCTAAGTGTTGTTGTTTTCCTTTAGCTGTTATAATGGTTGCACTGGAAATGCTTCACGGCATGCAGCAAACATTGAAAGTTATTCAAATGATATAATTTTGTGTAATAATGAAAATATATTGGAAATTATTAACTTTGTATTGTTTTACAGAGTTGCTCTTGTAAAACGTGAAGTTATGAACCTACCTCCACAGATGAGCAACTGGGGAAACCAAGTGTACTTTGTACAGGTGAGATGCAATTACTTAGCAAAGTCCGTTATGGTGTGGGTTGCAGATACCAGGGTTGCCAAGTACAGATGAACCAAAAATGCCGAATAGCTTCACAAAATGCCAAAGAAGTTGAAACAGGTCGATGGCTGTCCGTTTTGAATTATCTGGATGAGTAATGGCCAAAATATAATGTGGCTACGGAACTAAGCCCTGAAGTATTGCAAAAAAAAGCAAAAAATTTTTACACCCAAAAGCACTATCTCTTATGGAAAACGTGTAATAAAAATATGTGTAGGTTATTGAACCAATAACAAACAGGTAATGGAAATACAAACATGCACCATGGTTTGTTTTTGATTACTTTAAATCTGGTACACAAGCATCTGTTGGATATGTCACAAATCCACAAATATCAACGAAAAAATGCAGTCACAGAGAACCCACTGAAGAAATATTGGGTTTGGACCAAATACGTCATATCGCTCATAACGTGCCAGTTACAAAAGCCAAACAGGCTGAAAATATTTTAAAAGTTCAAGCTCAAATGAGACAAGTTTTGAAAATGCCAAACAACTTTTTTTCTGCCAACACCACTGAAAAGGGCCTAAACATGCCAAACTATGACGTAAATGCATTTTCTCATGCCAAACCACTTACAAAGGTCATTTGGCATTAATAAGTCCAACCTGGCAGTGGCAGATAACAAGCAAAGCTTGACATTTAAACACTTCTTTTCCTTTGCTGCCGCTAAAGGCTCTAGGTGACCAGACTAGAACTGATGTTTTTCGTGTTTATTATCAAGGGTGAAAAGTGGTTATGTTCTCTGAGGCCACCTACGAGATGTTTGAATCGCTGTTTTGATCATTTAAATAAACGTGCATTTCCTATAAAACTGAACTTGTTCCTGATAGAAGTATACAGCTGTGCAAAAACTGAAGTAATGACACTGTTCGTTTGACAGGAATATGGCATGGTTGCTGCTCAAAGTAAAAGGTAACAACCTGCAAAACACCGTTATGAAGCTCATACGTTTTTTTGTTGCGAAACCACTGTCTCTTCAGTATTCTTGGAGTTGAACGTGGACTAAGACTGTGAAGGTAAACGTCGAGTTTTTTTAGAAATGTTGGAAGCAACTCGTACTGTTCGTAGTAAGAATGCGTTTCCTAATGAGTAATGACAAACTTATAATCATTGGTAGTGGAGGCGAATTTAATAAAGTGAATAACTGAGATTTTTATACTTTTGTACACTTCTTGCTTTGCCTGAAAGAACGATAACTAAATATGTGGATGTAAGCACCATAAAAGTTCTTGACTCCTTCATATTTACGCCGTTTAAGCTAAAAAATTAAAAAAACGTCCGTTTGTCATAGACTGACAGCAGTGGTTCCTAAAATGATGGGCGTGCCACTCCTGGGGGCATAAAAGCTTTGTAGGGGCGCTGTAAGGTGGGGCGCGAACAGCAATGACTAATGCTAAAGGGTGGGCGCGACTGAAAAAGTGTAGGAAACTGTGAACTATAGATTGATGATGGAGGCGAAGTTAGCAACGTTGCTATTTTGAGGTTTTCAAAACTGTTAAATAGTTTTTTCTGCGATTGGGCTAAACGCAACCAGATTTGTTCATAATAAGCACTGCGGAAGTTCTAGCCTGCATGCTTAAACTTATGCCGGTTAAGATAAAGAATTTTCGATCACGAACAAGTTGAAAGATAGTTATGTAATTCACATAGTGGCGGCAACACCTGTTCGGAGTTAACGCACGTAACTAGTTCAAAGCAGATTCGTTTTGACGGACTGGCCTGCTGTTTATTGTGATGGCTTGTATACGACACTCGGCATAAATACTTTGACACACAGCGCTTGCTGAAATAAATCTTTTGTGGAATGGCAGCGTTCAAATGTATTACGCAGTAGAACCTACATTTCATGTAAACGGTTAAAGGCAACCTGTTGGTCGTGCACGTCTCTCCAAATGTGTCCAGCCCACTTGTCCAAGAATTGCGATACGTAATAATTTCTGGCTTGGAATCAAAGCCTCTTTCTGACGACAACCACAAATTTGGATGACCTACATACTTCCTTTTCCGAAAAGGAGGTCGGAGTCTTGACGCAAGCCCTAACCAATTCATATGCTCGCTCGGTATCAACACGTTTAATTTGAACAGGATTCATGGCGCCAAATGAACTTCTCTCAGTTACTGCACTCATGTGCGACAATACCAACTGGAGTTGCTCTTCCGTGCTTGCTACATTTGAAATTTCGTTTTGGCCAAGATGTTTATTACATTAATACAATTTATGAGAATTTCATACTTAATACAATTCGTTTTCCACAAAATGAGCCTTGGTTACCTTGCGCACAACTTTTCTTGTAACGCAATGGCAAGGATGGTTAAACGTAAACTATAAGTACTTGAAAAAGTACGTTGAAAAATGAACGTGTAGAAGCAGGTAATTTTTTGGTTGTGCAAAAGATATTTTTCCCTATGTTCCCCAAGTTAGCCCAAAAATTTGTTAAGTGACACGATATCTCGGAAGTTGTTTGTAGCTGTGGTAATATTTTTACCTCTACCAAGTTGCCGTAGAACTTAAAATTGAAAATGTGGTACTTGAAATTTGATTCTTGATAACCCAACTAAAACAATTACGTTAGGCTGTGCAAGAACATTGTTATAAGCCAGTTGGCTCAGTACTCTTGAACATCTGCCTCATAGATTTTGCATTCACATTCTTTACGATTTCCGGCCACATTACGCGTATTTTTAAGAATTGCTGCCAGTGACTTCAAGATGCTTTTTCTATGCGAATAACTAGTTTATGAAAATAACCGGTATGCGATTTACCGAACTATTTTCTTCACGTGTGAATGGCTTTGGTTTGGGATTCTAGAAACTTATGCCATAAAGCGGTTTATGCGTTTAGCCGGTATGCAATTAGCCGAAGTCGTCTGTATAGTATGTTTCTTACAACGAGATTTACAGTTTTGTAAGATTTTTGTAGGGGTACATGCCAAACTTGTTTTACTTTTGACTTTAGCTGTTTACCTGTGTACTAGATGCAATCATTCGCTTTACGAAATGGCGTTTCCTAACTCGTGAGGCCTAGCTTGCATCAACGCCTGTCATTTGCGCTTAGGAAGTTCTGCCGTGTGTTCCCGCGTTTGTGTTGCTACCGCATGAACCACGTTGCTTCTGCTGCCGTGCCATCGGGAACATTATTTCTATTGGTTGTACGACATTATTTTTCTTTACTGTTTTTTTTTCAGAATTTCTTCAACACGCACAGTATAAAGGAAGTGCGCATGCGGCAGTGGCGGAAGCTACGCAGCGCGTGCTTTCGGGCTCTTCCGATTGGGAGGGTGGGCGAGCGATGCGACGGCAAAAGGCAGCAAGCAGTGACCAAGCGGGGGTGAAGGTTCATCTTCGCCAATTAACAGCGAAGGTGAAACGAGCGTTGCTGAGGTTGTCTCGTCAATGTCGGCTGAACCAACACCCTTCGGAAGACACCTCAACCACCAGCGGTGACTCAGAGAGGGTTATTATCGCTGATAGCGATGCTGAATTGTTCGACAAATGATAATCGTTGGTTCGTGGGAGGTGTTCAGTTTCCGTTACGACTGCTTTAAAGAATCTTACTTTTAATAAAAAATATGAAGCAGTAATTCAGTGCGGTTGTTTTGAAAAACTGACCCGTGTAACTAGTGGCACGAAACGTTAAGCTGGTTTTCATGCGCTCACATAAAAGTTAACTCTTATATATCTGCAAAGGTGTTAAAACCTCTTGAGATTGATGCGCCACGTGTAGTACGGGAAAAACAATTTTTCCAAAGTTTGTTAACTCAAAAGCAATGTGTGTACTATGAAATCCGCATCTATACACTTTCGTGACCTCATGATTGTCAGGAATAGAAAAAGGTTTGCGCATAGTCCACAACCAAATTTAAACCCGGCAGGAGGTGGAGCACATGGTGACAGCCAAGACAGGTTGCCATTTATGGGTCAGAGGAAAGCCAGAATTGAAGGCCAGGTGCAGCGTATGCTATCGGAGAATTGCCAGTCGGCACAATATCAACATTCGGTCTTATGTTGGTTTTCGACAATGGGCCAGAAATGAGGGGCAAACTAACATCGTCACCTGCCACTGTAGGGCCCAGCCCGGAAAAGGTAACCTTTCAGCCGCCGCTCTGGGGGTATTTTCACGCCTGAGCCTCGTATTTTCGAATATATTTCCTATGCTGGCCGGCTCACATCGAAACTTCGCCCAGGGATAATTTGATCTGGGGTGTATGTTGATAATTAGAACAAAATTGTAATCTTCACTTAGAAAAATCTAACGAGAAAGGTTTTCTGTTACAAAACTTAGAAACGACAAACAAAAGTCATCTTGTCACGGTTTCACAGAACGTTTGGTCATTATAACTAAATTTTTATTGCGCAAGTTAACATGGATCAAACCTTTAGTCATTCCCACGAAGTATCCACTGAAGTAATGTAGTGACGTGTCACTGACTCACTGTACATAGAAACCAAGCAATGTTTTAAGCACACTGCAAACCTAACAAGTGACAGAAAAAGCGTCGTGCCGTAAGGTTTGCGACTGATTAATTGGAAGTAAATGATTATATCAGCCAACCGCTAGGGTTATGTTGTAAGGTTATGCTGTACGGAGACAGCTAAACAAACTGCTAACGTAAATATGCTCTATAAACATCTATACTTGTAGTCCATTTTCACTGCTTGAGATGCCAGGCGAGTCTTCGCCTTCATGCCTCCCTGAGTGCAGTACGTTTCTGCATTGGGTGGGATTCAAATCATCACTGTTTGAAGTAGGTTGTATGCTTTCTGACATTCAAGCATACTGAAGCCACAGTAATAATTTACGAACATCAATCCAAAACGTAGTTCACTTCATGAGGCTAAAAAATCACAAGTCACTACCACGCAGTCGCCGTGTCACGCGTGACAATACCCTTAAATCAAATCAGCAACCATCGATAATCTTTTATTACATGCTGCATAGAATGCTAATTCTTCTCCTGGACGCCGCAGAGTCCCATTCACTTCATTCCAGACCTGCAGAAGTGGGAAGAATTAAGTGCCCTGCAGAGCACAGTACGCCGGAGACAAAAAACTGATTCACTTACAGCAGGGGATGGCGCATATTTTGTTTTCCTTATGCTGGTTTGACGACTTTCGGTCTTGCGAAGTTTTTTTTATTTATCGCTTAATTGATAGATCAGTTGCGAGTTTCCTGGCACTCGGGTGTTCGCACCAAAATTATCCAAAAAGGCAAACTGCTCTGAGTAAACGTCAAACAAATCTTAGATTTTGTTCATCAGATAGTAGCATTTTTAACATCACTACCAATTTCACCAGGTCCACAAGTTTTAAAAAGCGCGTGAATTGAAAGAATATACAAGTGACCACCGTCTTAAAGTCCTTTCAAGTAAAGGCGCAAGTCTTGGAATGGTGCACTAACTTTTAGACATGTTAAATAATAAAGGCTTCCAAGTAGGAACGAATAATGAAATAGCGAATAACAGAAGGGTCGATGTTGCTTTGATTAACAACTCGTCAATGTGTGGGAGATCTTTAAGATGAACTATTCTGCCAGTTTAAGTGGACAGCAGGTCCTTTCCTATTCCACATCTGCCAGCTGTACATTCACATGTTCTTGGTCAGTCTACATCTTACACAAAAGCGACAAGTCTAGCGGAATAAGGTGGACAAGATTGAAAAAGCCCGTAATTTGTTACCCACATTTTGGACTACAGTCTTTACCAAACGTCGGGCCTGCGGATCAGCAGTGCACAAATGATTGGATTATACAAATACCTTGAAAAATGTTACTAACCACTGCAAACCGGGCCACTGTATGAGGCGATTGTCTGGCTCATCGGGGTGTAGTTCAAGAAAACCCTTCCACTATCGATCACCACGCGGCGACTAGTTTGGGTGAAATAGCAAATTCCAGCCTCTGCTCATCCACAAAGCAAATAACACAAATAAGTTCACAGAATGTACAAGCATTGATAATTATACAACGTCTTTGAGGAGATGATTAAGCAAGCTGTTTTTTCAGAACGAAGCCATTTCACAATATGCTGCAGTCAGTGTTGACTGCATATAGCATATTAAATATAATGGTATTTCATCATTTCGGACAGCTGAACACAGGTAAACAAATGGAATAGTGTGGCCATGTAACCTACTGGTTTACAAACCAACTAGCGCTGTAACATCAAAATTGAGGCATGCACACCTTCCCTAAAGTGAAGACCTCACAGACATGCTGTATCCACAAAAAGACACTGGAGGTATGGAGAAGTACGTGGCCATGAGGTAGAAATAAAGACTCGTTTGTGTGAAACTCCAGCCTTGCAGTTTCGCTTTTTCACTTGTTCAACAAGAAACATTTTTTCTGATGGCAGTTTGCTGTCAAAAGACATGATCATTGATGACTGACAAAGAGGGAGGGATTTGAAGTTCAATGCTATAAAACAGACGAGCTCTTACCACTTCTGCACATTTCATGCCCAATGCTTTTGATATAACAGTTTTCTTCTGAGGGGATATTTTCGTAAAACAGAGATGCGAAGCAACCAGAGCTCGTTTCCTGGAGTCTCTTCCGAAACGCATTCCTTTTTTAGGACCGCGGCAAACAGCTCTAACGAGAAGCCAGATGTGCAGTACTCTCTTCAGCAGTGTTCCCTCTAAGAAAATTCTATACTGAGCAAATGTTTTGTGCACTAAGCGCATGCAACTGCGCAGCCATGCAGACACGCAAACAGTGAACCGTTCCCAGCGTTGAAAGAACTATGCGATTATATACCGCATTAAATTTGGAATGTTGCAAGTGCGCGAGAATGAAACAGCACTGCGCAAATTGTCTGTTAGTGCTGCGCAGTTGCGCACCTTAGAGGGAATACTGTTCTTCAGCTCCTGATTGTCAAGTCGTAAAGGTTAAAACAACGGTTTTCGGGAAGACAGCAATGGATTGAACATGACTATCGAAAACACTCTTCATACAGTTGAAGCGGAAGTAATGAGGAAGATTCACCTCCGAGCAAGTACAAGATTTCATGATTTCATTTCATACCTTTCTCTGTAGTCGTAATATCGTTTTGTCCTTGAGACTGTTGCACATTCAATGGAGTCGCAAAACGTGTTTACTGCAGAGTGAACGTCAGTTTTTTTCGACGGGCTCTATCAGAAAACGTGGTCCTTCTTTGTAGCGAGTTCCTTTAAGTGTCACTTCTGCAAACTGGTGAAAATAATTACAGGTTAATAAACCTCGCAAATTATAGGTTTTCTGTTTTTTGAGGTGGAGCTTTGTCGGCGCTTGATGACAACGGCGGTCTTATAGGGCCACTACGGAGTCTTTGTATTGCATCATTTGACTCGCTTGGGCCTTGAAGGCTGCAGCCTTCAAGAGATGGTATATCCGCAGCTCTTCAGTACACCCTGCGTCTGGCAAGAAGGCTACAGGAACAATTTATAAGGTCTTGGTAAGATCCGGCCTATAGTTTAGCTCATATTCAATGAGGTACAGGTAAGCAAATGCAACAGCCTATCAGCACGATCTAGCGTAATCTGAAAATAAGAAAAGCTCACATATTTTGTAAGCCAATTTGGCAAACGTGAAGAAAATTGATCACAATTACCTAACAACAAAAGTAACGGCAAACAACTACAGTAACGACATTCAAAATATCACCTGTGCATTATCCAAGAAGCGAGTAACTGAGGTAGTGGAGCCTGGAATGATTCTGCTGTTACAATCTCACGAAACGTCAGAAGCGCGGAAATTAGGTGAAGTGCAGGCAAGTCTAATCAGCGAGAAAATCATTGAATGGAATGCTGATTGTCAGGTAAAATTCTTCTTCTCAATTCCTTTTTCAGCTCAGTCTATTTTTTGCAAAAACTGCTCACGCAAGCATTCTCTTTAAGATGCATAGGCTTAATGTGTAGTTTCATGAATGAATATTACACTCTGGTATAACTACGCGACAAGAAAATGCAGAAGAAACGACTGATATTGTAACGGTTTTGTTGTTTAACCTAGCATTACACAGCCACCCAACCAGGGGCGGAGCCAGACATTTTCATTTGGGGGGGCCACTGGAGGGGCCAGTTTTGCAACAAGGGGAGCTGTCAATGGTCTGTGTAGGACTTTCAGAAAGAGACCTACTCCAGTGACATGACGTCACGCGGAAAATTTTTGGGGGCCACTGGGGGGGCCAGGCAAAATTTGGGGGGCAGTGGCCCCCCTGGCACCCCCTAGCTCCGCCCCTGCACCCAACCTAAGTCTTTCATAAGCTTTTCACAGATATGGAACCTGTCCGTGATGCTTGATTTGTTTCTCGCGTTGTTTTCTTCCACAGTCCTTTACTGCGGCAAGATCCCGGTAATTAATTTGAGGGCTACTATGCGACACTTCAAATGTTAATTGCATCATTTTTCGCAATTCTGTTGTCAAACTCATCTTCAAACACATTACGCTTTCCACACAAGATAAACATAATGTAACAGTGCAGATAATCCAATTTTTGTTCTGACACTCTTGTATACTTTGTGATGACGGTTGCACCCGGTTTTACAGCTTAACAAACCCAAAATCAAAGCAAAAGTAGGCCTAAATCAAAGTTTGATACAACTTTCCATCGGGCATTCTTTAGCAGTCCCCATCAAAGGTTTGTCATTGATACTTATCATCCATAGGCAATACATACACGTTCGAACCACTTCCTGAAATGCCACACTGTTCATAAACTAAATATTGATTGCAAATACACGGTACTCGAAGCAAGTAGGTATAAAAATGTAGTTCTAGTAAGTACGATCTTAATAGGGAGACTAAGATTATCAACAGCAGCAAAAACCAAACTAAACTCGGTCCACAGTTGAAGTACTCAAACCAAAATTGAATTGAAGTACGGCTTTGCCACCATTGTTCTGCGAACTAATTGTGCGACCGCAAATTTGATTGTGTCAATATTCAAGAGCGGTAAGTGATGTTGTCACATCTCATCACCGGCCACTTGACTGTCGTCATGAAACAATTGAACGAATTGCTTTGGCGTTTTGATAAGAGATGCTACAACTCCTGTAGGCTACAGGTGTTTCACTCTAACTTGGGGTGTCAAACTCGTTTGGTGCTGTGGACCATATTTACGCACTTATTTTACGCGGGCCAGACAATTTTTCATATAATGATACAATCGATGCTTTCATTTACTTTTTGCTCATAGTTCTGCGACTCGAAGAAATTTGAAACATTTTGGCAGTTACAAGCATGTCAATATGTCGTAACAAAGATTGTGCAGTTGCAACTTTCAACGTTGAGTTTAGATGCGCATCCGTCAATTGAGATCGGAATCGAGATTTGTTTATGTTCATCAAAGAGAACAGTTGTTCGCAGACATGCCCGTAAGTACCAGCAAACACCGACATGGTCCTCGATGCCATTTCTTTTATTTGGGGATAAGTTGGTCCAGTGTATTGATAAAACGTTTTAATGTCAACATTTTCAAATTTAGCTTTAAGAACACTGTTGCACTGTAACTCAATTAGTTCCATTTGATATTTTTATATTTTTGTGGCACCTCTTCAGCACTGACGGAAAAAGAGTTACTGAAAATAGCCAATTCAGTTTGCACACTTTTGAAATCAGCAAATCTTTCTTCGAACGCGTCGGAAATTCTCCGAATCCTCATGTAATCTCTACAACCTCATAGTTTTGAACTGAAGAGGTTGTTGCCATTATATAGTGGATGTACCTTGGTTCAGCTAACCTAATTATTAAGTCGTAATGTCGCGTTATGACTATAAACAAAAAACGTAACTCTGCTCTACGACGTAATAATAAACGTAACTCAGTCAAACCTAATGCAAACACAAAACTGACCTGAAGCAGGCCACAAAACGCGTCATGGCGGGCCGGATTTGGCCCGTGGGTCGCCGGTTTGACACCTCTGCTCTAACTTATAGAACAAATTAATATTGATTCAGTTGTACCCGAAACTGTGTGTGTCTCAGGTAGTGGCGGATGGGGGGCGTCGGAAAAACACAGACAAAGTAAAGAGCAAAACAGATGGGACTGCGGAAAAGGTGCGCCACCTCAGGGAAGCATCGTACTGCTTTTTGCGGGACAACCGCACCAAATCGCCCCCTGGATCTGTGGGGGCAGTGGCCCAATGATAGTTACAGCCATCGCTTTCCTGCCCTGGCATTCCTTACCTCTATTTCTCTTCGTGTTCGGGATGCTAAATAAACCAACTATCTGTTCCGCCACTGGTCTCGGGTACAAATCGGACGTAGACCTATGCTTGTAAAGACTCGCTGTTCCTAATATTGGCACAGTGGCGTACCTCTGAGAGCAACGAAACCACTGAGGTTAGACTGTTATCCTCGCCAACTTTAATATTGCAGATAACCTAGTTTTACCAAGCTACCTTTGTTTCAAGAAGATGCTGCCATTGGACTCGGGAGCCATACGGTAGCGGCATAGAACCGCACTCTAACTACCCTGATACTCGTTGAAAATGCCGTCCTGTGTAGTACAACATGATAATATAATTTGAATATCCTAACCATCTTAACAACAACAAATAATATTAGTTTACTTTCCCAAAATAAAAACTGAAATAAAAAAACTAAAAATGAAAAGTATCAATCGGGTATATTGGTATGGCTTGCAGTTTTTACGGTTTTTAAGCCAACGACATGCTTGTGACTGAATAGGCTACACACCCACCACACACTCGTTGTTATTTGTCTTTTATCGCGTATATTCTTGTATTTTGTCAGTACTAACATGTCAAAAATATACATGTTTCGCTATGAAGTAAATCTGCGGTAGTAAAAAATCTCAATTTGCGTGAACAGATTGGTAACAATTTTCAACTAATGCCTGTAAGTTATAAACCAATAAGCGTTCTCATCATATCCGTTCGTAGCCAACCTCTTGTGCAAGTAACATGAAATTGGAACCACCGAACATTTTAAAGTTTCACTGCACACATAATCATCTCGAGCTCCCTGTGGTTGCAAAAAGACAGTTCCTTAATTTGGTACAGAGGTATTTTGCATCAGGCAATCAGTGGAAGGCGGAGCGACCAGTGTATGGCGTAACGCAGGGGTTCCCAAGCTGGGGTTCATGTGCATCTAGGGATATATTTGCTTATCTGAAGGGGTACATTTAAAGTTAGCAAAAGAAGGAAAAATATATTTATATATTATTTATTTACAAATACTTATAGATATATCAGTGATTAGTACCTTATAGATATATCAGTGCATAGTAATTCTAAAAATCTAAATGTTATATTAAAAATTCAGTGGATTTTGTTATTTCCTCAGCCTTTTTGTCATAAGAAATTTAGGGGTACATGGTTATCTGTCGAAATGCTGAAGGGGTACATGGTCAGAGAAAGGTTGCGAACTCCTGGCATAAACGATACAAGGCTGAAATGAATATAAGATTACCTTACCGACGAGCTCACGCACTCTGCAAATTTTCAAATTGATGTGGGCCTACGCGATGACGAAAAAGTAAAAAAATGAAGTAAAATAGTGGGTCTCTCGTATCTCGGACCCCTTGAAAAATAATGAGCTGGTCCGTACCCCTACCCCTTGTTCCGCCTCCCATACTGTCAGCAAAAACTGCAGCCCGTATTTCATTGCAAGCTACACCAGCAGTATATTTGCTGAGACTGCACTGGTAACTTCGTGACATCGGAAGGCAATAGGTTTTTGCCCGTATAAGTTCGCATTAATTGTACACAATCATAGACCACATATCTAATAAATAATGCAGCTAATTTGTTCACTGCTTTCCACTTGATCGATTATGTCTACACAAGCTGCCTTCTCAAAACACTTGTTTTGTTTAATGAGTCTCCCATAAAACCTCAATTCTTAAGCATATCGCCCTCTTTTTCCTTGTATCTCCAAAACTTGCGGCTCTATTTTGTCATCTCTGGCTCACAACCACAGAACCTTGGGCTTCAACACCTGTAGATGTTGAGCTATTGTGGAAGTGGAGTATTCCAATGCTGCACAAGTCATAGACAACAGTAAAGTTTGCCTAATTCGTCACCTCAAGGGGATTAGAAAAAAGTAACGATTTAGGCGAAGTGACGATCATTTCCAAGCTGGACTCCTCCATTTAATCTAGCACCTTTTAAATCTTTAACAAACTGCAGACTTTTGCCGCGTTCTCTCAATGGGGAATCGCGTCGCGCTTCGCAGCTCGTGTATAAATTCGATTAACAAATTGCGAGGTGCAACAATTCTTAGACAAAGATCTATAATTTGTTTGAATCACCACACGTACTAGCTGCTTAGACATCAAAAGCGGTGGCGTAGCTAGAGTGTGGGCTGCCCGGAGCGGCCCTTGAGTTTGGCGCCCCCGAAACCCATAAAAATACGTATTGCACAGTGGCTGGCTCTTAAAGCTTTGTAATATTAACTAATTCAGCGTGGTCCAAACAGTGGCACGCGGGCCGCATGTGGCCCGCAGACAGTTATTGTGCGGCCCGCGAACGCTTTCCGTGAAAAGTATATCACACAAAGTCATATATACATTGTGTTAACCACACAGTCCTTGCAAGTCACACATCATTGAAGTGCAGGTCACTATGTAACTTTGAGGGGTAGCAATATCTTTTTACCTCTAGGCTAAGGCTAACGCTACAGTACTCTGTGACCACAAAGCATGCGTTTATTTTTTATCTTTGTTGCAAGCATAGATTCTGTAATTAATTTTCGTGTTAGATTAGAAGATGTGTATTGTGGAAGTAATGAAGTAATATTTGTTCAAGTATAGCAATTTAACAATTAAGAGTGTCAAAACAGAACTGCCAGAGGAAAACAGAAAGTTCAATTCTAAATGGGAGGGTTTTTCTTCACCAACAACAATGGCAAACCACAGTGTCTTTTGAGGTTGCAAATAATATCCGTTCCGAAAGAGTTTTTATTAACGAGAAGACATACGCCAAATGCCACGGAAATTCTAGGGAAACACTTTTGAAATAATTGAAAGGTAACCAGGCCCACAACCAGGGGGCAAACGGGCAATTGCCCCGCTTAAGAGACTTTTCGCTGAAGATGTGCTCTCCATGTTCGTAACATGGAAAAGTGCTTTCTCAATTATGAAGCGATTGAAAAGCGACACACGAAATAGAATGGCTGATGAAACCTGCATGCCTGCGTGCGTCTGCTGACTACGGAAATTACAGCGGACATCGACTTCATAACCAAAACCAAGAAACAAAAAAGTGTTTTGCTATTTTGTTGGCGTGTTGTGTATCTTTTTTCTAGCAGAAAATCTGTACTTTGAGCCGCAAACAAACAAACAGAAAATTAAAAAATTGCCCTAAAATCAAAACTTGCGTTAGGCGTGCAGCAAAATTTAGGTCTGTTAGAACAGCAAACGAGTCTTTTAATTGCAGTGGAGTTCCTCTCTTTGCGGCCCGTAATTTTTCCTCAAACCGTAATGTGGCCCTTCGTACTCGCAGTCTTGGACCACCCTGAATTAGTTTGTGCACCATTATAATATTGCAGTACTCTCACATGCTCACATATGGTATGGTTTAAATACACACCAAGAAACTCAAACATTGTAAGTATCAGTTAAACAAAAAGCAAAAATGGCTTACAGAGAAAAATAGTAAAAAAAGGGTAAAAATTAGTACCCTATTTATTTCTGAAATGAAAACTACAATTTTCTACACAGTAACTTTTCTTGCCTTTTTGTTGGCAAATTCTTCAGTGGCAATGTTAAAATTTATTTCATCTGTCAATTGTTGCTCAATAGACAGTGTGTCATGTCATGATTTCCCAACCGCAAGGTGCTCATACTAGATCTTATAACAATTCTTGATCAGTTTTAGTTTCGAAAAATTCCTCTCGCAGGTAGCAACACTAACGGCAATTGCGAGGAAAATCCGCAGCGTTATTACTATATTTCGAACACAGTTCCCAAGGTTTTACTTTTGAATAAACTGCAAAAGTTCAAAGGGGCCTTCTTTTTCTGCTGTGAGCTGTACATCGGCAACATCTTATAACTGTGATGCAACAATAACGTTCTTCTTAATTGCACAACTTTGAACAAGCGCAGGCAGCAACTATTGTTACGGTCGATCAATTACTCATCCGCTCAAACCACGGCGCTTAAAATGTTAATCAAGCGCATTCCCTGGAATGCCGGGAGCGGAGCATCGTCGCCCTGTTCGTTTGCTCGCAACGCCATGTTCAGTTCTTTGTTCGCCGTGTTAGAGTTAGGTGGCCGTTAAGTTGAAGTAACAGTGATCATTGCAGTGAGGTAGTGAATTCGACTGTCAGGGCATCAGCTTAGCTTGTGTTGAACTGTCTTGTCTGTTGTATTTGCTGCGGCATCTATGTGGTTGTCAGGGATAATTATTGTTGTTATATCTGCGCAGGTGTATTAGCGTTGAACTCCCTGGTGCCGTGAATGTTTGTAAAACACCACGACCTTCTCTCTAGATACGCCACGATATTGCACGACGCCCTCGTAAGTGTAATTTGGCTTTCTGTAACACTTTTACTTGATCATCGTGGATCTTTTCCTGCAATTGTATGCTGCGAAGAGTTGAATGACCGCTAGTACAAATGTACCGTACTGGATTGTTGCATTGAGAGTAGGCTGTGTGCTTTCACAAGTCATAGCAGCCAGCGGAGACTTATCTTTGAAGTTGAGCCGTACACCTGAATATAAGTTTACAAACAACGGTTTGTCACTAACAACTATGAATACTTCTTCTTCGGCTATTAACTGCACTCAACCTCCTGTACAACCAACTGGTCTACTTGGAATCTGAATGCAGCACGGTGATCTAAAAGTTTTCATAAAGACACAACATACTGAAGCAAGAAAAACCCTCACAGAACCCTCAAAACTCACGTAACCCCACTACATGTTTTGCGGAACACTAGGTTTCCGCGGAACCCATGTTGAAGTATACTGAGCTAGATTATATTTCTCCACACACACGGAAATCTATTTTGACGAGCACAAATCCAACTACACGTTAGCTTTACACAGAAATGTTTTTTAGACCCAACAAAGCACTTTTACTCGCAGGTACATAACTTACATAAGCTTAGAGCTTACCACAGCCACAGGTTTGCCCGCAGTCATCTACCATACTCCTAAGTTCTACAAGGTCTACGATCAAACGTCAACAACAACCCAACACTCGATCAATGAACCGTGCAGCCGTTGATACACCCTCCCTGATACACGATTGTTTATTGTTTGGCTAAGATAACAATCGCTTAAATACACATGCCATAGTTTAAATTACTCAAAATCAAAAACATCCATCAGCTGCGAGTAATACCCCGATATAACAACCACTTTTATTTCAACACAGCCTGTACAGCTTTATAGCCTACGGCGCAGCCCCCATAAATATGCCGCCAGGGGCGGACCGGCCCCCTAATTTAACTATCGCGCCCCCGGTTGCTGCATACATCCAATGTCGTATTTAAAAATGTGACCCCCCTTTTGGTTTTTGTACCTCCCTGCTGCGAAATCCTGGCGACGGGCCTGCCCGTGTAGTCGTTAGGTCTTGACGGTGTCGGGGTACAGTAGGAGCAGGACCGAAACGCAATTTTGGGAAGACGTGCAGTTCACGCTCATCTGGCGATGGATGAAGATGACTGCAATATCAATGAAGACCAAATAAAGCCATACAACGTCTACCCTGCAAACCTGTGTTCATTATAATTTACTTCTTCGTCGAAACTCGTGATCACCACCTTTCACTCGCAACATGCGGATGGAAGTTAGAATTTAGAGCAAACAAGACCGTTGTTTAGTGACGATTGTTCCTACGTCATCGTTACCCCTGGCCAGCTATCGTGTAACGCCACAGCCGTCGTTTGCACATCTATAACTGAACTTCGTATTCGGAAATAACTGTAAGGACCTTGATGATGCCAGGGCTGCTAATACTTCCGCTCAGTGTCGCCAGGTGCTGGACTAACCTTCTTCACGGACAAAAATATTACACAACCACGCAAATTACTGCTGTACAGTATAACCAGCTTCGCTGTCGGAGCACATTTGAAGATAGACTTCGTAGTGATGTTTAACTGTGGAGTACATTAGCATTCTCTGTATTGGAGCGATCAGTAAAACCCCCGGTCAGGGAAACCCTTGATTAGTCCCATTGCCACGCCGACGGGGGACTCTTGTGTGCTTAGCCCCGCCAAGCCAAGCTTCAAGCCCCCCAAAAATGAACTATGAACACTAGAAGCCGGCGGACTTTTTATCAAACCGTATTCTGTTCTTTGTTGTAACTCAGAGACGAAGCAATGCAAGGGCCACTACACTACCAGATATGTTAATGTAGATTTTCGGAATGTCAAGCCCCCCTGCGCAAACGTAAAGCCTCTTTTGAAGATTTTCTGGCGACGGTTATGCTCTTGCTCCTTGATGGCTGATCCAGGCAATCACGCTCAGGATAGACCTCCTTGCATCAGTGCTTTTCGACCGTGGTTCCGCGAGTGGCTGCCAGAGGTTCCGCCGAAACAGACCGAAATCCGCCGAAACAGACCGAAATTCGCCGAAACAGACCGAAATTCGCGACCACAGTTCTATGCGGTTGCAGCAACATAGACACTTGGACCACTGCGCAGGGTTCCATGAACAACCCAAACATTTGCGAAAGGTTGCGCTGCGGCAAATAGGTTGAAAAACACCCCGCAATCCCGCAACGCTTGTCGACCCACGCGTCGAATCCATCGCGAAAGCTTCACGTTGCGCGACACGAGCAGGGCGTCAAAGCAGTCCTTGCTTTATTGTCAACGAAACGAGTTAACATGAAAAAAACTCACCGGCGTTCGCAAATCAATTAGGCGTCTCGCGCGCGCGCGCACTGTGACGTCACAATTAAGTCCGCAGAAGAACAATTACTGCGAGCGTTGGTCGCTGGCTGCGTGAGGAAAAAAGGCGTCGAAAAAATGGCAGCGTCTCTCGTCGAACAGCTCATGGGTTGAAAAGCGGAATCGGAAAATGTTTTTTTTTCGCATTTCGCGGAATTAACAAAAAAAGGCCACCTACGCGCGGATAAAAAACAAGCAGGGGTCACGCAGACCCAGGATGAAGCGCAGTCGGTCGCCAAGCAACCGTACGGGTTACCGAGTAACCGTCACGTGACCTCTCCGAGTTCAACTCGGCCCCGACTCGACGCAGCATCACTCCAACGGTGGTCGGATCGGGACAGCCGAGTTGAGCGTTCTCATCGGCGAACCGACCGGTGTTGGGCCGGGGACCAAGCTGGGCACACCGGGAGCCGACTGGGGCAGGTTCGAGTAGTAAGTTACTCCTCCCACTTGCTGGCTCATCAGGCCGGGTGCGTGAGTGAAAGGCACTTGCATCGGTGGCACGAGGCCGCGGTCGGGCAGGAGGTTCCTTTGAAGCAAACGGATGAAAGCTTTAACGGGGCGAGAGTTTGAAAAAGCGGTCCCGGCATCGAGACTCAGTGTAACTTTTTACATGAATACCGGCCGAGTAGACGGTTTTGAAGGGTTGTTACACTTAGGGGCGTAACGAGGTTAGATAGCGCCCGGGGCAAGAAGCAACTTTGGCGTCTCCATGTTCGAACCTGAGGTTTTTCGGAAGCAAATTCACTGTATTGAAGAAAGTGCTTGTGACATTGTTGGGACTTTTCGGCGCCCTCCGTAGTGATTCGGCGCCCGGGGAATTATCCCCCACTTCGTAACGCCCCTGGTTACACGTTAAATCAGTCTTTGCCGGTGACCGGTTCAGTTGAATTGTGCAAAGGAACTTTTTATATTTTATTTCCAGCATTTTTGTCGACAAGTTCAGAGACTCCCGATTAACAATGACGTCAAACATGCGCGCGTTGATACAATTTCGGCGAAACTTTCAGGAAAGCGTTGAAAGAAAACTGTTGCAGACTTCTGGGTGTGACTTTTGTCGGAACACACGGAAGGTTTGGTTTCAAGCCACCGGAAGTCGCACGGGCAGCGACGCACTTCCGGTAATTTCCGACTCGTTGTGCCGCAAAAATGTTCCTTTACGCGAAAATCATAAAAAGTTGAACGCAGCTTTGTTGATAGGAACCGAATTTCGATCTTTTCAGGATTACCTTTCATACTTGGCACAACAAACACGCAAAATTATTTTCGCTCTAGAGCGCAAAGCTCATAACGGTTTTCCTGCTACTAATTCGTGTTTTTTATATTTTTGTTCATGAGGGTTCCATGACAAACGCGAAAGTATATCAGGGGTTCCACAATGACAGAAAGGTTGAAAAGCACTGCTCTAGAGCGCAAAACTCGCAACGGTTCATTCGAGAAAGGCATTTCTTTTAAAGTAATGGTATTACAGAGGCAAGACAGACAAACCTTTGGAAGAGGTCGGTTTGCTGGAAGTTCTGCGGCAGCGGGGGAGGAAACGCCAGCGAGCCGAGCGAACCAAGATCTGCGACAAGAAGACAAACATTACGTGTTACTTTGGTCTGCTGGGCCGAAGTTAGGAGCCTGCAACTGAATCAGCAGTAAGCTCGTAACTGGTTTGCAAGTAAGAAACCCCGCCCGCGGCGCGACACCTTTTGAATCGCCCCAGGCCCGTAGCCACGGGGGGCATTCGGGGGCAATACCCCCCCAAAATTTTGTTGCGCCCAGAAATTTTTTTGTTAAAAAATATAATAAAAACAAAAATCTTGCCCCCAAAACGTAAAACCTGGCTACGGGCTTGAAATGCCCAGGTCGCAGTTGGTGATGAGATGACGTCAAGGTCTCTCAGAAGGAAAACAAACGACAGGTTTGGCGATGAATGGAATCGTAACAGTTAACGTCCGTGAATTTCCAGGACAGTGACCGAGATAATGGCGACGAGTTTTAAAGAATACAGGAAGCAAAGGGCAGTGATGGCTGAAGAGCACGAAATACAAATCGATGCAATGGCGTTGAAAAAATGCCGGTGATCAAGTAAGTGTTGTATTTGACCATGTTGTTGAAAAAAAAGCAAGTCAAAAAATCAGACTTTTAAATTCCCGACAATGAAGTTACTGTTTTTTACTTTTTCTTAACTAAATTCTAGGGGCTGACGTCAGAAACCTGGGAAGTATTTTTTCAGGGCGAAAAGCTTATGGCCCCACGTCAATGTCTTACCGTATGCCTATAAATATTAAAACAACTTTCACATTTGTTGTTTAAGAAAAAGGGTGTGCTTGTGACTGGTTAATTCAGGCAAGATGTCTATTTATCTCCACAACGCACGCTCCTTGCTGATCCAACCCAACAGGCCTCGTTGGCTACGAGTTTGACAAACTACGTAAATCAGAATGGTGACGTAACGGAACCCTCCTTTTACAAAGAGAACAAAGAACCTTTATCAAAGCCCCTTCGCACACTCACGTGTCGCACCAAAACGCAACAGGATGTTGTTTGTATTTGACTGGGATTAACAGCAAACGACAACATTCTGCCTGTGCTTAAAACATGCAGCCGAGACGTTTCCGCATTTAAGCACATTTCTTATTCGCTCGAAAACGTCAAAGTGCTCTCTCGCGCCACCTGGCGGCGCGAAATTAACACTTCTCAGTCTGTTATTATTCAAATCGCGGCAACTCACCAGGGTTGGCAGCTTGGGACGGCATGCCCAGGGCTTGCTGGACCGGACTGGCCACTTTGTGTTCGTCGCCCAACAGCATTCCAGAACCACTGACCTGCGTCACAATTAGAACGACTTTCGTCAAGCTATAACGTCATTCTGGGTTTCAACAATTGAAAAGTGGGAGGTGCGCAAAACAGTTGTTTACGTGTCGCAAGTTGAAACGCACTGACTTTGATTGAAAGCTTCATATCGGAGTTGCTCTTTTCGCGACAACCTTGAACGCAAACCTATACCAGGATTCTCATTCAAATAGGTTTCGAGAAACTTTCGTTTTGTTCCGAGGGAACCAGGGTCCGCGGTTCCAAGAGGAACCTCTTTTGTCCTGAGATGGTCAATACTTGCGTAGAAACGTGTCGTGGCGAGAGACGTCCTTTTGTTGTCCAACTAACCAACTCGATAATTTTGAAAGATGCCGCGCACGCACGCGGCGGATCTTTCCTGATCTAAACAACGTAGCATTTTATGAATGATTCGCATTTTCGACGGAGCATGATGTCACATAAACGGCCCCCCACCCGCCACCACCTGTCGCTCTGACCCAGCCCGGGTTTTGTTTGGCATCTTGACCTTTTCGCAACACAACGTACGTCATCGCGCCACAAACGGTCAACTCCTACTTTCTGTCAAGCTTTGTCAACATAGGTTTGGCGATTGCCCGAAATGACAGTACGCTGCATTTAACCCTTTCTTCATAATGCCATCGCGTCCTCTTCCACATTACATAACGGCAACGCCCTTTAAACCTCTTTGAAGGACCGTGCAACCCTAGCATTTTGTGCCCCCCTAACATTTCTGTCATCTTTTCATCTACCGAGCTGGACTTTCCTCTGGCGCACAACTTCGTTCTCACCAAAACTTTTGACTTGGATTAGCTAATAGTTAACAACTAACTACTTCCTATATCAGTGGTTCCCAACCTTCCTCTGACTATGTACCCCTTCAGTATTTCGACAGATGAGCATGCACCCCCACAATTTCTATGACAAAAAGGCTGAGCAGAATACTGTAACAAAAATCCACTGAAGTTTTAAAACAACTTTTAGATCTTTAGAACTATGAAGGTTGACAACGTTTCATTGCTAACCTTAAATGTGGGGGGTTTTTGTTCAATAAACCCCTTCAGATAGGCAAGTGTTCCATAGGGGTACATGTACGCCAGGTTGGGAACCCCTGTCCTGTATGGTTTATTGAATGCTTTAATACGGTACTTGCACTTCACTGTCACCGACTATCTCTAAACGGAGGGGCATGCCATTGTTTCTCGCCAATGCGCTTCAGCAGTAATTGTTACGTCATCAATGGCTTGGCGTTGTCTTACATAAACCGGAAGCCGCCAGGCAATTTTTTCATTTACGCTCAAAAATATGAACGAGGCAAGAATAATGTCTCAGATCTAATTCACCCCTTGAAGCCCCAATCAAACCACTGAGGGTACATGTACCCCATTTTGGGAACCCCTGTAAAATAATTGAAAACATATTTTTAATATAAACTAGGCTATTAGTTATTAAAGCAAAACTGAAAAATTCAATTTTAAACTTTGCTTTGACTTCCAAAGCTCCCTTTAACTTGCTTGCAAGACTAGCTTTATTCAAATTCTGGCCTCGAACACAATCCACGCATGAATGGGCTTTCAACTATGATGTTTGCTGTCAAAGCAAGGAATTCCCTACACACGAAGTTGCATTAAACTAACACGAGATGTTACGCACTTGGTCGGGATTTGGCATGGGGGGGAGGAGAGGCGGTTGCTGTGGCAACAGTTGAGGCATTGTCGGAGGAGGATGATGGTTGATCAGGTTCTGCGAGAGGAGCGCTTGCTGATAAGCCACGGCGGCTGCAAACGAATAAAAGCGATTTTTAAGATTGGTCGGGCGCAGCGCCGGACATCAATTAGCTGCAGCAGTTTTCTGAAAACCTCAATTAGCTGCAGCAGTTTTCTGAAAATCAGACTTTATTTCAAATTACTGACAAAAAAACATGAAATTGGGCAGATTCTTCGCGGGAGAGCTTTCACGTTGTTACAACGTCGCTTCCACGTCGCATTGAGACCGCGTCACTGCTGACACTATAACCAGATCTGCAATGCGTCATTTAAAAATGAAGCATGAAGACCGACCGACGACCTGAGAATGCACGAAACAAAATACCCAGTCCTGCAGTTTTTACGAATACGCAAAACTTTGCTGGCACGTCATCACTGCGCCTCAGATCCTTCAGGGTTGACGCAAGCAGTGTGGGAGGCAATCCACCGAACAAAGCGTGTATAGCACTGGGGCAAGACACCCTACAATCAGGAGGGGGTGATCGCTGGATTTCGCCGAAAAATGTTGCGTAGACGCTGTTGTGCTTGAGAAGCGAGTGTGGCCGAGCAAGATGTGAAAATCAAGCGTAGACGTCAGCAGTTGTTTCCGGCAAGTCGTTCACAATGAAATGGACCGGAGAGTATTTGGTGCAACGACAAATTAGCGAAATTCGCTACAAGCGCGTTCACTACTCTCTTCTTGTACCGGCAAGATATCTTTTTAAGCTTTCTTTTTTCAAAAACGCAAGAAAATACAACATCTGCGCACTTCAGGTTTTTCGATTTCAAGGGATTTAGTCAAGTTTACTTAATGACATAAAAGCTTGCTGACTGAAAAAAACAAACAAAAAAAACGTTTGCAGGTAAAAAAAAATTAAGCAAACGTAAATCGATTTATGCAGCGCACAACTAACCCGAACCTTATGCGCAACCAACCAACCAAAAATTTAAAAAAATCGTATTGGTCGGTGTTGAAACTGAGGGTCCGAGATTGCGGCGTACATTCCTATGGCGCTGTACCGTTGGACGACCGTCTCCACAAGCAAGACCCGACGGTAGAAGCGGAAGAGTTGGAAAACACTATCGGCAATCGAAGACGACTTGACACGTGCTACGTCATCGCCAGACGGTTCCAACGAACAAGCACAAGGTCAAATACCGGTCACCAGCGCAACTTAAGTAATGGCTGCGCTGAGGACAGCACCGTGACAAGGAAAAGCGAACCATTGATCGAGTCCACCGCCGCGTCACACATAAAGGACAAATCAAGCGACTCTGTCTCGAAACTCCTGTCGTCACAAGACCGGAAAGTGCAAACAAACTCTCGTGCCTTGCATAATTAAATTCTAGGATCTCGCGCACTCAGGAAAAGCATAATAATCAAGTTGTATCGCTTTGCAGCGGAAAAACCAATCATCAATTGGTGGCGTTCTTCCAGCAACCGGCTAAATCGTCAGAACATCGACAGCTCATCCAAAAAACATAATAAAATCCCATCGAAAGGCGAAGCTTACCTTCATACCAGTGCTGCAGCTGTAATGAATGGATGTCGCTTGGCGCCAGACTGTCCGGTTTGGGGAGGTCGTTCATGCGACTGGCGAAGTCACCAGCTGCTAAAATGTATTCGAACGACAGTGACTGAATGGCGTTGCTTTAAGCGGCGGAATACTCGCGCGAAAAACGAGACGGGTGGACATCTACGGTCCATTGTTTGGCCTCCTCCCAGACGAGAAAGCTCGCGTCACAAATAAGCCTCCTGTTGCGTAAAAACTTGCGGGCGGGACGATTGCCCGTTAATTGAACGACAGCTTTCCAGTTAATGCACGCGAATGGATTTTATGCACCAACGAGTTTGAGTTTCGACGAAGTGACCCTGGTTCGAGCAACGCATTCAACAAAAGTTAAATCTGTGCCTCGGAAATGAGGGTTTTGGATGCTTTCTGACGAGAGCTGGTTTGCTTTCAAAAAACAAAAAAATTGTTGCGCTTTTTCGCCGCGTTAACGGAATAAATTCGACTGCTTGAGAAAAATCTTTTTTCAGATTGGAATTTTCGCGCTGGGACAAAAAAACAACATCATGCTCAAGCGCACGTCATAGTAGCGAGCACGCTGGGGAGGGAGGCGAAAACAACGCTGTCGAAATGATTTTTACAAAATCATCCGCCTTCGTTTGGTGATAGATGCACGAGATCCCAACACAGATTAAATAACGTGCCGCGATTTCACACAGTGGGGAGGGGGAACCGGACAATTGCCCTCCCCCCCCAGAAATTTTCAAAAGCATGTTTAGTTGTTAAATGCAGTAACAAGTTACAATATCATTTTGCCCCCCCCCAATATGCCAGCTGGTTGTAACCCTGGAGGGGGCAACCGACATGATCTAACAGGGGGTATGTCGCGAACGTGGCGTCGGGCGCGTAGTCGGTGACGTCAACGGCAGAGAAACAATACCAACCGGCGTTATATGGCACAGATGTGGGGGGCTTTGACACGTACGGCGACGCCAGTCGATCGATCGCTTGTGTGCGCTCGAACGGGGCGCGGATTGGCGCGCTCGACGCTTGGCTGTGGTTGACCGGGGCCCCGTCGTTTGGCCTCAGCTCGTGCGCGCGCAGGACGTGGTCCAAGGTCTGGTGGGAGACGACGCTGGCATCTGTGCGCAAATGGCCAAAGTTTGTCGTTTTTTGTCTTGAAGCGTTTCGTGCAGTGCGGACCACATCAGAAAAGACGGTTAGTGCGACAAAACACGGGGTTAGGATGAAACGCGCGCAGAAATATTGTTCGTGGATGAAAATATTGATAAGTGTACAAACAACTTGATAAAGCGCAATGCTCCACTTTTGCAAAACTGCAATTCGAGCGATGTATATTCAAGATGTATCGACACTCGCGTCCTTTTCATTATATACGCTTGGTACCTTTCGGGTGGAGGGTGCGCCACTAGTGGGGGTAGTCACCGGCAACGCTGATCTTTAGCAAGATTTTTGCAATTACTTTTAGAATAAGCATTTCTAACAACAAGTTCTGTTCGAGATCACATAATCTCTGGTCCCGTCTTGCATCATCGAGGGTTTATCCGCGGAGATATACTGTGGGGTAAAGCCGGCGACGGGTCTTTACTCAGTTGGCCAGGTCGGGCCCATCATGAGGTCAAAGTTTTAACAGGGTTATTAAAATCGTGCATGGGAACGTGGCGCCTGCTTCGGTGTTGCTACAGCGCTTCGAGTAGTTAGGCAGGTTTCAGTAACCCAATAAAAAACACGACAGAACATGACAGTATTTTCACAAGTGCTAAAATGTAGTTTTTCATAAAGCGCATGCGCGAGCGTAAACCAGTTTTCTTTCTCATGTAGGCGGAGTTCGACCGCATTTACTGGTAACACAGTCATCGTGTGCGACAACACAGCCAATGTGTGCAGCAACACAGCCAATGTGTGCAGCAGCACAATTCTTCACTGTAGCCGATCACAGGAGTAGCACTGAAGTTCAGATAAAAATGAGTTTTGGTAAAAAAAAAAAGATAATAAAATGTAAAAATCAGCACCACGTGATAGAAGCGAAACGCGATTCGCCCTGTTCGCAACGCAGTGCTCACCATTCGAAATCGGTTCCCGGTTCTCGGGTTCATTTCGTTTCCACTCCGGCGGAAGAGAGGGGGGGACCCGCGGTTCGTTGTTGTACGTTCTGGAAAAATCGTTCGGCGAATCAGCGGCTCGTTGCCGTAGCGACGAGTACCTGTGTGGCTGGTGAGCCTGGGAAGCAAAAAATGGCGTCGGTCGAACATGAGAATAGTCTTAGGTGCCTTGAGTGGGAAGCGAATGTTGGCTGGAGTGGGGAGTTGGGGTGTTATTGTTAAGTTTCTTGGAAAGTGTCCCTCGGACAGATGGATTGGCTAATTTAAATTTGTTTTAACCAAATACAAAAAAACACGAAGCAGCAAGTCGACCGCGTCGAGGTCATCACAAGTTTGGCAATTCGTTTCTTGTTGGAAAGGTGTGCGGAATTATGTTCGAAGATGTGCGAAACTTTGTCCGAAGATATGCGAAACTATGTCCAAAAATGTGTGAAACTACATCCGAAGATGTGCAAAACTTTGTCCGAAGATATGCGAAACTATGTCCAAACATGTGCGAAACTACATCCGAAGATAAGTAAGCTTTGCTTGCAATTTTCAAGACTGAGGATGCGTAATTCTACGTGAAATCGATTCCTTGCTTACACCCATCGTGGAAAGTACATACGTCCGAAGATGTGCGAAACTATGTCCAAAAATGTGCGAAACTACATCCGAAGATGTGCGGAACTATGTCCGAAGAGATGCGAAACTATGTCCAAAAATATGCGAAACTACATCCGAAGACGTACGAAACTTTGTCCGAAGATATGCGAAACTATGTCCAAAAATGTGCGAAACTACATCCGAAGATATGCCACATTATCCAGATCTTAATCTAAGATATCGCCTATATCTAATCCGAGCGCAGTCGGACAAGAAACACATCGATAGAAACAATCAAGAACACCACTTACTTCGCGCGTTCGGGAAATTGAGATATTTTTTAGCTTTTCGGAAAGTTCCTCGTTTCCTTTGCCATGCCTGCAAAAAACAGTTTTACACAAAGTAAGAAAAACAAACAAAAAACTCTGGATGTTGTTTGTTATGAACCTTGAGGACGAGGCGAATCTAACAGCTCTGAATAAAGTTTCATTATCATAATAATGATGATAATTGCCAAAGTGATCCAGGGCTGCTCGGAAGCAGCAGATACTCGGCACACAAAGCAGAAATTGTCGTAGCTGCGGAAGTCACTGAAGAAATACACACAGTAGGGCTTCCTTAGCTTCAATTTAACGCTACTGCAACCATTACACAAGAGTAAGCCACAGGGAGCGGTGTTTGGTCCGCAGTCCTAGACACGAGCTGCGGTTGAGGTTTGTGACTCAACTTGTCGGAGGCAACCTGCGCTGTAGTTACGTTTGATGAAGCGGCTCTGCACTTTTCGCAACCTAATTCATTTGTACCGGGCCGTGTACCTCTGTCGGGAGTAGGCCTTCTCTCGAGGCTGGACGGGCGCTTTCCTGGGCCGCTCGGCGCTCGTTGGTTCCGCCTTGCGACCAGATGAGGACGGTTTCGGTGACGCGCGTTCTACGCGTTCGCCGGCGCGCCGGTCGTTTGAAGGTTCCGACTGGAAATCAAATGAAAATATTCAGTGCTCCCCGAAAAAGAAACTGGTGCAAGAATTTTTTTTTTACTACGAACAAGGAATATGAAGGAAGAACGCACAGAGCACGAAACTGCTGGAACACGAGAGACTTGCTTTGATGCAACTTGTAGATCTGACAGGTCAACCAGCCACACATTCCGCCATTAATTACGGTGAATCGTGCGTAAATACTTTCCGAAGCTCACAAGCAACACTGTCTCGAGCAGTGTTGCTCAACCGGGATCCTGTGGCTCTCCAAGTAGGCCACAGGGCGTTTTTTGGGGGACCACGAGCAGATCTCTGTTCGTGGCCTTGTTTTTTAACATCATTTTTTAAATGTCCGGTTTTTTTCTGGTGGATCAGGAGGCGATGGGTATGTCAGGAAGGGGACTACGAACCATGAAAAGTTGAGAAACACTGACTAGAGGGTAAAGGGATGATATGCTAAGTGTCCATGTTAAACATGGCAACGAAAAATGTCGCACAAGCTTTTATCGCCACGCTTCATCAAAGCGAACGGAGGAGGAGATTACCGGTTTCGTTTTCTCTGACGAAGCTTTGACTGGCGGACTCGCCGCTTTCGACGACGCGGCGTCGTTACGCCGCGAGGGCCTCTCTTCGTCCCGATCGTCTGCGGGGAAGAAAACAGCGAAATTGAGGCAACGCAACCAATCGTATCGAGTAACGCAACCAAGCGTGTCGAGCAATGCAACCAAGCGTGTCGAGCAGTCTGATTGGCTGACGACAAAGCGGCGAGATGAGTGCAGCGGAATTCCAAATGCAACGTTGGAAAAGGAAAATATTGACCGAACACACTTCGCCAAAACCATATTTGTCTGGTTTCATCATCAAACACAATTTTAACTGCGAGGTCTCAATGCAAAGAAGTCATGCGCAAATAGTGACGCAACGAATGTACTTGTTTAAAATACAGTCCACACCAACACTATCTATGAGTGACAGTTTCTGAGCTGCTCTTCATTCTAACAACGCTACGTTGCGTGAATGTTACGCCTTTACAAACGAAGTACCAGGACAGTCGAGGTCTCAGCCAGGGAAGTAACGGGGTTAAGATAGCGCCCAGGGCAAGGAACAAGTTTGGCGCCCCCAGTGTTCGAACCTAAGGTCTTTTGGGAGTAAATGTACTGTATGTGAGAACGTTGTACTTGCGACATTGTTGGGACATTTCATCGCTCCCCAGTGGTTCGGCGCCCGGGACATTGTGCCCCCCCCCCTTTCGTTACGCCCCTGATCTCCGCTACAATCTAATCGCTCGATTTCGGCGAGCTGACACAACAGCCTCGGCACTTACGATTCTTCTGCTGTATTTTCTCCTGGCGTGGGGTAGTTGCGTAGCGCTTGGTCGATCGGAAGTCTTGCGTTCGTATCGGCGCTTCCCTCCCGCGGTTGTTATGGTAACGCTGGGTCTGATGCGGCCTTGGCCGATCGTGCTGAAATATCGACGCAAGTCAAGAATCAGGTTAAAACGCGCAACGCGCGCTGTTCAGCGACAGCGTTTGATAAGCTGGTAATCCGCACAGTTTCAGTTGACAGAGGTGCCCTTCATAAAGGACCGTCGCATATACCTCAAGAATAGACTAAGTTTATCAGGCAGCTAGGACCAGGGCCGGCCCTAGCGGATGCGGGGCCCAATGCAAGACCTAAGCGCGGGGCCCCTCTGAGCAGTGATTTTACGACGTCATCGTGTTCGGTCAACCGTGTTGCGATCGTGGCAGAGCGCAAATATGCAGTACAGCACTAACACGAGAATTGAGCACGTTTGCTAACGTTCGAGAGGAAATTTGCTAGTTCAGACGAGAGCGTTCTTTGTTAACAATGGAATTTATATGGCGTTTCTACTGACTTCTCAAGCGCAAGGTGCATCTGGCAAAAATGAACTATCTACCCAAACACTATGGCGCGGGGCCCAATGCAGTTGCATCGGCTTATGGCCGGCCCTGGCTAGGACTGTTAATTGGTAAAATCGCTCTTGTAGTCTAGACCTGCTTTTTTTCGGTCATAGATCCAATTTTTTTAAATGACCGAAAAATCCAAGTCACTTCGGTCATGCTGCAATGTTCGAAAAGGTATAGGCAGGTGAACAATGTTACGGCACGAACAACCGAAATGTTTCAGCGAATAAAGACAGGCTTACATCGCTTAAAAAAAAAAAAGTAGATAAAAAAAAAATCACCTGTCGGTGAGCGACTTTGTAGGTGTTTGTTTAAGCTTAAATAGTTCGGTAATTTAAAACCTTTCATTTTTTGGCGCAGATCATTCTTGTTGCTCGCACTTAATGGAGTTGTTCCAGCGGCGGCGGCCTTAACTTCATGCACCTGTACAGCATTGTCGGGAGCAAGAGGAAAAGCACAAAACTAGGAAGTCTTGCAAAAAAACGCAAATTAATTAGCCAATTCCTAGGGACTCATTACGAGATTAATGATTTGATTTGCTATTTTTAGGCCATAACTCTCGAACCACAAACGCTTGGAAGCTAATCAAGGGCTCTAAAGACGCGAATTTTCGCATTTTTTAAAAGAAAGAAACAAAAAATTACTCCATGCGTTTGATTCACAGGGCCCGATGATTTCATCAAAAAACTTAAATCCAAAACTTCTTATTTTTGAATATCGAAGCTACAAGACTTTCCAAATCCCAAGAGGGTTTGAACAGCTCTCTAGCACAATCACCTGGCAAGTTATGATGGTGCAAACTCTGCAAAAAAGTGGCGCAAGTGGGACTTCAGGGGATGAGCCAGCAAAACCACATCAAGGCTTTGTACTGCCGCAAACGTTCAGAAGGATAACTTCAGAAGCTTGTCATGCGAGCTTTGATCCTTATCGTTCACGCAATTAGTTGAACCCGTCAAAAGCACTCCCCCCTCGCAAAAACACACACTTCACGTCGCGGCCGCTACGGATTCAAGTTAATCGTAACTTCATTTTTTTATTTCATTTTCCTGCTCGCTTTTCCTCTGGGGAGAGTCACTGGGGCAGCAGCCAAATGAGGACTACTCGAAACACCTCACGATCAACAGCAATCTCAGATAGTTCTGCTGACTCCACACCAAGACGGGACCAAGCAAGGTCGGAGACGTACTCGCACCACCTGGTCCTTGGTCGACTTTTGGGCCGCTTTCCTGTGGGTCTAACGAGTCGGACTCGTCTCGCCAGTCTTTCGCGGGAACTTTCTAGCAGTCACAAGGCCGAACCAAGGTAGCTGGGATTTTTCTATTCAGAGGAGACTTGCATATTTAGTTCAACGTGCAAGACGGGAATTTTAAACCAAAGCCTGCGCGTGTGCATCCCCTTCGGTCTGTCCCACATGGAAAACTCAGACTACCAGCTTTGGTGACGTGATCGACGTGAACTGTACCACTTAGCAGCTGATCAAAACAGACTTGTCTTACAAAAATTCGAGAGAGATTTTTGTGACTTTTACCTGGTACAGTATATTTGTTTCTACAACTTCAGAGCATCACCTGTTCAAGCTCAGGCCATTCCTTTGGGCTGGCCCGATCAACCGGGCGACGTGGCCTTTGGTCCATTGGCCTGCTAACCTCACGACGACCGTACGGTCTTCTGTGGCCACGAAACGACCTGAAAAAAGATGGCGACATGCTACTTCACTTCGACTCGATAAGCGCAAGGTTTTTTGTTGCCTTGGCTCAGGTTTTTTTTAAGGTTTGACCTTGCTGACCGCAAAGACATTTGAGAGACAGCAACCATTTTATCCGAATACCGAGATGGTCGTAAAGCGAGGTTTTGGTGTATTTTGATGGAGGACGAACGTAGTAAAGTGAGTTTCCACTGTATTTGTGAAGACTGAACTTGGAAAAAATTGAAAACGCCTTAAAAACACTGCCCTGTCTGCAGATTCAGAACCGTCGCCAGAAAGTTTTTAATAGGTGGGGCTTGACATTCTGAAATTTGATAAGAACTCCACCGATTTATAGTGCTTCAAAATTCAATTTGGGGGCTTGGAGCTTTGTTTGGGGGGCTAAGCTTCCATAAACCCCGTGGCGACGGGACTGTGCAGATTAACTTTGTTTTAACATTTGCTATATTGGTGCAACGTGGCCAGACTTGGTGACGCCATAGTCTTTGATTGTCTTTATTGT
>Ga0210059_1001919_pt1 | contig 32042 bp, 13 predicted proteins | sample Ectturendosymbi2_FD_188042 | JGI IMG/M metagenome (GOLD analysis project Ga0210059, IMG submission 188042) | Ecteinascidia turbinata endosymbiont from Florida, USA - Sample 2 (SPAdes) (version 2) | ecosystem: Host-associated > Tunicates > Ascidians > Unclassified | place: Key West, Florida... | reverse complement strand
AGCTCAAGCTACAAATTGGCGTTACCCAACCCATACATCAACATACATGTCTATTTCTGGTTAACGGTAGTTGAAATATTTGCTATGCATTGAGCTGCAAATCAGAATGGCTCAAGATTACGGTACTACAAAACAATTGAAGTCAAAGAACATACCCAGCTTGAACGCGCGCAGTATTACAAACTGTTAACATTTGGCTCCACCGAAAATCTGTAGCCTTGGCTACAGTGCAGGCTAGTTAATCTTGCCTTTACCCGTATTTTACTCATGAAAACCAACATGAAGAACGTCTCAACGAAAGCCCAGTCTCAACGAAAGTTCCTCCGCCCTCCGAACTGCCTGAAAAATCTGCGGTCCCCTAACATTAACAAAACTAAATGGCTTGAGAACCTTGTGGATTTGGTTTGAACTGCTGCTCACACGCAAAAAGAAGACTGTCCTCCCGCAATCTGAAAACGGCTTCAGACGTTCTGTGTGATAAATCATACGTAACAATAGTCCATTCTCAACGCCATAAAAAGAGAATCCTCATTGTGATTCATCTCAACCCTTTGCGCCGCACCGTATTTCACATATTTTCTGAGGTACACTCATTCTTCTGCAGAATGTTTTGTTAATAACGACATGGCAAAAAACTTCGAGTTGAACAAAAACAAATAGCCTACATATTAGTGTACTTGAAACTCTAACCGGAACGCCGTACCGGCAACGATTCTTTTACCGGAACGGCGTTCCGGGCCGTTCCGGCTTACTTTCACCTCTGCGTCCAGTGTAGACGATATTTCAGTCAAAACACACAAAACAAAATCCTTATTCACTTGTCAAACAGTTTAGCTTCATCAACAGAAATGTTTCTCTCAAGCAGATACTACTCACATGGTTCAATATTTTCACATTCAGTTGTTTGCAAACGGAGGAATCTAGTCAAAGCATGAAAATTCAGCAAATAAAGTTGTCTATTTAGCCAGATGTGCAACACAAGACTTGTACAATACAGACACATCTGACATGAATAATGCACAGTCACGATCCTTGCCTTCTCGCAGTCTCTGGATTTCTTAGTTTTGATTTAACTTGGCTTGATATGTACATCTGATTGTCTCTATTGAATCCTTGCCTTAACAGTGGCGAAACACGATACAACCTCAACAAGTGATGCTTTGGACTTATCAATATCCTGAACTTGCTCATTAAAAGCAACCACAAATGACTGCAAATGTCTTAATGTCTTAAACAGAGTTCGCTCAGATAATTTCCAAAAAAACGTTTCAGAACAAGAGTTGACTTGTCGATGGACATGAAGTATGAATGTGAAGCTGGGTACATTTGAAGCATCGTTGCTCGTTGGCAAGCTAGGATAAGGTGATAGCCACCTGGTTACGCTGTGAGAAATAAGTTTTTGGTACTCAATATCCACAAAGTCACAATAGTCTTTTCACTTTCTTTTGTGAACTTTGAAAATGCAACCACACGTAATTCACTCAGCTTCAAAATCATTTAGTCCTTTTCTGAAAAAGGGATACTTCTGACGAATTTCTTCATTTTTTGGCATTAGCCTACTTATTAACTATAATTGCTAGAAAGTACTACACTAAGCTATGTACAATACACTGATCATCGTATCACGGTTCATCAGCAAAGCTAGTACAGTACCTATAAAGGAGTCAGAAGTCCAGTCTACGCTCTAATGCCAAAGTGATTGAGATATTGAAAAAGATTTACCATTGTTACGTAACAATTAATGTGAAAGCATTCCCGCTTTTCCAGTCAACAATTAACTCAATCGACTAAGTGGCACGCACATGTCGTACGTATAGCTAAACACATGAACATGGTGGGGGGCCCGGGCCCCTCCCTAAATCCGGCGCTGTATCTTGTCCCTGCCACCATGACCATAGTACGAGAAGCGGACTACCGCACAGTTGCGCAATATGCCGCAGTACTGAACACCCAGGTACGGGCGAGCTAAGGAAAGATAAAGATGTGCAAGTGAAGCTCACAACTTGTCCCATGCAGTGCCCAGTGAATCTCTTTTCCTGCTGTGCACCGTATTTTTTTTTTTCAGTGTTTGAACCAGACATGAAGACCAGTGAGTACAAGCACACACTAGGCCTATTTACATGGTCGTGCTAGTAAGTGCGGTCGAAGGGAGTTTTGACTTCAAAAGAGCTCAGTGCAATTGAACCAAAACGAGGACGTTGCAGCTGTGTGTTAACATGCGATTCAGAACGACTGGGTTGGGTGTTCTGTGCTGCTGGCTTTAGGCTAGCAGCGCTAGCTTCACGAGTAAACTAATTCTTTTGGTCGTTGTAGAGCTGTAGGTTTTCCACTTACAAATGACAAACGGAGATTCAGTCTTCTGCGACAGCACTTAAGAGGCACAGTAGTAGTCATTACTTTTCACAAAACCCAGCTTGTTAGGTTGATGAAAGGCAAAAACATTATGCCAGGATTACAAATCATTTCTTTGCACAGGTTTCTGCAACGTGTCAGCATGCGTCAGACAACACAAAGGGATTATCACAATCCTACAGATACCTACTATAACACCCAATTTTCTGCAGTTGAAATACGATTAGGTTGCATTCCAGCAACCATGGTGTCCTACAGTACTTTTTGGAAGCAAAGCACCATCAGCAATTAGCCTATATAGGCTACCAGGCCGTTAATTTTGTATGTAAATTGCAACAGCATATTTCTGTGGACAATACTGACATCCAAAAACTGCAGTGAAACAGCAGTCTAGTGTACTACAAACTGTACAAGCAGGCCATGTTACGTAGCCTACAGGATTTCACTACACTCCACAGTCACACAGCGGTTTGATGCCGTTTTTACTGCAATATGGATTGCAAAACTAAGTTAAAACCAACACGTTGTACCGTTTCAAAACTGCAGACGTGATTTAAATTCAACCATGCATCATCCAACCAACGCAGACGTTATAACGACTCCCAATTCTAAGGCGGCTACTTCGCGAACACACTTTTTCCTGGGAGCTCATTTACGAACCAAGCAACTACGAGCGTATTGTGCTCACTTTCCCGAGAGCTCATTCGATCACTCAAGCAATTGGTGATTCAGCAGTAATCGTGTCACGTGACCAGGAAAATGAGCTGATGAGCTTACTTAAAGCGCCATGTAAAAAGCCCTATTGTCTCCACAACGCAAATTGAACACAGCGATTTGTTATGACGTTGTGGTAAGACCATAAGATTACAGACACTTTAACACAGTTGTTCGCTAACTCGTAACACTTGGTACAACGCTATATCCAGAGTAGTGTACTGAGCACACTGGCTGCTTTCGCACTGAGCGTTTTTACAGATTTTGAAACTCTGGATGTTGTTTAACGCACTGGGTTTTTTTCAAATCGAAAAAAGCCGGACAAAATTTAGCATTTTTTTCGGAAAAGCTTGACCCCGAAAATGCATTTATTTTATGAGCAGCATATTTATATTCATTACAAATCCCTACTCTTCTGACCAGGCGTGTCTTTTTTTACTATGAAAGGTATGAACTTCTCCCTGCCCGTGAAGACTTTGCTTCCACATTCCTGTCAGAAACGTTACTCAATTTAATACAAAAGTCAAAACCAGAAAGCCAACGAAGTAGTGTACATACACTGAGAGGATAGGTGTAGAGCAGGGGCCTGCAAATTCTTTTGGCTGTCGACCTGTTGGCAAAATCCCAGACATCTCACCGAACTCCAAATGAGTTGAACTTTTCTGATCCCAATACGTCACAAATACGGGGACATTTGTATTAACAGTACACCAACAACTGATATTAAATCTATCTAACTGTAACATAAAGGCGATGAGCAAGACACATTATTACTAATACAAACACAAAAGAAAAATGGCAAACATTTCATTGAAATTTGAGAAACCGTCAATGAGAAGGGTGTTTCCTGTGAGAAAAAGCAAGAACATTTTTATTTGGTTGGAGATTGGCGAGTTTAGTTACAAGTCACCACACTCTTCCGAGTTCTGTCGGTTCCTCTGTTTTAGGAATGCATTTGCGTGACTAACATCAGCTTCAACCATGTAGGAAATTGACATTTCAATTAAAAATGGCTCAATAGCTGCATATCGTTTCTGGTATTTAGCAGCGTTATTTACATTGCAGATTTTTCGTATGAACAGTGGTTGAGCTTCGAGATCCACAAATAAATCTAATGAGTTGTTCTTACAAATGCGAATAAATGTAGGCCATGCATTTTGCACACCAAAATACAATAGTGTAACAATCTAATCCGGCACACGCATCCTCTGTAGATCCTCAAAGCATACTTTAAAGCCTTCACTTCAGTTTTTAAGGTGATTTGCATGTATCTCCAAATCACTAACAATATTGCTTCTATCTTTTGCCAGTTGCAGCAAGTTGGAGAAATACTTGCGTTCCAAGGTTGAATAACAGTCATTTCGTTCATGCCGCATTTGTGTCAAGTCTGGTTTACCAAACTTAATATCGATCGATCTTTGGTAGAATGGGGTTTCATGGAACACGATGGTAGGATACGTGGAGACAGTATGGGACCCACAAATGGTACGCTAGCAGAAAAAGTTTGGGAACCGTTTTTGTGTGGTTTCTTTTGTTCAGGTTGTAAAGATTTTGTGACATTTGCTATGGCTAATCGAGTCCACCATAGTCGTTTGTAGAAGTGTGGTTGTGGAGTGGATTTTTTGATTTTCAAACGCTAGTGATGAAAAATAATGTAGTACAACTTTTCAGGTAAATCCCCAGCAGAAAGCCGGGGAATAAATAAGAAAAATGGACATTATCGTTTTTACAGGCAGTGTAAGCCTTTAGATTTACAATAGACTTAATTTGTGTTGTGTTCATTTTATATTCTTTGACAAAGAAATGGCAAAGAAATGTTAAATTGCTAACATATCTCATTTTCATACTTTGCCGCCGCCAAGTATGAAAATGAAGTATGTTAGCAATTTAACGTTTTACAATCTTGCCAAAAGGTCATACTATGGTTGAGTGAACATGATGTCATCATCATGGCAAACTACTAGTATTTGACTACTTATCTTTCATTTTGACTCCTTTCAGAACAGTGTTTGGCTAATTCAGGTGAAAAAAATCTGGCAACCCTGGGTCAGAACGGCAGAGTGCTACTGCTACAGTACAGATATAGGTATGTTACAGTTGGTTTGTAGCAACAACTGTTGTACTGTAGTCTGAGCCCCAGAGGATGCTTATCCAAATCAGTCAGCATAGGATAGTGTTTTCATTGCGTCGAGTTTGCGGCGACTAATTGTTTGGAATATGGATATGTTTAAGTCTAAACAACGAAGAGTTATGAAAGTAGGGCACAGGCGGGCTATAAACATGAAAACGTTCAGCAACAAAGATGGTTTGTTAACGTGTTACGTGTTAACGTCAAAAATGGACCGCACTCCGCATTGCGTCAGAGGATGTTAGCAATTCATCATCTCTTATGCTAATGAATTAATGCATAATAATCGACATAAGAAAGTGGTGTGCCATGCATAATTGACATACTGTAGTCATATGAAGAGAATAATAGTATAAATTTGTACAGTAGAACTCGTCTAATTCATCATCATTTAATTCGTCAATTCACTTAATTCGTCACTTTTTCGTCGGTCCCAGCAGAATCCCTATCTTTTGTGTACATTTCTGTTCGTGTAATTTGTCAATTTGCTCAATTTGTCACCTCTTTCTATCCCTGAGAAGCGTTTTATTCGTCATTTGCAGTTTCACTTTAGATGTCTAAGCAGCTAGTACGTGTGGGAATTCAAACCAGTTAAGGATCTTTATCTGAGAATTGTTGCACTTTGCAATTTGTTTATGAAATTTATACACGAGGTGCGAAGCGCGACCCGATTCCCCATTGGGAAAATGTGGGAAATCTTTAAAGTTTATTAAAGATTCAAAAGGTGCTTGATTAAATGGAGGAGTCCAGATAGAGCAGAGGAATTAATTGTTGTACAGTATTCAACCATAACAATATAAACTTAGATTTTACTGCAAATAAGAGCACTATGTATGTATGTGGGTTACTTCATGATAAAGCATACGAGCTTCTATGATAGAGTTTTCACCTGTTTGCATAATTTGTCACTTTGCCTAATTCGTCACTCTTTTGTAATTAATTCCCTTGAGGTGACGAATTAGGCGAATTCTACTGTATCTGGTTTCTGCAGACATGACAGCGTGAAGACAGTTCAAATCCAACGTGGTGTTGTTAATCATACTGCGTTGTGAAGGTTCGCTGCTGTGTGCATCTTCGACTTCGTCTTGCCAAATTACAACATGTCTGTAATCTTGGCTATTTATTTTATGTAGACAAGATATATATAGGCTCAGGCTGCAGTACACTGTAGTAGAGTTCATTATAGTGATAGTGGATCAAAAATTGTGTAGAAAAATCCCATATAGGTACATACATGCTAAGTAGAGAAAACATCCTAATGGCACCACAGTGAATGAATTGTTGCAGGGTCGTTCCATGTCAGGTGATCCAGAGCTATTTATCTGACCGTGAGCAAAATTCATGAAATTTCATAAGCAAAGAGACCTCATCATTCTGATTTCAAAACATTTTGTATTTTTAAAATCGGACCAGTATTCGCAAAGTTATGGCTGGTTGAAATTTGCAGTGTTCCCATTTAATTTTTGCATATATTTTTTGTGAATTTAGTGCTCTGATATAAAAATCCTTGTATCTTTTTTATCTGTGACTATTTTTAGCTGGAAATTTGTGAGAATGTGTCAGAAGGTGTGTTTATTAGAAATCGATCATTGGCATTTTCCATATGATCTTTGAACTTATGTAAATCAAGGTCAAGTTAGACATAGTTTTTTTGTGTGCTCATGCATGACCAAATTCCAACTGCTCATAACTCGAAAAGGTCAATTGGTATGAAGTTGATTCTTGTTTTATTTGAAAGCTATGGAGTAGAAGATTTTTTTAGTTTCAGGAAATCTTTGCTTATATACCTGTTCAATATGCTTTTTATCACTTTAAGTAACTAAGGGGATTTTGACTCAGAATTAATATATGCACTAGAGCAGCTATGTCCAACCCGAATGGCTTACTGGGCCGAAATTCATCTCCTTATCTCAGCTAGGGCTGCACATTTTATGAGATATTAATGAGAACCACACATTGAATCAATGACGGCCGTACATTGAATAGCTTGCTTTGACTTTAGCAAACTAAACTTCGCTTAGCTAATGTACTGAAAACGTTCGAATCATAACTGCAATGGTCACAGACATGATAAAATGGCACTGAAGACAACCTACATCAAAAATGTCAAATTAAAGAATATGAAAATAAGGACAGGTTGTCAGTATGTAATTACTCCTATTACAGTGAAAACCTAAACTGGGCCACATAAAACCTTCGACTGCGCCACATGCAGCCCATGGGCCGCAGGATGGACATAGATGCACTAGAGCAAGTTGCAATAATAATTTCTATCCTAAACTTTTATTCATTTGTTTTACATGATACATGTTTCTGATAGTATGTTGAAGATAAAACAGTTTTCAGAAGTTTGATCATAGTAATTCCATGAAAATAAACAGACAAAAATTGTATTTTAGGACCTTTGTTTAATTAATTTTTTATTTTTTCTGAGATAGTGTCCTAGCTATCAGATTCTCCCCAAAATGCAAAAATCTAATGTTATAAAAAATCATAACTGCCAAATGGTAACAAACAAGATCATGCCATCATAAAATTAAGAGATAACCAGGGAAGGATTAAACAAAACTTTGACTTGACATCAAATTTCAAAGTATTATGTTAGTTTTTCAAGTGAAACTATTTGCAGTTGCAAGAGGCAATGCAGCTTCATTTCACCAATCTTGTGCAACCAAGGGTATACAAAACGTCCACCACTTTCATCCAACAAAATGAAATGAAAGGAATAGTCCCGTTTGCACTTATTCTTTAGTAGTGCAAACTTCAACTAACAATCAACCCCAACCCACATGTTAGAAAAAAAATTGTTGCAGCTGTGTACAGTATAACAATACATACTACACTGCCATGGTGCAAGATGTTGTCTAGGAACAAGTATGCTTCAATACAATTTATGCATCCTAATGGAATTTCTTCTTTTTTTTGGCCACAAAAACATGATTTTTGCTGGATACTAACGCAGCTACCTTAATTGCACTATTGAAAACCATGGCCAAAATCTGTCCGTAGCTACTACCATGTCTCTTCAAAATCAATAACAAAGATAATTAAGAGATTTGAGGAAATTAGCTCTATTAATGCTGCTATTGTCTATGGACACAAAATTAATAATTTACTGCCAATTTACCTTGTGTACTACATGAGGTTGATGTTGGGGAAAATTTCATTGCTGTTGAATTGCTTGTATCATGCATGTCGAGCATGAGGGCAACCATGAAAAAGTGTCGGACCACAAACAGATGGCAATTTTTGTAAGTCAATAACTTTAACAACTTTTTTAATTTAACAACTTTGTTGGATTATTTGCAGTGATGAAGTCTTGAGACTTGGTCTTGAGACCATTTTTGTGGGTCTCAATCTTGGTCTTGCAGGTTTCAGGTCTCGGTCACAAGCCTGTTGTCTTAAAACTGTCAATATTGCAAGGATATAGCTTTGTAAAACTTCTGTAATTCAACGAGTTTTTTCTCTGTTGTATTAGTAAGTAAGAAACAACTAAAACAGATTGGAAAAATGCCAGAAATTTGAAAACCCAAACTTTAAATTGGTGATAATAATTTTTGGAAAAAGTTCAGCAAAATGCACCAATTTTGAAATCTCAACTTTCAGTCTCAAAGTTTTATCAAGGTCTCGGTATCAAAGGTTGGTTTTGACTACATAACTGATTATTTGACAAAACAAAAATTATGCCGTCTGAAGTATGTATCAGACAATATTGTATGGGTGAATTTGCAGCAAAAACAACTGTCATTGTATATGGAAATAAGATTTATGTTTGTATCAAATCAAGTAAGATCTCTGGATCATGCAACTCTGGTTTTTAAATTGAATGGAAGTATATATAGAAAATCAACCAGATAGAAAAATTATAATCAGTGGTTACAAATGAGAAAAAAGAACAAGTTACTGCTAAGTATATTGTAAATCAGATTACATGTTAGAATTCACAATGGTAATGGTAATATTCTCAACCATAAAAATAATATATGCAAATTCGTTGTATTTGTTTAAATTTCAAAAATTAAAAAAAATTAGCAATGTTCAAAATTGACCCTCTTTTCTAATTTTTTCACATTTTTCAACATGTTCATAATCTTAAAAAATTTTGTTGAGGGTATTGAGCATACTTAAGAACTGTGTTGTTAAACAATCATAAAAAAAAAAATTTTAATTAAACAAAGAAAATTAAATTAGATTTAATTAAATAATTTAGGTGAAATTAGATTTAATCAAACAAATTAAATTTAGTTAAAAAAATTAAGTTTTTTAAATATTTCATAACAATATTTTCAAAAAATATTTTTGAATAAAAAAATATTTTTCATGTTTATATACTTTTATATAAACATATGCATTTTTTTGCCTGAAGTTAAAAAATAAGCATGGGTGACCAAGATAGTGTAGAATCTCCACAACACCAGCCCTTGGAATAAAAAAAATGAAGTTAATTGAAGTTGCACTATTTGAGTTATAGGTATTTAAAATATCGTCATGCTTGAATGCACGTGAAAAACATGTTGCCTTATAACAACGATTAACCAGGGTTCAAAGGTCACCAGTGAAAAACTTTCTGTGTTGTTTTGTTCAGCATGGAGCCTTCCACCTTACTGCAAAATATTGAATGAAAATATTCAGAGATAAAGGAGTGACACTCAGTTGAAGTTCCAACAGCAAATATCCAATAATTTTTTGGTCCAAACCTCTTGAAAAATATCAAAATTTCAAACGCTCATAATTTTGGAAATATAGGTCCAGTTTCATAAATTCCAACTTTGCTGAGCTCAGAAGCCTGAGATCTTTCCCCTTATAATATTTCGCGAATTTTGGTGAGGGTCAGATAAAAAATCCCCATTTTGATGGATTACATGACATGGAATGAACCTACACTAAAATATTGTTCTTGGAATGTGAGTGTGACTTCCTTAATTTGTTTGTTTTGTGTATCCATTTACTAAATGTTTTTGACTATCCTTAATCAGGAAGACAATCATGCACTGGGTGATAAAATCAATAGTAGGCTAGGGTTTTGTAGATTCATGATTTTTGTGGATAATCATTGTTTTTGTCCTTGCTTTTGTTCTGAAATGTGTTTACTGCATTGTTCTCCACCTCATGACTCTTGTTGTAGCCTATTATTGTTGTTATACTTCTGTCACCTATGTGCTTGATTCACCTGCGCATCTTTTACGCATGCCTCAACTCTTCACCCATTGCTTGCCCACCATCTTCTGTGTTATGTAAATGATTGTTATGTTTATGATTTAACATGTTATGTTTTTGTAGTTTATATGTTTTTCAATTGAAATGTCATGGGATTATTTGAATCACGTTTGACATAGTCCCTCTTCGTCATTTGCAATTTTTGACTTCAGGCTGTGTTGCTTGCTTTTCCAATTTTTTTAACATTTGGTGTTTTGTGTGGTGTCTCCTATTTCCTGTAACGTTATTGACTTCCAAATGTGTGTGTTTTCTATAAACATTGTTGCCCCTTGTGCATAAGTAGGCTAAGGTCTAAAAACAAAGTAGGCTACACACAGCACAAATTTTTATAAGACAGATTGAGGTATAAAAGAATCCAAATGTTCACACCAATAGGAAAAAAACAACAAAAACAAACCAAGCTGATCAGAAAAGCAACAATATTTTCAGATGATTGATACTATGAATAAATGTGTAACAACAGCAGATCAAATGAAAATGAGGTGTGTAGGTCTAAACAGTAAACAACCATGAGACATAAAAATAAATATTAATAAATCCAATATAAAAAATATTATTATAATGCACCCGACCCAAAGAAGTAAATGCAATACGAAAGTAAGAAACAATGCAATTCTTTCATCTTTTTGTGTATACAGTATTAGTAGACTCTGGTTAATAGCTCCATGTTAAGATAGGGTTGCCATACCTCTGAAATTTCCTAGACATGTCCGGAATTTCTGTGTTAAAATTTGTGTCTGAAATTATTTTTTTGTAATGTTTTGATGTCCGGAATTTTGACAATTGTAAAGGATCTAATCATTAGACCCTCTAAAAATATGAATAGTCAGTATTGAAAGAGAAAAAATGCCCTTTGCATTTTATCATTTGTAGCCTGTTGTGTAACCATTCTGTGGTTTTCTTCTGTGATAGTGACGTTGCTTTGCAGTGGATTGTTAGTTGTAAAAACGTACTAAAAAATGCCGTATAGCGCTTGTTTGTTGTCACGAAGAGTAGCCATTTGAGACTGTCAGGAATTTTGTCTCTTCAAATATGGCAACCCTATGTTAGGACCAGTCAATTTTGGGTGTAATAAACAGTGGTTGTAATAACACAAGGAGCAACATGTTCTCCAAGTTTACAAAAAGTTTGGACGATAAATTAGAGTATATACGATAAAAGGTACACATGACAAACATCAGCCATCAGATGCAACCAAAAAGTTGAAAAAACCAAGCAATATACCCATCTGGTCAAATTATAGAACAGCACCAATTCGGAAAATAACAGAAAAAACAAGTCTGCTGACTTGTTATGATGCTCTGACAATATCTAAGTCGTTGTTGGTGAGTATTTACAAAGTTACGTGCAATCAAACTGTCACCTTATACAAGGTGCCTTAACCTACTATGCGTAGCCACAACATGGCAGCAGCAATGCTGCATGAAATCTGCTGATTCATTGCGTTTCTTTCAGAAGAACACCAAACAAGTTAGGGTTAAATCCCAGCCCCAGGTAATCCTTAACCCTAAAACCATAACCCCAAAGCTTAACCCTAAATCCTAACCTGCTACAAGTCTACAGTTAAAATGACTCAGCAGTTCTCATGCAGTGTTGCCACCATGTTGTGGCTGTACATTGCGTGGTAGCTGCATTGGTGAAGGTATACCATCAGGTGACATTTTCATTGTGCATAACTTTGCAAATACCCACCAATGATAGCTTTCATGCATTGCATATAATTGTCATCAGTGCATTGCAGAACCGTCACCAATAGGGAGGCTTTACGTTCGTGCAGGGAGGGCTTGACATTCGAATTTAACAAAAATTATACTTACTTACAGTGTTTCAAATTTCAATTTGCGGTGGCTTGGAGATTTGTTTGAGTGGGCTAAGCCCACCAAAGCCTTCCTGTGGCGACGGGACTGGTGCATTGTAACCAGCCTGCCAACATGATTTTTTTGCTATTTTCTGAATTGGTGCTGTTCTAGAATTTGAACAGAGTCATGCATAGTCATAACATAGGTTACATTACAATTATAAAAATGCCTTGAAATTTGTGTTTCATTCATGACAATGTACACTAAGCCTTTATCAACATCACCAAGCTTATCATCAAGGCATTTATTGCCTTGTGAAAAAAGCAAGTTGTATACATTTATTCACTCACTTTGCCATGTGGTTTGTATAAACTCAGGAAAGTAATGTCTCAGTTTCAACCATAAACCAATGTGATGATAACAACAATTATGTTGAAAACTTAATACAATTTCAACAATAAACATAAAAAAATAAAATGCAATATAGGCCTAAAACAGGAAACAACATTTAAATCAAAAGCATAACAAAAGATTGAAAGCAAACCATGGATGAACAATTACTAAGAAACATACAGATGCAGTAAGTGAGTGTGCATATAAACAAAATAGGTAAGTGGAAAGCCATTAAGCACCCATGACATGACAGTCAAAGATATTGTGAATGGAGAGATATAGCACATAGGAAAAAAGTGATTTTTAACTGTATATACAGACCATGAATATTTAGCATAGTTACCCATGGACCTTGATAAAAGTACCATCCATATTGACAATGAGAGAGCGAAACACAACTTAGGCAAGTTGCAGTATACGCAACATTCATTTACATTACACAGATGATGTTTAGCGAGCAATGTGTGAAGAGTTGTGAGATTCAGATGAATAAGTGAGTCATGCACGTATGTGGGAGATGTTACAGTGTAGGTTATGAAATGGAAAGCCATGTAGCAACCATAGTATTGTAGAAGAGGCATGTAACAGAGGTAAAAAGCAGTTTTAAACAACACAGACCAGGGCTACTCAATTATTTTAAGAAAGTGTCCATTTACCAATATCAAAATTTTTTGAGATCCGGTTGCTCCCATAAAATCATGCAGATGTGACATGTCTTGGATTATTCTAACAAAAATATAACATTATAATATAATACAATTGCATATATATACTGTATATATACATATATAAATCCGGTAAATTGATCTAAATATTAACATAAGTTGTCAACATTATATATTGTTCTGCTGGTGGCAGTAATGGTATCTCTGCTTTTTGGCAGTTGCTGAAGTTTTGTTCCAAGGTAGTGATAGCGAGTAGAAGCAATGGTAAAGGTTTTTATTCGTCATACAGATGCGAAGCTCGTTCTTTATGAAGTTCTGTTTTGAAAGCGCGGACTGACAGCAGTCAGTGAAGTAACTATAGGTTTGAGTCAAGAGGGAAAACGCGGCTAAAAGGGATCCATTGGCCACTGAAGGGGGTTCACTAGCCAACACTCAGAAACAAAAAACTTGAGAAATGATGGTGAATCCAGATGTGAATGGCTATACTAAAATACGAAATCACCGAAAAATTCTCCAAAAAGCCCAAAATAACTTCTGAAAACCAAACGACTACTAAAACCGAAGAACCCTATATAAGCTAAGTGGGGGCCCAAGTTTTACATTTAGCGTGCAGGAAGGGACAATTTGCCCCTCTAGTAGCAGCAGGTAGACCCAGACACAATAAGAGTTTCCAGTACAAGTTTGTGAGGAGTGGAAAAAATTGGAGATACCTTCTTTTAACCCTAGATAAGTAACCCTGACGTTTCGTCACCTGAACAGCAACCTGGGGTGTATGTTACCCCTTTATTAAAAAATGAAAAAACAATACTTTTTTCAATTTAGGTTGATGACAAAAACTACACTGAAATGTATCTCTTATTCTGTTGTTTGTGCACTAATAAAGTGACTTTATACTTTAATTGATGCTGTTACTGATTAAAAAGAAAATACTAAAAAATACCGAATTTTTTATAAAAGATTAAACTAAAAAATTTTATTAAACAAACATAACAGACTTGAAGAACTTTTACTGCTTTATGCTAGTATTGAGGTGTCTGAAGCATGCCCTGAGTGAATTATAGCCCAGTAATGCAACTGGAATGTATGTGGGAGGCATGCCAAAGATGGCCAAATTTTCATGTGAATGGATGAATGTGTATTGTTTCATATGAATCAGCTAGTAAACAGAAGCAAGACAAAAACAACAGTTAAAGATCAAATGCACACACTTAGTAAAATAAACAAGCACAGCTGTGATCAAGGTCTTCAGATGGCGTGGTAGAAAAGGCGGTGACAGCCGTTGTTGTGCCCATGGTGTTATGAGGGCCTTCCCCAGCTCCATAAGAAAGAACCGTCTGTTGATGATAGCCATGCTTCTCCTGGCCCGATTTTCACGGTTGATGATGTAGGAATTAATGCCTGCTGCATTCAGCATTCCAAACATCACACAGAGGGGCCAATGTCGTGTTTATTTGGAGCATGAGGTCCCTTCATATCACCTGGTACATGCCAGATGTCGACACTAAGTGGGGTGGGATCAACCCAAAATCACCAACAGTGGAAAAATACTGCATAGGAGTACAAACTCGATTGCACCAGACCGCCTGTCTGACTAATACCCGCAGCTACTGAAGCGTTGAAAGTGCTGCAACGTTTGTTTACATAAGAACCGGACGTTGTGCACGCGTGGAAGGGTTGGATCAACCCTGCGATAGCATTGTGGGGTCAACAAATTTTCAGAATAAAATAACATTTGTTTCACTGCTATAATCTACTGGAATTCAGTTACTTCCAGTTGAATTTTTGCTGCCTCCACACCAGTGGTGTCAAGCTTCCGGAGCTCCACTCTGCCACATTCATCAGTTAACCCTTTCAGTCCCGCGAAAATCACGTTTCATGCAGAGCTTTGCAATCCTATAACTCGCCAGTCGATTGAGCTAGAGAGCTGTTCAAACCCTCTACGGATTCAGCAAGTCTTGTAGTCGAAATCGAAAAAAATTTTCGTTTTCGATGGGGGTTTTCGGGGAGGAACGCCACAAGTGGGGGTGTTTTTGGCTACCTTTACCTGGCCCTGGGCCCCAACCCATTGGGCCATTATTATGGTTCAAGATTTTTTTGGAAACTAGGCCAAAATCCGCGTCTTTAGAGCCCTTGAATGATTTTCTAGCATATCTGTAGCCAAAATTATGGACAAAAAAACAAAAATTGGTGAAAATTTCAGCACCCCCAAACCCCAATCTGGGCTGGAAAACATCCCTTTTCTAAATGGCCATCACTCGCCAGCGGATCGAGCTAGAGAGCTGTTCAAATCCGGTCTGAATGTGGAAAGACTTGTAGTTTAAGCTGAAAAAAAAAACATTTCGCCGTGCGATTTCGACCTTTTTGGCTATGTTTACAAAACCACAGGATGTTTTGACATGTTTCTACAAACAGTCAGTGACGTCAACGGCCCGTGGGAGTGCGTGAATCAAGCAGAATCAGTGGCGCGTAACCGCGCGAGATTTGAATGCATTCTAGGCTATTTTACGAGGTTCTAGAGGGTTTGATGGACTTTTCAGCATTTCTGGTTGATGAGTTGTGGAAAAAATGGTAGAATATTAATATGGGAAAACCCCTGAACGTCCTTGGGGATTCCTGACATATTTGGAATATTTTTGGCATAACTTTTGAACCAGAAACGCTAGAAACTTGATCAAGGGCTCTATAAACGCGTAGTTTAGCCTAGAATCCACAAATACTGCGAGCCACAATATTGGCGCGTGGGATCGGATGATGACGTCATATAATTAACCAAAAAACAGACCCCCATCATGAGCCCATTGGCCCAAAACCCCCCATCCAAATTTAAAAAATGTTTTTTTTATTCTAAACTACGCGAAGCCACTAGTCATTACAGGGTTTGAACTGCTCTCTAGCTCTATTTTCTGCCGAGTTATGGCCGGCCAAAATTTGGCCTGAAAGGGCAAATTATGCTTTTTCTGAAACGTTAGGAGTTAGGTCCAAAACTGGGTTTTCGCTCCAGAATTTTGGCCACAGATGTGCTGGCAAGTCAATCAAGGGCTCTAAGGACATGGATTTTCATCTAGTTTTCAACAAAACTTTGAGCCAAAAGAATGGGTCAATGGGTTGGGGCCCAGGGTCGGCCAAAGGTTGCCTACTTTTTCAAAACATGTCCTCTTTGTGACATCACCTCCAGAAAAACACCCACCGAAACAGAAAATTGTTTTTTTCGATTTTGACTACAAGACTTGCTGAATCTGTAGAGGGTTTGAACAGCTCTCTAGCTCAATCACCTGGCGAGTTATAGGATTGCAAATTTCTGCAAGATTTGGAGCGCACGCGAGACTTCAAGGGTTGATGAATTCTTGCCTACAAATATAAGCGAAAATGCCTAGCAGAGCTCCGGTACTTATAAAATTTCCACTACATCCCCGGTCCACACACGTGCATGTGTCTTTTGGTTCAGTTGAGAAATCTGTAATGTCTGTCTCTAAAGAAGGTTTTGAGGAAACAGTTGCAACTGTTTTCAAAAAGAAAAATCGCCAAAGTTCGGCAATGTTAATGATCAACTTTTCAATAAATCGAATATATCTGGAATCTTCTTGCTTTTACTTTCCCCAAAATGACTCGGAAAATGACTAAGTTCGTTTTGAAGAACATGCTTGAATATATCAAACGTTTTCTGAAAAGGGCACATAGTAGTGATCAAGTCAAGAGTAGTACGTTTTTCTCCTTGCACTTTTGTATTCAAGTCGTTGAGGTGTTGCATCCATGTCAGCCAAAAATCCAGCAGTTTCCCTTTCTTTATCATTTCCTAAAAAAGCTGAAAATACCTTAGCTTTTCTTCACATTTTATTGACTTCCAGTGAAAAAACAAAAGTTCCTTCCCAAAGGACCAAAATCTCTGTAAAACTCTTCCCTTACTCAACCACCTTTCATGATTGGGCACAAGTAAATTTGCATAATTCTATTGTTTTCGGCAAGAAAAGTTTTCACCGCTATTTTCTAGTCGTGAATCCACTATTTTCACCAGTATAGGCCTTGTGACGAGCTATTGTTAAACAATTATGACGAAACAATAACCAGATAAAGATGACAAGTCCAACTCGGTGCACTGCAATATAGCTGAACAACAGCTTGATTGACAATCACTCATACTGTTGGCGAAGCGTTGCTTCAGAAGTACGGCCAAAAGTGCAAGATTTTGGGATAAACACTTTTGGCCATAGAATAAACCTTTAAGAGACTGACGAGGTCCGGATTCGGACTGCGGTATGCCATTTGAGTAGCCCTGACATAGACCATGAAGAATCAACATAGTTGCCTATGGCCCATTGTGAGGTATCACAGTTGCATATATATCCCTATGACACCTAGCATATCAGAACGAGGTTTGAGGAGGCAAGGGTTGAGGTCATATCTAGTCAAGAGATTTTATAACAATATGTTAAAGAAGGTTTAACAATAATAAATCCAATAAGTAATGCATACATGGATGGTTAGTTACTGAGTGAAGTAAATAGGTCCAAAACAATATCATGACATATATCCACCTATCACACACCTTCATGAGTCATGACACCAACATAATTCTCGACAATTTAGCTTCAAAGAATTACAGACCTAGGAATTAGACTAAAAGTCAATGCCTGTGAAATCCTGGAAGTTGTCCTCATTCTGTTTGCCTTGAAAGTGTCATATTGCAGCAAGGGATGCTCCTAACAGCAGTGTTTTCTTAATAGTAAATATGAACTTTTTTCGAAGGTAGTACAATTCATAGCTGCACATATAGCCTACAAGGGGCACAGTATACCATAATGATGGAAAAAATACAGTGGCAATCATATCAGCAAGTCTCAAGCTTCAGATATTGCAACAGGTTAGACAAGTTTATGAACAAAACATAATCCAATATGGTAAAACTTACATAAAAAAGAGTAGTAATTAAGTGAGATAATGAAAATAAAAACACCTTGTATGCCATGATATACATTTATCCATAACACACAAATATGAGATGTGATCATGGCGTATTTGGCCATATCTCAACTTTCAAGAGCTTTGGGCCTAAGAATTAGACTGAAGTCCATGTCCATAACTAGAGATCGACGGATACGGCTTTTTCGGGACCGATAACCGATATTTCCAAAATTTTTTAATCTTGTTTTCTGCTTAATTATCAAAAATATAACGTATTCAGATGCTAGAGATGGCACGGGCCGCTAACGGTCAGGTTTTTGGGCTGGCCGCTGACTATATTTTTAGCGGTTGGATTTCACCGAGCCGCCCACTAATGTTGAAAAAAACTTTAAAATTTTTTGAGTTAGAAGAATTACTCGGTGGCGATAGAAGTGAGTGAAACCAATTGTCGTTGCTTTGCCAATGCTGCATTTTCAGGCAAATTTTCTTTACCCATATGTGAGCACCCGTCAGGCGCAACTGGCAGGCACACTTCAAGAAATTTTTCGTGCACACAACTACTTGCATGAGCGTGACGGTCAGCAGTTTTGGTGCTGAGTGGCTTGTTGGAAGGAACGTATTATGCAACGTTTTGATGGCGTGTTATGGGTGATTTTTTTATATATGTACCAAATCACAATCACTTTAGTAAGGTTGAGGGCTTTACGTTTAGAGTTTTAGGTTTAGGGTTTTAGGTTTGCTGTAGGTCAGGGTTTTTTTAAAGGAAAATGTTAGGAACCCGGAATGGATCTGTAGGGCCCCATTTCTCTGATTCTGGGGACCCGATTTTCTCTTAGTTTAGGGACCCGATGATAATTTTCTCTGATTCTAGGGACCCGATTTGAAATTCCAGGACCCCAAAACGGCTTAAAAAACTCTGCTAGGTTCATAGTTTAGGCTGAGGGTTGTGGGTAGCTTTAGGCTTGTAGGTTGAGAGCAGAACCAGAACCGTCGCCAGAAAGTTTTTCCTTGGTTTTTTTTTAATGTTTTGCGGGGGTCTTGACATTCTAAAATTGACAAAAAATCCACTGATTTGTACAGTGGTGTTTCACATTACAGTTTGGAGCTTTGTTTAGAGGGGCTAAGCCCAAAGCTATACTGTGGCGACGGGACTGGTTACCGTTATGGGTTTTAGGTTGAGGGTTTTACGCCAAGGATTTAGTTTAAGAGTTTTAAGTTTAGGTTTGGGGTTTAGGTTAGGGGTTTAGGTTCAGTGTCTTAGGTTTAGGGTTTTAGGCTTACAGTAGGCTACACACTAATCCAAACATGTAACTTTGTTATATAATATTCTGCTTGCAACATGACTGTCATGTTGATGACATGATGACCACTTCAACCAATCATGTTCCACAAAAGGCAAGATAGTCTTAGCAGATATTTTGCCTTGTAAGGCACTTATAAGTGACTTCCACGCACATGGAAGTAAGAGCTCTCTTTGGCCGATTTGTCTGGCGCGGAGTTAACATCGATGACGTCACAATCCATTATTCCTGAGGTTCGAGGATGAATCCCACACTGAAGGTGTTTGAACACAACCGGGTCGCACACGCTTCAATGGCTCCCGATAACGGACACTTCCTTGAGCTGGGATGGATAATGTGCGTCGCATGGAAAAAAAGCAACAAAGAGAAGAGATGAAGAGATACAGAAGACAAAGGCTCAATGTAACGAAGCCCAATGAAGCATGACACGCATGTCATCGGACCTGGCTGGACTCTTGATATCAATTGGCAAGATAGTTCGAAGAGTGGGCAATCCAAAGACTTCGAGGAAGGAAAGTGATGTAGCAGTCATGCTAGAGCGACCGCTACATGTGAGCAAAGTCGGCCAAAGCAAGAATGGAAAGACCAAGCAAGCGACACTCATAAGTGACTAAGAGCTCTCTTTGGCTGATTTGTCTGGCGCGGAGTTAACATCGATGACGTCACAATCCATTATTCCCAAGGTTCGAGGATCAATCCCACACTGAGGGTGTGCAAACACGACCGGGTCGCACACGCTTCAAATATAACAGTGTTTTGCCAACACCTACGAAGGCCGATAATATTGGCCATTTTGGCATTGGCTCGATATATCATCATGAACAATATATCAGTCTATCTCTATCCATAACATCCTTGAGGTTTTGAGGTTAGCAGCATCACTCTGTTTGCCTCTAACTATAGCAAGGATAGTCCTCAATAGTATAACTCTAAGTATTGTTCGAATGAAGTTAATGACAAAGAGGCATATGATAATGATTCCTTGTGCTTTTCAGCTATCCTTTCTACTAGAGCTCAACTGATTAGGCTTTTTTGGGCCGATACCAGTGTTTTTCATTGCTGAAAGCCGATACTGATATTTTTGCATTTATTCAAACCATAGCTGAATAACACCATAGTGCAGGATTTTTTTTAAGTGTTTTAGGGTCTCGATTCGGGTCCCTATAATTGGAGAAAATTATTATCGGGTCCATGGATTCAGAGAAAATCGAGTCCCTACAATCAGAGAAATCAGGTCCATACCAGGTACCTAACATTTTCCTTAAAAAAAACCTGTTATAGTCCATTTTTTTCTTCAGTATATAGGCCACATAACCAAAAGAAATAACTACAAAAGTTAGGAACAGACAGTGTCTATTTTGCCTATATAGACAGTGCTGGAGCTCTTTTGCCTTTAGCCATAAACAATTCCAGTTGAAATAGTCACATGACAAGTTTGGAACGCATGACTTAGTTCATAGGTTCTCAAAGTGCTCCGTACGGAGCCCCAGGGCTCCGCGAGAAAAACCTCGGGGCTCCGCGTAACAATGTGTTTTTTTTGTTTTTATTTTCAGAAAATTATTGTGGGGCTCCGTAAATTATGGTCAATCTCTTCATGGGCTCCATAACACCAAAAGTTTGAGAACCCCTGCTTTAGGTAAGGGCACGGTGTTGGTACAGCTTTGCATTTTATGAAAGCGTGGGGCGCAAAATAGAGGTTCAAGAAACTGCAGATAAAGATTTTAACTTTTGTCAAGCAATTTTTGCGCCCCCCGTCAAAGTGACGCCCATGGCAGGTGCCATGCCTGCCATACCCTAGATCATAGGTTCTCAAAGTGCTCCGTACGGAGCCCCAGTGCTCCGCGAGAGAAACCTCGGGGCTCCGCGAGCTATTCGTTTACTTATGTTTTTATTTTTAGAAATTTTTGTGGGGCTCCGTAAATTATGGTCAATCTCTTCATGGGCTCCATAACACCAAAAGTTTGAGAACCCCTGACTTAGTTGACCGTGATGTCTATGACGGCTCAGTCTGGTAGATAAGTGTGGTCATGATTTTAGTACTGTCAAGCTGACCATAAAACAAGTTGAACTTAAAGCAGAGTTGCAGCATGTCAGTTAACAATACTTACGCAACAAATTGCCATAGGTACTCTAAACAAAAAGACAACATAGTTGTTATTAAGAGGTATTATTTTGAGAACCCCCCGCCCAAAAAAATATTTTATGACACTGACTTAGCAGTTCAGTAGAGTAGTAACCATCACACATAATGCTACATTACAATGCACAATTAACCAACTCACAAGATGTTTTCATGTACTGTTACATGATGTTTTCATCCATCATGGCTGCTGTAGTCCTTAGCAGTTTTTAGGATAAGTTTAAATCAAGCGTGCTAGCGAATCCACAAACAGGCAAACATGTGTTGCGTCAAAGTACTCCCTTGTGTAGGCCGATCTGCCTGCACTCAGATATCACAAGTGGGTAAACAACAATGTGTACAACATGGATTTCTGCGCAAACCTGGATCACTAAATCAGTCAACCACCACAGCACGTACCCTGATGTGTTTGCAGGCAATCATCTGCTTGCTGGGTGAAAACCTGTGAATGAATGCTACATCACAGAGTGGTTTATTGGGGCGATTACATAGCTGTCTATATATTATGCATTACTAGATGTAGTCGGAGGGCTGCACGCTGTAAGGAACGCACAGAGAATTTGCTTAGATCAATCGGACACAAAGTAACAACTTGGCTTTATGACCACTGTGCAGAACAATAGCGTAACAACTTTTATAAACAAAAATTGTCAATACGCAGTATATTGGCAGAATTTTGCCAATATGATACATTGCCACATCAGAATGCTGATGTATCAGTAGATTTGTTAAACTGACATGTCAGCATAGGACTCTTACAGAGTCTTCATCCATGGATCAAACTATGTTCTTGCACAGCTGTTCTAAAGCCCTCAAGCAGAAATATCTAGCTTTTCAATTGCAACTTCAATAGTATTAGCTTTTCTTTTGAACTTGTGGCCTGACATTTAAAGAAATGTGGATTTGAGCTGAATATCCTTAGAGCAAAGGTGCATCTGCATGATCTGTTTGGCTGTCATGACAGCCACCCTTGTAATGTAGGTAGTCCCATCACCACAGGGAGCTTTTGGGGACAAAGACCCCAAACAAAGCTTCAAGGCCCCCCTAAATTGAAATTTGTATATACACTGTTCTGTCCTGCAATTTAGGGACAGAACAGTACTAGCAGCTGTTACCTAGAATACAATCACCTGAACACTTGTGAAATGTTTGTTAGGTAATAAAAATATTTGAGGCTTGAGCGCAAAGCATCAGCATTCATTACGTGTGGTGTTGAACGTGAAGTTAGGCAATATGCCTAGTTGTACATGTCTAGAAATTTGACTTCCTCTTGATCAATGTATTTTATACTGCATAGAAGCAAGACACTTTAGGTTTCCAACCAAATTTTCACATTCGCGCATCCTGCTGTTCAGACATCATCTATTTATAAGGTAGTTATGAGTTTATTTAGCAATCACAGCTAAGCTTGCCCTGACAGTAGTGCAGGTTAGTGGATAACAGATGTTGACCTTGTTGCATCCATGTAGCCTTTGTCTATACCAATGTTTCTCAAGCATTTTTGTTTCATCGCCCCTTTTTCATTCTCAATACATCATTGTCGCCCCCAAGCTCGATAAAGCAAACACAAGGTAGTATTTTTTGAGAGCTTTATTCAAAGAAATCGATACATGCCATGGTCCCTAGTTTAGTATGATGGATGTGCTTGGCGACCTTCACAAAGCTTTGAAATATTTTTATGAGGTACAGTTGTATTTCACCTCGTGTATGAATCAACAAGCAGTTTCTTCACTATGAGAGCATTAAGGTCACAGCCAAAGTTAACTCAATGATCATCTACTGAAGGAAACTCAATGTAGTAGTGATTGAGCGTTTTTGCTCCCTTTGTGTTGTTTTCCCCCCTATCGCCCCTTTGTTCACCTCAGTGTTCCTCAAAATCGCCCCCAAGGCAGCAATTCTGCCCATTTTTAAGAACAACTAGTGTATACATTTACAGCCTATTTGAGATACAGAATGGAAATAATGTAAATATGTGCCATGCATTTGGAGATTAACAAGTCTAGACATCAGAAAGGTTGATGCAAAATCCAGATGTGCTTGCTTTTCAAGCAATATTCACTTACACCTTCGGTCCGGTGTGAATTCCATGCAGTTATTTACCTGGTGCGGGACGGTTTTTAGGTTGTTTTCATCCAGCAGTTATACTCAAAATTGAATGACTCAAAAAGTACTTGCCCGATTGACCTCAAATTTTCAGATAAGACGCATTTTCACAAACTGAAGATTCATCTGAAATTTGGTTGCAAAAGACCAAGCAAAGTTATTGGGCCCTACTCAACAAATACTGAACCCAAACTAGTGCGTTGCCAGACACACACACATACAATTACTCCGATGTGCTGGAACAGAGTTCAGTTGCTCGATTCAACAAATATTAACTTGCAAAGTTCTCAAATTTTCAGGCAAAATGCACAACAATTTGAAAATAATTCTTGTAAATTTTAGCTGCAAAAACTTTACTTTAAAAAAAGTTATGGTGCTTCACACAACAACTGCTGAACCCTGCTGTATAGGATAAAGTTTTGTAGCCTACACGCATCTGTAGTTACGAAACGAAAGTACCTAACTCTGAAGCTTTTCGTTAGAAATGCTTCAAATTTTCAGAGCTGATGAGAATAGATTTGATTATCATATGTGGAAGTTTTCTGAGCACCAATACAACTAAAAAAGAAGTTATCCTTATACACGCAACAACTGTCAAGAGCATACACGCAACAACTGTCAAGAGCTAAGTGTTTTGCAAAAAGTGTTGTAGCCTAGACCTAGCAAACTATTGCTGGCTACCAAACTGCATAAGTAAAAAAGTTCTTGCTGATATTACTTGAATTTTTCAGGGATTATGCGGGTAGGTATGGAGAACATTGTTGTAAATTTTCATTGCAAACGATTGAGTACAAAAAATGTTATTAACTTATTGTGTGTTACCAAACAACTTTTCACACCTAACTTTTTTGAAAAAGTCTTGTAGCCTAGGCTTAGCAAGATGGTTTGCTACCAAACTTCATAACTCAGAAAGTTTTTTGTCAGTTTATATGAAACTTTCAAGATTAGCGTGTCTAGATATAAAGAACATTTGTAGAAAATTTCGTTGCAACCAAACAAGTACGCGAAAAGTTATCGCCTTGGTGTTTATGTGCCTCAATCCGCACCTGGCATATTTGATTGAATGACGCATATATGCGTCATTCCGCACCCTGTGCATTTGAACGTATGAGGCATATATGTGTCAATCAGCACCAAAGGTGTTAAGCTTGGAAAAGTTTGTCAATTTGTGCTAATGAAATAGCATATTCATCGTGTTGTGTTATTTTGACCGGCCTCAGACTTGTTCCTTCAATAACAGTGTTTTCATAACTAAACAATAAGCTTGATTGTGGTGTCGTATAAATTTTTGTTAACATTTGCATTTCATTATGACATCTCTAAGTAATTGCTATCAATTAAATGACAATGATCAATGCTTTTGCTGCCGGTGTACAATATGTACTTTGAGCTCCCGCACTAGCTGCTATTTTCGTGCCACTTTGCAATTCCGTAATTCTCACCAGTCGATTGTGTTAGAGAGCTGTTCAAACCGTGAAAAGACTCTGCAAGTCTTCGAGACTGCAATTAAAAATATTTTTTGGTTTTGGGTATCAGGTTTTTTGTGAGTGACGTCATATATGGGGTAGGTTTTTGGCCATTTTGGCTCAGGTTACCTGGCCCTGGGTCCAACCGCAAGAGGGAAGTATTTCACTGAAGGTTTTATTGGAAACTAGACTAGAATCCGAGTCTTATGAGCCTTGACCGACTTCCAAGCATTTCTGGTTCAAAAATTATGCCCTAAAATTAACAAATTAATTAATTATCTTATTAGTAGATTAACTGATTATTTTGTTTTCATAACATAACTTTTATACCGGGAACCATAGAGAGTCAAAGGCTCAAAAGACTTTGATTCTAACCTAGTGTCCAATAAAAACTTGAGCGAAATACTTCCATTAACAGTTTGGACCTAGGGCCAGGTAACCTGAGCCAAAATGGCCAAAAAGCTACCTGATTTATGATGTCATCTGAAAAAAACCTGAAACTCAAAACCAAAACATTTTTTCAGTGCAGACTAAAAGACTTGCTAAGTCTTTTGAGGGCTTGAACAGCTCTTTAGCACAATCGTTTGGCGAGTTATGCAGTTACTAAACACACTGAAAATCAAGGCTGCCACAAAATATACTGGCAGTGAAGGTGTTCAAACGAAACCGTTTATAAAGATTGTTCAAAAGATTTTAGTTGCAAACTACAAGCCTATTACATGTATTTGCAGGAAAATAGTCAATAATTTTATAATTAATTTGCCTGTGAATATGAATCATCATTTGCAAAGCACTGATTTAATACATATTTTTAGGATGCAAGCCCCCTTGAACAAATGTAAAGCCCGTTTGTTAAAGACTCCCTGGTGACAGTTTTGACCAAAGGTGCTCAGCATTAATGCTGATCAAATATCGAACACTGCAATGGCTGGTCTCTGATGTGTGGGGGGTTTGGAACAGGCAACAGCATTTCTTTTCTGACATTGCATAGTATTGTTATGCAACAACAACAGCATTTACTGCCTTGCATCTGCAGAATGACATGAAAAATATATGTTTTTTGAATAGTCTAAATTGATATTGCATTGAACGCACACGAGTTACGGAATCTGTTGCTGTGCCAGTGCCAGATGTAAATAAAAATGTCAGAAGCTTGTACACCGCCTGACACATGCACAGCTGTTTTGTGATATTTTTCTTCATGGTTTGAGAACACAGTCTCAAATTGCGATCGGTGGATTTTGCAGTTTAGGCCCAAATTTTATCTGCTGTTAACACCACCTAGGTTATGATGTACACCTGTACTGTCGGATCAAAATAAAGTTTAAGCCTGCTTTAGTGTCACTCAACGTAATGCGGTTAGTTTCCAATAAAGCTATATTTTTACAAAGGAATTTCTCATATTGAAAGGCATGACAGCTAGCCTCAGAAATTGTTGTCGTACTGTCTGAACAAAATACCAGTCTAATGTGGTAGTTTGAAAACAGCCTTTTTAGAATGAACAGTTGACAACATTGTTGGCTGCATGAGGAAGTCTTACACTAATTTCTCCTATATCACTTAAATCACGATGCAAAATGATCAGAGCAATTGCACTCAATTGTTCGTCTTCACAGTGTATGCCAAGTATATTTTCAACATCCTCATCTTGATAGCACTCCAGAAACACAGTTGTGCAGGTGATTGTCAGCATCAATTTCACAAGTGTATGTAGGTTTAGACAAACAGTTCTTGTTGCTGACGTTTGCTGATTGTTTGACAAACTACATACCTTTTTGAGGACCACGTTTGCAGGAGCAAACTGAGGTAGGGCAAAATTTTTTTGACCTAAAAACTTTAAATTTTGACTTAACTAATCAATTTCCTGTGTTTGCAGTTGAAACGTGGATTCAAATCTTATATTAGAAATCAAACTGATAGGTTAAAAATATTTTTTCTGTTGAAATGAAACAAAAATCAAAAGTATGAAAGACCCAACAAGGCTGGAGGTAACAAGCTGTAGACAAAAATCAATCCAAACACACTAAGAGAAATATCCAGTGTTAATAAATCTCCTGAGTTCACTGAGAAGGTTTTGCTTGTTATACGTAAACATCAACGGCTACCACACCTACTCCTAGCGTACTTTCAATCGTCTAGTTGTGGGCAAAACAAAATTATTCTGTCAGAAATCACAAAACTTATCAGAATATCAAGTAACCTTGCAAAAGCACATCAATATTTGTTGTTGTAGCTTTAATAAAATATTGATAATGAAAAAAAAACGCTAGAATAATTTTGACCTAATGACAAGTTTCGACTTTTTTTTTGACCTAATAACTTTGGAGTTGCTCGAGGTATCAGCGTGAAATTTGGTTTGTGGACGTTTCATGGACTTTAAAAAAGGCAGAAAAAATTTGGTCAATGACTTTTAGTTGCCCTAGTGATAACCCATAAATCTTTCCTTGTGTGTTGTGATGATGTGGTACCACTACCTAAATAGCTAGCTGTAGTTGTGCTGGGCTACTAAGCCAAGTCTAATTGGGTTTTAGGACACCTATAGAAAATCTGGTTTGATTCTGAAAAAATTATCAAAAGCTGCTCTTCTGCGACGGACCCCCTTTTGCCAGGCTAGATGCGCCACTGCCTTGCAGAATTTTTGCTGGGTCGTGCCTTAGAGTGGAGTCTCGCTGAAGTGTGTCTCATTAATGTGCATCTCTCTAGTTTGCATATCATATTGTAATACACAGAGTTTTTTACTGCTCATGCAAAGCAAGCAGGTGAGTCACCTATTTTTCAGTGATATCTCATTCAAATTGCATTGCTTATTTAGGGTATACACAACTGCCTTGGTTGGCACTGCTGAAAGGTAAGGAAAGGAGATGTTACTTTTTCCATTTCTTTTTTACTTGCTGTTATGCCTGGGTTCAGCTGCTAGGGTTGTTCATCCCAGCTATGACAGAATGTTGTTAAGTTCATAGTTGAAGATTTGGTCTGTTAATTTTGCAGTGATTAGGGTAAAGTGCTTATATTCACATTTTTTAAGTTTCTTGACAATTTGGCATACTCACCCCAACATGCCTGCAGGGGAAAACTAACATTTTTCTTTCAATATCAGTTGGTGGATGTCCTATGAGAGTAGGAATGAGTTCATTTCTGAAAACATGTTCTAGTGATATGGAAGCTCACTCATGTTTGGAACTTGTGTTGGAAAACTATGTGGACCATATTTCTTTGTTGATGGCTGAATATTCTACTTGAGGACCATCTGGTGCATTAAGTGGAGAGTAGCTTGAGGTATTACCCCCATCCTTGTTTTTGATGAACTGATCAGATCATTACATTATATTGTCCCATATATTATTCAAGGGTGGTGTTCACCTTGATCTGTGGTTTTTATGCATGCATTTTTAAAAACTTTTAGATTTCATTCTAGCTCCTTATTTTTCACAATCAAGATGTTTTTTCTGGTTTTAGACACTAAGTAGTATCCAACATTTGGTTCCTTGGCTCATTAGTAATCCCACCATCGTTTAAACCCTTATATTGAACAACTACAAGCTGTTTTTTCGCTAAGATATTTTGGTCATTTGTCCCATAACAGTTCAAAAACTTGTCGCCGTAACAATTTCACTAGTCTATATTTTCAGACATTATGACCAAATAGACTTAATTTTTTCCAGTCATTTTAAAAAATTCGGTCTATGATTGAAAAATGACCAAAAAACAACCTGAAGTGCAAAGCTATCATCAGTTTTGTCACATAGCATTGCTTAGCTCCTATATCAGTGGTTGTGTGGAAAAAGAATACATTGCTATTGTTGCATTATGATCTTTAACACACCCTCTTGTGACAAGATGCTCTAAACAGTGTTGATGTATAGTGTTGCGATCGGAAATCCCGAGCGGCATGTGCGCAGAGCTTCGCACCGTGGCAGCAAGCAACAATAGAGATCACCCGACGAGATCACTCTATTATTGCTTGTTCGTGCCACATACATAATGGTGTTATTCTTCACCCACATCCCGTTCGTGGTGAATCACACAATCAACGCAACACCACCAGAGAGGTTGCAACAATAGTGGGTTTAGGTTTTTGCAGCTTTTGTGTATGTATGAAGCACAACTAAATGTTTTGTAAGTTGATTTCCTGTTTTGTTTATTGAATGCATTTTTTTTAATCTACCAACAATAGATTTTCAATGTTCTCATCTTGGAAGCTTTTCCATAAGCTGTGTGTGATTGGCTGCCTTTGCCTGATTCAAGTCCACCACATGTTCAAAGTGTTGCTGCTGCATGAATGATGTCTCGGTTTCGAGCAATACTTGTGATTGCTTTTCCTACACTTGCTCACAAGCATTCTTTAACATCTGTACGCCTAATACCGTAGTCCTTTTTCTTTAGTGGGACAAACTCTTTGATATTTGTTTCACTATATGGTTGAAGGAGATAGACATCAATAAGGTGAAAGTCCTACCAACATACGTACATACATTATGAAATGGATTTTTATGGAACAGGCACAAGGCTATGTACAAATGTGGATCTGGCTTCTATTGGATACTGATTGTAATCTTACTCTTTTGTAACTTTATAAATTTATGTATATGCTAACTATGAGGAGAGATAATCGATTCAACAATTGCAGAACTTGTTTCACCTTCAAATGAAGGTGTTTTATGAAAAAACTGCCAGGTATCCAGTCTGTTTTCCTAGTATTAAAACAAACTATTCATCTCTATCAACAGAAAATCTTACTTATCCATTTCAGTGGTATGCATTTTCAATTAACTTATTCCCGTGCTTCTAATGCTTTAATTTTTGCAAATCTTCATTTTTTGTTGTGAACCAAATGCTTCTGTAGGATGTTAAAAAAAACAATAGTTGCTGTCATAAACCTTTTTGAGGGATTACAAAACTGAGAGAGATTACAAAACTGTCTCAGAAATCCTTCAATCCATCAGCCCCTTTTGGAGGGGCATGATATTGATCTTCAGCACGATGAACTTGCTAACAGTCTTGAGCAAGCCCAGTTGCAGGCATTGTCAATGGGTCAAACAGCCATTAATGCACCTACTTTAGCTACTGCTGCTACACCTGGCTCTACTATTAACCACAAGGAACACTCTCCATTAGTAGCTTCATCTGAAAATGTTGCCGCACTCTCAAAAGCAAAGAAAGACGGAAGGCAAGAAAAATGTTGTTTTCATTACAGAGGACCTCTGCGCAACTGGAATTTTAGTCCTGCATGAGAACAGAAATGTCATAGCTGTGGAAAACAATGGCATTTTGCAAATATGAATCCAAATTTTATTCACATAAAACCATACTGAGCTGCAACATAACAAAGTAATGGTATTACTATCGGTGAAAAACCAGGAGCACCACAATCAACAACAACCACGGATGTGCAAACACACCAAATGCATCAACTGACCATTAAGGAAACAGCGTTGGGAGCCCGAAGCTACTTTGTTTACAAAGGCGCTTTACAATCAGCAGAACATGAGTGGACACTGATCAACCACCTCACTACAGTTGCTTAGGTGTTGTTTTCATATTGTTTTTGTGAAACCAATAAGGGATTAATTAAAACCTTCAGTGACGGGTTAATTCAAGTGGTGCGTGCGAAAACAGCCTATTCACAAATGGCTTTGCGTGGGCATAACTCTGGCGCCGTAAGCACTAACGAGCTGTTCAAATGCTTAAAAGACGCGGCAAGTCTTGTTGTTTGCAGAAAAATGTTTTGGTTTTGGGGTTCAGATTTTTTGTGAGTGACGTCATAAGTAGAGTACTTTCAGGCCACTTTGACCCACTTCATCTGGCTCTGGGCCCAAACTGCTAGATGGTAGTATTTTGCTGTAGTTGTTTTGGAAACTAGGCTAAAGCCGAGTCTTTTTATACTTTGGATGACCTGCTGGGGTGTCAGGTTCAAAAGTTGTGGTCTAAAGCAGTTTTTTTTAAGGAAAATGTTAGGTACCTGGCAGTGGCGCATCTATCCTAGAAAAAAGGGGTCTGTCATAGAAGGGCAGCTATTGATATCACTTTTAAGCATAAAACTACACTTTCTCTCAAAACTAGAAATTGACCGATGAATTAAGCGATGTTACCAAAGTATTATATTAACAAAATTCGACTGATATACAGTATATCAGCAATATTTGCTTATAAAAGCCGCTACGCTGGTTTTCTGCAAGGAGTGTTCAGAAGCCCAAGTTGCTACTTATGGCGCAAGTTCAAACAAACCTGCATTACTTGGCGTGACGCCGTGGAAGGTCTAAACTTATTTGATTTACTGATAACCTATTAGGTGTAAACAGAAGATAAAGTCAGGCCGAAACTGTGAAACAGAACCCAAATCAGGTCCCTAAAACACCTTAAAAAACCCTGATCTAAAGTAAACAAAATAATTGATTAATCTCGTAATTAGAAAATTAATTTGCTTATTTTAGATCGTGACTTTTGAACCAGAAACGCTCGGAAGTCTATCAAAGACTCAGATTCTAGCTTAGTTTCCAGTGAAAACTGTGGAGAAATACTTGGGTCTAGCGGTTGGGCCCTAGGCCAGGTAACATGAGCCAAAATGGCCAAAAACCTAACTCACTTGTGATGCCACCCACAAAAAACCCGAAAACCTAAACCCAAAATTTTTTTTTCATTTCAGACTATAAGACTTACTGAATTTTTTGTGGGTTTGAACAGCTCTCTGGAGCAATTAACGGAGGAGCTATGCTGTTGGCAAGGTAACCGAAAACTGCTGGTTTTAGGCTGATTTCAAAGTACGAATATATCGTACCCTGGCAGCCAAGGTGTTTTTGTTGTTTTCAGGCCATAACTTGCGAACCACTAAGGCAGATGACCTATCAAGGGCTGTAAAGATGTGGAT
>Ga0210059_1001918_pt1 | contig 32045 bp, 26 predicted proteins | sample Ectturendosymbi2_FD_188042 | JGI IMG/M metagenome (GOLD analysis project Ga0210059, IMG submission 188042) | Ecteinascidia turbinata endosymbiont from Florida, USA - Sample 2 (SPAdes) (version 2) | ecosystem: Host-associated > Tunicates > Ascidians > Unclassified | place: Key West, Florida... | reverse complement strand
ATCTTCTATTCAATCTTGGACTGTTTAATGAGTGAAATAGACAATCGTTTTTCTAAAGATTCAGTAGCCATATTCGCAGGGATTTCATCCCTCTGTCCTGGAGGTCGAACATTTCTGTCAGAGCAACCCTTAGTAGACTTTGCAATTGCAATTGCATACTCCATCTGTGGGCATGATTTAAAGCACGAGATACCTCTAGTGAAGAAATTGCTGTTGAAAGAGTCTGAACAACCTACATCCTTTGAGCAATTCCTTTCGTTCTTAAGTCCTTACAGGGCAGCGTTTGAGTGCCTGTACAAGTTGCTACTTATCGCTATGACCCTTCCTGTCACAAGCGCTTCATGCGAGAGAAGCTTTTCAAAGATGAAAGTAGTGAAAACATTTCTCAGAAATTCAATGTCCAGTGAAAGATTAAGTAACATAGCTGTACTATCAATAGAAAGAGCACGAGCGGAGGATATAGATTTAGACAGCTTTGTCGATGAGTTTGACAGCCGACATGAGAACCGCAGGATTAAACTACACTGATTACATTGACAGTTGCCGTCTCTGTGCGGTTTGTAGACGCGCTCATGACCATGCATGAAAGTCACATTTCGCACTGATAGGTTTATTGCTGCAATTGTCGTACTTTCTGCAGTGTTACTTTCCTATCCTATATAGAAAAGTGATATCGTCCAACGTTGATAAAAATAAGCAATGTTGTAAACAAAATTTATGGTGCGATTTTTACACCATACTGTAACTTCAAGAGCTTCGAACTGCTGTCTTGATGGTAGTGGTGAAGTGCAATATTTTTGCATATTAAGCATATTTCGAGTCATGTGTTCAGTCCACTATGGGCTATATAAATAAGAACAAGAATGCTAGGTTACTGTGTCTGGAACCATTATGCGCTTCGCCAAACAATGTTTACTAACAATCATAGGTATATTGAGACAGGTTTTCGTCTTGTCTCGATATAGATGGAAAAAGACATTGTTGAACTTTGTGCAAAACCATAAAAGCGCCATAAAAACAACAAACTGACGTATAGTCAAAGGTTTTAGTATTGCCCCCCCCACAATTTTGGTTGGCCCCAGTTTGCCCCCCACATTTTGAACGCTAGAATCGCCACTGAACAGGACCCATGCAAAACTTGACTGGCATGTGGTCTTATTCAGATGTTTTGTGAAAACAAACTTGTCCACATGCCCATGAATGGCCACAGAGTCAGCAGTGATCATTTTTGGCACTATGCACTCCAAGAACTCACGTAAGACCACTGAAAGCAGTCGACATTCAAGAATGAAAAATACGCAGCCACATATTTGAACTACTTTCCAGGACTAGATAAGAATGAACTTGATATTAACGGAGAATTAAAAAAAAATTATTGTGCAGTTTGTCCTATCAGCAAGTGATGTTCGTTTAAAAATCTTTGCTGATGCCTTTAGTTTATGAGAAAGCCGTTGTTATTTGAGCGCATTCGATATTCAAAAAAACTTGCCGAAATGTGAAGTGCAGCACTAAAGTCGGTCAAGTATATGTATGATTTTGACAACTTTAATACAAAGTGTAGAGGATGAAAACGGTTTTATTGGATAGCTGATGATATTAGCAAGGGATGTTCATTTAAAAATCTTTGCTGACGCCTTTAATTTATGAGAAAACAGTTGTTGTTTGAGCGCGTTCGATATTCGAAAAAACTTGCAGAAATGTTTGGAGTAGCTTAAAAGTCCTTTGAAATAATACGTCTGAGTTGTTTGTGATATGATTTTTCCCATAATATGTTTTTTTTGAGTTTTTTTTAGCATATCTGTTTGTTTTTGTTTTGGCGTTTTTTTCGCCAAGTCGTTGGCGTTCGCGAAAGTGACGGCTGGGCGAAGTGACGGCTAGCTTTACTCTGGTATCTAAAAATAAACCAAATAAATGCCACATTAATATCTGTAACAAAAATGTACAATTTAATGCTATTTTTTCAATGCCATTTTATTGTTTCACATAGATATTAACAGTTACGTTGTGTAGTGCCATCATAGAGATGCTGCAAGCTCAATTTATACTTTCCTAACTTTAGCAGTGACAGATTTATTAACCACTAGAACTGATGATGCCTACATTGTAGGCGAAATATATACTCTGTAAGATCTTGTGTGATTCTTTGTTGAGAAAGGATGTCTTTCCATAGTATCCTTCTAACACAGTGGATTTTCATAGAGAATGTAAACGTAACAACAGAAGACAGTGTTATGTTTTTGTCGCATATGAAATCAGTATACACAATAAGTACAATTACACGAAACAGCAGTGTAACCAAATTTGTACAATTCAAAATAGCAACCAATAAAAAATACAAGCAAGTAAATTTGAAAAACAAGCCAAAACTGAGGTTTGACATGAGCTCAAAAAAAAAGACACAAAACATATGAATCACAAAGAAATGTAAAAAAATAACATATCACAAAAATAAGAAAAAATACAAAGAAAAAAAAACATCAACATATCACAGGTGATGGTGGGCAAGCATTAAGCAATGGGTGAAGAAATGAGGCATGTACAGATGAGCAGGTAAAGCAAGGACACAGGTGAAGGAAGAGAGCAGCAATAATGGTTATAAGCCAGAGGGCAAGGCATTTTAGTACAACATTTCATAGCAAAAACAAGTAGCACGGGCAGAAAACAATGCTTATAAATACACATCGTGAAGAAATATAGATTTACCCACAGACCATAATGGGGTGGGTTGCATAGATGAGTTGTTTCTAACCAGATGCATGGTGTCACCAAATGAAGTTGAAGAGAAAAGGTTATGAACAGGTTACAGTATTATTAGCAGTAATCATTATTCCAATAAGTTTTAGGTCCATGAAAAACAATATACGTTTAGTAGGTTAGATAATTATTTAGTTCTAAGGTATAGTTTCACAAAAAGTCATAGCTTTTCTATGCAAACTACCCATTTATTTCACAAATGTAACTGGTGTCATGTCATTGACATCATCGTTCAGCTTTATGTGACTGTGGGCCTAGGAATTAAGCTGAAGTCAATGTCTGTGAGGTCTTGGAGATGGACATCACTTTGTTTGCCTCAAAATCCTCATATTGCAGCAAGGGTGCTTCTCAAAAGAACAAATCTGAGCTTTGTCCTTATGTATGTTATGACAGATGGGTACGGCTCCCTGCGTTTTTCAGCTATTTTTTCTGCCAGTCTTTTGTTTACTCTGTTGCATTCTGGTGCCATCCCTCCAGTTGTTGTGAAGACAAGGGGATCGAATGAAGACTTCTCTATGTCAATCACTCTTTGGTTGTATTTATCCTTCTTATCCTTTTCATGTTGTTGGTAGACCTACGCCAGGGACTTCCTGGAATATGGCTGTGAGGTAGGATGTGTGATCCTTATGTCAAAGAAAGTTTTCTCACAGCTCTTCCACAGTCCTCTCACACAGATATCCAACCTTGCATTGTCAGCAGTGTTGACTTTTCTTTGATAGTCATTTTCAGTGATTGGTAGAAGTGTGGGTTCGGTCTGAACATTCCTACAGACCTCTCTCAATACCTGTGCCTCAGAGTCTCTTGCTGAGTTGTGCCTCATTGAAGTGTAACCACCTAGTTTGCATATGAGGCTATGATCCACAGAGTTTGTCTCTCCACAAGCATAGTGAGTGGGTATGCCTTTCACCTTCCATCCATATCTCATGCAGATTGCATCTGTGAATTCTTGTTTATTCAGTGCATATCCAATCGCTTTGATTGGCAAGGCTGACAGCCAAGAAGATGCCCCTTTTTCCATTGCTCCTTTTATGAGTTGTTGTGACTCAGGAGTCATTTCCACCAAAAGTTCATCACAAATGTTTTTGCATTTTTCATTTTTCTCTTGTATTCTATTTTATGTGTGTCTGGTAAACTGCTGGCCCGAGGGGTTGTAGTCAAGATCGAGCTTTTGAGTGTAGATTTTGGCGTTTAGTTTATTAGTGATCTGAGTGGAGTGCTCGTATTCTGTTTTGGCAGTTTCCCGAGGATCTGTCAGACGTAGCCTACCATGTCTGAGAGGGAGAGCTAGTGTTTGTCTTTTGGCATCACTAACTTCTCGTCCCACAATATCGGGAATCAATTGATCTCTGATGGCGTTTTCAAGTGGTTCAAATAATTTACTTCCATCAGGCACTGTTCCTTGGAAATGGGTCTCCATCTGGAGGATAAACTTTTGGTGAATGCTGAGTACGTTGCTTGAGGGTCATCTTGTGCGTATTTTGAGAGTGACTGAAGGTCTTTTACCCAACTCTCAACTTTGTTTTTAATTTATTGTTCCCTGAATGATTCTGTCCCAATTACAGATCCCAGGATGCGTTCACCTTGGTCTGTGGATTTGATTCCATCATCTTTGAAGATTTTTTGTGTGGTTTGCATTAGACTAAGTGTCTTTTACTAGGAGGATTGTCTTTGCAGGTTTAGTGCAGTATATAAAGTCTGGTCCATTGGCCTGTAGATATTTCCACGATTTTTTCACTCCTGCCAGTGATCTGACCGCAGGGCTATCATCTGCATACCATACCTGTTTCACTTCATCATTTGCAGCTTCATTGCTCAATGCTTGTATCAGTGGTCATGTGGATAGGGCATACATTGTCATAGCTGCATTGTCCCCTTGTGTCACACCCTCCTGTAACAGTATGCGGTTACCATTTTCCACATAGAGCATGGCGGGTGTGTTGTAACTGTTGTGTAGGTATGTGTATATGGGGGGACACAGTCTTTTGCTGTTTTCTAGACTGACTTTTCTGTTGAGTTTGTTAAAGGCATTGTCTGCAACCACTAACAGCAGGCATTCACTGTTGTCCTCTTCAAAACTTTTCCTTACAGCATGTATTGCTGCTTCTATCCCAATTCCAGTCCCGCACATGTTTGTTTGCAAAGTTCCCACTGCAAGTATGATGTCTTCATTCAGCAGTCCTGTGATTGTTTTGCCAATGATTCATCATAAAAATTCACCAACACCTACTGGCTTAATGCCGTTATCTTTTTTCTTTAGTGGAACTAGTCTGCATGCAAGGAGGGTTGATATGCAATCGTCTGGAATGGTGTCCATCGCAAGATGCTTGGCCAGGGTGGCAATTTCATCAGCTAGCATTTTTGAGTGGGTGTCATATGGTTTTGAGCAAATCATTTCTCCAGGTATCCATGTCAACCTGGGTTGGTCCTCCAGACCTAGATGAGTTTTTAGTATTGGATGTAATGTCATCTCGAGTTATGTTTTAAAAGATGACTCTTTCTGTTTTTCCATGACATGATTTAGCAGGTTTAGGTGGCAACCAGGTGGCAAGAAAATGTACAGGTGAAACCGCATGCCTATGTACATAGATGAGTGGATCGAATTTAAGTGAAGGAATTTGGTGTGGTTAGAATATTTTTAGCAATACAAAGCTAAGATTGAAACATTGCAATAAAAAAAGTTACAAAAACTGAACTTTCATGCTGAAAAGCTTAGAATGTGAACATAGAAAATACAAAAAAGTAAATGTACACAAAAAATAAACAGAGTTGCAGAATACTAGACTACACAATATTTTGTCCTGGACAAGTGAAATGTTGCTAAACGCAATAATTGGGAATTTTTTTCATGGGGAGGTGTTTCTTAAGTTTCCATTTGAAGGTGAAGGTGGTTGAAAATTTAACATCACCTGGTATTGAAGACCATACTTTTGGGCCAATAAATTTAACAGATCATTTTCTTGAGGAAGAATTAACTCTAGGTAAAAATAGGTTTTTAAAGTTGCTAGTCTTGTGGAGTGATAATGAATTGAGTGGAATAAAATAGTCATCAGAAACGATTTGGAAGCAGTTTGTTATGATAAGAGTGCATGGTGATGATAAAGTAATACTAGGATAACCACATGAAAACACCTAGGTTAGGTAATGACAAGTTGAAAATAAAGTAGCAGACCAAGATGAGGTAAAAGCCCGTGTCATTTCATCAAATCAAGGAATCAAGACCATCAGAAGGGTTGATGTGGTAGCATTATGCAAATTATCATAGTTGTTACACAAGCAACAAATGTGCAATTGGTTATCTATAATTCATGTATTGAAGGTTTCTTGATGATCAATACTCAGAGTAGAAAATGTTTAAAGCTGCACTTGATATAGCCTTGTTGTGCTTTTTTGCTCATTACTTGATGACCTATGCTGCAGCTGAAGGTGAGATCCTTATTTCCTTAGCTCTTTTTTAAATCATGGTGTACAGTTAACACTTTGAGAGCCGGCGTATGATATATTCATACTTCAATTTCGGCCTAAAAAACAGCAGTTTTCAGTAGCCTTACCAACGCCCTAGATCCTCTGCCAATTGCGCTAGAGAGCTGTTCAAGGGCTCAAACGGATCGGCCAGCCTTCTAGATTGCACTCGAAAAAAAAATTTTTTGGTTGGGGGTTGCGGATTTTTTGTGACTGACGTCATTATAAGTGAAGTAGTGTTGGGGTCATTTTGGCTCATGTTGCCTAGCCTAGGGCTCAACTGCTAGGCTAAAGTGTTTCGCTGAAGTTTTCTTTGGAAACTAGGCTCAAGTCCGAGTCTTTTGTGCCTTTGATCGACTTTCTAGTGTTTCTGGTTCAAAAGTTATGATCTAAAATAAATAAATTAATTATCTTATTAACTAATTAGTCAAATATTTTTACCAACTCACATCACAACTTTTGAACCCGAAACCCCAGCAGGTCATCCAAAGTATCAAAAGACTTGGATTGTAACCTAGCTTCCAGTAAAAACTTCAGCAAAATACTACCACCTAACAGTTGGTGCCCAGGGCCAGGCAAAGTGGGCCAAGGTGGCCTAAAAGTCCTCCACTTATGACGTCACTTACAAAAAACCCACACACCTGAAGCAAAAAATTTTTTTCGAGTGCAGACTAGAAGACTTGCCGCGTCTTTGGGCGCTTTGACTAGGTCCATAACCCAAACAGGAGTGGAGATATTCCCGCGCAAAGCCACGTGCGTTTAGGCGTTTTTTTCCGAAAATCCCCGAAAGCAGTTGGATACCAAAGAGTTGAGGAATGTGCCGGTGAGACCACACCCACAAGGCAATGAAGTTACAAACGTCATATGTTAGAAAAATAACAAAGTAAATATGTTTTCTTTTTTGAGAATGTTCTTATGTAAAAATACCACAAACACATTTGACACAAAGTTTATTGTAGTTGTTTGTAAACACTTTAAATTATGTACACTCTTATTTTAGTCAATATTTGTATATTGCAAGCAAGTGGTGATATGCTTCATTAAAAGTGTGTGAAACCCTGAAAAAAACAGTGGGCTTCCCAAAGATTTTTTAGCAGTTTGATACCATAAAACATAATAGGATGGTTTAAATGGATTGCAAGGTTGCCAATTACTTAAATCCTGTGACAAACTCACTTCCTTTTCTTATTTATATACCTGAGTCATGATTACTATGGTTAGATCCTATTGAAACATGATAAAGTGACAGCCATTAGGTGGCAGAAAACATGTCATGAAAGCCAATTGGTTCAGCTAAAAACTGCCTAAAGTCTAGGCATTTAATGCGTTGATTACAAAGCATAGGGTGATGCAAAAAGATGTAACCATTTTTGCTAAAGTAAGATTTTGTATTAACTCCTTGAGAGCCGGTTTACGGTATATTCGTACTTGGATTTCGGCCTAAAACACAGCAGTTTTCGGTTGCCTTACCAACGCCCTAGCTCCTCCACCGATTGCGCTAGAGAGCTGTTCAAGAGCTGAAACGGATCGGCCAGTCTAGTAGATTGCACTCGAAAAAAATTTTTTGGTTGGGGATTGCAGATTTTTTGTGACTGACGTTATAAGTGAAGTAGTTTTAGGGTCATTTTGGCTCATGTTATCTGGCCTAGGGCCCAACCGCTAGGCCAAAGTGTTTCGCTGAAGTTTTCATTGGAAACTAGGCTTGAGTCTGAGTCTTTTGAGCCTTTGATCAACTTTCTAGCGTTTCTGGTTCAAAACTTATGATTTAAAATAAAAAAATTAATTAATTAGCTAATTAGTCAAATATTTTTACTAACTTACATCACAACTTTTGAACCCGAAACCCCAGCAGGTTATCCAAAGTATCAAAAGACTCGGAGTGTAGCCTAGTTTCCAGTAAAAACTTCAGGCGAAATACTACCACCTAACGGTTGGCGCCCAGGGCCAGGCAAAGTGGGCCAAGGTGGCCAAAAAGTCCTCCACTTATGACGTTGCTCAAAAAAAACCGCACCCCCTAAGCAAAAAATTATTTTTCGATTGCAATCTATTAGACTGGCCGATCCGTTTGAGCCGCTGAACAGCTCTCTAGCGCAATGGGTGGAGGAGCTAAGGCGTTGGTAAGGCAACCAAAAACTGCTGGTTTTTTTTGCGAAAATTGCCGAAACCAGGCGGCTCTAAAAGTGTTAAGAGAAATACTTTACAATTTCTTTTCATAGGCCTGTCTTGCAGACATGCAAGTTTTATACGCATTGTTTAAAGTTTTTGCACCATTTTGCGAGCACAGCTCAATAGTTCATAATGTGCTTGATCCAAAATCCTTAGCACTGAATCAGTCAAAGAAATCAGGATGGTCTTTGATTCAGTGACTGATGGTTTGCCCAAAAGCACATTTCTTAGCGTTATTTACATTGCGGCAGATGAGGCTTGCCCATTCTGAGATAAGTGCAAGTGTCTTTTCATGTGTAGTGATTGCTGCAGGACCCCTTCTGGTACTCCAGCAAGCAGGTCACTTGCATATGTCCTGTCCTATGCAAAAGTGTGTGTAGCAATGCCTTCATGTAGTGCCCTTATTTTTTTAAACAAAAGTTACTATGCAACTTGGCACGCCTGAGCATGCTGCAGTATTTCTGAGCAACTACCCAAAGTAGCATGATCTCAGCCTTGGTCAGCAGCATGCCTGTGAAAAGAGAGCTCAACCTCAAACCGTGCCCCTGCCTCCAAGCAAATCAGGCGTATGAGCATCCAACATCCCACAGGCTGTGAAAGCAAGTTGGTGAGATGTTGGAACTACGCGAACGCATGATCCCACAAGTGATGAGTATTAGAAGGTTCCTGCAACATTTTTGCAGCACAGTCATCTTGGGTCCATTCATACCACTGATCATGCGTTCAAAAGGGCTAAGTTGGTGGTTAAAAGCTGCAAATCTTTTCTCCGCCTTAATCGTCAGTTGCGCAAGTTCTCAGCGCTTTTTTCCTTCATCCCAAAAGACCTGCATCATAGATCTAGCAGGTGTCAGGAGCAGGCCTTGGATGAGACTGGGAGCCTCTAGTCTGTTATCCCCAGGTAGGTGGCTCAGGTCAAATAGTCGTTGGAGTCTGTTTTTTTCACCAAGACATTTCAGTCATTTTTTTGCTGAGATATTTTGGTCATCTGTCTCACAGTTCAGTGGCGCATCTAGCCTGAAATAAAGGGGTCTGTCATGAAAGGGCAGCTTTTGATATCACTTTTCAGCATAAAACCACAATTTCTCTTAACACTTTGAAAGCCAGCGTACGATATATTCATACCTAGATTTTGGCCTAAAACCAGCAGTTTTTGATTGCCTTACCAACGCCATAGCTCCTTTGCCAATTGCACTAGAGAGCTGTTCAATGGCTCAAACGGAGTTGTCTAAAATAAACAAATTAATTAATTATCTAATTAGCTAATTTGTCAAATATTTTTATCAGTTTAGATCATAACTTTTGAACCCGAAACCCCAGCAGGTCATCCTAAGTATCAAAAGACTCGGATTGCAGCCTAGTTTCCAATAAAAACTTCAGTGAAATACTACCACCTAACGGTTGGCCCCCAGGGCCAGTAATGTGGGCCAAGGTGGCCTAAAAGTTCTCTACTTAAAGTGAGCCAAGGTGGCCTAATAATCCTCCACATCTGCATCAGACAATGAGACTAACGATCGCTACTATGCAATGCTGCGATCTATGCTGACGTGAGTATGTTGCAGAGACAAGCTCATCGTACTTGGAGATTTCAATGCAAGAGTTGCCTTTGTTTCTATGATCTGAGGAAATGCCATGGGCAAACACGGCATTGGTAACATCAACAGCAATGGTCATCGGCTTCTTAGTCTCAGTTCAGGGTTTGGTCTCTGTGTGACCACATTATTTCAGCAATTTGGAGACACCCCTGGTCCAACCACTGGTATCTGTTAGATTATGATCTCGTCAAAGCAGTCGACCTCCAAGATATGCGGATCACCAGAGTGATGCATGGTGCTGAGTGTTGGACCAATCATTGTCTTGCCGCACTTCACTCCACATTTGCATTTGTCTCCCAGCTCACCAACAGAAACCTCAGTGTCGGCGTAACATTAACAGCTTGAGCCAAGGAGCAAACTTGGCCAGCCTGCATTCAGTCATTGCGTCAAATCTGGTCCACATTGCAGACTGCACAATTTTCAAATATCAGGACAAAGGAGCATTTTTATATCCCACAGTTCTAGGAATCTCCATGTTTGACATCAAGCTATCAGACATCAGTGGTGTCAGGTAGCAAGCATGTGGACAGAAATAGAGCAAGATGCTAAACCTGTAGATATTTGTCTGATACGGATAATCGTATATTCTGGTTAAATGCATAAAAAGCTTGACAAATTGGCTCTGTGATTAAAAGCTTTGGCTCCACATTGTATTGTGTGTTATCTCCAAACCATTGCCGGCTTTGCAGTTGTCATTGTCACATTGTTAGGCTAATGCTTCAAAGTTGTCTATACACACACAAATAACTCAGGGTTCTTGCTCAATTTAACTTAAAATTTCAGGTAAGATGTATTTCCACAAGAAGAACATTTGTATAAAATTTGGTTGCAAACAACTGTGTACAAGAAAAGTTATTGCGTCTCACAAACCAACTTACTTGAAACCGAACCTAACTGCGACAATGCGTTGCTAGTGACATGAACCGCTGATCTGTGACCAGCAGTCCAGTTGCTCGATTAAAAATTATAACTCAAAAAGTGCTTGCTGGAATGAGTTCAAATTCTCAGGAAAGATGCACAACAACAAGAAGAACAAAACTTATGATGCACTATACATCAACATCCGGGAAACGGTTATGCTTGCCTTACGACGTGTAGCAAATGTTGCTCCAAAGCACTGTGATGGAGTCCGGTTTCTGGATTGATAGACTAATAACTCAGAAAGTTGTTCATGGATTCAACTCAAATTTTCAGGAAAGATGCATAAGCACTACATAAACATTTGTGTGAATTATAGTTTTAAAAAAAGTAGTTTTGAAAAAGTTATTGTATGCTGTACACTGACCTTTAAACCCTGAGGAATAAGATAAAGTTTGGTAGCCTACATGGTACATAGTCATGACGGGACTGCATGGAAGTCCTAAGGTTTTCTTTTTATTTCCTTCAAATTTTTAGGACTGATGCGCATAGGTATAAAGACCATTTGTGGAAATTTTTGTTACAAAAACAGGACAACAAAAATGTTATCCTGCTATTCATAACAACTGTCACGACCGAAGTGTTATGCAAAAATTTATGTAGGCTTGGCCTAGCAAAATCTTGCTAGACACCAAACAGCATAACTAAAAAAGTACTTGCTCAAACAACTTGAACTTTTCATGGGTTATGCGTGTAGGTTTGGAGAATGTTACTGTAAATTTTCATTGCAAACGAACATGTACCAGAAAAGTTGTGGTGTCACATACAATAACCATCTAGACTTGAGTGTTTTCAAAAAAGTGTTGTAGCCTAGGCCTTGGACGGTAGTTGAATTTACAATGCCATGACACCAAAAAGTTTTTAATGGAATGACTTCAAACTTTCAGGAATGACGCGAAAGGGTATTGGAAACATTCCTGGAAATTTTCAGCAGAAATGAACTAGCACAAAAAAATTACTGTGTGGCACGCATCAACTGAAACAACTGATGTGCCTTACTAGATTAAACAAAATGGTGTAGCCTGCTCCTAGCAGGCTACGTTTTACAAAAAATTGCTTAACTCAAAACGTTCTTGTTCAATTTCATTGAAATTTTCAGGGCTGATGCATATTGCTGTAACGAACATTTGTAGAAATTTTCATTGTAAAACAACTACTATGAAAGAAGTTATAAGTGTTTGAATGCAGACACGAATATTCTCGTGTGCCGGTGCCCAACTGTCAACATGACAGAATGAATATTCTTATGTGCCGGCACCAGAGGTCTTAACACGTTCCATTCCAGGTTGGTGGATTGGTTTGACTGATTTTCCAAGCGTTCCCTACCGGTATGTTTTTCGGCAATTGTTCTCGGAAGTTTCGCAGCTTCACAGGACACCTTTGAAAAGTCGCCAAAGTGCAAAAATTCACACCACTGTTGTCTGAGGCGCGTGTGAACGCAAGAGTCGGTCTAGCGCTTGTTGCAGATCAAACGTCGGCTTGCCGATTTGCCTATACCCTTCCCTCATGCAATCCACAGTGCTTCAAATATTCATTAAAGCTTTAAATATAACATTCTTTCCAATTAAGCTGTATTCATTGCGATTCATGATACATGTAAAAACCAAACCTAACAATGGTCTCAGTGCAAGTTGCGTTTTCATGAGCTTTTTCCTTTCGATTTGTGGCCTACCAACCACATCAATTTTCCCAGATTTCATGTGCAAATAATCAACAAGATGAAAATCTAAAGTAATTGGTGCATTGTTCTTTGCTTGGAAAGTTTCCAACCTGTCAACACCTTGGTTTATGCTGTATCCACTGCGTTTTTTGTTTCTTTCAGAATTCAAACCTACCAATGTTCTCGATGAAGGTGCCTTTTCGCAAGATATTTTTTCTTTCAAATTTGTAGCCTATCAACCGCTTCAACGTTGCCAAATTTCGTGTGCAAACAAGCAACAATTTGAAAAAGTACAAACATTGATACAATTTTTATTTCTTGGAAAGATATAAACCCATCAATGTCTTGGCTGATGCTGTGATGACTGCTAAGTTTATTCCTTGCCAAAACCAAACCTACCAATTTTGTAAATGAAGCTGCTTTTTTGTGAGATGCTTTTTCTTTCCAATTTGTATCCTACCAACCACTTCAGCGTTTCCAAATTTCATGCGCAAATAAGCACAACAAACACATTGGTTCAATGTTCATAGCTTGAAAAGTTTTAAAACCCTTCAGGGACCGCAAAAGCTGATTTATGGTCTTGCTCGGCAGTTTTTCAGCAATAACTCACAAACCACTGAAGATATGTCGACAGGTAAAACATTGCAAGAAAGGTTTTTGTGAGATCTTTCAGATAGGTCTAACAGCAAGTTATGTTTGCATTTGAAATATCTGAGAAAATCCGCATTTTTGCTTTGTTTCTTGCCTTTTTAGGAAAGTTCTTGATGATTTTCAAAAAAAATTCTTGCCACCGTTTTAGCTTTTTTGCAAGAACTACACCTGGCCTCGAGTGCTTTCAAGGACTATACCAAGTCACTTACCATTGTTTTGGGGTTGGGGAAAAATGTTGCGACAAAAAAAGCAATTTGGGGTTAAAAAGGCAATTTGAAAAAAGCGATTTTTTAGGTTTTACGCCATAATTGCTGCCGATACTGGATTTTGGAGTGCAGCATTGGAACAATGCAAAAATACAACCAAGAACAAAAAGTGAAACTTTTCAAAATGCTTTATTGAGCTTTTTTTCAACTTTTTTTTCAATTTTCGGACACTTGTCAGATATGTTTTGGATCATTGGTATAACTTTTTTTATTCTCATTACTTCTGCTTCAAACTTGGCAGGATGTTGCAGGACACAGTGTGAAAATGTACTGCAACTTTCTGATTTTTTTGTGTTTGGTACTGGAGATATCATATTTTACATGAGAAAAATGACCAAAACTTTCCTAAAAAATCCAAAAATTTATTTTTCTACTTTCCAAAAAATTTGCACAATTATTTTATAAATATTTTTGCTAACTTTGGGTTCTGGCCGACATTTTCTGTGCCGAATGAATTTTTCTAACGTGTTTGTAGATTTTTCTACAGGTTTTGAACATACCCACTACTTTTGTTTTGACTACTCTGCTTTTTCAGTTTTCCCCTGTTTGAGTTCGCCAGTGACGCCTCAAAGCTATTGCCAATACCTCATAATATGCGTGGTGAAAAAACTTTTCTTACAATACCTTCCTGGTGGACGTAACTTCAGCGGTTTGCAAGTTATCGCAAAAATCGTGCAGTAATGTCAATTTATTGGCTTCTGCAGTCCTTAAAAGGGTTTCTTGCGAGAGTAAAAATACGAATGATCTCAGTGGAGCCGCCTCTTGCTGAAATGTTTTTTTCGTTTTTCCGTTGCCTAATTTCTTGCGCACACATGTTGAAACAAATAAAAACATTCGTGCAATGTTCATTGCTTGAAAGTTCCCCTGGAATGCCAACAGTGTTGGTGTGTCACACGAAGACTGACCACTTGTGAAATTAACTTGTTTTTAAAAAAAATATTGGCTATTTTTGGCCAAGGTTATCAAAGGTGAAAGTTTTTGTTTTTTTGGCCATATTTGGCCAAGGTTACCAACGGTCAAGTTGTTTGCTTTCTTAGCCTTTTCGGCCAAGGATACTAACGGTGAAAGTTTTTGTTTTTTCTTGGTCATTTTTGGCCAAGTTTACCAACGGTGAAAGTTTTTTATTATTGAGATTTTTGGTCATGGATACCAATGGTTAAAGTTCTTGTTTTTTCTTTGTCATTTTCGCCAAGGATACCAATGATGAAAGTTTTGTTTTTTCTTGGTCATTTTTGGTCAAGGTTACCAACGGTGAAAGTTTTTGTTTTTCTTGGTCATTTTTGGCCAAGGATAGCAATGGTGAAAGCTTTTGTTTTTTCTTGGTCATTTTTGGCCAAGGTTACTTTTATTGGCCACTTTGGCTATGAATACCAGTGATGAAGGTTATGTTTGTGATTTGAGATTTTGATCAACCTCTGGCATCCCCTCTGCCAAATGCGAATTCGCATTTGCTGGAGGCAATCTCTGGCACCCCACTGTGCAACCAGGAGTTCGAGCTCCAGGAGGCAACTGCTGGCATGGCATTGCAAGTGCGAGTATACTCATACACCGGTAGGCAAGTTTTGGCAAGAAAGTACGACTATCTCATACCCTGGAATGGAACGTGTTAAGTTACCTAGTGCTAGTGTTGCCATTTTAGCTTATTTGCTGCTGAATCTAGCAGGTTTTTCTCAGTATTAGCATAAAGTTAGCCGATTTTCTAACAGAATTTTTACACCTTCTGTTCTAGTAGCCTAAAGTTAAAATCCAACAGTTTTTATGTGTTTTTGAGTGGGAACATCTCTGCCGACGATTGCGCTACAGAGCTGTTCAAACCCTCAAAAGATTCGGCAGTCTTTGCGCCTGCAATGAAAAAAAATTTTTTTTGGTGTTGGGTTTTTTTGAGTGACATCATAAGTGGAGTTGTTTTAGGCCTTTTTGGCCCACTTCATCTGGCACCAGACCCAAATTGAAACAAAGTAATTAATCTCATAATTAGATAATTTCTTTGTTTATTTTAGATCATAACTTTTGTAAGTGTTGTGATCAGAAAGCCCGAGCAGCATGGGCGCCAAGCTTCGCACTGTGGCAGCAAGCAACAATAGAGTTCACCCGATGAGATCACTATTATTGCTTGTTCGCACCACATATATGTGGGTGTTGTTCTTGGCGCATATTCTGTTTGTGGTGAACCGCACATTCAGTGCAACGCCAGCGGAGAGGTTTTAACAGAAGAAATGCTAGAAAGTTGATCAAGGTCGCAAAAGACTTGGATTCTAGCCTAGTTTCCAATAAAAACTTCAGCGAAATACTTCCATCTGCCGGTTGGGCCCAGGTCAGGTACCAGCAGCCAAAAATAGCTGAAAACCTACCTTACTTATGATGTCACTCACAAAAAAAACAAAACCCAAATGTCCTAATTTTTATTTTCTCATTGCAGATGCGAAGACTTGCCGAATCTTTTGAGGGTTTGAACAGCTCTCTAGCGCAACTGGCTGAGGAGCTATGTGGTTTGTAAGTCAACCGAAAAATCCCTGGTGTTCCTTGATTTCTAAATACAATATTTTCGTAGACTGGCAGCCAATGTGTTAAAAACTGTTTGGCAGGTTTGACATGTAACAAATTCATGGCGAAAATTTCAACACGTTTTGGAGATGAAAACTTTTACACCTTTTTCATCAAAATATAATTTACCTTCTTAATGAAGCTTTGAAATGGGCAACACCAGGACCAGGCACAACCAACTGCCTTGAATCATTTGGAATTTTTGTTGTGACGTAACCAAGTTGCTTCAAGGAGATCATTGCATCATACTAAGAAGTAACTAGATGGCATGGTGAAGCTTAAATAATTTGCTTCTTTGCTAATTGAGCGCATTATGTTAAGAGACTACTTTGTAAGAATATATTTTTATCCCATGACACTATGACATTTCTAAGTATAGTTCAGTTATGCCATTAAGTAGTAATGTCTAAAAATATAAAAAAATTAAAGTCCCTGGCAAACCAAAGAACATTGTCAAAAGTTTCGACATGTATGGTTGCAAGATTCGGAACTTAAAAGTGAGCCTGGTGCTGATCCTGCTGATTTAAGAAAAGTGTATTGCAGATTTTTGATTTGGACTATTGGAATAGTCCAAATTTGATTTGGAAATTTGATTTGGACTATTGGAATGTACCGAAATGTTCATAATGCATGCAAATCTGAATGAACATTTTTAAATTTACCCAGATCGTTCCAATTGTACCCAAGTTTAAATGAAGCTGTCTCAATTACCCAAACTTGATTGAGGCTGTTGGAATTTACCCAAATGTATATCATTGATCTTAAATTACAATCAAGCACATGTATATTACCTAGACTTGAATGAAGCTATTTCAAGTTGCCCAAAATTGAATAAAGTTGTTTGAAGTTACCCAAACTTGAATGAAGCTGTTCCACTTGCCCCAAATTTGAATGGAGCTAATTGCCATTTGTTCAAACATGATTTAGTGTGTTGAAATTTACCCCAAATTTTCCAGTTTATGGAATATTTATAATTTCACCCAAATATGATTGAAGTTGTTCTAATTTCTCAAATTTGATGAGGTTGTTAAAATTTACGCAAATGATTCTGATTTCATCCAAATTTGAATAAAGCCCTTGTAGTTCACCCAGTCATTTCTGAATGTACTAAAATTTCAGTGGAGCTATTCTATACAGCCCAACTTTGAATAAGACTATTTGAAGTTGCCCACAATTGAACGAAGCTGCTGTAAATTGATGGGCTTCATCCAAATGTTTCCAATTTATGTAAATGTTTTTAACTGCACCCAAATTTGAATAAAGCTTTTTTCATTTGCCCTGATTTACTTGAAGCTGTTATGCTCCTAATTTACCCAAATGTTTCTACTTTTACCCAAATCTTGAATGAAGTTTTTTAATCAGCCCAAATTTGATTAAAGCTGTCGGAATTACCAAATGATTCCAGTTCACTTAAAGGCAGTGGGTATTTTTCCACAAAAGGCAAAAAAGAATGCCAAAATAGTCTCAGCAGAGATTTTGCCATTGATGGCAAAATAGACACTATGTAACTTAACACTTTTGAAGCTGGTCTAAATCAAGCGGTTCGCGCTAAAACCACTGTATCACATGTGGCTTTGTGTGTGCATAACTCGGGTGCTGAAAGTGGTAGAGAACTGCTCAAAGGCTCAAAAGATGCAGCAAGTCTTCTAGTCTGCACTTGAAAAAAATTTTTTGGTTTGGGGTGCGGATTTTTTGTGAGTGACGTCATAAGTGGAGGACTTTTAGGCCGCCTTGGCCCACTTTGCCTGACCCTGGGCTCAAACTGCTAGATGGTAGTATTTCGCTGAAGTTTTTATTGGAAACTAGGCTACAATCCGAATCTTTTGATACTTTGGATGACCTGCCGGGGTTTCGGGTTCAAAGGTTATGATCTGAAGTAATAAAAATATTTGACTAAATAGATAATTAATTAATTTGTTTCAGAGTCCAACACCAATGGAGAAAGTCGTGGTTTAACTCTGCTGACACAGACACAAACGTCTGAGCAGGAATAAAGTTACTTGACAGCCAGTAACAACTGGCCGTCATCACTCCCAATACCTTTTCCCAAGAGACTTCAAAGATTTCTCGAAATTTTGTTAGAGTGAAAATTTGGTCTGTGGTGCTACAGCCATGATGAAAACCACACTGGGTTAGTTATTTCCAGATTTTGTTCCAATCAATTCATGGCATCTTTTTTCAAGCATGTGACGTACATTTTTCCATTTAGGCTAAGGAGAGAGATAAGCTGATAGTTATTACATTCTCTCCAGTTTCCATTTCTTGTTTATGGGGATGTCACCATAATTTGCCAATCAGTTGTTAATAACACACATGAGTCAGCCAAAGAACTTTAAGCATTTCAGGTTTGATTGCATCGCAGCATGCAGTCTTCAGAATTTTGACAGGTGGGAGGACTTTGACTACAGTGATGGTACTTTCATCACCCAAATGTACGTCCTTGTGTCTGATGGTATTATAGTGACTTGTTTTAAGAGATCTTACAAATACTCTCTCCATCCGCAAAGAATGACCTTCTGATTGCTGAGCAAGACAACATATTGGTCTTGGATTGATCTAGCAGTATAAGATATTTTGCCATGGTGATTCTAGATGGCTTGCCAGAATACTTCATTGGCTTGCCAATAAAATCAGTTTATACAGTACCTGAAATTCTCTCAAGTTTGCAGATTGGACTTTTTTTGCCTAAGTCTTGAAACTTAGTAAAATAGAATCTACTGAGGATGCATAGTCATGTGAAATCAATGTTATATTAAAAGAATTAGCTCCTTGATTTGACTGCGTCACCTTAGTGGAGACTAATTCCTGAAATCTGGATGTGTGCAACTCCAAATCGTTGCATAGTTATGCAATTGGAGCCCAGTCGACTGATTTCTCAAAAACTTGCAGCTAAACTTGAACTTTTGATTGTCACTGTAAATAATAGCTTTTTTTCAGTTGTTGCTTACAACATATTTTCCAGGGTCATCTTCTTCGGAAGGCAAAACTGCGACTCGTTCAAAGTCTTCTGGTATAGCTAAGAAACAAGATGGTAAGTGCATTAAGCAGCAAGTATTTTATGAAAGCTGTTTGTTTTTTCTTGTTGCTAGTTTTTTTCTTGATGTCTTTTTCTGACAACTCTGAACTGAATTTAAGATGTGTCGTAATTTGGCAAACTAGTTGCTTTTGAATTGGTGTTGATAGATTATTGCATAAAATGGTTGGTTATTTTGGGTTTGATTAATTTTTGAGCAAATATTTTAACGTTTTTATCTTTAGAATTTTTGGAACAAAGTTTTCTTTGAGTGATTCACATTATTTTTTCAAAGATATCGCCTGTGGAATATTTTAGGGATTGAAGCCTCAATTTGCTACTTGTGTGTGTTTATCAAAACAAAAAAAACTTATTGTACTTTTAGCTACGTGTTGAAGTTCCATGGCCTTGGTTTCTTTGTATCTGAAAATAGGTATCCCTGGTAACAATATATTCACACGTTTCCAGCCCAGCCTTTGTTAACTGTTGCAGCGTGTGTTCAAATACATGATGAGCAGCTTAGACAACATTGCATTGCGTTGGTAATTGTGTTTGCTACAGTTTTAAGATAGGTTGAAACAGTGACAATAATGATGAATCCGGTGCAGATTGGGAATCTTGGCTGAATTGCAGTAAGCTGGTATGGTAGAGTGCTCAACGCGATAAGAACTTTGCGAAAGCACAGTGAAAGACGTTTGTGACGATCTCGTAAGCCGTGCAGTTCAAAGTCAAGTCCATGTCCAATTAAAGCACAGCTACGACTTCTGTAGGTTAACATATAAGTCATGAAGTTTCATTTTTTATTCTGTCGTCATTAACATTTAGTACAAAAACATAAACCCAATTCAGTTCACTTAAACTCCATTGAATACCGTATGTATTCGATTATAAGCCGCGGGTTATGAAGTTTTTTTCGTCATTTCGTACGGCTTGTACTCAGGGCGGCTTACATTTTTTATTTCTTAACCTTATCGCAAGGTATAAATAGATGACGCTCAGTCTTTCCTTGGCTACTTTTTGTCGACCAAACTCTCTTAGCATTCTATTCTCTTCAGCATCATGTGCACATCTTTCACAGGAGGGATTATGATTAACATAAGGCAGACCAGGGTTGCCAATTAAACGTGATACAGGTTAGTACGTGAAAGTATCTCAGAGATACAGGTGACCTACGTTTAAGTGCGGCTTACGTTAATTTTTTAACACCATTTCGTGCGGCTTACAATCAAGGACGGCTAACATTCAAGTAAATACGGCATGCAGCGTTACATAGATCCAAATTATATTGCAGTTTTGACCGGTCTTAGAATTTAAAATCAAACCTTTCCTATCGGGATGTTCGTGATTTTGTGCAATGCTTTGCAGACCCAATCGCTAATTCCAATTCAACATCAACTACTACAACACCATCGTTCACTGCAACACCAACGTTTGCTGCAGCATCACCATCCCATGAAACAACTTACTCCACATTGAAACAAAGTATTGCGTGATAGATCACATCCCACGTTTGTTTTGTTTACTTTTTGTAAGTGAATGAAATAAAAATTTTGAACAGGGATGTTTTTGATGTTGCGCAATGCTTTGCAGACACGACCACTAGTTCCCTTTCAACATCACCATCATTTACTACAGCACCACCGTTCACTGCAGCATCATCGTCCGTTACAGCATCACCATCCCCTGACTCCTCCGCATTGAAACAAAGTACTGCGTGATAGATCACATCCCTCGTTTGTTTGCATGGGCGTCGGAAGGGGGGCTTGGCCCCCCTGGAATATGAAAATTGTAGCAAAAAAAGGTTGTTTTCTTAGTTTTGAGTGATAAAAAACAAATTTTACCATTTCCCCCCCCCTAGAAAAATTTTGGAAAAATTCCCTAGGGGCCCCTACCCTGGAAAATATCCTTCCGATGTCCATGTTTGTTTACTTTTTGTAAGTGAATATACATAATATTTCGTCAATTGCAGACAAAACCAAGTCAGTAATCCCTGCGACTACTTCGACGACAAAACCAGGTGTGTTGACATTATTTTTTTCTGGCCTACTGTGTTACTTTTTGTCACAGCGACAACAACCTCAGACACAGCTTCGACGACAAAACCAGATCTGCTGGGCACCATTATAACTGTTACCAAGAAATTCTGCTGCTGTTGGAGTGTCGACGTAAAGTATTTCAAAGCTCCGGGGGTTTTCCCTATTCTAGGCAGAGCTAACTGAGTAAAAGAAGTGCAAGTTCACCTTCGTTTAACTTCAACCAACGTTTAGATCTTCCGCAATTATTTCTCATCAAGTGGTAGTACCCATTCTAACCAACTATAACATCAGTCATGATAACCCTGACAGGTAACAATTCTTCTTTCGTATAATGCAGATTTTGCAATCATAATTTAACTACACCACGAAATGGTGGTTCAGCTACAAGAGCGGAATTTGGATAACGTAGCCGTTAACTGGCTGATGCATTTGACACCTCTTTTACCAATAAATGGCGCGAGCTTATTCAACTTCCATTTCCTCTGTTTTACCAGTTTTGATGCAGGCTACGCAACAAACTTGGACAACTAAATAATTCTGTTTTCTAATTCGATGAATGAGAGCGAAATGCCGGTAGTTCTAATTTTATTCTAATTTGCTAAAAGCTTCAGTGCTCTATTTTTAGTTCTAATTTCCGGTTTTGCCCAAAATTCTAATTTGTCCAACGGCATTTTTAAAGATAAAACGAGAATGCATCTCGTGCAAAGAAAGCGCAGCAAAATGGTCACAAGTGCCATGCCGTCATATTGAATGCGGCGATTGAAGAATTGGCGAAGTTGGAGAATGAAAATAGCGCCTTAAATTTAGGCACTGCAGAGCTTGTCGTTATCACAATTGGTCGATGTGCTGAGTCCGTTTGAAGCTGCAGTGTATCAAGTTGAAGGAGAGAGCAGTGTAACAATCAGTAATGTGTGTGCTATTGTCATCAGTCTTAAGAAGTCTGTGACGGTGATGGTATTGCAAATATCAAGTCTTGTCCCGTATCCCGTTTGATCAAGTCAACATGAGGCTGAATCCCTATCTTGAACAAGAAGATTTTCGACTGGCAACGTTTTGAGATCCACGGTTTAAAGGCCGACTGGTTAGAAACCGACGAACAGATAGATTTTTTCAAAACAAGCTTCCATACAGTCGATGAAGGAAATATTAAAAGAAAGCCGCTCTAGAACACAGGAGCTGCTTGGGAAGTTTTATATACATTAGTTCCGAACACGACCAGCACAGCAGCTCCTCCGAAGACAAAGAGACGGCCAACAAATGACTGTTCTCCATGCCTACAAAGGCACCAAGAAAGAAAAGATTGATTCGGGCCTAATCCAAGAAAAGCTTCTGGAGGTTAAAGTTGAAAGCAACTTTGCAAAGAGCGCGAGAGCATGGACTGTGATGTTTTAGGGTGTTGGAAAAACGAACATCGTCTTCCTCATAAGGCTGCAGCTCGAACTCCTGGGTAGGACCAGGGGCGTAACGAGTAGGGCAAGGGGGGCGCGATTCCCCGGGCGCCGAAAAGCTCCAACAACGTCACAACTACACGAGTCATAGCCATGCTGACGAACTGTACAGGGCGAAATGCGCCAATCTTGGCGTACGAATCTTTGCTATTCTCATGCTTATGGAAATGAATCTAGATTTGCACATGAATTGAAGTTGGATGAAACTTGCGTTGATTTGAGTAAATGTAATTCGAATTGGAAATTTAGTTCAATTTCTGTTTTTCGCAAATCTCCTAATTTTAATTCTAGTATAATTCGTGACAGCTGAGTTGGCTTTAATGTTTAATTTTACTCTAATTTAGAAAAATTAAAAAAATTCGAGTTGTCCAAGTCTGTTACGCACCATATATATACCTGTCTTTCAAAAAAGCAACATGTTTAACGTTTGTTATTTGTAGGAATTATTCCTTAAGCTTTGTTAAGTCTGTCGTAAGTCTATAGCTTTGCTCAATCTGTGATACCTATAATTTTTTTGTCAAACAACATGAAGTTTTCTAAACTTGTTTATGCAGTTTATAAATTCTTTCATCTGCCTTAGTGAAAAGGTTTCACGTTTGTCCGTTGGCGTTTTGACTTTAATCTATCTGCATGATGTGCGGTTGTCGAAATTCGTCACATTACTTCATATCGACTAAATTAGTCCGATCTATCGACCTATTCATTAAAATAAATCATATGCCATATTGGTATGAAACGCGGCGCTCTTTTCTCATGCATTGTCAAAAATTCATTTTGATGCTTGTATGTGCTAGCGAAGCCTATTTGATCAACGGTTACGATAATCCCAGTGCCACTTTAGTTCGTTCGCAGAAAAAGGACATCGGAGAAATCTCGTTTAAATTTTAAATCTTGCAAATACGTCATTCATCACTGCGACTAACTGGTTTAAGGGTCTGACTGATGTAACGGTTTTAGCTTGAGTTTCTTTAGCCTATTTTATGGTCAGTTTTCGTTCCTGTTGTGTTTATTCTTTGTTATTCTTTTTTTTTCTGTAGTAACGACGACAACCACGACTTCAACCAAGAAAAAAGGTTTGCTAAACACAACACTTATTCCCATTTTGAAATACGAAACTGAACCTTTCATTTTCACAATCAATGAAAACGGGACTGTGTGAACATGGTGATATCAAAATGTTTGTATTCTTGATGCGCAGTGTTGTCCATCAAAGTGTAGTTGTGAATGGTGGTGTTGCGATCGGAAAGCCCGAGCGGGAAGTGCGTAAAGCTTCACACTGTTGCAGCAAGCAACAATAGAGATCACACGCCGCGATCACTCTATTGTTGCCTGTTCACGCCACATATATATCGGTGTTGTTCTTCGCCCACATTCCGTTCGTGGTGAACCGCGCATTCAGCACAACGCCAGCGGAGTGATTGCCGCGATCACTCTATTATTGCTTGTTCGCGCCACATATATATATTGTTGTTCTTCGCGCACGTCCCGTTCGTGGTGAATCACACATTCAACGCACTGCCACCGGAGAGGTTGCAACAACATTCCCTCCTTTTTGCAACGAACCGCGCCGATCGCACGTTCCTTTTGCGAAGGTTTCACACAGCACGACCTCCACATCCTGGTGACAGCACCATTTTGTTGCGATCGGAAAGCCCGAGCGGGAAGTGCGTAAAGCTTCACACTGTTGCAGCAAGCAACAATAGAGATCACACGCCGCGATCACTCTATTATTGCTTGTTCGCGCCACATATATATCGGTGTTGTTCTTCGGCCACATTCCGTTCGTGGTGAACCGCGCATTCAGCGCAACGCCAGTGGAGTGGTTTATCAGTGGACACTAAACAAGTAATGATTTTAGTGCCCTCCATATACACCGTTCGCTCTTTCATTAAATACGTGCATATGAGTTGTGAAACATGCTACAAGTGCAAAGTATTTTTGTTAAATCTTTTTCGTGAAAATTTATAAAATATAACTTTCGTACCATCTGTCAGTAAATGCTCTGCTTAGGTCGGCTATGTTGTCTTGATTTGCAAAAAAACTCTCCTTACTCATGAATTGTCAGAAATTTGCTTGGATACTAGCACATGCTAATGACGCCTATTTGAGCAACGATTGCGCTTGCTCGCGGCCTAAATCGGTCATCGGCGAATTGTGAGGACTGCGCTGTAACTTTTAAGCCTTGCAAACAAGTCATTCATCGTTGCTACTAATAGAGTCTGACTGATTTTTACGATTTTCACATGAATTTCGTTAGCCTGCTTTACGGTCAATTCTCGCATCTGTTGTGTTTATTCTTTATTTTTTCATTTTTTTCGTCAGTAACGACGTCAACCACAACGACTTCAACCAAGAAACCAGGTTTGTTGAATGCCTATTTGGAAATAGGAAACTGAACCTTTGGCAATATTGGCTGAGGTTTCATTTTCACAATCAATAAAATTGAACTGTGTAAACCTGGTCATCCAAATTGTTTGTATTCTTGATGGCCAGTGTTGTCCGTCAAAGTGTAGTTGTTGGAGAGTGGAGACTGAAAGAGTGATGATTTTAGTGTCCTCGATATACTCCGTTCGCTGTTCCATGTAATGTCTGCAGATTAAGTGCGAAACATGCTACAAGTGGATAGTATTTTTGTTTTACAATATAATGATTTTTCTCAATATTTAAAATATATTATCTTGCTCCGATCTGCCGACAAATGCTCTGCAGAGGTCGGCTATGCTATTTTGATCTGCAAAAAGACTCTCCTACTCATGAATTGTAATGTCCGAAATTTGATTTGATACTAGCACATGCTAATGATACCTATTTGAGCATCGGTTGCGATAATCCCGGAGGCACTTAACCGGACAAATTTGAAGACTGTGTTTTAACTTTTAACACATTACTACAAACACGACATTCATCACTGCGACTAGTGATTGTTTACTTTAAAGGATCTGGCTGATTTTAACGGTTTTGGCTTGGAAATTTTCAGCCTGTTTGATGCTCAGTTTTCGTCCCTGTTGTGTTTATTATTTTTTTCTACAGTAACGACGACAACCACAACGACTTCAACCGAAAAACAAGGTTTGCTAAATCAAAACACTTATTCCCATTTTGAAATACGAAACTTAACCTATGATAACGGTGGTTGCGGTTTCATTTTCACAATCAATAAAAACGGAACTGTGTGAACATGGTGATACCAAATTGATTTTTACCAAGTTTCTTCATGCGCGCAGTGTGGTCCGTCAAAGTGTAGTTGTGAAATGGTGGACATTGAAAAAGTGATGATTTTTTGTGTCCTCGATATACACCGTTCGCTCTTTCATTAAATGCTTGCATATAAGTTGTGAAATATGGTAGAAGTGGAAAGTATTGCCGTTGGAATTGATTCTTTCAAAAAAGTATTACTTTGGTCGGACCTGACGACAGATGTTTGAGATCTAGTTCAGCTATGTCAGTTTGGTATTCAATACGACGCTCCTTGCTCATGCATTGTCCAGAATTCAATTTGATACTTTCTGAGGCTAGCAACGCTCAATCGACCATCGGTTGGGATAGTTCCAGTGGCACTAATGTTTGCTTGCAGAGAAAATAGTAACCGGAGAAATGTGAGCGCTTTAACTTCAAACCCTTAGTGTAAACACGTCATTCATCACTGCGACTAATTTAAAGGGTCTGGCTGATTTTTTTGGTTTGATATTCCTCAGCTTGTTTAATGACCAAATTTCATCTCTGTTATGTTTAGCTTTTTATACAATTTGTTTGTCGGCAGTAACGACGTCAACCACGACTTCAACCACAACTACCACAACCAAGAAACAAGGTGCGTTAAATCAAAACATTTTTCCCATTTTGAAATACGAAACTATATCTGTGACAACTGTGCACAGTTAAATGTTCGCTATCTATAAAAAAAGAGTGATGATTTAGTACCCTCGATTTACTTCGTCCACTCTTCTATTTAATATATGCAGATTAGTTGGTAAACATGCTAGAAGTGGAAAGCTTTTCGTTGACATTTCATGTCAAAATATTCATCCTTCTTTCACAGCAATTTCTTTTTCAGCTGCGCCTGCACCAACTGCTTCAGCCAAAATACCTGGTATGTTGACTGAAAGGCTTCTGGGACGATTCAACCATCGACAGGCAACTGGCTCCCAAGCATTTATTCAGTTGCGCAATGCCATTTGGTCATCTATCAACCGGTTATTCAGACGATTTCCATTGCAACAAACCTGCTATCTAATGCAATGTATCAATCTTAAAATGTTAGGAAAGGAAAAGCTTTCATTATGTAGAAAAAATCGCAAGTTGAAACCTTCCTTGCTCAAAGTTTGTCAGAAGTGTAATTTTCACATAAATACGCAAACGTGGACCAACATAATGGTCGGTATGGATTAAAGTATTCACCTTCCCAAAGCAGCAGCTTTTTGAATTTTGCGGCATATTTTTCTTGATTCTTGACAACAAAGTTCGTGATTGTCTTACTCGTAAGCTCCGACTATGATGTGCATGTTTAGTTTTGTAACACATCACGTGACCTAATATCAGAAATATTGAAACAGATATGAAGAAGGAAAAAGATCGTGATCGTGTTGATGACAAGGTAGGAAGCATTCGAAATAGCTTTTAAATGAAATGATAATGCAGTAAGTTTTTCATGAACGAGAACATCATCAAATAAATTCTCGATATTTTTTTCAGGTGGTTGTCGAACCGCAAGAAAGTCACTTCTTTTTCTATTTCATGCTACTCCTGGTTTCTGCACTTTGTATGTATCTGTTGTATCACAACAAGCGAAAGGTAAAGTAGTTAATTCTCTCAGGTTTGTTTTTAAAGTTGTAATTCCTCGGAGAGTACGCTGGTGAAGGTTTGATTGTACCGTTACCTTAGTTTATCGAATTTTTTTCCAGTAGTTTCTTCAATACTTGTCAATGAAATGAAAGGCAAAACTTGTTTTGCAAATGTGTTGTCGCTGTCATTTTCGCAATGCAGAAATTTAACACGAGGTTCCCAAGAGTTCTGACATTCAAGAGACAAAAAGTGCGCCGTCCCATTCGGGATGTGCGACTCCCTTAACCCCTTGAGACAAAGTTTGCATTATTTGCAGTTATGGGTTCATTGGTACAGCCTAAAACTTTGCAGTTCGAAAAAAGGCATTTTAGGTTCAAACACGCAAGAATAACCAGCAGATTGCATAACAGTTGCGTTAGACACGTTGGCGTGATCTTCGGAAAAGAAATTCCATTACACACTTCTCGTGACCTTTGATGTTTTCGTATCAATAGTCTGGACAACAAGTTTTCATTTGGTTCGGTGTTCTCTCTGTACGAAAAAGGGAGTTCTTCCGCTTGTAGAGTTGCCGAACAATGTCGGAAGGGCTGTTTGCAAACAGTCGTCCTTGCAGTACCCTTGCATCTCCGGTAAAAACTTCGAATTGCAATCTTTCCTTGCAAAATGCTGCGCACGGTTACGTCCACAATGTAACAAAATAGGATTTTTATTGGACAACTGGGTTTTCGTGACGGATGGCACCATTTGACAGTTTTGTTTCGTCTTTAAATTACAGCATGAGTTAAACGTGGTTGATGAAACAGACCTTCAGTTGCTGAGTAATTAAAACATCGATTTGTAGGTCACAAGTCGCGAGAGCGTTATTGACTTATGTACTTTATTATCGATAAGCAAAGCAAGCTTCAGTTGCATAGCATCTGTCAAATTTGAAGACTCTTGCCTGCTCTAAGCTGCGCGTCACCGTTAATATCTGTTCATGGCTTTAATCAGGGTTCCTACGCAGTTTTAAAGTACGGAGAATTATGGAGAAAAATTTTGTCATTTTCCAGTCGGGAAATGTGTGCAAAAAATGTTTTTTGGTCTGTTAGTACGAAAAAAATCTTCCAGGCTTGGTCTTTTGACATACATTTTCATAATATTTTATTCAAGATTGATACAATTTTACTTACATCCTATTAAATACTATAGTGCCTGTATTTGACCTGGGTAGGTCATACAGAAATGTTAGGTCAGAAAAAAAGTCCGGAAAATGTTTTGAAAAGTCTGGAAATTGTTTTCGAAATTGCGTAGGAACCCTGCTTAATGCGAAGATTTTGCGCGGCTGCTAATTGTCAAAATCAAGTTTTGCTGGAGTTGTGTCTCGACCGGTTTTAAACTTGATGTTGTGGTTAAGTCAGGTGCTTTTTTGCAATGAGTGTGTCAACTACTTAGAGAAACAACAAGCACGTCTTATAATCGCATTTTATCGTTTCTGGAGAACTTGAAATTGTTGATAGATCAGTCTTTCAAAATGTGCATGTTATCTTTTCAGTTGTAAAACTCTGTTCTGCAGGTTATGGCATACATCTTGAAAAAGGGTAATTCCCGAAGGACCGGCAGCAGACAACGATCGTCTGGTCCTGAGTACGAAAAATTGGCAACAGCTGAAGAAGGCATGTCGTCGGTGAAGTCATACGTATTTTAGCAGTTTTCCCGGATGTTTGCGATAGTTCTTCCTCAATCCATTTCAAGACTGCTTCAGGCCAGTCACACAGGTTTTACTATTGCACCTTGCCCTTATGAAGCATCCGAAGACTATGAAAACCATTTGTTCGTTCTGTACTCAAGCGTTCTTTATGAATTAATTTTCACTGTGTATATAAGTGTCAAAAGCTGTTTTCAACTTACATTTGTACGCCTGGACCATCTTTCTCCACAGAGAAAATCTTGTGGCTAGATCGTCGAAAAGGTTTTAAGTTTTTATTGTAAACCTTGATGCAGATGCAGCAAACAATGGCGTAGCCAGAAGTAACAATGAGAAGGGTCTTCTTTAGAGTAGCGTCGTTTCCAAAGCTGGTGGCCTTGCCAAACCCCCTCCACTGAACGAGAATTTCTTTTTCGAAGTTTTTTTCGCTGATTTGGCTTATGTTTACAGTGTTTGAAATCAAGCTGAAACCTTGGAAGCGGTGTCGTATTTTTACTTGCATGTCCGACTTCTTTTTTGAAATTTGAAAGCAGTTTTTGCATCCAACTTCATGCCCCTCGCATTTTGGGATGGAGACATTTCCCTTGGAATGCACGCGAACATACTGAAAGTCTTGGCCGTTGAATGTCTTCAGAAAAATTCTGTAGTTGCAATTATGTTGCACCTAAAGAATAACACTATTGAAAATTTCCTACCTCTTATTGCAGTTACCCCTGTAGGTTGGTTCCTTAATGGCGAAGTTTTGCTCAGTTCTGGATTTTTGTGGCAAGCAAAGCAGACGTACCCGTTTACACAACTTCGAGCATTTGCAAAGATGTACACCGTCCACATAACTACCTACAAATACGAGCACTACACAACCAAAGCGCAGTGTCCAGCAAATGCCACGTAACTCCTGGACAGTTACACTACTGTTATGCGGAAGATGATGTATCACGAGTTGTATGTTTAAAAAAAGAACAGCTCATTCCCTTTTAATTTCAACATACAACGTACTCTTTCGGTTGCTTCCCATCAAACTAGAGTCTTTGAGACGGTGTGTTGTTACTAAGTATCATCTCTTTGCTAACCGTGATCATGTGTCCAGTGGTTTCGCACCTGTGAAGCATGTAGTGAGTAGTTCAGGGAAGTTCTATGCAAGGGCACTTACGAAAAATGGAAGTTGCAGCTTAAACTCTTGAAATGTATACTGTATTGGTGCCAGGTGTCGCGTTGTTATGTTGTTGCCGCCGTGTGATAGATGACCTAATTTACACTGTTTGTGGTAAAATGCTACCATTATGGCTACTGCAGCATTGCTGCTAGTTACAATGCATATCAGTTTTTCTTTACATTGATTGCTATGTCTACTATGCTCAGATATGTTTGCATATAGTTGCTTTTTCTGTGTAGTATTTTTGTAACTGACGAAGATGGTTCCTGGCTAATACGCAAACCACCAATGCTCACCAGTTACTGCAATTCGTGATGATGATGTTTGATTTGAAAGTCGTCAAACGAAATAAAACGATGAAAACTATAATTTTTGAGCTTGTATTTGCGAAGTTAACGTAACTCAGGAAACTGTTTTTTGGAATTCCTTATCGAAACTAACAATGATTCCTTATTGTTTCCAAACATCATGCACATTGTTCTAACTATACATTATAAATCTTTTCTTAGTTTGTGATACAAGGACTGCAGTGCGGAAAAATTCATAATAATACAAAAAGCGCTGCTATGATTTGTTTTCTTTACGTTTTTTACAACTTGACCTCGTCTTATTCGATGCAAATGTGAATTTGCTTCGCAGTACCGCGGTTTCAGATTTTTTCCGGGCAGTTAATTTTGCCAACTTATATTTACCCGTCTATACAAGGCAGTAGCGAAGTCAGGAGCGGATCCAGGGGGGCGATCGCCTGCCCAAAACCTACCAAAATAACTTACTTTTTTCACCATAATTTTGTACAATTCGGAAAAAAACATTCGCGATACAAGGACATACGAGGTCGCTTCCGTCTGACTGATAAACTGAGCGTTTTATACAAGCCGCGTCGTGCCAAGAAGATCCGTGGTTACCACATTGACGCAGAAACGAGCAGTGTTTCCAGCGGTTTTATCACGCGAGGTTACCTTCAGTCAAATGCGCAAAATCGGCATCCCTTTTGTCATCTACCCCAGGGGTCACCAACATGGTGCCCGCGGGCAGTGGCGGCTCGTGATGAACATGTCCGGAAGGGCTGCGAATTTTCGTCTCTGGTTGAACATATAGGATTGTCGCCCTGGCTGTTTTTATAATTAGTGGCGTTTCCAGTCACTCCAGCAGTCCTAATATTGTCAAACTCGTAATTTTTAGTTGTCCTTATTGATACATAGAAAACATTCACTTCAGTTTAATGAAACCAAACCCTAAAGGGTAAACATGAACACAAAAGAATTAAACCGGCCCCATTAAAAGTATGACGCATTACCACTGCCACCACAGCGGCAAAGGCGAGAGTCCAACCCAGCACCATTCGCATACCAAACTTGGAACATTACTCTCGACTACTATGGCGTTGCTGTTAACAAGACAAAGCTTAGCATTCTATTCAAACCGTGTCATGGCAGCAGACCTAGGTTAGGGCTACTTTTCTTTGAGCTGGTACTTCAATCATGTTCTTTCAAATGAAGTTTAAAGCTTAAATTTTCCAAAAATTTCAAACAGTTTATGATTTTACACAAAATTCATGTTTTTTTAACTGGATTGTTATGCTTTGCCGGTAGAAGTTTGTATCCTGAGACTCAGGCATCTTGATACTAGAACAATGTCTTAATGAACTGGCTCCTATAAAAAAGCTGTCCAAAGCCAAACAGAAACTGTCCCACAAACCGTGGATAACTCCATGTCTTCTCAAATCGATTAAAACCAAGAACAGGCTATATAGAGCTCTGGTGCGCTCTGGTTTTAGTAGTCAAAAGGCCTGTGCAAAGTATAAAAAGTACAGGAATAAAGTTACTCATTTATTGGAAATCAACAAAAAAGCTATTATCAGTCACAATTCTTGTCTTGTCGAAATGATTCTGGGAAAATGTGGAAGCTCATTAATTCCC
>Ga0210059_1001917_pt1 | contig 32046 bp, 16 predicted proteins | sample Ectturendosymbi2_FD_188042 | JGI IMG/M metagenome (GOLD analysis project Ga0210059, IMG submission 188042) | Ecteinascidia turbinata endosymbiont from Florida, USA - Sample 2 (SPAdes) (version 2) | ecosystem: Host-associated > Tunicates > Ascidians > Unclassified | place: Key West, Florida... | reverse complement strand
GTTTTATTTGATGTGGATTGACGGATGCTGCGATGATCATATCGTTTTTTTTTCCATAATCATAACGTTAATCAATTTCTAATTTATCAGAACGACAAGCACTCAGCGGCGTATGGAGAGGAAAAGGTCGCCAATTACGAACGAGGATACACCCCGCACCAGCAAGCGCTGACATACGTTGCCACGAAACAACAGCTTTTGGCTTTGCGTGACACCGCCCGAGATTTGAAGCGGCAATTAGCGGATTTAAAACGTGTGCAGGTGCCTTTTCTGCCTGAAGTATGATTAAAGTTAACGTTGAGCACCTTTCATCACTTGGCAAAACCGCAAACTAATGAAGGTCCTGTTGTTCACAGATGTCGTGTTTTTGTTCAACAGAGAACCAACGTGGAAGACATGCGCGAATTGGTCAACGAGAAAGCACGTGATCTGACTGTGCTGCTTGCTAGCGCCACTGGTGTCGATCGCCACCCGCTACGAATGCGTCGTTTGAACGCAGATAGAGCGAGAAGCAAATACAGCATAGAAGCGACTGAGACCGAAAAGCAGCTGTCCGACGTGGAAGCGGCAGTCGAGGAGTTGAGGAACGAAGTTGTGGAACGAAGGTGAATATTTTACAGTTGCTGAGGCTGAGCGTGGCCAGATGACGTGTTCGGCGAAGGCTGGTCCGTCCTCGGTCAGTGAAAACTACGTCTGACGTCCCTCCCGACTACTTGTGTTTGCAGAGGAGTTGCTGACGTACCAGCGACGAGATAAAACGAACACCTTTGTTTGCAGATGCCGAGTGAATACAAAAGAAGTGGAAGCGCTGGTTCTTCAGCTCAGCCAAGCCGGCCGAACAATCGCTCAGCTGAAAGGTGAATGACGGCCATATATCTTTTGTGGAACTTGTGTAAATTGCCTACTAATAGTTCGTTCACCACAATTCAGCGCAAATCAAAATTTTCAGTCTAAATTGCGAAATGTCGTTCTCCCCTGGATTGGCTTGTCCTTGCTTCCCACTGCGGGGTAATGAACAGTTCGTTCCATTACTTCGAGCGCCGCTCAACACGACCCGCACCGGGAGAGGGGCAACATGCAACTGCTTCCCCAAAGTTGCAAAAAATATTCTTAACTTTGGGCATTTTTTCATAATTTTCTGATTTTCAGTAGCTTTTTGCGGTTGGCTTTCTTCCCCCGAATTCAAATTGTCACTTCTCCAAAAATTTAGTCTCTTTGCGACCTTGCGTGGAGCTGCAGTGAAAACTTGGTATTAGATCATTGGATGTTATTCTTAGTTTGCGCTCAGTGAATCCGGTGGAACATCATGACGCGCATGCCGTATCTAGAAAACTGTCTCACTGTCCAATTTGATTTGGACAGTTACGAATTTTAGATCAAATGCCTGATTTTCGTCGATTGTTAGCTGTTGAAAATAAAATAGAATTGTATCGTAAAGAGGTTTACAGCCAGTTTTTTCTCTTCGCTTAGTCCTACTGGCGTTTGTAAGCATTGTGCTCCGATACAGTTAATGATGCCCCATCAGTTTTCCGTTCATTTGCTTACAGACGACGATACATTGTGAGTTTCTGACTGCATCGCTGTAAAAGATTCGCAGCTGTCAAGAACTGGCCCTTCAAAGTATTTGTAAAAAATGGTGAAGCAATCAACCCCAGTGACCAGTTCTGTTTTGACGTTTTTAACCCCACTTTGTCCTATATCGAAAATGTTAAAGCCTTTTGCCCGCTACCACCCGAATAGCAAGCCCGTACCAACCTTACTGTGCGTGGGATGTTCAGTGTTGGTGGAATTGCACACTGCGTTTCACTGGCATCGCACGAAAGCGCAGTTATCAGTTGAGTTTTCGAAAGTCTACTGTTCGTATTGGCGAGCTCCATGTTGACTTTGGCGAAAGCCAAACGCTTACTGGTGCGCATTCCTTTCCTGAAGGTGCATTCCCTGATCTGAGCGCCGAGTTGAGGTTCATTGCATCGGCCGAAAGCGAAGCCATGTATGCTGAGAAAAATTTCATCGATGCGGAACCGTCCCGCTTGGATGAGCAACTGAAGAGATGCAAGCAACTCACTGCCACTTTGTTTACGCTTAAAAAGTGAGTTGCCGTAGCCCGCCGTTCCATGTGGTCGAGATAGAAGAATGCAATTGGTACCTACCGAAAACGGAAACTTACAGTAAGCTTCTTACTTGCGTTCCACCTTCCACAGCTGAGGTTGGCAACCACCTCGCCATATACAGTATGCAGCTAGATTCGTCACCTGTTCCTTATTGGTTGAATGAGACGTTATGAATATAATTACGTTTTGTGTGTTGAACATGTCTTTACAGCATGTAGGAGCCAAAACATAGGGATTACGTACTCACAAATTTGATAAAGCAATTTTGGCAAAATTACAGCTCCGAAATTCTAGAGTTTGCTCTTTAAGCATGCTGCTGCAACATTCGGTCTGTGACAGAGCTCGAGGTTTCGCGCATCTGTCCGTGCCATTAACTGCATTTGCGTGTAGTGTTTAAGTCGGATTCGAATCTTCTCGCAAATTTTTATTTTAGTGTCTAATGAAGAAGGCACTTCAAAAAGAATTTAAATGTTCCAAAATTTGTACATTCACGTCCCGCTTGACTGCTCACAATTTTGCAACTCGAGTGATGAGAAAGACGTAAAAGAGACACGAACACGATTTTCGACCCTGTGCAAACGCATACACTGTAACGATAAACTTAATATATACTGACGTTTGTCTTGTTTTGTTTACATCTTGACGTTAAGTGCCGCAAACTGGTGACCGCCCTGCCAGCAAACACACCCACGAAGCGGTGGCAGCGCTAAGCTTTTAAATGTCTTCGTGAAATGCGTGCTCGGCTCGCACTGCGCCGCTCTCACGCTGTAATATTTCTGATAAAGCGCATTTTCTATAAATTACCGCGAGCGGTGACCGCGACAAAGCATCTCGACGTTTCGTCTCGGTGCTTTGGCGAAACCCGTCATTTCGTTTTCGTTGTAAATTTCACGTTCGGCTCCGTTGCTTTGCCGTGGAATGCGAAATGCTTTACGTCTGCCGCCGTTCTTGTGTTCTGGCCGCAACACGGCCCTGACCACCCTGGTGAAGCTCTGTCTTGCGGTAATCTTTCGAAAAAGTCGCTTCCATTCGTGCTGGACTTGACAGGAAGGGCCATTATTTTTAAATTTTGCACTCGCATGCAGCAACTGATGATAAGACTGTGGGGTGGCGATTACTTAATTCTCCTGTGCGTTGTGGATTATTTTCAATATGTTGAAAATGTAATACGCCTCGGATTCGGAATGACATCACGTGCAGTGCTGTTTGGTTGGTTAAAACCATGATTTTAGCAAATTTTCATCGAATTATCTGCAAAACTGTTGCAGAATGGCACTAACGAAACGCGAGATCGAAATTGGCTTTTTCATGTTGTAAACTTCTGCGCAATTGTTCAGACTCGCCAACGTGCAAGAAGCCCGAAGTAAAACACCAGTACCCTTTGCCAATGCACGCCCCAGCACACCCAGCCACGCGATGCGAAGGACTGGTTCTGACGTGTGGAAGGATAGAAGCAGGCTCCTCGCTGATGTTTGCAGGATGAAGGTTGATCACGAACGACGAATGGAAAGTATTCAGGTTTGTCACAGTTGGAAAGAGACGATCTATCGGAGCGTGATCATGTGAAAGAGTGATGATGTTCGTTTGGCAAAATTTATGATTTGAAATTATTTTTGAGAAGTTTTTAGCAACGCATTTAACGTTGGTTTTGCTCACCACCTGTATAACGTTATTTTCAGAGGAAAATTGTTCACTTGAGTAGATTCTGCTGGTTTGTGCGATTTCAAAGTTGTTTTAACCAAATCTTTTTAGTTTCAAGTAGGCTTAACGAAGTACCGACGCTATATGATGAACTCGGTTGTGTATGAAAGTTTTCAACGTTTTTTGATCCCCCTAACATCAGAGAGTGATAGCGTTAAGGCAATGCTGGGAATGCAAGTTCTTTAAGCTCTTGGAACCCACTTGTTTCAGTGTGTTCTGTAAAAGAGAAATGAAAATACAAAACAAACTCTTTGTGAACGAAACTGCCGCGTTCTGATTTCCAAAAAAATCACTCTTGCTAAAATTTTACTTTTCCCATCAATCCATTCCACAGATATGATATCTAACCCTGAAAAATTTTCTATGAAGCCAACTTGAAGTATAAGTTCAACAACTGTTGCTGACCCTGTTGGGATGAAAAGCTAGAGCAACACATCCGCCATATTTTCTGCTGTACCCCACTATTATTCTTTTTCATATCTTGCTATGACATCCAGTAACATATCTTTGCTTGTGGGATTTTTAGCAGAATCTCGGTGTTGTGGAGCAGCAGCACGCAATTCTTTAAACAGAATGCACGACAATGAACTGGAAAATACATTGATAACTGCCGTATGTGCAACGACATGAATTTGCACCATCCATGATTTACGTACGAGATACTGTGATGCAGCGTCTCTGTGGATAATGCAGTGATTCAACGATAGAAATGTTTGCCAAGCTTTGCGTTTGTTTAATATGATTACATTCTGGTAGAGCTGTTGCTCGCCTGCCAGTTGCTCTCTGTTCACTTCAGCTTACTGCTGCGCAACCTCTGTATCAGAAGTTCTTAAACTGGGTTACGTGAAGATTGGCGGACTCATTGTTACTGTCTTTAACATAGGGGGTGGGGGGTGGAGGTTGTTCCGCAGAATGACCTTCCCTGTGTTTCAGTAAGCTGGTTTTATCCGTCCGTCTAAGAGTGTTATTGCTATGACTCTTTAACATTTTCTAAGTACTACCACGGCGTCTTTTCCAAGTGCATTTCGCATTAAACGAAATAATTTTCGTGGTTGCCTTTTCTCAGAGATGAGCCTTGAGTATTGTTGCGTTTTGCCGAAGTAGCAGTGGCGTGAAAACTGTCCATGCAAAAGCGAAGTCATCTGTTGACTTACGTTGATCGCTGTTGCCACAGGAAGCGGAGGTGAATTGGAACAGAAGGCGAAAGTTCATCTGCGCATACGATTCGAAAAAATTGGAGAAGGTTGGTGAACCGCATACATACAAACGCAGTGAGAAAACTAGCGCTTCTTAATATTATACTTACATTTCGCAGTTTAGTCAAGATTTTTTCGTTGCTTTTTATTTGACGTTTTTTTGGCTGGTTCTTTCGAAGCCATTGCAAAAAGCCGGGAAAGGAAAATCTTGGTTTGCCATAAAAGGCATCGCTGTTGGTGTTCTTACAAATGACGTCATTTTCAAACCCAGTATTCATCCGCAACCAGGCTCTGGGTTTGCTCCAAACTTTGTTTAAATTTGACGACGATTAGCTCTCGTACCAAAGCTGAGTGTGATCAGCGATTGTTGCTGCTGGTTGTTGTGCTGAGTCTTTCAAATCATGTTGTGCATTGACGTTCAAATGTGATCTTCGCGTGTGTGAAACTTTCGCTGTTTTTTCCACTTTCCACATATTTGCAGGCGCTTGAAGTGGCAGAAAAATCATTGAAGCGCACTGATCACATCAGCCAGATAGAGCAGCGACGTCGCCAACACTTGATTGAACTTTACCACAATCGACACATCGCCGAAGGTCCCAGGAGTTTATTGGGTAAATTTGTGGACGTCTGCGAAACGTGCCACATTTGTCAGACAAGACATAAACTTGAAAGTTTTTACCTGTTTTTCTTCACAAGTTTCAGACTCTAGCTCAATCGAGTCGTTGCCCCCTCCACCTCCTCCGCTCACGAGTCAAGGATCCGTCAAACCACAAAGCTCAACGACAACGTCGATCCACTCATCAACGACTGCCTCGACAGCCAGGCCGTTTTCCAACGCCGATTACGTGGTGATCGCGAGAGACGGTGCCAACAACCGGGGTAACGATTCAGCAGCAGATAAGGCGTTGCCTTTCACCAGTTCCTTGCCGCGGCAGCTACGTCATCGAGGCTTTAAAGGCTCCTCGTCCGAAGGCCCTGGTGAAGCAGGCCAAGGACAAACGGCGAATGTGTACGGCCGACAGACCCCTGTACAACAGTTGGAACGATCCAGATCAGTTACACCTCAACACTGGAAGATGCGGCAATTTACAGGTCGGCTAAAAATCAGTGTGACTGTTCGGACAGTGAAGTACGCTCGCCAAACAATGGCCAAACGAAAGCAAGCACTCATTAATCTTGGCGTTTCTTCGAAAAAGGAAAACCAGTCTCACGCTCAGTGAAGTTTCCCAAATGAAATCGCAATTTCTCTGCCCTTGTTTATTTAAACTAGGGTTGGGAAACTCTCCGCCGGTAAATTTACGGCACAAATAGTGCTTGCCGTTTAAAGATTTTTGCGAAATGGCTGAAACTGTGTCGCGTTTACAAAATGTTTATCCATACATTACGGCCTTGGTTGATCGATATGCAGCCACTCGTGATAATTAAGATTGACGGACTTGTTAATTGTTTAAGAAAGTTTGTCTGTTCAAAAACCTACTTCAAACTAATAACGTTTGCATTTTTTTCGAGCAGAGGAATTTGGTCAGATGAGCGAACACGAGAGGGCGCTTTACCTCGAACAGCAGCAAATCCAGAAAGCTGAAAAAACGCGAAGACTAAAAGAGCAATACACAAAACTACAGATACTTCAGCGGAAGCAGCGAATGGTACGGTGTGACGCTTAGGAAGTCGATGTAGCTGCGAAATTGACAAGAGAGTCCTCTCATGGTTCTTCTATGGTTGTTATCAAATGTTCAGCGAATGATTTTACGCCTCGAACAGAAGTTAACCATAAACGAGTTAGCTGAGCCCTAGATCAGGGGTCGGCAACCTTTTTTGCACTAAGGATTGGTTTAGGCCTTGCATTATTTTGCGGACCGGCTATCAATAAAATACTGATTATTTGGCACATGCAAATTTATTACAACTCCTAAGTCATCATGACACTGATTCAGTGAGAGATTTGGGTTTGTTCTGCCGCAATAAGATGCTCCCACCTTATACTAGTCAATAGCACCTACAGTGTGTTCCTTGTGTCCAGCCTACTTCGTGATTTTGTCTTGGTTGCTGTCACCATCGTTCTGCACGGCCCGGTAGTAAATTCCTCACGGACTGGTAGCGGGCCGCGGCCCGGTAATTGCCACCCACCTTCCTAGATCATTACACTATTGTTTCTAAGCCGGTGTTTGCTTGTATTTGCCTGTCAAGTAGCGCACTGCTGCGATGGTCGTTGGAAATATATTTTCAGTTGCGGAGGCAGTGGAAGTATGAGTAGTATCTTGTCCTGTTTTGAACTTTCCGTAGTAACAAACAAAGCGATCGCAACACTAATAATTGCAATGCGACTGGCTGCGTGTTTCAGACGATGACGAACTAATCGCCCTCATGCAGATGTGACTGCCGCAGCCAACATTGTCCAACTTCAGTGGACAAAACTTAGAATTAAGGTGCTGGGATGTTGGGCTGATCAAGTCCTATCATCGGATATGCAGACCATCGCCAAAAGAGGAAAGCTATGCATAAAAAACTGATGGCCGAAAATTCAAGAGGAAATATCAACCGAATCATTCCAGCGACTAGCGGCGTTGTGAAAAGTTCGCGTAAAACGCCACACGCTGTTCGATGAATTAAACATTGCACTCGTTTTTAGTGAAGGGATCCCCGTACCTTAGTCTGTGTTCTCAAAGAAACATGGTGGTGTTGGGAACGCAGCCAACAATAAGATGACTGATGCGAATGGTTATTGCCGTCACATGTTGTGTCATTCATTCGTTTGTTGTTTTGGACAGGTCGAACGCAAAGGCGTTCCGCAGAGACGACATAAGGGTACAAACATTCCAACGTCTAAACTTCCGTCAATGGAAACAACGCCGAAATCCTCCGACGTTTGAGCAGCCCGGCTAATTTGATCGTACGGATCAAAACATTGATTCAGATCATAAAGAATTTTTTCACCTGTCTTTGCTTCAGTGTGGCTTATGCGAAGTATATTGTGTAAACACGCTCAAAAGCTTTTCAAGTTTTCGTTGAAGTTGGTAAAAATAATGACGAGCTTCCTAAAATAAACATCAGAAGTTTGTTTATAATTAGAGTCTCCAATTTAACGTTTATTGCCATCAAGCCGAACTCACTCATGCCAGATTTTGCTCGATGTGTTTTTGTGTCTTTCCGTCCTCAGCATTTCAACCTTCAAAACCGGCGTTGAGAGTGTGAGCGCCAAACCTGGGGACTGTGCTGTTGCCATATTTGAAAATCTAACTGTTTTGTGTTTGACCCTGCATGCATTGTTCAATACTTTTAACAAGCCGCTGTCTTTTTTTACATACCTTATGAATGCACGCCCCTGCCGTTCGAAAATCACTGCGCGGCCTTCATGTGTGAGGGTTTTGTGCGCGATGATACACTCGCTGTAGGAGGGTGATGTTGCGAGACGCGGTTTGTTGCAGTCTTTCGACGACTGAAGTTCTGTTCTTCTCACGCCAAGAGTCACGCAGCGCACAATCGTGTCTAATTTCTGAGGTAGACATTCGCTTTTCCTACACAACGCGTTCCTTTCTTGTATGTGCCGCGCTGCCGCGAAGGGCCTGGCAGGGATGAAGACTTCACATGTAATGTTGTAAGTCGTGCAGCGCTGTGAAGCTGATGGAGCCTAAGCCTAGCTCCGTCACCGCGGATGGCAAGTCTGAATCTACATTCTACATTTACAGAACAATATAGCAATAACTGACGCCAGACGTCTCGAACTGCAGCAGTGCGTCAACATCGGTGGCCACCGTTTTAATTGAACCAGTCTCAACAATATATTTCAAAAAGAGTTCGAGATTAGAAATTGATGTGGAGATGTTTCATTAACTTTTTCTTCATGTACTATCTCGTTTATGTTATTACGTGTGTCAGCTCCCACCATTGCAGTAAACTGTTTTTGGTTCGTTCTGAATTAAACTTTCCAGTTATATAACCGCGTTCGTGTTATTGGAAGCAGAGGTAGTTGTTGGTGAATGTGTTGGAACTCAACGGTGCATTCTGTAAAATTGTCACGACTCACGACAGTGAATTACACGGAGAAGCATTTTCAGGTTGGAGTGTAAACGCCATTCCAGCAGATGTCTCTCCCTCAATAACAGACTGCAATACGAATGCTAAACAACATCAGAAAATTAGTGACAAATTCTTCGAGGCCAGAAGCATGGCTTCCCAAAAAATCGTCCTTCGGAATAAACGTGTCAGTGTATTTCGAAGGTTAATCCTTGTGATGGAGCACAAATTGCTAAACAATTTTAGATCACGCATTTGCGTATTTTGTAGCAATGCTAGCAAAATAACTGAACGTAATATGGCAAAGGACATTTTTTCGCAGAATCACGAGATGGACGCACACGGGCGTTTCCAGAATTGTAGGTTTTTCCTAAAAGCATGACGACTATCGCAAAAGCTTGTGAGGAGGATACACTGCTGTCTTGGAGAGTGCTGAAAAAAGTGTAAGACGCCATAATCACATTTTTCTCTTGAGGTTGAGTTCTGTACGCAACGATATTTTGAATTTAATGAGGCAAACGACAAAATGTTCGTTGATCGTTGTCCCTTCCGTACTGCGAAGGTCACAGATGTGTTGAAACCATTTCGCGAGAATGCACCAGCACGCTGTGAAGACAGTTTGCGCGATTGGTGCCTTGAAATTGAAAAGGTTATGCTCATATCTTTTCCCACAAACGAAAGCGCTTTTCCGGGTTGATTCACAGTAAATTTCAATTTCACTTTATATCTGTGGTAACCACAAACATGCAGCAAAAAATCAATAGCAGCTCTCAGCAGACACTTCGACTGGACAACGACTGAGGAGGGTTGGAACCACTTGGCACAAAAGTGACCAAAAATTGAAACATTAAAGTGCGAAGTGGTCATTGTGATAAACGTTACTTTCGCCACCTTTCCTTTGGTCAATTTGTGATTGGGGTGTATTGCGTCATTTGGGATATGCTCTTCCAGTTTGGGGGTTGTTCTCTAATTCTAACCAGCATTTGAATGGCACATTTGCCATTTTTTTAAATAATTCAACTTCCCGTAACGGCCGTAAGGTTACGGTTTAGAGAGTGTAAGTGTCGTGTGCAGAGCCGGATTGAAAGGTAGGGGGACCCGGGGCAATTTTTACTGGAGGGCCCCTATGACGTAATTCATGACGTCATCGTTTGTAAAAGTTGTGTTTTCGCTGATTAGCAAGGTTCCCGTTTGTTTTTTCCGGTAGTCGAGAATATGCTTACTCAAATTCACATACAGTTAGCTCCGAGAAGGGAATTTGTGATATGGATACTAGGGTGTATTTTTACTAAGAAAAAATATTTCACAGACTACAGAGTGACTCCGCAAGAAACAACATTCACCCGAACAATAAGCAGAAACCAGAGATTACAAACATAAACACCGGAAAAAGAACATGTCAGTATGGCCAGCCAGGCTGAGTGTGAAACTTGTTTCCAAGCTAATGTCTTAATTTTCAGGTGCTCTGGTTAACGCCACTGCTTTGACGTTGCTGCTTGAAAGTTTTGCTAGCAAAAGCGATTCAGTCGCGGCGTTTTAGCTAACACTGCCAGATCCTTGCGTTTTATCTTCTTAGAAGCTTTGCGGTTTTCATAGCTCCTGATGTCCTGATGGCATTACAGCTTCGGCATCGTGCTAGCTAAACATTGCAATCTCGTTTTCTGCTCTTTCTTTCAGCGAATCGACTGATTAAAACCTTTTCGGACGGACCACGCAATGACATGTGGTGTAAATGGCTTGAATAGCGTCATGTGTTTATGATGTAACACAACGATAGTAGCCATCGGAAGAAAAGTGCGTTTCCACCACACGTTACCCTTTATGACGAAACAAAAGTGCATTTCGGTTGCGGCTACCTCGAGGCAGCACCAAAAGTTCGCGATCATTGATACCAGTGTTGCCACTTCTGATATTTTAACATGCAGGGCCTACGAGAGGTACATTGTACCCGGGCACGGGAAAGTTAAAGCACATAAGATCAGTTTTTCTGTAATCAAGCCTAAAATTATCAGTGTAAGCCAGCTACCAGTATAACAAGCAACCGATTTGTAAATGTTAGCATGACAGCTGATTCTGACTACTATACAAACAAGCTATACAAGTTTCGACTAGGGCACAAGAAAATAAATGGGCCCGGTTTCGGTCTTCGTACCCCCTGGTAGAATTTCTCTCGGAGGCCCTGTCAACATGACATCAGATGTGATGTTCTCAGATAAATTTCTGAGGTCTGATGTTTTGTGGACAAATCTAATGTTGACTGGGTTCTTGTTTTTTTTCCACATTTCCTCTCATTTCAGGACGAAAATAAGTTAGATTCATGATTTTTAAGTTTCTTTCATCAATCTCTCACCCTAAGCAGTGACGTAGCTAGAGGTTTGACCCTTGGGGGAAAGCTTAGATGAAGGGGGCCCACTAGCCAAAACTCAGAAAAAAAGTTAAGAAAGATAGTGAATCTCTAGATATCGTGGATGTCTGTACTAGATAAAAAAAATGAAAACACCCCGAAAAATGCAAAAAAACAACCTAAAGAATACTAAATATCAAAATGTCAACTGGAAGGGACCCAGCTTTTACATTGAGCTAGCTTGCCAGGGGGAAGGTTGCCCTTTGCCCCCTGTCTGTTAAGCCACTGACCCTAATGTGTGTTTGGTTATCGTTCCAAACTAAAGAAGCTCTCTTCGCTGCGTTGAAACTAACATTTTACGTAAATTATAAACGACTTCTCCATTTAATGGCGATATTTCGCTCGTTTCGGATTCAACGAGAGTACTCGCGCTTTGTTAGGTTTCTTAACAGAAGCATTTAGCTTATGTGAAACCGTAGCGTAAAAATTTGATGTTATCTGATGTTGAAGAAGACAACAATCTGATGTTTACAAGACTGAACCCAGTGGAAACGGTGATTGATACTAAACAGCAGTCAGCAACCACTAGCTGTTAGCATGCAAATAGAAATGTTTTCGTGACATTTGTGCAATAGGCGTGATGCACGAGTAGAGAGTCATACCCATGCCAAAAGAACGATTATTAGGTAAAAATCACCAGCGAAATCAAATGTATTTGCATTCAACAAAACCGAAAATACATATAGGCTGTTCAATAACGATTACTAAAACTGGCAGACAGTCAAACTTGTAGAGAAATCAGTTGCTGTTGGGGGCCCTTGTCCCCTTGATACTTAACGCAACATATAGGAATATAATATAGAGTTGTATTCTTGTATTGCTTTTGAATCACGAAATTTTTCAAACGAGTATTTTATTTGAAACAAATAAATTTCATCACGGGGGGCCCCCTTACAGCGGGGGGCCCGGGGCAATTGCCCCCCCCCCTTAGTCCGGCCCTGGTCGTGTGCAGCGTTTATAAATTATATTTGAATAAGGTTTGTAGGGTTTGTATAGTGAATAAGTTGTTCATCTGAAATTACTGATTTTGATTGAATGAAGTAGACAACAGTCAATGAGGAGTATGTCAAATGTGACAAGGACGAGTAATGACACTCACACAGACACAGACATTGTTGTTGACCCTCTCCTGTGGCTTACAGATATGCTAAAAGACCGGAGCAACAGGCAGAATCTAAATAAAGTGATGCTGGATTTTTACAAAGAAGAAACTATGCTGGCATAAAAAATATGTTTACATGAAAGACTGAACAAGTCTGGAGACCAGAGACTTAAAAAATACAAAGGGCCCGATGCAGGAAAGAAAAACCTTGAGGATATTTGAGTTTTATTCGATCAAATGGCTCATAACAAGACTAACCTAACACTGGTGACAGACAGCACTCATTTCCCTCCTCTTAAGTATTTGTGACATCAATGCTATCAGCCTCTATGGAGAGCTAACGCAACTGAAGGCAGAAACAAAAAAAGCTGGAAGCACAAAAGGTGAAAATAGAAGAAATACTTAAGGAGTATGCAACAGAAAAAGTGAAGACAAACCAACTACTTGAAGAGGTTAGAGCAATGCTACATGCAAAATCTCCTGAATGTGGTAAGAACTGCTCACTGGCAAACAGGGATTGTCAGTCACAAAATACTATCAAGGAGTCTAAAGCTGGCACTCCACAGCAGGCCAAGAAAACATATGCAGAGTGTGCAGCAGACCAACCTGATACCAGTATCAAGCCTACATGTAAGCCAGCACCAGCCAAAGATCACGTCTTCTCAACAGCCTGAAAAAAACAGCAAACAGGGGCAAACACAGCCAAACACTCTTCAACATCCAATGGCATGGGCAGTCAGAAAAAGGAGCATGATTCAAAGTGGACAACTGCAATCACCAAGAAAACAAAGCACAAAATTGGTAAGGGGGACAGTGGCACTCTGAAAGCAGCTCAGAAACCAGTGGCGTTGTTTATTTCACGTGTGGACCCAGACACCACACAAGAAGAAGTGGAAAAGTTTGCAAACATTCATTTCCAAAAAACTGAAATCCATTGTGAAAAGCTTAAAACAAGATATAACTTTTATGCCTCTTTCAAAGTTACCCTTCAAGGTGTCGAAATGGAAGATGCCCTCAGCTCACACATATGGCCCAGTGGCACATTAGTAAAAAATTCTTCTATGGAAGGACTCTCAGCCACAAAAAAGGCTGGAACAATCAACACCCAACAACAGTCAACAATGGCAGCAAAAAATGAAGAATTGTCAGTAGTTACTTTCAACTGTCGTGGCTTGACAGCATCATTGCATGACATTGAGCAACTTTGTGCCATGTATCACATAAGAGTCAAGTTCACTGTTTTGGTAACATGCAGTTATGAGCTTGCAGTTCACTAAATCCGCTTTGTGTGCAGAGGCAGGTTGCGAAACTCGCGAGCGAATTGTTCTACAAATGGCCTTTGTTGCGTAACAATAACATGGCAACAAATCTTCGAAGATGTACTTCAAGTCGCGGTAGTATGTGTTTTGCCGCATGTAACCGTTGAACGCAGACATCTTAGCAGGTAATGTAAGGAGACAGTGACTGCTGATAGCGGTAAACCACGTAGGTTTATACCAATGGTGGGCGAACTCCGGGTGGCCGACATATTTTGTGTGACTCTTCTAGATGAAAAGCAATATATCAAATTGATGGAGAGTTGTTACCTCATATTTAACGTTTGTTGCATTTGTCAATGTGTTTGCACAAGTTCGTGAAGTTAGTCACCAGCAGTGGGTCAGTAGCGTGGCCAGCCAAAAAACTTGGGAGGGGTCGAAAAAATTTTGGGGGGCCAAAATGCTTGATTTTAGGCAAATAACATTGTTTTGTTTCGGAAACCGCCTCTTAAAGCACAAAATGACTAAATGTTCCGAAAATTTTGGGGGCCATGCCCCCCCTGGCTACGGCTATGCAGTGGGTGACCCTGTAAGAACATTTTACATTGAGCAAATGTTTGTTTTAGTGCGCATGCAATTTCACAACCATGTAGACACACAACCAGTGAAACGTTTCGAAAGGGCTATGCGATGTACAGTATATACGATATCAAATTTGGAATGCTGCACGTGCGCAAGAATGAGATTTCACTGCGCAAATGCTCTGGTGGTTCTGCGCAGTTGCGCACCTTAGAGGGAACATTTGGTCACCAGGGAGTCTGCGCGAGTTGTTAACAACGAGAGTGAATCTAAATCGCAAGTTAGGCTACTTAAGTTCCCAGAAAATTTAAATTTTTCAAAGACATCGTTGAAAGCATTCCTTCGTTTTCCCAATGTCAGAATGAGAACGAATGGGTTTCGCGAAGAGGCAAGTGCAGACCACAAAGTGGAAGAATACTAAAATAAATTGTAAGACGACTGGAGGAGTTCCAAGCCAGACTTGACCATTTCCAAGAGTTCCTTGTAAATTCATTCAATGTTATGTGTCGGCGATGGCTGTCCAGTTCGCTAACCGTTTGTTACAAATTTGTCTGCAGTAGAAATACAACTGACCGAAATGCAAGAAAATCTGGCTCAAAAAACTTTAGTCAATGCCACTCTACACTTAATTTTTGGCGACATGTTCCAGAAAGCAAATACCCAGAATTTGAAATACCAGTGTATCTCATTTCTGTGTAGAGCACAACATATTGCTGTGAATTTTTTTCTCTGTATTGAAGTTCATAAAGCCAAATCATCGGGCAACCCAGAAAAATGAACACTGGGAAGAATTAATTTGCACAGCTTTAATAGCGTACAGTCCAGATTTCATGAGACTTTAAAATTAAACAAAAACTTAATACCGACAATTACTGCACATCAATTAATGTAAAACTTGCATTCTTTACCGTATTTTTATTGGAACTACAAACTGGTTTTGCGGCTCGCTGGTGCTTTTTGTTTTCTACATATGACTTTTCTATTGAAACGTTTGCTCACCCCTGGTTTATACTACTGTATGTGTAATAAAACGTGAGTGAAAAACAAGCATTGCTGCCAACAAAAGGCATTTTTTGCAACCAATGCTCCCACTAAAGGCGTGCAAATGCTGTGTACCACCAGAACATTTCCGTAGTGAAATCTCATCTCGCGCACTTGCAACATTCCAAATCATCGGAAAAGCACGAAAACAAGGCGAAGCTATCTGAATCAAGTGTGTAGTTTGTTCGTATTTTCATAAGATTTTACATTTATTCTAAAAAGTCACAAAGTTTATAATTCATTTAGAACTCTGCCAACTCAGTCTTAAAATATCGATGCTCACTAAAATAAGCATTTGCTCACTGTAAAGTTTTCTTACAAGGAAAACACTGTATGCAACTGTTGCCGTGACATTGAACATTTTCTCTTTTGTATACGTCCATTTGCGTTGCATTGCCAACAACCTGAAAAAGATAAGCAAAATGGCGACTTTGCCCCCCCTGGAAAATTTTCTGCGGAAGCCCATGGCTCCAGGTTAGGATATCGGAGGAAAATACAATCAACGCTGCGATACAGCAGTTCATAACTGCAAAAATATCAGGCTGCCCGTTAAAACAGGGGAGTAAAACACGCTCATCACTGCGTCAGAGCAATTTACAAGTGCAAAATCATGCTGCATTGATGTCGTGTGTCTGCAAAAAGTGGTGAGATGGTTTCTGGATGCGGACGATAACCCAGATTCCTACCAAAACGTAATTATTACTTTCTGGCCCATTTACAATGTACCTTCAAATTTGCATGCAAATTCATTCCGTGGTATTTGTATTAGGTCGACAAATTAACAAGCAAACGTATGCGAAAACAATTAATTTCCTTTGCGCAGGTAATAAAGTTGTCGTGAAATATCAAGCTCAAGGGGAGGGTTTTAACCCCAACCCCCTTGGACTCACAAGTGGAACTATCACCAAAGCGCTGTTGGTGCAGTATGGCGCGCCAGTGGAAAGGATGTCGGGAGAAATTAGCGCCAGGGCCGGATTTAGGGGAGGGCAAAGTGGGCACCTGCCCAGGGGCCTCTACAGTCATGAGCCGTGAGCCCCCTGGGGCTGGCTTAACATACTTAATGTGAATAATCATAAAATAGTTAATAACAACAGTATTAGGAAAAAAGTTTACATTCATTGAAATCATTGTAATATTTTACTAAACAAAAGCATTATTTGAGCGAAAGTGAACTTTACGGGTCCCTATTCAAATATATAAAAAACAAATTTAGATACGCCAATATTTCAATATATATATACTGTAAGAATTCTCTCACTGAGGCCAGAGGCCTTGTGACGTTAACAATGGTACTGAGGGCCTCCACACAAACGCTGCCCTGGAGCCTTCACATGTCTAAACCCGGCCCTGATTGGCGTAACCGATTTTTGTCACCGATGTGATAAATCCATTGCTTCCAATCCTCTGCTACACCCTAAAGAAAACGTTTTCCAGTTCTTTTGTCGAATATCTAAGCTGTACCGGCGTTCTTGCATCCATCCCTCCGAAAAAAACGAAAACTCTTCGAACAATTACCATGGCTGTAGGCAAGGTCAACTTTTTACCGAGGCAAATATGTTAATTACGTCCCCGGTTTGATATGTTGTTTAGTGTAGTTTGTGGAGACCTAACATCTTGCCATTACTTTAGCTAGGATGGTGGTTGCAGAAGTGTAGCTGTTTTTCTTAAAACATCAACACAATAAAAATGTGATTTGATTTCGCGTTGCAAAATGTTTTGTGCAACATTACAGAAAGTTCATCGAGGCATGTGCCTCATTTGCCTCAAGGTAGCTGCGGCCTAGTTTACTTAAGACAAATATCAGCTATTTACTTCATTGATACCTTTCGCACATCCACTGGTCTGCGCAAGTCAGTCATTCTATTGGCTGTTCTAAAGTTTGCTTTGGTAAGCCAGTGCTGACACGATAGAGAATGAACACTTGCTTGCTTCATTTGCTCGCATAATTAGTTTTTAAATTATTCATAAACTTTCATATATCATTCTATCAGCTTCAGTCAACTCAATTTTTGCAACAAGCGAAGGTGGAATGAGTGCAGTCCTTCGAACAGAACGACAGGGCGGGAACCACCAGCAGAAGATGCAGTATTTGGCTGGTCACAAAGCAAGTACACGCCAGAAAAATATTCGTTCAGTTAACTTTCTTACAACTTGAAAAAGACTAAAAATCGGAAGACGTAACACATAATTACAGTTGAAACCACCCACTTCACGTTTACATCAGGTAGTCAGCCAACGCCACGTCAATGTTGATTTGCTATTTTCATTTCTCATTCGACCAAACAATGCATAAGCCTTAGTTTTTGACCAACTCCCGCTCTCGCTTAGATTGCTGCAATCTCATCTCGCCAAACTGCCAAGAGATTCTAAAGGGACGCAAATTTTTTTTGAGATTCACCTTCAATTAGAATCGCGTTAGTTAGTCACCCAGACTAGACAAGTTACTGACTTTATTTTTTAGCTATCCCAGAACATAATTGTCAGCACTGACATATAATGGGTAGAAAGCTACCCCAGCAGAATGTACTTGAGAAAAATTGCCCTTAAACGTCTTACGTATCCTGGAAGTCACTTTGGACAAAACATGGGCACAAAGCGAGTAACTTCTAATTATACATGCAGACGAACATGAAAAAGATCTAGCACATTGTAATCAGGCATGTTTTATTGACTAGCACAGTGGTTCTCAAACCTGTTTGAGCCGTTACCCAATAGCGATTATTTCTTACTACCCCAAATATTTCGCATTGATCGCTCATTTTGAACAACATTACGGGTTTTGGTTCCGCATTGCCTCCAAAGAATCGCATATTACCCCTGGGGGTATTTTACACCCAGTTTGGGAACCACTGAACTAGTACAACCAGCTTTTTGGCATCTTAAATCAAAAGATATACGCTTGTTAAACGAGCTAGCAGCACGACCCAGCAAATGTTACATTGCAGCAATGCTTTATATGCTTGCCTCATCGGGTCATCACAAGGTTGATTGCATGTGCACGCGTTTGGGTATAATAACTCAGTACTATCACATTTTGTGTGAGCACGGAAAATTAAGAGGTACTGCAACTATTTGTGCAAGCTGCAACAGATATAAAAGCAAAACACCATACAAGTTCAATTAGTAGACAAATAATGCAGTCATGGCAACCGTACAGACGACCTAACAAAAGCCTGAGGAGCGCAACCGGCTACGGCAGTAATCCCCACTTGAACGTTTGCAGAGGAACATGTTACTTTCGCCTAACGTTTTGCAAAGGTAATACTAGTTGGCCCTCTCGCACCCGCACGCAGAAAACGTCATAAAACCAGAAGTTTTTGACTGGCTGAAAGGTTGGTTTTACGGAATGCTTATGGTTGCCTGTGTACAGGGACGAAGACCAGGCGATAATTTAGATTTGAGAAGGCATATGCCAACAATTTCCTAAAATCTTGATATCTACTCTTGCAACAAAATAACGTCCACGTTATCATGTACGCCTTGCAGCAGAAGCTCTCCTTGAAAATCCACGATTTTCTTCTTCTTTGCAGCTTTTAAAGTTCCAACGAGCGCTTCAAAGATGTTAGCACATCTGTCGTCTTTGAACAGAACACCGAACTTCACAACATGTTGTCCTTGAGCATCTGAACACAACTTCGCAGAAATAACCGAAAGATCCGCAAAACAAGTTTTCTATGCCTACTTTTCATGAGCTCAACTGAAACGCTGCGGGTTATGAGGTCTGCTGGCATGCAGCCATAAAAAGTGAAAAATGCTTCACAAAACACAAATTGCAGAATATTTTTTAGTAAATATTGGACGCCACCCATCAGTTTGTGAGACTTCATATTCACAAGGGTGTGCTTAAAACGATTATACTAGAATCAAGAAAATGACATGAAGCTGATAACAAAGTATTACATTGCGAGTGGTGTACTTATTCCAGTATATAAGCTAGTATAGTATCCAAAAAAACATTTCGTTCACGTTTTAACAAACTGAGATTATAATGTGCTGAGGTTACCAACCGTTAAATTTTGAATAAATGGTTTTGTACGCCATCTCTTAGAATTTCAACATCATCGTTATTATGTGCTGAGGTTTCCACCCGTTAAAATTTTGAATAAATGGTTTTGTACGCCATCTCTTAGAATTTCAACATTATCGATTTCAAATAACACACTATAAAAAAGCAGTATACACTTCAAATGCGATAAGCATTTTCACAAGCGGGATTCAAGAAGTAATGTTATCGAGTATCAATCTTACAAACTGAAGAATTCCGCCCGGAAAAAGCTTGCTTGGTGACGATTGTGCCATAAACTGTGACCAGGATTACAACCACTAACAGGGGCGGATTGACAATAGCAAACTTAACATTGTTACGGGCCCCGCGGTCTTTGTGTTAAATATTTTTTTAATTACATACATAGAATATTTTTAGTGTGAGATGTCAGTAAAGCAGTTCAGCGAAAGTTTTTAATTATATATTTTACATTATACTGCTGTGAATTGAATTTTACAATCACTGTATTTGCGAAAGTACGAGACTACTCAAGCAACGAGGCCAAATCGCAGCAATTTCCAGATATTGCTTATTGTATTTTTATGAATGGCATTATTTTCATATCATTTCATCACAATGACCTGTTCTATATATATAAGTTGCGTCACTAATCTATTCACTAGGCACTGGCAGGGCTGTGGAGACTAAACTCAAATTTCGGGCTCCGGGCTTCTAAATTTCTTGGTTCCGGCTCCAACCTCTAAAAGATTTTGGCTCTGGCTCCAGAACGACTTGGTAGACAACTCGCTTGCCCAACAAACCATGTCTGTTGAACGGGAACTCAAATTTCAGGCTCCGGCTAGTGGCGATTCTATAATGAAAAACTAGTGGGGCCAACATAAACGTCTCTCCTGCATGGTAATTTTCCGTTCTAATGAAGATTCATTTGCTATAATCAACCCTATCAAACCCAACATAGGCTTGTGAACACCGTCAGAACCGTCACCAGAAAGTCTTCAAATCGTTTAAAATTTTGCTGGTTGAAAGTTATTTGCAGTATATGTCAATCAAACAAACTTGAACGTGGGTGAAATTAAGCACAAAACTGGGAAGCCATGGCCCACCCAGGCCCCCCTTGGAACCGCCACTAGCTCCGGCTCCACCATCTGAATTTTTTGGCTCCAGCTCCAGCCATCCAAAATTGATTGGGCACCGGCTCCACAGCCCTGGCAACTAGACAGAGGGTATTTGGCAGTGAGGACCATCCACTATCTGGCAACCTTGCTATAGACCGTTAAGCCACCCTGCTAGGTAATAGGCATGCAGCTAAGCTAGCATTCTAAACGCCGATTTCGTTGTCACTCACAGCCATAGTTTCAAAGCATATTTCCTACCTTTAAGGACCGTAAGCCACAATAGTGACCCAAACTTTGGCCAGTCATAACTTGCCCACCAATAGAGCTAGAGAGTTGATCAAACCCTCTACGGATTCGGCAAGTCTTCGACTTGAGATCGAAAAAATTTTTTTCGGCTGGGATTTTTGGTTCTTTGTGTGTTACGTCACAATGAGAACATTTTTGCCCAATTTTAGGCCAACTTTGCCTGGCCCTGGGCCCCAGGCCAACGCGAAATTTTTTCGCTCAATGTTTTTTTGGACTCTTGACTCGAAAACGAGTCTTTAGAGCCCTTGATTGACTTGTTAGCATATCTGGATCTAAAATTATGGCTCAAAAACCAAAAAATGGTCAACATTTTGCTCCCACAAACGCTAATCTGGGGTGAATTCCACCCCTGACTGAAGCTGGCCATAACTCGCCGTCAGAATGAGCTAAAGAGCCGTTCAAACCCTCTAAAGACTTGTAAAGTCATGTAGTTTGCAATAAAAAAAACATTCTGATTTTGGATTTCAGGTTCTGTTGATGTATACTTAATGAGAGGATGTTTATGCATATTTGTTTTTATTCTTTGATGACGTCATCAATCCACCCTTTAAGACCCGCAGAGGCATTTTTTTGACACAAAGTTTTTTTCGGTTTTAGGCCATATTGAGTTTTTTTCATTTTTTAGCGTTCCTGGACCCCAAATTAGGGCCAATGAACAGTAAGTTCATTAGGGAAATCCCCAGAAATGGTCTAGCAGATCGGTAAAGTATTTGGCTCTTTCTGGCCTAACTTTAGAACCAGAAATGCTAGAGAGTCGACCAAGGTCTCTAAAAACTCGTATTCGAGTCCGGGTTCCAATAAACCTTTGAGTCACAATATCCGCGCGTTGGATCTGCGGATAACATCACAAGAATATTCGCAAAACATCCTCCAATCATGGGGCCATGGACCAAAAAGGCCAAAAAAATTTCTTAAAGTTTTTTTTAAATCTAATATAGACGACTTCACGAGTCTTTAGAGGGTTTGAATAGCTCTCTAGCTCAATCTGGCTGCCAACCACGAGTGGCCAAAGTTGGCCAGAACTGGCCAATGTTACCTTTTTTGAATATTTCAAATTTTTGTCAAAAACTGGGTTTGAGCCATAATTATGTTTCCTGATATGCTAGCAAGTCAGTCCAGGTCTCTAAAGACTCGTTTTCGAGTCACAAATCCAAAAAAACATTGAGCGAAAAAAATTCGCATTGGGCTGGAGCCCAGGGCCGGGCAAAGGGGTCGAAAATGCACAAACGTGCTCTCATTGTGACGTAACACACAAAGCCAAAATCCAAGCCGAAAAATTTTTTTTTCAATCTCAAGTCGAAGACTTGCCGAATCCGTAGAGGGTTTGATTAACTCTCTAGCTCTATTGGTCGGAAGTTCTGACTGGCCAAAGTTTGGGCCACTATAGTGGCTTTGCGGTCCTTATTTCGACAAACTAACGAGTAGCCTAATTGAAATTTTCCATTGCAGTTGCAGATAGCAATGAGCACTAATAGGACCAGAGATTTGACGTCAGTATGCATCTGAAAATACAAGACAAAAAGCAAAGCAAGAAAAAGCGAGGCCAATCATACAATCCAAAACCCGCTAGTTGATAGCGTTTCAGTGTTCAAACTCGAGAAGGTAATGCGGCTGCAGCGATTTAAGTTAGAAAAACAGAAATGCTCACTAGGCGTACTAGTGAGTGGAAGGCATGATAAAGCAACAGTCAGGTTCAAGCGAATGTGAAAAAACAAGTGAAGACGAAAAGTCAAGGGTATCGGTGAATGACCAAACAATCTAGAGTATATAATTGTGATGGTGAGAACTGAATAGCCAAGGGAAATGTCTACATGCAGATAGTGATTTTACTTCATCCATGCGGTGGTATGACAATGAAAAGGCATCTCGGAGCTGCCTAAGCCCATTTCACAAATGTTCATAAACCTACAAAAAGCATTAAGCAAGAAATTGGCCATGTTTTTCAGAAAGAAAAGGAAGCTTATTCTACTTCATGTGTAAGCTAATGAAATCCGGAGCGCCAACGAAAATGTATAAATGTGTTTAACCCATGGACGAATGCAGGCTATCTTATAAATTGACACGAAGAAAGCCTTGCACACAAACTCTAACTTCACTATTGGTGCTCAAATGAAAAATATATGGCCACAAACTTCTAGAGCTGGTAATTCAAGTTATAAAGTTCGTATATGCGTATATGCTTTTTCTGGAAAGAAAGTTATGTAGCCCATAATGTCCACCAGCTGCAATTTATGACCAGGTTCGTCGTTCTTGCGAAATTCAGTACACTTATGTTTCCACACTTTATTGTTCAATAGGTGTTCAAGTGTATTTTTAACTTGAGGCCTCGCACTGTTAATGTGCTGCAGGTCCTGCGGTACCTTAATCCGGCACTGCCATTGATACGTTTGCCATTATTCGACAGATAGCTGGTACTGCAGAAGTACTTTAAAATTGTACCATAGGAAAACCTGAAACCTTTGCCTTCAAGTTAACCAAATAATTAAAAAATATTGAGGTGCAGTGATTTTTACCATACTATCTGTGTTGTCCGCCCAGCATAGGCTATGCTGCAGTGGTTTCATGTGGTTCACCACATAAAAAGAATTTAACACAACAAATTTCATTGAGCTATGAAGTATTTCGATCGTATCTCCTCTACCCACTGTAACTCCTATGAACATAACTGTATTATTTACCTGGTGCCAAATGTCCATGTTTGTCACACAGAAAAAACAGTTAAAAAACAAGTGAATTGTAACCAGCTGGCGAGAGGGTGCGCGAAAGACTTAAAAATTTTCTATAAGAACAAGCAGGCTAGTTGAAAACGCGAATTGGAGGAAGAATGTCCGAAAAAACTATTAAATTGAGAAAAGAACACTTTTGGATATGTTTTAATTTTCAGCGCTGATTGTCATTTTTGCTTTCTTTCACACGTTCCCTCCAATTCACCAACAACACCAGCACTCGACAGATGCACAGAAAAGTATATGCATGCGGCAAACGCGATCATTTGCTGTTGGGGTTCCTTTTTCGAACCCCAGCCTCGGAAAAGTCACTACTTTGGTTTCCATATTTTCTGTGTTCATATGAACATCTTCACGAACGAAATACAAAAGTGCACCCTTCTTTCAAAAATTAATTCATTAGTAGGTAGATATCTGCTTTACTAAATTTCGGAAATAGTGTTCGTCCTATCAGTGATTCCACATGCTTGCTACGAAGCAGTGATGAGAAAACCACATTTTGTGTGGTCAGAAGTTATGGCCCCGAGTTCCCCGAATAATGCCCGCCCGTGCCAAATGCATTGCCTACTACGCCAAACAAACTAATGGTAAAAAGCGATGAGAATCACCGGCACAAGCCCGGAAACATTAAAAATTGGGAAAATGCTTTGCATTACAGCACCAACTTGTATGAACCCCGACCCCACTAATCCTCTTCATAAAATAAAACGACCGTGTACCCTTCAGCATTTCGTCAGATGAGCATGTACCCCTAAAATTTCTTATCACAAAAAGGCTGAGTAAAATAAGGAAAATCAACTGAACTTTTAATAGAACTTTTATATTTTTATAACCATAAAGGCAGACTCCATTTTATGTCTTCAAAGTTAATATATTTAACAATAAGTATATAATGCTTTTTGAAAATAACATTCACTGATGTATGTATAAATATTTGGAAATAAATACTATACAAATATAACTCCCTTTTATTGCTAACTTTAAATGTATCCCTTCAAATAGGCAAATGTAATTCTAAAGTTACATGTACGCTGTACCCCAGGTTGAGAAGCCCTGCTATAATACAACTGCGAGGTTCATAGAACACCGTTCACATTTTGTGTGAGAGCGAGGGTGGTCTTTTTCAAAACATAACATAGTGGCTTATTCTGAAAGCAACTTCCAGTACGTCATGGCCACAATTCCTTGAATCCAAATTCGGAGACCTTAGGGATAGGGGCACAACCACAAAGCAGTGAGATTCAGGCAGTAGGTTTACTCATACCAAACATACAGCAATATTGCACGGGTAATAAACACATCGAGTTAACCGCTGCTTTTTGCACCAATTTGTTGACACGGTTTGTTTAACTTTTTACTTCTTCATACGTTTGTAATATTTTGTTACTAACCACCATACTTCTTCAGTATAATTGTAAAATAACAGTAATGGAGTAAAAAACTGGGCAAAGTCGTTGACTAAAAGCAGGAGAGGTGCATTTTCACTCAGAAGTGGTGTTACAGCAGAGGTGAAAAAAAAGCGTTTTTTCGGAGGCTGAGTTTAAGAATCTTGTTTGTTGGCGGAGCGGAGGAGATAATTATGATTTTTTCTTAATTTCCTTTGCAAAGTTTGAACTAATTGCTTTAAATTTTTCTTGGAAACGTTTGTGGAGTTAATTGAAACATGCGCGTTACTGACAGCATTACTGCACTTTTCTAAGGTTAAAAGTCGTTTTTGCATCGCTTATATATACTCTTATATATATGCAAAGTCTAATACAATTTAGACATGCGAAATCAAGCGCCTACTCGTCTAGCCGCCTTCGCCCCGGTCATGCATGTGTTTTGCAATCCGCTCAGCGTTCAAGGTTTCAGTCAGGCAGTCTGCAGGCTACAGCTGAACAATACGTCCATTTGTGTTGAACTGGTCATCTCACCCAAACCCAGGTTGCGTTTTTGCTCGTAACTTCTTTGTGATTGATGGTTATTGCCAGCATTCCGTAATTTATTGCTACGTTTTACAGTTCTATACAGTGATGCAGTACCAAAAACGGGATGTTGTTGAATTGCATCATAGTTTTGTTTCATTGGTTTAATAAGCATTATTGCAAGGTACATTGTTGTGTAACAGTAGAGTTATCTAATGTTCATCCAATGAAGTATGAGGTGGTTAAATCGGCACTGCAATTACTATTTTACCTCGTAGTATTTCAGCTATATTTCTGGCAGTACACTGTTAGCACTGAGGTGCCCAACTGCCAATGACTGAACTAAGGTTATACCAACTGTGAAAAATCAGTTTTATGGTGATAGTCCACTTGAAGTTGTATTTTTCAAGTAGGCAAAGAGTTATCTTTCGACAGAAAAGTCATGCAGGTTGAAATTACATTAAGCAGAACTGTCAAGCAACATGTGATATGTCATGTTAGTGTCTGTTTTACCTCATGAGGCAAAAGTTGTGCTGTGCATAATTTGCCTTTAGTCGAACATGATTGGTTGAAGTGGTCACATGACAAGCACGATACGCAGAGACAACGGTTTAGGGCAGTGGTTCCCAACCGGGGTGCCGCGGCACACTAGGGTGCCATTCACAATGCCCTGGGGTGCCGCGAGATAATACGTTTTGTTAACATACCATTAAAAATATATTTTCAAACTGTCGCCAAACCTTAAAGCAAATTGCTATGGGTTCGACACTGGGTGCCGCAAATTATAATTCTCTTCTGTAGGGTGCCACAAGCCTGAAAAGGTCGGGAACCACTGATTTAGGGTGTACGGAAGGCCTGCACAACTCAGAAAGTTCGAAGGGTCAAATTATCACCATAAATTTGCCGCGGGCCGCAAGTCTTTCATTTCGATGTAGAGATTTCGTTGTAGTATGGAAGAAAATCTGGAACGACAATTACTTATTCGAGGTCGAGCTTTCGTAAAATTTTCTGCAATTGAGAAAGCTCTCGCGGGCCGCAAGAAAATCTTGCGCGGGCCTCATGCGGTCCGCGGGCCGTATGTTGTACAGGCCTCGTGTAGGGTTACGGAGCCATTATAACCAGGTCATGCGTTCCGTATTTGTCATGTGACCATTTCAAGCCATCGTGTTCAGCTTACCGCAAAATAGCTACAGTAGTACTCTGTCCCATGAGGCAAAATAGACACTGCCTCACATTAAACAAAACTATCAAGCAACATGTATACAATATATGTTACTGAAAAATTTGCAGTTTTGTGGAGTCAAGGCGGAGTCGGACTTGAATATTTTCATGATTTGCGGATGCGGCACAAACCTTTTCGGTGTCGGAGCGGATGCGGCAGGGGCGTGCGTAGCGTTCATAAAGCAAGGCATGCATTACTTTCAATGAACAAGATTTAATTACTTCAAACCTTGAAATTAAATTTAAAATCATAAACAGGAGGCAGAACAAAAACTAAGAACTTCTCGTAAATCTGCGTTGTTATAGCTTTCTTACAATTTGAGTTACTTCTTATAAGACCCTTTCGATCGTGTTTGTTTCCGCTATTCATTTCAGTAAAAAATTGGGGAAACACGCATTCAAAATTTGCGATGGAATGCGTGTTTTCACATTACGTTTTTTGAAAATTGGTACGTTTTTGGTGAATATGCCCAAAACATGTCGAAGCTGACCTGTAGTGCGAAATTTATTCTATTCAGAAGTGTCTGTTTATCAACGAAATTTCTTGCGTTTCAGTAACGGCCAATTTACTTTTCGTAAACACTGCAAAATAGCTATTGAAATCAACAAGGCATGCAATTTTCAGTTTTGCTTTCGCTTCGTGTGACTACTGATAACCAGTGGCGTACAGGGGCCAGAGTGTAGGAATGGACTCCAGCTGCGGAGTCTTTAATGAATTTCCAACATAGGAGTGCAGCCGGAGTTGATTGTTTCACAAAGTCATTTTTTAACATTTGAATAGTTTATAGCACGGTCTCCAAACTTTTGGCCAGAGAGGCACATAAAGGGCTACGCAACAGTTCGAGGGCCTGAGAGTACGTAACAGTTCGAGGGCCGGACATCTTACATAATATGATTGTTCGGGACATTTATGTTACAATCTACCAAACCAACAAACGTTTCATGAAAATACTATTTTTTCGTTATTTACAAAATGACTTCGCGGACGGATGAAATGGTCACGCGGGCCGGATGGAATGGCTTCGCGGGCCGGATTTGGCCCGCGGGCCGTAGTTCGGAGACCCTTGGCTTATAGTATTCAATTTGGAGTTTAAGGAGTCGGAGTGCAAAACTTAAAAATGTTTGAGTCGGAGCGGAGTATATTCAGCCAAAGCAGGAGCGGAGTCGGAGTCAAAACTTTTAGACTCCGTACACCACTGGTGATTGCTATAAAAGGGATAACGAACTCAATGTCTCCGTCATGCGATACTGCACCTTTACCTTAACATGGCCACACACAGGCAAAAGCAGTGGCTTGTGTGCGTACTGTGGTGTAAGACAGGAATTTTTGTACGGTTTTGTAGACGTTCCGCAAAAAATACTACTCTGCGCCAGTTGCTGATAGGCGTTTACTATATAAGCAATTTGGTTTAGTTTTTGGATATGCTACAAATGTGTTTTTTGTTTTTATAGGCCTCTGACCAGGCCCGCAAACCAAGGTGTGTGCAACCGAGCAATTGCCCTCCACGAAATTTTCAAAATGTTTACTTGTAAGGCACAAGTTACGATCATTTCCCCCCCCAAAATATCAGCTGGTTGCGGCCCTACCTTTGACTGCAATAGGTCAAGCCTATGCTTTAGTTTTTGCACTCTTAGGATTGGTTTTATTTTTGCTGTGTTTACTGGTCAAACAATTTTTCTGCAGGAATTACAGTACAAAGGTAAAAACAGATAATAATGATATGCCTTTCATATCTGATGATTTCAACAAATAAGTTGTTCAACAAGTTGTATTGCTGGCCGTGTCTACATTTAACTACAAGGCATTTCCGTCTTAAGCTCAGCACAACGAATGCGGATATGACGATGTGAATAACGTGCATAGTACAGTTGCTGGGTGCCATGATAAGACTGCTTCACATTCACACTGACTTGACAGGTTTTGTAACTAAAACAAATTTGGGTAAAATAATTAATGTCTCATTAAACAATGTACCACTTCCAAAACCAGATGCCTTGTCAGTATTTCAGCTGATGCTGGAGCTATACGCTATTTTTAAACCAGGGGTTCCCAACCTTTCTCTCACCATGTACCCCTTCAGCATTTCGACAGATTAACATGTACCCCTAAAATTTCTTATGATAAAATAATATATGATTATTCACATATATTTAACAATAAGTATCTAATGATTTTTGAAAATAACCTTCACTGATATATGCATAAATATTTGGAAATAAATTTGTGTGAATATTTTTCTCGTCTATGGCTAACCGCTAACCTTCAATGTACCTCTGGGGTACATGTACCCCAGGTTGGGAACCCTTGTTTTAAACCGAGTACTTTCAATCATTTGCAATCGAAACCACTGGGGTATACGGCAAGTCCACTGCCCCCTTTTTGAGCTGCCTTACAAACAAACTAGTTGACGTGTCAGGTGATCCCAGGGAGCGACAGTGGCTCCACCAGCGCTTGTCCCTGGCTGCGGTCAGGGGGGACGCTGCCAGTATATTGGCCTGCGTACAAGTTTGATCTTATTTTAGCCATCCTCAGTGCATTAGCCCGCGTTGCTGCCCGCCACTTGCCTCCCTTCAATGAATAGCTATTACCTTCCGAATATTTGTGTTTTCTGTAAGCTTTATTGTCTTCTGCATGTCTTGCACTCCATTGTCTTCAGTATGTTTTTTATGCTTTCTGTAAGGTCTCTGTGCAGTATTGTTTTGCTTCACTCTTTAGCTATCCTGAATAACATTATTTTGTTTTTCATGTACCCAACACATACTGAATTACTGTTAAACATTTCTATGATCTGTCTTTACCTCTGTCTATTCAACCTCATTCGGTGGTGCTATGTCTATGTGCCTGGTGGAACATACACGCAATGGACGGTGGTACTCAATTATGGCCCACAATGTATTACTATATCTTCACGATTTTTGTGGTTTCTGTATTTTGGTCATTTGTCTCATATTAACCCAACAAATTATCAAACGAAAAAAACCTATTAACTTAACCTTTTTGAAAAATGAAGATGACTTGTTACTCTCAAGTTTGTGAAATAACTTTCAAACGTGGTTTAGCTACTGTTAGTAGAAAAAGAAAAAATCCACACAATAATAACGCGCAAAAACGTAAACTAAGCGATCTTTAGCGGAATTCAAAAACGTATGCTGTAGTAAGTGTAGCAAACTCACTTGGACTGCCTAGCCGTTTAATTTCCTCTTTTAGAAGCTCCACTTCGTGAGTAACGTTCATCTTGCCACTTCACCAACGATTTTAACCTTTACTTTTACCTAAACAATCAGCTAGAGGCTGCCGAGACGAGACACATCGTGTAACGTAGGTAAACTGTACGCTAACACCACAAAATGACACCACTTGTTTCATCGATCTACCAGCTAGTTCTGCTGCAACTGACCAACGAAGTGACTAACCCTTCGCACTTTGCCACAGCAGCCCACCGGCGTGTTTTCGATGCGCTTCACTGATTACAAGTTTCCGGCAACGTCACGTCGGCCATATTAGGGCAAAACCGTAGTTACAAATGCCTCGGGTCGACAACAGCTCGTAGCGCGCCCGTGCTATACCAAATTGAAAAGCACTTATCATTGCCACGACATGCCATGCGACATAACTGGTTTTATGGTTGGAAGAACCAGGATCGCATCGTCCTTCCATCTGTTTGAAATGTGAAAGAGCTACTTTACTTTTTGATATAGCACCAAAATTTTAGTTTTCAGTTTCTTCGTGATTCCAATTTCCTAACACAAAAATTTGTCAAATACCGTGACTGCAGCAACTATTAGGAGTTTTTCCACTTTTGCTGCGACGCACCATTGCACACATCGACCGGTGATATTTTAGTGACGATTTTTGACCGAGCCCAGTAAAAAAGCCCTCAAAATGCTGAGATCGCCAAATGCTTTTGAAAATATATGAATTGTCAATGACCCATACATACATAGGCGTAGAAGGCAGGGATTAGGGAGACTGTAGTTCCCCAACTACTTTTATTTCATACAAAATTGTTTCAAACATAAAAAAGAGTTATGTCGAACTTGTAGGCGTTATAATCTTTAAACAAAATTTTTGTTGTCAATTTAACTTTTTTTGCAATTAATGGTGCGAAAATTGCATTAGATGTGCTTTTCATTATTTACAGAACTTTAACTGCAAAATTTTCAGAAAAATTTGTTTTTTGTGCGTGAGCATATAATTTCGGGTAATATTTTTTTACCTCGGTTTAATTGCTTTTAGTCGGTTTCGGAGTTGAATTGAGTTTGTTTAGTGATAATTGGGAATTTACAATGCAAAAAAGAAATCATGGTGAAAACCCCAGGGCATCAAAAAACCAGAAGGTTATCGAGTCGTTGACCCTTGACTGGTTCAGATCGAAGTGTTCCGTATATGTGAGAAAGAGCAATCAGATGATCAACACAGTTGCGCAGGGAGTGCTGGGTCACAGCCGGTCTCTCTCGTGAATCAGGTGCTCAGATCCGCAAGGATCTGACTGAACCAAGTGAAATAACTGTACGAGTGTGCGACAAACAACCTCAAAACAGGGGCGGATCCAGCCAGTAAGTTTAGGGGGGGCGATTTCAGTAATATTTGGCAGTCAAGTCTCATTATGGGTTCACTATTGTAAGACAGATGAAATATACTTCACAACACTGCTGTGACATAAAAATGGACGTCAAAATGGCCCTATTTCGCAAATGTTGTTTTCTGAATTGTGCAAAATTCTGGTGAATAAAGTTACTTTTGTAGGTTTTAGGGGGACGATCGCCCCAATCGCCCCGCCCCCCTTGGATCCGCCCCTGCCTCAAAAGCACCTTTGCTCAGTACTCTACTGAGTTAAAATACTCTGTTTCGTGCCCACTGCATGCCAGTGTACCTCGTATGCCTGTCACTTATGGAACAAATGCACACTGTAATCTGTGTGTGTGTGGTATTAAACGCCTCCGCGTTGCCTATAGCAACACTTATCGACTTCTCCAACAGGCTACATCCCCAGGAATTTGTGTTCACTAGCATCAACTTGTGTGCTTCGCTTGGAAATTTGATGGTTTGATTAGTAACAGTTTGTATGCTTTTATTCAACGATGTGCATTTTCACCTAGTTAGATTTTTTATCTGCTTACTTCAACTGTCTGTTCCTTTTGGCAAACCTTTATTTTTCTCTCATATGTAACCAGTGCCGTGGCAAGGGTAAGTGAGGCCCCCCCCGAAATTTCACGTGGGGCCCCCCATACGCTATTGGCCTATTATTATGAATTGCAGTAAAAAGTCGTAACCTCTCTGGCAGTCATTTTCTCCTCAACAATATGATTCTTTCGTATCTTTGAAAACAAGAAAAAAACTTCATTTATTTTGCTTTGTTT